>Ga0066376_10003528_pt1 | contig 13943 bp, 13 predicted proteins | sample Knorr_S15_td_Bot_FD_77009 | JGI IMG/M metagenome (GOLD analysis project Ga0066376, IMG submission 77009) | Marine microbial communities from Southern Atlantic Ocean transect - Knorr_S15_td_Bottom_ad_5009_LV_A | ecosystem: Environmental > Aquatic > Marine > Oceanic | place: Southern Atlantic... | reverse complement strand
TGATATACAAAGAGGATTCCACTTGCAATACGAATGGGGATTACAATAGCCGTGAGTTCTTTTACGTGGTAACTAATTCAGATGGTGACCAGACATACAACGCTGCGGACCAGAACGAATCTTGGAATACGGCTAACGTAGCAAACGGGGATTATGTAGTCGAAGTCGTTGCCCGTGACGTCGCTGGAAATCGATCAACTGCCAGCATGACGGTGACAGTCAACAACTAATTCTCCCTCAATCTTGTTGATTGCACCCCGATAAAATGGATTGTAGGGATTATCCTTCACATCCCAATCGCATCTAATTCCCGATTAAATGTTCGATATCGTGCTTCTCATCTCAATCGTCGAAGAAATCGGAAAGCTGGTGATGGACTTGCATAAGTTGCTCTGAACGCGCCAGCAACCGCAAGGGGATTCGCCGACGCAAGACATCTTCGGTAGTTTGCGCCATCTCATGGCGTGCACAATACTCAAGCTCAGCTTGGCAAAAGGGAAGGCCGCCAATGATTGGAGCGGCAAGCTGCGGACCTGCTTCGATTAAGGTAAATATATGTTCCACCTTGGAACCATATCGCTCCACCATACTCTGTGCACATTCTTGGTTAAGCCCTAAGTCAAGGCCACGATTCAAGCTTGCCAACAAAAAATCTTGCCAGTCACCTGGCGGTCGCCAAGGAAAGGACTGCTCTTCGGTAGAGCAAGGAGGTGGGGTTTTCTTTAGCGAAACATAAACCGCATCAATCATTTCGGCGGCATCAGCACGCGCCGATGTTAGCTTTCCACCAATCGGAACCAACACTCCCGGCTCCGGTTCTTCCAGCTTCCAATCCCGGCTAAGCGCAGACGCTTTACCCGGCCCATTTTTCAAGGTTCTCAAGCCAGCGAAACTGCTGATGACATCTTTATGAGTCCACTCCAAGCCTGAAAAAGACGCGTTGGCATTTCGAAGCAGGTACTCGATGTCCTGATCGCGAGCAATCGCTTCCTGGGGCTTGCCGCTGTACTCCGATTCGGTCGTACCAAGCAGGGTTCTACCGTACCAGGGAATCAAGAAAAACATTCGGCCGTCATCGGCGGTCAGCAAAAAGGCTTCGTCACATTCCATCTGCGGCATCACCAGATGCACTCCCATTACCAGGCGCACTGCAGCGGCCAACGAAGGGTCTAGATCCATACACCACGGACCAGTACATGCCAACACGACACGGGTTGAAATTTTGAGGCTCTCTTGCTGATTGCGCATATCGGCAACCATGTGATTGCCCTGGTACGCGGCATAATTCACCGCCACCGCTCCCGCACTGATAGCTCCGGCAATGAGTTCCAGAACGAACCGTGAGTCATCGGTCACACAATCCCCGTAACTGAAAGCGGCCCGTAAACCCTCGGTACGCAAGAATGGCCAGCGTTGCTTGACTTCATCAGGGCGAAGGTAGCGGTGGCGCGCAACCGGTTGACCGGCCCCCGCCAGCAGGTCATAAACCCACAAACCAGCACGAAATTTTAGCGGAGAAATACGGTCACTCTTGAAATTGGGGATTATTAACCTCAGAGTACGAATCCGGTGCGGACCAAGTCGGTGGAGTTTTTTTCTTTCGCCAAGAGACTTGCGCACTAGGCGGAAATCAAAGTTCTCGAGGTAACGCAAACCGCCGTGAATCAACTTGGAGGAGGATTGGGAAGTGCCACTGCCCCAATCATTTTGTTCGACGATGGCCACTTTCAGGCCACGCAAAGCGGCGTCATAGGCTGCCCAGGCACCGTAAATGCCACCACCTACTACCAACAAGTCGAAGTCGTGCTTGCCGAGGTCGGAAAAGTTTCTTTGCATCATCGTTGCGAAAACCATTCCTTGGCTAGCCTCGGGTCATCGCTGAAAATGGCATCCACCTTCAATGCCAAGGCCTGACGAAAATGTTGTTCCTTATTACAGGTAAAAATCCATGCTTGCAATCCGCTGGCGTGAGCTTCCTCTACAAACTTAGCGTTGGCGGTAGTACGGTTACAGGACAACGCCGAGAGTTGGGCATGAGCCAAATCATCTTTCGGTAACGGCTCCTCCAGATTAAGTACCAAGGGCAAATTCGGAGCGAGCTCGGCAACCAATGCCAACATCTGCGGCGCGAAAGATAATATTCGGAGATTGCTAAAACTTCCACATAGTCTGGCCACCGTTTCGGCCAACAACAAATCCCCTCCTTTCAGCTCCACGAGCAAATCACAGCGATTCCGACACATTGCGATTACTTCAAGTAGTGAGGGAACACCTTGTTCACCCAAAGTTCCGGAATCCAGCTCTTTGACCTTTTCTTCCCGCCCGTGAGTTCGCTTTAGACTCACATCGTGGATGACAACCGGAACTCCATCTGCTGCTAAGCGCACATCCAATTCAATACCCGCAACCCCAATTTGTAGCGCCCGGTGAAAGGCCTTGATGGTGTTTTCTGGACACTCTGCCGAAGCGCCACGGTGGGCAAAAACGAGCGGCAGACGAAGACTTCGAGAAGCGGACACCACAGCATTATCATCTTGCTCTGATGACAACACCAACACGTAAACATTAGAATAGAAAAAAGAACTAGACTGCCGCCCGAAAGTTCCATTCTTTTCCCTACCGTGCCGCTCTCCTTCACCACCGTTTTACTTAGCCTTCCCTTTTTTGGGCAGACTTCGGAAACACCATTGCGCATCGGCCACGCCCAGACTCCGGCAGAGGCCGCCCAAGAACTCAAGGATTTTCGCGCCAGCTATGCCAACTTGGAAGAATGGAAGGCCCGCAAAAAAATCATTCGTGAAGGCATCCTCAAGGGCGCAGGATTGACGATTCTTCCTAAGCGAACTCCTCTCCAACCGCAATACTTTCGCAAGCGAAGCTATGAGGGCTACCAAGTTGAAAACGTGGCCATCCAAAGTAGTCCCGGTTTTTTCGTGACTGGCACTCTTTACCGGCCCACAAATTGGCAGGGTTCATTAGCTGGCATCCTCAGTCCCCATGGCCACGACGGCCGATTTAAACCCGAACGCCAAGCCCGGTGCGCAACCCTAGCGCGAATGGGGGCCGCTGTTTTTCTGTATGACATGGTCGGTTATGGTGACTGGAAGGAAGCTGGTTGGAATCACCGCCGAACTCCCGAAGTCCTTCGGCTTCAAACTTGGAACAGTATGCGGGTACTTGATTTTTTATTGACCCTGCCTAGCGTGGACCCCAAACGCATTGGCATGACCGGCTGTTCTGGCGGCGGCACCCAAACCTTTTTACTGACTGCCGTGGATGAAAGAATTGCAGTAGCGGTACCAGTGTGCCAAGTGTCGGCCCATTTTTTTGGTGGGTGCGTTTGTGAAAGTTCGATGCCCATTCACTGGAGCGAGACCCATAAAACCGACAATGCTGAAATTGCGGCCTTGGCGGCTCCTCGTCCGATGCTCCTCATTTCCAACGGCAACGATTGGACTTTAAATACCCCAAAAGTTGAGTTTCCATACGTACACGAAGTCTACCGTTTATATGGTGCGGAGGACCAAGTGGAAAACGCCCATTTCCCTAAAGAAGGCCACGATTACGGACCTTCCAAACGACAAGCTGCCTATCGATTTTTAGCCAAGCACCTTAAGCTCCGCATCAAACCTTTACTTGATGAGCAAGGCAAGGTGGACGAGTCCTTCTTTGTGACGGAGACTTACGCCGACCTCTTAGTCTTCGGCCCTGAGAATCCTCGTCCGAAAAACGCCGCCCCTCCAAATACTCGTCTTCCCTAACTCACTCGCAGGAATACTCCAGTCCCACATAGGTTAGATTCAATTGTCAATGTCTTTGTTCAATCAGGAAACTTGCCAGTTTCTTTGGAACCCTTGGCTAGTTTATTCCGTCCCAAGTGACAACGCTAGAACCTCGGGTTCAGGAGGTTAGGTGCGCAGTGTTTCTCCCACAATGACCCCCTCACTTTCCAAAATCCTCACCGCGGCCATGTTTTTGACCGCTCCCCTGTCTGGCCAGATTCAGTTTGCCAACCCATTGAAAAATCCGGTGTGGCCAGAAATCTTCGACGAGGACCGCGTATTACACATGGAATTGACCATGACCAATGGGAATTGGGTACAGGTTCAAGGAGACACCAGTTTTTCCATTGAAGTCCCGGCTTTGTTTGGGCTTGCCGGCGAAAGACCGATTGTGGTTTCGGTGCGGCGGAAATCTTCGGATGCTCTTCAAAATGGAACTTCTTTTGCCAAGATTGGGTTGAAAATTGACATTAATGAATTGGTGCAAGGACAAACTTGGCACGGCTTAAAAAAATTAAGCTTGGAAAATGGGGATGATGAAGATGTGGTTACCGAGGGATTGGCGTGGGCCATGCATGAAATGGCCTATGCACCGGAAGGTTATTCCTACCAACCTGGTTTGGCAAACTGGGCGACTTTAATGGTGAACGGAACATATATCGGTCTTTACTTGAATGTTGAGCAAAGAGATAAAAGATTTTTGAAAAACCGCCAGATTTGGACTGCCGACGAAACTTGGCTTTACAAACTGGGTGACATTTACTCAAATGATTTAAAGGCAGGCAATGGAGAAAGTCCAACTCATGCATTCTTTTGTTACGACCCATTCCAACGACCTAGGGGGAATTGTCCAACCCCTGGCGTGGCAGCGCTGGAGCAAGAATTGAAGGCCTATATCGACATGCAAGGCATGCTCACCATGGGTGCGGTTAACGCATTTTTGGGGCACGGTGACGCCCTGTTTTCTAAGGGGAAAAACATCTACTTTGCAGATTATTTAAGTGGCAGCAAAAGGACTTACTTTCCCTGGGACTTGGATTCCGTTTTGAGCCAAGAGCAATACAACATTTTCAATCCAGGCCAGCATTACGCCGATATCATTTTGTCGGTACCCAACCTGCGGACTCAGTACAAATCTATCCTGACCGAACTGCTGGACGGGCCTATGCAAGTGTCCACTATCCATGACTACTTGGATCAGATGGAGCCGATTCTTACTCCGTGGCTGTTGATTGATAGTAATAACCAAATCGGCGACGCAACCGAAATCGCGGCTAAATTTCAAAGTTTGAAAGACTGGGTCAGCTTGCGGGATTCTATTGTTAGGCAACAAATTAATACTGACTAAATCAAGAATCCGTCAAATTCTATAGGGGCTAAGGTGGGGGAGCTGTCCTTTCAGATTGGGTTTTGATAGTCTGTCAGCGATGAGGCCCAGCGGGTAAATTTACGTTTCCAGGACTTCTGGTCTGGTTGACTTAAATTGAAAATGGAAGAAAACGAACTAATTGATTGCCCTAACTACGGAAGACTAAATAACGCAGATTGGTCTGACTTCAGAGATGTGGGGAAAACCTTAGGCTTAAAAGAAATCATGGGATAATGTTGGCATTGGGCTCGGCAGACAAATCCATTTGACTACTAAAAACGTTGAAGCGACCTCTATTTTTACTCCTCGGTTTCATCTCCTTGATACTTGGCGTCATTGGGTTACTTGTTCCGCTTCTGCCAACCACGCCTTTCTTGATCCTCTCGGCAGCTTGTTTTTCTCGTAGCTCTCGTAAATTATACAAATGGTTAATGACACACTCTATTCTTGGGCCCATTTTGATTGATTGGGAAAGCTACGGTGCAATCGCATTCAACGTGAAGATAATGTCCACGGTTCTTATCTTATCTTTGGTGTCTTTCCCTTTAACGGCAATGCAATTTAGAGCATCGTTTAAAGTTTTTATCCTAATCGCGATTTTCTGCGTGCTCGCGTTTATCTGGACCCGACCGAACTCTGACCGTTAAACTCTTGACCTATTTTTTCTGGAAGACGTTCGAGGCGAGAGGGTCTTAGGGCTCTCGCGTAACCACATGCTGCGCAGAGACCTCAAGAGTTTCGAATATTACTCGTTTTCCAAATTTCGCTTTAATTTCTTGGATAGCAGCAATCACCCGAGGAGCATATTCGGCTGAAGTTTCCTGATGGAATCCGATGTGTGCGAATCGATGATGTTTTGCGTTTAGTTTCTCTACGGCGTCTTGAATGTGACCAACCATCTCTTCTACGGTTACATAGTCCGCAAGTGCCCCGGTATCGGGCATTTCAAGTAGTTTTCCGGCCGGAGTTTCAATAAAGAATGGCTGGGTAGTACTAGTGACATTTGGCCATATGCTACGAATCATTGCTGGTAAGTCGTACTGCGCGATTCTTCCATGCCATTTAGTATCAGTTGCTGAGGAGTCAACGAGGAAACCTTCCCGTCGAATGGCTTCGCGTACATGGGGTCCGGCTAGCCATGCACCGGCGCGGAATGAAGTTCCTAAATCAAAGCCATTGCTATTAAGGATTTCTCTGGATTTGCGGACGATTTTCTGCATTTCATCTGTGGCATAAGCTTCAATAGAAATGTCATGTCCTACATCCTCATCGGTTTTACTTACTGAACGCGAGCGACCCTCTCCCCAAATGGTAGGCTTAGAGCGGTAATTTATCCCTGCTGCTTCAACTAAAGATTTCCAGGGATGGATATGTAGTCCAAGCTCATCAATTGGCCTTAACGTTTGTCGAATCTGTTCAGCGATTTTTTTTTCATCCGCATCAGTCTTGGTGAAGTACGCGGCGTTTAAAAAATGAGTCAGGGGAACATCAGGATGCGCCTTGTGAAAATCGACAAATGCTTGAAGATTCTCATCAAGTAAATCTCTACCTTCCCAGTCAACGCTAACGGCGACTCGTACGACTGGCGGTGACTGGGCAGTACAGGCGGAAATCAACGAGGTCGTGAGAAGGATGGGGTGGAAAAAGGATAGTTTCAGCACTCTTTTGGGTTTTGCGTGAAAAGAAAGAGCTTTAGGGAATTTGTAAGTGAAGAACGTTAGTTAGGGACCCTACAGGCATTCCGCCGTTTAAATGGTATAGACCTGCTTGAGCATAGACCGTCATTCCAGATAGACCGGAGGGTAGGTGTTCTATCCAATTGAGATGGCCATTTGAGTTCAACTGACCCGACCCTAAAATCCTTCCTTGGCTGAGGTCTAATCCACCGGTTCCCAAAGGAGTGTTAAAGGTTCCCAGTGCTAGAGAACCCGCATAAGCATATTTTTCTAGGTTTTCGCCGAGGATACCCATTTCCAGTCTTATTGGTGTTATGGCGAGCCCTCCCCAGAGTGCTGGTTTGCGATAAAAATGCTCCCAATTCCAAGGTTCAGTACCAGTGATGAATGAGCCGACAATCCATTCATATTCTGAATCTTTACTCAGCATTTCAGCGCGCAAAATCGAAACAATTAGTTTGCGATGTATTCGATGCTGTTCGGCACGTGTCATCGGGTCTTGATCATAAGCGACATCTAAATCGCATGATCCGTAGTGGCCTGCACCTGGAATCTCTATATAAAGGTTTCGCTCTGTGGCTGTTGCAGCTTCATACCAAGCACGAGTATCAGAGAAGAGCGGGTCTACTGTTCCACCAATCCAGGCTGCACTGCCTGCATAATCGGCAATCTGACTGATACCTAAATTCGATGTTGGTCCCGACGCTAGTCCAATGATTGTTTGTATGCGTGGCTCTATTTCTGTGAGGGGGGCGAGGGCCATGCCGCCCCCTGAATGGCCCATTGCTGCCCAGCTGCCCTCTCTGGCCATGCTACTTAGCCAACTATTCAGGTCTTCTGATTGCTCTTCCACCCAATGTAAAAATATTTGGCATTCGACTGGATTCGGGGTAGTAGCGCTGTCAATGGAAGCGACAAGGAATCCATAGCTTGCTACATGAGTGCAGATTTCGTCGTACTCTCGTGCTCTTCCAGGGTTTCCATGCATAAATCCTACGACTGGGTAGGGTCCAGCCGTAGGATCTGCTGGCGTACTTCGTCCAGCTGTAACTGCCGGGTAATAGAGCCTTCCTTTATAGTCGACGCTGGATGACGGATTAGGAATGTATACGATTTCCCATCCGACTGGTGATGGACCAGGGTCTTCGGGAGGAGGCGCCTGTGCAAGTAATGGAAGTGCGAGAAGTAGGAAGCTAATCATCAAAGCGAAGGAGGGGGTGTATCGATATTACTTCATTCTTGCTAAATGGGAGACCTAGCCGTCTTAATTTCCAAACATCTGAGTCCAGTGATTTTGGTGCCGCCCGAGGCCGATGCGTCCGTGGCCGCCCATCATGTTGCTGTGATGGCCCGGGCTGTACCACCAGGACTGAATGGCGCCCAAGCCGTCGCTGGGTCCTGCAGAAATATTTTCTGCTCCGCCTGAAGTTCCAGCGAGCCTGGCGCGGTCGGAAGGACTTGCCTTCCCCTTAACGGGCGAATGATGGTCGAAGAAGCCATGATCCACCATGTCTTTCGAGTGCCCCCGGCCAGCTGCGCAAAGCTTGATATCTACTTTTAAAGCACCAATGCCGGCGCGGATACGCAGGATATTTAAGTCTCGAATGCCAATTCCTTCTTCGGGCTGGAGTTCTGGAAATAGAGTTTTATTGGCTTCGAGTATGGCGCGATCCCTTTCCGGCATAATTTCAGCTGCGAACGCTAAATCCTCCAAAGCCAAAAACATAGCCTCATGATGGCCAGAGGACACCGCCGGTAAGGTGCGTTTTTTTGCGCGTTTGACCCACTTGCCTTCCGCTTGGAGCAGTGCTTTGTGGGCATCCAGCCAATATTCGTTCAAAAAGCAATGTACATCCAATGCCTCCACAATGTTGGCTAATGCATCGGACAGGTCTTCTTCCTCATCCAGAACTTGAGTCACGGTGATTTTTAGGATTCCGACGATTTCTTCTAAAGCCGGATTACACACTGTTTTCACGATGTCTTTAGTGAGGCCGCTACTTCGGCTAGCTAAAAGTAATTTTTTGCGGACAGAATCTAATTTTTGCAAGCCTTTTTTGTTGAGCCGACTTTGGGCTATTTTGGTGGCGACAGATAGAAACTTTTTATCCAGTGAGGCCCGCTTTTTTTGGTAGGCGGACTCCATTTTTTTTAAGTCTTTACTCAATTGCCGAACCAATGTGTCTTGGCCGAGGGGACCGACATCCATTAAATCTAATAAGGCGTCTTCTTTGTCGTACCAGCTCAACTTTCTGGTTTTCAGCACCTTGAGTGCTGCCGCAACGATTTCTTCCACAGATTCTTGGGTCTCTGCGGATGGAGGAGGTTCCTGCCACTCCACCAACTCCGAAATCCCAATCAGGAAAAGAAAGGAAATCATAAGCACATTCTAGTTAGGCGGAATTTTGCGTTGTTGGCTTGTCATCCTTTCGCTCACATTCAGTTTATTGGTTTACCCTAGAGGAGCTTATCCGGAGGCCGAAGAGAGGCCGTAACCATTTTATCTTTCTAATCCCGTAATGGAAAATCCCCCAGCTTATTACGAAGGTTGCCAAAATTAGGATTACCAGTTTTAAAAATGCAGGCAAATCCAGGGGCAATAAGTAGCTAGAAACATATTGCTGGACTGGGAGATGCAGGATGTAAATAGGGAATACTGCCGCACTTAGGTAGCTTAATGATTTAGAGGGTTTGTTTAGGTGTTTTGCACCGTATCCGAAAACAGCCATCATCCAGTTGAATGATTCAAAGCCCAGCATTGGATTTAATTCTGGATCAGTATCTAGGTTATAGAAGACAATTCTCGACAGGAATAGGCTTGATGCAATAGCCAATGCTATATGGCGGATTCGAGTGATGGCCTTCCAAAAAATATCACTCAGCGAGACAAGAAGGAATCCAGTGAAAAAAGCAACTAGGCCATACCAGAAACCATGGTCAGTCATAGCGAAGTTGGAAAAGTCATTGGGGTTTACAATCCAGGACTCTGCCATGAAGGGCAGAGACATTAAAATAAGCCCAAGTGGCCATTGGATTAAATTTGATAAGAGTCGAAAAATAAAATTTTCCGGCCGATTTTTCAAATAAGAAAGAATCGGCAATAATAATAAAACATAAGCAAGGATGTTTTCAAGAAACCACAGATGGCCAGCGTTGGGGACATAGTCAATTGGCTTTCTGTAGTAGTTCTGAAATAAATAAATTGTAATCGGGCAAATGAAAAAGAATCCGAAAACCAGTGGAATAAGGATTCTGGTGGCTCGCTCTCTTAGTAGTTGATGCCAGTTACGGCGTTGCATTGCAAAGTAAACTCCCATCCCTGAAATCATAAAAAGAAGAGGAATTCGCCATATATTTAGCATGGACATCGGAACCCAAAGCCATTCCATGGACGACTCGTTTTGGATGAAGGCAATCCAAACTGCCCATGACTGGAAACAGATTGTTATGTGAAAGATAATAAGCAATCCTAAGGCTAAAACTCTTAGCCAGTCAACATCATGGCGGCGTTGATACACCTCTATTCTTTCTTTTGTGAACTTAAAACGTCAACCACCTTTGGCCGATCATTCTTAATTCGATCAATGCTCATGTTGAGATCGTAAATTTTAATGACATAGTCATAAAGGCCTTCCACATCTTTACCCCATTTTCCTGAAATTGACTCAAGCGGTGTTTGGCCAGAATTATTTGTAGCGTTTGGATTTGCTCCCTGCTCGAGCAGAAGAAGCACGGTTTCTTTGTGACAGAAAAACGCTGCAATATGTAGAGCCGTAGCTCCGTCATTGTTTTTTAGAGTTAGGCTTGCGCCATGTTCAATCAGGGCTTCGGCGGATTCGGTTTGCCCGTACAGGCATGCGAGCATTAGAGCGCTGCTACCACCGACGGGCTCCTGGGCGTCAATTTCCGTATTTTCAGAGATGAGTTGCCTTATTTCAGTTGTATCCCCCTTGACGGCAGCTTCCCATAAATCGGGAGTCGCAGGAGTCGGGAGTTGTCCGCCGCATGCCAAGATTGATATTGCAGCAATCGAAGCGGGTATGGAGGAGAGATTAACTTTCCAATTGGAGTGGGAGGCCATGTCTTTTTTCGAGTAAGTCTCTTTCATGATTACGCTATTTGAAGTTTCTTGCAACATCAGAGTTGTGAAAGTTTGGAAGGGCGGGGAGAATAATCTTTGTAATTGAATTCGTTGCTGGTGAAGCGTGTCCACGAAAGACAATCTTTCGCTCAAATAACGACTAATATCGAGGAGTCTTTTGGCGAGTCAAGCTTGAAGAATTAGGATCACCAAGAACCCTTCTTTGTCTCAAGTGTTCAGAATACTATGTTAGCCGCCACGCTTCTACTCTTTGCGCAACAACTTCTGGAACCACGCCAGGAGCCCATAGCCCCAGACGCATCCTCAGTTACCGAAAGCCCAGCACCTCGTATCACCTGGTTCACTCAGTGGAATCAAGCAGTGAAGGAGGCCGAGCGCCTAAACCGCCCAATCCTACTTCAAGGAGCTGCTCCAGTTTGCAGTGGTGTTCCGGGCATGTGGTGACAAGGATATCAAAGACAAGAGGAGAGTTTCTTCTCTGATATACGCGTTGTTGAGGCTTCCAAAGAGTGGATTTGTGTCCGCCTTGCGACTTACGAAAATGCTCAGGAGTCCGTTGTGCTTGAGCGTTGGCTCAAAGGCGTGAGAGGAGGAGGCGGAGAGTTGCGAAACACTACTTTCGCTCTGTTGGACCCAAGTGGGGAAAAAGCACTTGCGAGAACAGGCAGATCTCCTCAAATGGTCTATAAGAATATAGATTCATTTGCAGTCAACTTGGCTTCACTAGCAAATAAATTCGAATCCAAGGTTGAAATCAAGTCTTTGCCATTAATACCTAGTCTAAGACTTGGCTTAAATATCGCTGCCTGTGATGGCATCCCCTTAGTAGTCATCATTAACAATGAATCCAGAAAATGGAAAAAATTATTCTCCAATCTTGTAAACCTGAGTCAGACCGATTCACTGTCCGGACAAGCTCACTATGTGCTCCTAAAAGACACTAAAGAGATAGAAAATCTGAAGGATTACAAGTCTGACAATTTTGTTTATATACTAAAACCAGACAGCTTTGGAATCACTGGAAGAGTTGTGGCTGCTTTTCGAGACAAAGAAGATCTCTCATCGGTTGCTTTAGGGACTGCATTTGACACTGCACGAATATCGAAAAAAATATTGAGTGATAGTCGTCAACACGTACGGCAGGGAAGGCGAAAAGGCATTACATGGGAAAGCCAGATGCCACGCGCAGATGGAAAGGCAAGATCAACCTCTCCCAGCGATCGCCCACATCTGCAAGAATAATATTTGTAACAGATAGGCTCGGGATGTGGTCGCCAAATGCCCGGCTCACTGAATCAAGGGCAGGTGTTTCAGCGGTCTCCGGATCTTCGTATACCGCTACCACCTCCATGACCCGGTTGGGAAGAGGAAATACCTCCAGAGTGATTGGATGTGCCAGGGCCTTGGTTGGATTCATCGCCCACGACCTGAATCTCTCCACTTTCCAGGAGTTTCTTCACGGGTGGGTGGTCCAATGCTTTAGGTGTAATTTGCCCTTTCGCGTTGGGGCCTAGAAAAAGCTTCTTCCCGCCCGGCAATAGCACTTTCAAGGCTTTTTTGGTGGTGTTTTGAATTTCCACTTGGCCCACAGCATACCTTGGCATCCTGGAAAATCGAGGGCTCCTCTTTCAGAGGGGATTTCAGCCTATGATGCTCCGATGCGCCTATGTCTGCTCGCTCTTTTTTTGCCTTTGGGACAGACTCATGCCCAGGACACCAGAGATTCGTTTGGAATGATTCATCATTTCGAGAGGGTTACTCTTGATACCGAATTCTTTGCTGAGGGTGCAGCCTTCGGAGATATTAACGGAGATGGACATGCCGATGTCGTTGCTGGCCCATGGTGGTATCAAGGACCTAAATTTAAACAGCGGCACGCCTTTTTCTCCCCGAAGCCTTTCAATCCAACTGGCTACTCAGATAACTTTTTCGCATTTGTCCATGATTTTGACGGTGATGGGCATCATGACATTTTGATTATTGGCTTTCCTGGCCAAGATGCCTCTTGGTTTCAAAACCCAGGTAGTCCTGATGGCCAATGGCTTCGGCATAGAGTGTTGGATGGTGTAGACAACGAATCACCAACATTTACCGACCTAACTGGGGATGGCGAACCGGAAATTATCTGCCAGAAAAATGGCAAGCTAGGGTGGGCTGGGCCAGATGCTTCCAACCCAAGTTCGCCATGGACATTTCACCCCATTTCAGCGGCGGATGTCGGCGGTCGGTACACCCATGGTCTGGGGGTGGGCGATATAGACGGGGACGGCCGGACAGATTTAATCATGAAAAAGGGTTGGTGGTCACAACCGGAGAGTTTGAAAAATGACCCGATTTGGGAGTTTCATCCCTTTGAGTTTTCAAAACGCGGAGGAGGAGCACAGATGCTCACCTTGGATGTGGATGGTGATGGGGACACCGACGTAGTGACCAGTCTCCATGCCCATGGCTGGGGATTGTCGTGGTTTGAGCAAACAAGAAAAGGAGATGACATTCAGTTCACGGAGCACCGCATCATGGATTCGCGGCCGGAAGACAACCCTTTCGGAGTGAGTTTTTCCCAAATGCACGCCCTGTGTTTGGTGGATATAGATGGTGATGGTTTGGAGGACGTTGTCACCGGCAAGCGTTATTGGGCTCATGGCCCGGATGGGGATGTGGATTCAGCCGCGCCCGCGGTGGTTTATTGGTTTCAATTAAAACGCCTCCCCAATGGAAAAGCTGAGTTTATTCCGCACCTTGCCGATGGTCATTCGGGAGTAGGGGTGCAAGTGGTTGCCGGGGACGTGAATGCCGACGGGCTGGCGGACATTGTCATTTCTAATAAAAAGGGAACATTTTTATTGCTCCACAAAACCCGTCAAGTCAATGAGGCGGAATGGAAATCTGCTCAACCCCAGCGCCTTACTTTTAGCAAGCCCTTGCCTTTCAGCGAAGGAGTGGCTCCTTTGGGTATAGACGGCGTGACGATAAACCTTGGTTTTGAAAATGGGGATTTAAGCCATTGGACGGCC
>Ga0066376_10003525_pt1 | contig 13949 bp, 8 predicted proteins | sample Knorr_S15_td_Bot_FD_77009 | JGI IMG/M metagenome (GOLD analysis project Ga0066376, IMG submission 77009) | Marine microbial communities from Southern Atlantic Ocean transect - Knorr_S15_td_Bottom_ad_5009_LV_A | ecosystem: Environmental > Aquatic > Marine > Oceanic | place: Southern Atlantic... | reverse complement strand
GCGCACCTGGTCGCGCGCCGAGCGCGAGATGCAGATGCCCCCCGGCGTCGCCAGCCCTTCGATTCGCGCCGCCACGTTGACGCCGTCGCCATAGATGTCGTCGCCCTCGACGATGATGTCGCCGAGGTTGATGCCGATTCGGAGCACCAGGCGCTGGTCCTCGGGGGCGTCGGCCTGGTTCGCGGAAACGGATTTTTGCACCTCCATGGCGCAGGCGACGGCGTCGACCACGCTGGCGAACTCGACCAGGGCGCCGTCGCCCATCAGCTTGACGATGCGGCCGTTATGGCGGGCGATGAGCGGATCGATGACCGCGTGGCGCAGCGCCTTGAGGCGGCCGAGCGTGCCCGCCTCGTCGATCGCCATGAGGCGGCTGTAGCCGACCACGTCCGCGCTCAAAATCGCGGCGAGCCTGCGAATGATTTCGTTTTCTGCCACGGCGGCGCCCCTAACCCGAATGAGCCGATGCCGGCAGACTATGAAACCTCGATGGCCGAGTCTAACGGCTTGATGTCGGACATACCGGCCCGCGGGCCGGTCGGCCGGGTTGATTTTTAGCCAAGGCGCCGCCGTGACGCGGAGCATCTATCATTTGGCCGCTGAAATCCCTATATTCACCCTGTCGGCTTGCCGACTATGGCGATAAACGTCACTCGTAATAAGCGTTGCGGACCCGGGGGCAGTGCCCGGCGCCTCCACCAGTTTCTACCGTGAGCAACGATTTCACGGTCATCCATGGGGGCGAACCAGGATCGACGTGCGTGGTAAAGGAGTGATTTTTGCTCGGCATTGTACCACCGTTATCGGGCTATTATGAGAACTGCCAATGACAACAACGAGCCAATGGCAATCGCTGCCTGATTTAATTAGGTAAGCGCGGCTCGGGGGGCGCCGGGCAACAGAAGCCCCCCACTCATTTCTCGACAGGACGAAAATTGGAATCAGGTCAAGCCGTGATCAGCATCTTTTCATGACGCGGGACGGGATGGATTTTGAGGCCATGGTGCCGGAGGTGCTTCGCGGGCTTATGATCTCGGCCCTCGGCGAGGCCGCCCGCCACGGCCTGGCCGGCGACCATCATTTCTATATCACCTACGATACCCGTCACGCCGGCGTGGTCATGCCGGAATCCCTCCGCGCCCTGTACCCCGAGACCATGACCATCGTGCTCCAGCATGAATTTTGGGACCTCGACGTCGGCGATGAAGGTTTTTCGGTGTCGCTCGCCTTCAGCGGCGTGCCGCGGAAATTGGTCGTGCCCTACGGAGCGGTGATCGGTTTCGCCGACCCCAGCGTCAATTTCGCCGTCCAGTTCAACGCGACGCAAACCGGCCGTGAGGCCGCGGCCGCGCCCCCGCCGCCGCCCGAGACCGTCGCCGAGGCCGAGGCTGACAAGCCGGGCGAGGTGGTCACCCTCGACGTCTTCCGCAAGAAGTAGCGCCGCCTTGCCGTCCTATGGTTAAATGAGGCCAACAGAGAACCGGGTTAGGGGGTATCGCCATGTCTTCATCGTCGGATTTCCGCATCGAATCGGACTCCTTCGGTCCTCTCGAAGTGCCGTCGGACCGCTATTGGGGGGCGCAGACCCAGCGCTCCCTGGGTAATTTCAAGATCGGTGGCGACCGCATGGCGCCGCCCTTGATACGCGGCTTCAGCATCGTCAAGAAGGCCGCCGCCACGGTCAATGCAGAGGCTGGAATGCTCGATCAAAAGCTCTGCGACGCGATCTGCGCCGCCGCCGAGGAAGTCATGGACGGGACCCTCATCGATCACTTTCCGCTGGTCGTCTGGCAGACCGGATCGGGCACCCAGACCAACATGAACACCAACGAGGTGATCGCCAACCGGGCGATCGAAATCCTCGGCGGCGAACTCGGCTCGAAGTCACCGGTCCATCCCAACGACCATGTCAACATGGGCCAATCGTCCAACGACAGCTTCCCCACCGCCATGCATATTGCCGCCGTCGAGGAGATCACCCATCGCCTGATCCCCAATCTCGAACACCTCCAGGGGGCGCTGGCCGCCAAGACCGCCGAATTCGACAAGCTCATCAAAATCGGCCGCACCCACATGCAGGATGCCACGCCCTTGACCCTGGGCCAGGAATTCTCGGGCTATGCCAAGCAGATCGAATACGGCGTCGCGCGGCTCCAATCGGCCCTGCCCAGGCTCTATCAGCTCGCCCAGGGCGGCACCGCGGTGGGCACCGGGCTGAATAGCAGGATCGGCTTCGCCGAGCGTTTCGCCGCCGAGGTCGCCGCCATCACCGGCCTGCCCTTCGTCACCGCCGAGAACAAGTTCGAGGCCCTGGCCGCCCATGACGCGATCGTTGAAATGTCGGGCATGATCAACGTCGTCGCTTGTTCGCTCATGAAGATCGCCAACGACTTACGCATGCTCGGCTCCGGCCCGCGCTGCGGTCTCGGCGAGATCACCCTGCCCGAGAACGAGCCCGGCTCGTCAATCATGCCGGGCAAGGTCAACCCGACCCAATGCGAGGCTATGACCATGGTCTGCGCCCAGGTCATGGGCAATCATGTGGCGGTCACCGTCTCGGGCGCCACCGGCCATTTCGAGCTCAATGTGTTCAAGCCGGTGATGATCCACAATCTGCTGCACTCGACGCGCATCCTGGGTGACGCGGCGCTGAGCTTCACCGACAACTGCGTCGCCGGCGTCGTCGCCAATGTGGCGCGCATCGAGACCCTGCGGGACGAATCGCTCATGCTGGTGACCGCGCTCAACCCCCATATCGGCTACGACAACGCAACCTTGGTCGCCAAGAAGGCCCATAAGGAAGGCACCACCCTGAAGGCGGCGGCGGTGGAACTCGGGCTGCTCACGGCGGAGCAGTTCGACGAATGGGTGCGGCCCGAGAACATGATCGGCCCGACGCCGTAACGCCCATGCGCAAGCATTCGGTGGTGATCGCCGGCCACCGGACGAGCGTCTCGATCGAGGCGCCGTTCTGGGAGGCGCTTAAGGAAATCGCCAGGCGGCGCGGCATCTCCCTCAACCGGCTGATCACCGGGATCGACGAGCGCCGCGCCGAAAACCTGTCCAGCGCGATCCGCGTCTACGTGCTCGCTGAATTAAGGGAATTAAGGGGACACCTTACTTAATGTAATTAAGTAAGGTGTCCCCTTAATTAAAGGATCAGTTTCCGACGCCCTGGATGAGCCCTTCGAGGAGGTTCTGGAACAGCTTTTTCGGGGCCGGTTCGGCGGGCGGTGCGTCCTGCTGCGCCGGCGCGGGTTCGGCGCCGCCGCCGGTGAGCGCGTTGAGCAGGGCGCCACCGAGAGCGCCACCGAGCCCGCCGACGGCGTCCTGGCCGGTGATGGCCGGCAGCAGCTTGCGCACCCCGACACTGACGACCTTCCCCGCGACGTATTCACGCAGGGCCTGGTCGCGTATTTCGCGCTCGGGATTGTCGATCGGCCCCATCAGCAGGAGACCCACCGGCGGTGCCTTGGGATGGCCGGAGAGGCGGAACTCGCTGTTCAGGGCGAGTTGCCAGCGAGGCAAGTCGACGGACAGCGTGGCGCGGCCCTCGCCGCCCTCCAGGACAGCGCGCAGATCGTCGCTGCGCAGGACCCCGCCGCTCGCCACCAGGCGGCCGTCGAGGCTATGGATGGCCGTGGCCCCGCCACTCAACGCGCCGCCGATCAGGGCGATCAGATCAACCCCGCTGTCGATGTTGGCCAGGCGGTTGTTGAGCCGGCCCAGGTCGATGCCTTCGATCATGCCGTCGCGCACGGCCAGCGTCGCCTCGCCCTGGAGCGCCGAGATCAGTTCGAACTCGCTGCGCCCCCGGCTGTCGAATTGTCCGGCGAGGTCGAGCCGCCCGGAGACCGCATCGAGGCCCGCCGCGTCGATCATCAGCGCCCGCATATCCGCGCCCTCCAAGGAGAAGGAAACACCGAGGGTGGGCGGCGTCGTGGCGGCGAGGCGGGCGCGGAGCAGGGTGGCCGCGCCATAGAGCCGCCCGCTGAGTTCCTCCACATCGAGCACGCCGTCGGCCAGGGCGAGGCGCAGGGTGACGTCCTCGAAGCGGTATTTGCGCAACGACAGGGCCTTGGAGGTGAGCCGCAGCTTGAGGTCGAAGCCGTGCATGCCAGATAAATCGATGGCGTCTCGGGACCAGCGTTCCGCGGGCCCGCCGCCGCCGCCGGTAGCCGATCCCGCCGCTCCGCCGCCCCCGGCGACGAAGGCGAGAAACATGTCGGCGACGAATTCGCCTGCGGTTAGCTCGGCCTCAAAGGTTGGCTTCGCGCCGTCGAAGCGGGCGGTGATCGCGCCGGCGATTTGCGACGGGCCGAGCAGCGCGTCGATGCCCTCGATCCGCAACGCATACAGATCGCCGGCCAGCTTGGCCCGCAGCCTGACCTCGCCGAGGTCGCGGATTTCGAAGCGGATGCCGTCGGACAGGCTCTCGGCAAGGGCGACGAAGTCGGGATGGCTGGCCGCCAGGGCCAGGTCGATTCGCGGGCTTGCGAGTAAATTCTCGAGCGCGCCGTCGATGCGGATTTCACCGCCCAGGGCGGCCAGGGTCAAATCCACCACCGCCGCCGCCACATCGCCCTTGACCCTGCCGTTGAGGGAGAACGGCCCGTCCGCCTTGCTCGGCAGGGCGGCGCCGAAGCGCCGGGCAAGGGCGCTCAGGCTGTCGGTGACAAGGGATATCTCGGCGTCGATCGAGGCGGTGCCCGCCAGCCCGGTCACCACGCCCTTGAATTGCGCCTCGGCGCCGGGCAGGGTGATCCGGCTATCCAGGGTGACCGACCCCAGATCGCCGCTCACCCGGCCCGAGACGGCCATGGCGCCGAGATTGGTCGACGGCGGTGCGATCCCGGCGAGCTGGAACAGACGGGAGGCGTCGTCGCTCTCCATCTCATAGGTCATGTCGAAACCGGGCCTCGCCGAATCGAGGACGCCGGCGAGGGTTCCGCTGACTCCTTCCAGGTTGCCGATGGCCAGTCTGCGCAGGGTGAGCACCCCGCCGCGTACCCCGGCGTCGAGCGAAATGCCGGTTATCGGCGCCGTTTTATAGATCAGGGAGCCGATCTTCAGCTTGATTTCGGCGTCGAAGGCGTCGAGCAGGGCGAACGGATTGCCGCCGTCCTCCGCCGCGCCGGCATCGCCGGCCTCGCCGGTTTCGGCCTGGCCGGGGGGCAGATAAGCATCGAGATTGATCTTGTCGATGACGACGATGGCGTTAAACGCCGGCCGCGCGCCGATGCCGACATTGACGCCGCCGCTAAGGCGCGACAGGTCGAGTCGCAGATCAATCGCCGAAATCTTCGCCAGGTTGGGCGTCACCTCGATCTTGCTCGACAGGCTGAACTTGCGCAGTCGGTCGGCGGGAACCTTGGGGTAGGCGATCTCGAGCCAGTCGAGCACGGCGCGCAGATTGTCGGACGAGGCCTCGGTCTGGCCGGTGAAATGCGGTTTGCCATCGAGACTGTCGAGCACGCCGAAGACGGTTATGTCGGAACCGCCGGGCAGAAGCGCGGAAGCCTGTTGCAGGGTCAATACACCCTGATCGAGCGCCGCGACAAGCTGCGCCTGACGGACCACGGCCCGGTTGAAGACCAGGGCGTCGATTCTGAGATCGAGCGTCGCGTAGATCCCGGCGGGAAGCGCGAAGGCACCGGCGGCGGCGGGCGCGGCGGCGGGCGCGGCGGCGGGCTCCCCATCGGACTCGGCGGCCCGCGCCATGAGTGAGTCGAGATCGACACGGTTGAGGGCAATCGCCACATCGATCCGCGGCCCCCGGGCCAGGGTCGCGCTCACCGCGCCGGTGCCCTGGATGCCGCCGAAATCGAACCGGATGTTGTTGATTCCCGCCGCCGCCCGGGTCGCCGACACCGTGGCGCTCGCCGAGAAGGCCTGGTCGAGCAGCGCGCCGGACGGAGCCCCGCCAAGGGCTTCGAGAATACGGCCGAGGGAGGCGCCCTCGAGTTTCAACTTGCCGGAAAGCTCGGCATCGGCCGCGGCCGAGGAGGCTGTCCCGGTGAAGCCGATCGAGGCGTCGGCGGAGGCCAGCTTGACCACCGCCCGCAAGGGCAGGGGGCGGCGGTCGAGGCGGTCGATGTCGATCTCGAAAGACAGCCCCAGGCCGTCGGCGTCGCCGGATCGGGCGACCAGGCGCCCCTCGGCGCGGTAAGGCCCGATGAGTGAGTCCATCGCCGCCTCGAGATCGAGCTTGTCGATCCGTTCGACCCTGCCGGACGCGCCGTCGCGATAGATCAGGGTGGCGTTTTCGACCCTCAGCACATCGATGCTGACCGCCCATGGGCTGTCTCCACCGGCGTCTCCCGTGTCGCCGCCGGCTAGGTCGAGTTGCCAGTTGACCCGCCCGTCGGCGAGGGTCTCAAGTTCGATCACCGGATCGATGAAGGTCAGGCTGTCGACCTCGACCCGGCCGCGGAACAACGGCGCCAGGGCGATGCTCGCCTCGACGACGGCAATTCGCACCATATCGGGGGACGCGGCCCCCGCGAGATTGGCGAACCGCACACCGCCGAGCTTGATAGTCGGTATGGGCAGCACCGAAAATTCGATCTCGCCGTCGATCGCCAACTCACGCCCGGTCTGCTCCTTGACCAGCTCGGCGAGATTGCCCTTGTAGTAATTGATATCCACAACGAGGGGTGCGATTACCGCGACGGCAATCACCGCCGCCAGCAGCCCGACAACCATGTAGAGGAGAGTCTTTATGGCGATTACTCCACGAAAAGAGAGCGATAACGTTTGCTCGTGTGCCGGTTTGCGATAAGCTGTCTCAAGACGCTCGACAGTATAATGCGGTTAGTGGGAGTCGAGGTAGGGGTTCATCGGAGAAATTGTCAATCTCAGCCAATTTCGGAAACGCCGCGAGCGCGAGCTGAAAGAAACGCGGGCGCTCGGCAAGCATGTCAAGTCCGGACAGAACAAGGCCGATCATAAATTTCTGCGCCACGAGATAGAGCAACGCCGGCGTGAACTCGACGGTAAACGCTTGGACCAGCAACCCGGCGAAGACTGATCCGCAACGCCGTTGCTTCGCTGTCGGCTGTCAGCCAAACACAAGCATACCCGATAAGCCTCACGAGCATTCTCTGATCGATCCAAATCGATCGGAGTAGCAAGCGAGCGACCGCGAGCCGCCGACCGGATCGCGCGTGAGCCTGCGTGGCTTTTGAACGCAGGGAGCCACTTGGCGACCGCAAAAAGTCAAAAAAACTACATCCGGATCACTTTACCCGGGTTCATGATGTTTTTTGGATCGAGCGCCTGCTTGATCAAACGCATGACGCTGACCGCCTCGCCGTGCTCGGCGATCAGGAAATCGATCTTGCCGTAGCCGATGCCGTGTTCGCCGGTGCAGGTGCCGTCCATGGCCAGGGCGCGCAGCACCATGCGCTCGTTCAGCCGCTTGGCTTCGGCGAGTTCTTCCGGCTTGTCCGGGTCGATGAGATAGATCAAGTGAAAATTGCCGTCTCCCACATGGCCGACCAGGGGCGCCGTGATGGTCGAGGCCGAGAGATCGGTCCGGGTCTCGGAGATGCATTCTGCAAGCCGCGAGATCGGTACGCAGACATCGGTTGCGTAGCCCTGTTTGCCGGGCTCGAGGGCGAGGGTGGCGAAAAAGGCGTCGTGGCGCGCCTGCCACAGCTTGTTTCTCTCCTCCGTCTTGGTTGCCCAGGCGAACCTGCCGCCGCCGAACTCAGTGGCGATGGCCCGCACGGTCTCGACCTGCTCGTCGACCCCCGCCGGGCTGCCGTGAAATTCGTAGAACAGGGTCGGCGCGGTCTTGTAATCGAGTCCTGAATAGGCATTGACCGCCGCCATGGTGAGCTCGTCGAGAAGCTCGATACGGGCGATGGGAACGCCGCTCTGGATGGTCAGGATCACCGAGCGCACGGCGTCGTCGATGGTCGGGAAATGACAGACCGCGGCGCTGATCGCCTCGGGCTGGCCGTGCAGCCTGAGCGTCACCTCGGTGATCACCCCGAGGGTGCCTTCCGAGCCGACGAACAACCTGGTCAGATCGTATCCGGCAGCTGATTTGCGCGCCCGGCTGGCGGTCTTGATGATCCGCCCGTCGGCGAGCACCACGGTGAGCGCCAGCACGTTCTCGCGCATGGTGCCGTAGCGCACCGCGTTGGTGCCCGAGGCGCGGGTCGCCGCCATGCCGCCGAGAGACGCGTCGGCCCCCGGGTCGATGGGAAAGAACAAGCCGGTGTCGTGCAAATGCCGGTTGAGCTGCTTGCGGGTGACCCCGGCCTCGACGATGACATCCATGTCCTCGGCATTGACCGTGAGCACCCGGTTCATGCGGCCGAGATCGATACAGACCCCGCCCTCGAGTGCCGCGAGATGGCCTTCGAGAGAGGTCCCCGTGCCGTAGGGCACCACCGCCACGCCATGGGCGGCGCAGAGCTCGACCACGGCGCTCACTTCCTCGCTGGATTGTACATAGGCCACGGCGTCCGGCGGGTGGCCGGCGAGATAGGAGACGTCCTTGCCGTGATGTTCGCGCTCGGCCTCGGAGACCGACAGGCGATCCCCGAGAATCTGGCGAAGCGATCCGATCACCCGATCGTCGCAGGCTGGTTGGGCGGCCATGTTCATCTTTCCTCGCAATCACGACGTTGCCTCTAAATTAGGGCGCAAATCGCCCGCCCGCAACCGGCTCGTGCTTTCGGCGCTAGAGCAATATCCGAACAGATAGAACCGGCATGGTTCAATCCGTTCGGGTAAAATTGCTCTATTCTTAAGAAGGTAGAGCATCTTTACCCGCCCGTTAAATTCGCTGAATGCGATTCGAACTGAACGGGTGATGCTCTAGCGGCGTTCGGCTATGATCGCACCATGTCGATCGACGCCCCCCTGGCGCTCTATGAAACCTCGGTCCAGCCCGCTTGGCTCGACGTGAACGATCATATGAATGTGGCCTATTACGTGCTCGCCTTCGATCAGGCGACCGACGCGCTGTTCCGCTTCGTCGGGGTTGGCGAAGCCTATATCGAGGCGCGCCGTCACACCATGTTCGCCGTCGAGTGTCATGTCACCTATAGCCGCGAGCTGCGCGGCGGCGATCCCATCCGGATAACCACCCAGCTTCTCGGATTCGATGCCAAGAAGATGCATTTCGTCCACCACATGTATCACATCGACGACGGCTACCTCGCCGCCGCCAGCGAATGGATGGCTATCCATATCGACATGGAGGCCCGGCGCTCGGCGGAATTTCCCGACGATGTCGGCCGCCGCCTCGGCGACCTCCGCGACGCCCACGCCGCCCTGCCCCTGCCGACCGAGGTCGGCCGCGTGATGTCGCTGCAAGCCGGGCGGCCTCGTTGAGCAGGGTGGCGAAGCTGGTTCGCGCCGAGCCGGTCCTGCTGTCCGTATTGGCCGTGGTTCTCGGCGTCGCGGCGGCCTACGGCTCGATCGCCTTCCGGATGCTCATCTCAGCGGTGCAGAGCGTCGCTTATGGTTCAGGCTCGGAGCTGCTGTTCAGCATCGCCCGCGACCTGGCCTGGTGGCATATTCTGCTGGCCCCCACCCTGGGCGGCTTGATGATCGGGCTGATCGTCCATTTTGCCCTGCCCGAGCGGCGCAACCGGGGCGTCGCCGACGTCATCGAGGCCGGCGCGTTGTACCACGGGCGCATGCCGTTCACGGCGGGGCTGGGCGCCGCCGCGGTGGCCGCCCTGTCGATCGGCGCGGGCGCCTCCACGGGGCGCGAGGGGCCGGTGGTGCTGCTCGGAGCGACCCTCGCCGGGCGGATTTCCAAGGCGCTGTCCCTGGGCCGCTCGACCGCCCTGACCCTACTTGGCTGCGGTGTCGCCTCGGCGGTGGCGGCGTCGTTCAACGCGCCTATCGCCGGGGTGTTTTTCGCCCTCGAAGTGGTGGTCGGCTCCTACGCCCTGGCCGCCTTCGCGCCGGTGGTCATCGCCTCGGTGACCGGCACCATCATCGCCCGCATCCATATCGGCGATTTTCCGGCCTTCATCGTGCCGGATTTCGGCATCGTCTCGTTCCTCGAGTTTCCCGCCTTCATCATGCTCGGGCTGGTCTCCGCCGCCGTTGCCGGGCTGTTCATGTGGAGCACCATGCTGACCGAGGACATGGTCAAGCGGGTTCCCGCGCCGCCCTGGACGCGGCCCATGTTCGGCGGCTTCGCGGTCGGCGTCATCGCGATCTTTTTCCCCCAGGTCCTCGGGGTCGGCTATGAAGCCACCAACCTCGCCCTGACCACCTCGCTCTCCCTGTGGCTGCTCATCGCCCTGGTCATCGCCAAGACGGCGGCGACCGCCATCTCGATCGGCTGCGGCTTCGCCGGCGGCGTGTTCAGCCCGTCGCTGTTCATCGGCGCCATGGTCGGCGGCGCCTTCGGCATCATCGCCGGCGGGGTTTTCCCCGAATACGCTTCCTCGCCATCCGCCTATTCGATTATCGGCATGGGCGCGGTGACGGCGGCGGTGCTCGGCGCGCCCATATCGACCATCCTCATCGTCTTCGAGATTACCGGCGATTACGGCGTCACCATCGCCGTGATGATCGCCGCCGCCGTCACCACCGTGGTGATCCAGAAGATTCCCGGCCAATCCTTCTTCCACTGGCAGCTGATGCGCCGCGGCGTCAACATCCACCGCGATCGCCTGCATGACCTGTTGCAGTCGATCACCGCGCGGGAGACCATGATCGACGCGGCACTGCTCCGCGAGCGCCATGGCGGCGAAATCATCATGGAGACCGGCTCGACCGCGCCGCCGGGGACGGTCGTGGTCCGCCCCGATGACAATATCGAGGACATCCTTGCGGTCATGGAGTGCCGCGGCGTCGAGCATCTCGCGGTCATCGAGCATGGCGACCAGAGGCGCGTCGTCGGCATGGTGAGCCGCGCCGACATCCTGGCCGCCCATAACCGTGCGTTGATGGTTCACAAGGACTATAAAAGCAGCGACCATGACTGACCCGTTCGATCTCGATGCCGCCGCCGAGGCGCCGCCGCCCAACGACTATCTCGCGGCGCTCAACCAGACTCAAGGCCAGGCCGTCGAGGCGACCGAGGGGCCGTTGCTGGTGCTCGCCGGGGCCGGCACCGGCAAGACCCGCGTACTGACCACCCGGCTCGCCCATATCCTGCTCACCGGGCTCGCCTGGCCCAACCAGATGCTCGCCGTGACCTTCACCAACCGGGCGGCGCGCCAGATGAAGGACCGGGTGGCGGCGCTGATAAACCGCAACGTGGACGATCTGTGGTTCGGCACCTTCCACGCCATCGCCGCGCGCATCCTGCGCCGCCACGCCGAGCTCGTCGGCCTCAAATCCAACTACTCGATCATCGATTCCGACGATCAGATCCGCCTGCTCAAGCAGATTCTCGCGGCCCATGACATCGACGAAAAGAACTGGCCGGCGCGCGGCCTGTTGTTCGGCATCGAACGCTGGAAGGATCGCGGGCTGACCCCGGATCAGGCCGAGAGCGCGCCGGAGAGCGACGCCTCGGCCTTCGCGCATGGCCGCGGCGTGGCCCTTTACCGCGCCTATCAGGATCGCTTGCTGGCGCTGAACGCCGCCGATTTCGGTGATCTTCTGCTCCATGGGCTGACCCTGTTCACGCGCCATGCGGAGGTGCTGGAGCGCTGGCAGAAACAGTTCCGCTATATCCTGGTGGATGAATATCAGGACACCAACGTGGCCCAATACCTGTGGCTTCGCCTGCTCGCCCAATCCCATAAGAATCTATGCTGCGTCGGCGACGACGACCAGTCGATCTATAGCTGGCGCGGCGCCGAGGTCGCCAACATCCTGCGTTTCGAGAAGGATTTCCCCGGCGCCAAGATCATCCGCCTGGAGCGCAATTACCGCTCCACCGCCCATATTCTGGGCGCCGCCTCGGGGCTGATCGCCCACAACGCCGGGCGGCTCGGCAAGACCCTGTGGACCGACCCCGGGAACGCCGGCGAAAAAGTCGTGGTCCAGGGGGTGTGGGACGGCGACGAAGAGGCCCGGGTGGTCAGCGACCGGATTGAGGCCCTGCGCCGGGACGGCGGCCGGCTCGACGAATGCGCGGTGCTGGTGCGCGCCGGGTTCCAGACCCGCGCCTTCGAGGAACGCTTCATCACCATCGGCCTGCCCTACAGGGTGATCGGCGGCCTGAGGTTCTACGAGCGCCAGGAAATCCGCGACGCCATCGCCTATATGCGCATCACCGTCCAGGCCGATCACGACCTCGCCTTCGAGCGCATCGTCAATCTTCCCAAGCGCGGCCTCGGCGCCGCCAGCCTGCGGCCGGTCCATCTGCTGGCCCGCTCGAAAGGAATATCCCTGGCAGTCGCGGCGGCGGCGATCGTCGAGACCGACGAGATCCGGCCCAAGCCGAGGGCGGCGCTAAAAACCCTGACCGACGGCTTCGAGCGCTGGCGCAAGCTGCTCGAGACCCAGCCCCACGGCGAGGTGATCGGCGTCATGCTCGAGGAATCGGGCTACCTCGAGATGTGGCGCAAGGATAAATCGGTCAGCGCGCCGGGGCGGGTGGAAAACCTCGGGGAACTGGAGCGTGCCCTCGGCGATTTCGAGAGCCTCGACGATTTCCTCGAACATGTCAGCCTGGTCATGGATATGGACAGCACAGACGACAACGACCTGGTCAATATCATGACCCTGCACAGCGCCAAGGGTCTCGAGTTCGACAGCGTCTTCCTACCGGGCTGGGAGGAGGGCCTGTTTCCCCACGAACGGGCGCTCATGGAGAACGACGACGCCGGGCTCGAGGAAGAACGCCGCTTGGCCTATGTCGGGCTGACCCGGGCGCGCCGCCGCGCCGTGGTGCTGTTCGCCGCCAACCGGCGCATCTATAACCAATGGCAGTCCAGCCTGCCGTCCCGCTTCATCGACGAACTGCCCGAGGAGCATAGCCTACGACGCTCCGCCACGGGGCTCTACGGCGGCCTCAGCGAACAGGCCGTACCCTGGCGGGCGCGCCGCCGGGCGCCGGCGCCGGAGGCCGCGGCGCGGGCAGCCTCGCCGGCCGGCAGCCCGCCCATTGGCAGCCGCATCTTCCACCAGAAATTTGGCTATGGTCGCATCCTCGCCAGCGATGGCGACAAGCTGGAGGTGGCCTTCGATAAGGCCGGGGTCAAGAAGGTCATCGACAGCTTCGTGGAGCCGGCGTGAAGGGGGATATCAGATATCAGCTTTCAGATATCAGCTGTCAGCCAAGCAAAAACCTAGCCGGTAACTCCCACAAGCATTCCCAGACCGATCTTTATCGGTCGGGGAAGCAAGCGAGCGACCGCGAGCCGCCGATTGTTTGGCGGAGCCTGCGTGGCGCGTCGCCAAAGGCGACCAATGAAGACTCACGCAGGTCGCCTCTTGGGCGACCGTAAAAACCCTAAAATTGGTATCCCTACTGGATAACGATTTTGGGCGCGGCGCGGCTCACATCCTGTTGCTCGGCGTCGAGTTTTTCCTTGATGCGCGCGGCGATCGACCGATAGACCTCGGCCTGGGGGCTGTCGGGTTTGGAGACGACGATCGGCTTGCCGCCGTCGGAGGTCTCGCGGATTTCGATATCCAGGGGGATTTCTCCGAGAAATTCCGTACCCAGTTTCTCGGCTTCGCGCTTGGCCCCGCCGTGGCTGAAAATCTCGGCCCGATGGCCGCATTCGGGGCAGATGTAATAGCTCATGTTCTCGATGATGCCCAACACCGGCACGTCGACCTTGAGGAACATTTTGAGCCCCTTGCGGGCGTCCATCAGGGCGATGTCCTGGGGCGTCGAGACGATGACCGCGCCGGTCAGCGGCACCTTCTGGCAGAGGGTGAGCTGGGCGTCGCCGGTGCCCGGCGGCAGGTCGATGACCAGCACGTCGAGTTCGCCCCAATCGACATCGCGCAGCATCTGATCGATGGCGCTCGTCACCATGGGGCCGCGCCAGATCATCGGCGTG
>Ga0066376_10003521_pt1 | contig 13962 bp, 9 predicted proteins | sample Knorr_S15_td_Bot_FD_77009 | JGI IMG/M metagenome (GOLD analysis project Ga0066376, IMG submission 77009) | Marine microbial communities from Southern Atlantic Ocean transect - Knorr_S15_td_Bottom_ad_5009_LV_A | ecosystem: Environmental > Aquatic > Marine > Oceanic | place: Southern Atlantic... | reverse complement strand
GGTATCACAATGTAGTACTGAGCGGACGAGGACCATAGCCACCCCGACCGAGCGAAGTCCGTCGCGGCAAGCACCTCGGGCTCCAATACGTAGTCGGTGCCCAGGAGGTCGCGGAGGTCCAGGCCCGGGTACGTGAGTCGGCTTCCCACCGACTCCCCATCCAGGTACAGCGCCGCCCACCAGTCGGCGAGCACCTCTTCCCACGCCAGACCCATTCGGGCGACGACGTTGTCCGTCCCCGTGCTGGTCGTGGCAGTCAACTGCGCGAGAATGCCTCCCCCTTTCTGCGCAGCCAGGTAGAGAACGAACAGCCACCCGGCGCCGCGTTCCGCGAGAGACCCCCTACCGCTGGCCACGATCAGACTCACGTCGGCGGGGTTGAAGAGGTATTGGCGGGCCCTCGAAGTATTGCCTTCCCGGAAGAGTTCCGTGTCGCCCTCGCTCTGCGCCTCCTCGTACACGCGAGCAGCTAGTTCCTCAGCCATCTGCGCTAGGCCCTCGGAGAGCCAGAGCGCCTCGTTCGACGCAGCCTCCAGGGCCAGAACGCGTTGGTTGAAGTGCACCATGTGCTGGAACTCGTGCGCCAGAACCGCCGGCGTCACCTCGAGTACCCGAGCCTTCGGTCTCGGGTCGGAGTGCAGTCCGGAGGGGTCGGGCACCAGCGCGTAGAAGACTTCACCCGCGTTACTCCCCGCACGCTCGGGCAGCAGGTCGACGCCATAGTAGAAGCCCCCCACGAAGCCGTTCGAGCCCTTCGGCGTGAGGCGATTCACGGTGGGTGTGAAGAGGATCACGACACGGTCGTTAGCGTCGAGGTCGGACTCGCTTCCGAACGCACCCGTGATCGTCGGATAGATCACGTCGTCGAACCGCCGCCCGAACGCGGCGAGGTCGACCTGGCTCAAGCCTCCGGCGGGAGCGGTCTCGTCCACATAAAGCACCCCGTGGGAGCCCACGTATTGGGCCACCGCATCCACCTCGTCGAACTCGCTGTCGACGTTGAGTACATGGAACGTTCGGTGATCCCCCACGTTCGGCACAGCGGACGCGGCACGCTGTGGCGTCCGACGCTCACGACCGATGCCCTCCCGCACCAGTCCCCCCTCACGGCGCCTGAGCGCGTCTTCGAAGCTCACCTGGAAGGGGGGGGCGCCCGAACCCGCTTGCGTCGAGCGAGCGAGCGCTCCTCGTCGAGCGAGCGTGGAAGCGCCACCTGCCAGGCCGGTCAGGTCGAACGCGTGCTGCGCGGCACCGATGGTGGAAGCCGACTGCGCCAGGACTAGATATCCGGCACCGTCGAGGCCAGGCATGCGCGGGCACGAGAAGCCGGCGTCATCCGCGACGTCGAGAAAGTCGCCCGCTTCGAGCACGGTCGTCTCCGTGCCCCCGAGGACGGCGAGCGTGCGCGACTCGCTCTTCACCGCGCCCAGTTGCACCGTCACCTGGACAGAACGCGTCGGCAAACAAGTGGGCACGACGACATCGAGTTGGAACGGACCCGCCGACGTAACCCGCCCGCGTATGCCCGAAAAGAGCACGACATTGTGCTCGGCAATCGGGCTGAAGCTGTTGCCGCTCAGGCTGATCGTGGCGCCCGTCGTCGCTTCATCGGCTGAGAGCGCGTCCAGCGTGGGGCGGTCCACGGCGAACAGTGTGAAGTCCACCGTGACCGACTCTTGCTCCGTGACGGTCGCTCGGACCACCACCTCGCCCGGCACGCTGCCGAGCCTCAGGCTCGCGAATGCAGAACCCGATTCGTCGGTCAGGGTGGCCGGTGAGCCAGTGAAGGTCGCCTCACCTTCCACAACCTGCCAGAGGACGCCGACGTCCTTCCTGGGCGTGCCACTCGACGCGGTCCTTACGAGCGCCTGTAGCGGCACGGGCAAGGCCTGACCCAGGGCGCCGAACTGCCCATCGCCGCTGGCAACGAGGATCTCGACGGGCGAGAGCACCGGCTCGGTCGGGTCTTTGCTACACGCACTCGCCGCGAGCAGGAGTACCGCGGCTCCCCCGAGCCAACATGGCCTCAATTCCTATCCCTCTCTCTTTCGAAGCTCAACAAATCGACGATCGGGGTACCCGTGAGCGCCGAAGCGCCGGTACGGACCCTACCCGTCACACTCAAGAACTCCAACGGTACCAGGCCAGCGACCTCCGCCAGCCTATCGGGCGGAACCGTGACGTAGACGAACGGTCCGCCGTCACCCCCGAAGCGACAGAGCAGGAACGGCTCCGCCGCGAAGAAGTCCGTGCGCACCGCCTCGGCCCGCTCCTGAGAGATGAACTGCAGGCGCCACGAGATGACCCGGCCGGTGAACGCCTCCGGCTCTCGAGCGACATCGTCCGGCGTGAGGATCGTCGACGCCTCGGCGCCGTCCTCCGTCACCGGAGTATCCGGCTGCCACATCCATCCTTCCAGGCGGACTCGGACCCAGTTCCCCTGCCTCGCGGTGACCTCCAGTTCTGCCTGTGGTACCGTTCTCGCAAGCGTATCTCCGTTGGGCGCCGCCAGGATGACGGCGCCGTCGTCACCGACCTCGGTGAATCCGACGGGCCTCCGCGTCGCGGGGCCCGATGGACTCTGGGCCGGGTCCGTGCGCGACGTGCGCGATGCTACCGAGGGCGCACCCGTGACGTCCCCCACCGAGGCTGACCAAATCCACCCCTGACGACGAATCAGTATCCACCCCGGTTCCCGGCGGACCTCCTCGACGAGAGTCCCTCGTCCCAAGCGACCGAGGATCGAGCCGGACGGCGCATCCCTCAGGTTCTCTCCTTCCGGCTCGGAAACCACGAGATCGAGGACGCCATCGGTGCTCAACTGCAGCGATCGGGTCCACATCCATCCCTCGAGGTCCACTTGGACCCAGCGCTCCTCCCTTCCCACCACCAGTATCGGAGTGCCCTGGTTCAGTCGAGCGATCACCTCGCCGTTGGGCGTCCGCCGAAAGTTCTCCTCGGCCGCGAGGCGTGCCATCCCAAGGCCCGAGCCCTGGGCGGAGAGCCCTCCGGGTTGGAGCATCAGCAACCCAACCATGGGGAGAAGCCATCCATTCATAGTACCTTTGTGGCTAGCCATGAGAGCTGAAACGATCCGGGTCGGATGGTGTTAGAGGTGCGCCCAACGGACTAAAATGTGCCCGAGCCGTTGTATACCGTCAATCAATTCGATGTGGGACAGGAGCGCCTTCCCTCCATGCGGGTTTCGCTGCGTACACTTTCCGGTGCAACATTGCTTGCGCTGCTGCTGATACCGACTGGTGCAGATGCCCAGACGATTCCGTCTCCCTTTCGCTTTCTCGAAACGAAGAAAGAGGCCGGCCCCGTTCTGGGTTACATGAACGCAGGCACGGGACGATTCGCGTACGGCCCCAATGGCGGCACGGTAGTCGGCGGCCGCTTCGGCATCGAACTCACGGGCCCGCTGTCGTTCGAGACTGTCGCGACCTATATCAGCGGGAGCCGCGACATCGTGAACCCCGGGCGCGATGAAGGCGAGCGCAAGGCGGGAGAGGCAGACGTGGGCATCGGGACACTCGATGCACGCATCAAGTTCAGTCTCACCGGTGACCGCGCGTGGCACAATGTCGCGCCTTTCATCGTGTTCGGGGGAGGCATGGCGTTCGATTTGGCCGGTACCGACCCGGTGGAAGAGGACCTGGAGCCTGCAGACCGCTTCGACTTCGGAAGCTCTTTCTTCGGCACGCTCGGCGTGGGAAACCGCTGGTTCGTCTCAGACCAATTCGGGGTGCGTGCCGACGCGGTCTTCTCCCTCTGGAGGCTCTCGACACCGCCCGGATTCAGCGACCCTGAACGAGATTTCCTCAACGTGGAGGAAGGTGAGTGGATCAACGGCCTGACCTTCAGCCTCGCAGGCGTCTGGCGCTGGTAGCGGGACAGCCGTGAGCGACCCGGGAGCCACGCGCTTCGAGGTCCGCACCGCGGACTGGCTGAGTCTCGACGAGGCACAGGCCCGGATCTTCTCAGGGGCCATCCGGCTCCCGGAGGAGGTCGTGGACGCCCCCGACGCGTTGGGGCGGGCGCTGGCCCGCGACCTGAACTCGACGGCGACGTTGCCTCCTTGGGACAACAGCGCCATGGATGGATACGCGGTGCGCGGTGGCGACATCGCCGGTGCCAGTCCCTCGAGTCCGGTCGTGCTGGCCATTACGGACGTCGTGCGCGCGGGTCAGGTGCCCGGAGTCCCGGTCGGGCCAGGGCAGGCCGTCCGCATCATGACGGGCGCCCCCGTGCCCTCAGGTGCGGACTCGGTGGTTCGTGTGGAGGACACCGATGCCGAGCAGCAGTCGGGTTCTGTCCGTGTTCTGAGCGACCGGGATCGCGGACGCAACGTCCGGCCCGCTGGTGAGGACATGCTCGTCGGCGATCCGGTGCTCACGGCCGGCCAGGTCGTCACGCCGGGTACGATCGCGGTGCTCAGCACGCTGGGACTCACCTCGGTTCCCGTCGTCCGCCGCCCCTTGGTCGCGATCTTGACCACAGGGGACGAGCTGAGGACACCCGAGCGTTACGAGGAGGTCCGGTCCGGTGCGGGGGTCCCGGAGTCGAACGGGCCGATGCTCGCTGCGGCGGTCGCTCAGGCCGCCGGGCTCCCAATGCCATTGGGGATCGCGGCCGACGCGGAGGACGACCTACGAGGGCGCATCGAGAATGGCGCCGACGCGGACGTGCTCGTGACCGTGGGGGGAGCCTCCATGGGCGAGGCCGACCTGGTGAAGCGAGTGCTCGACGAACTCGGATTCGAGCAGAGCTTCTGGCGGACACTGATCCGTCCAGGCAGCCCATTCGGGTTCGGGTGGATCCCCCGAGGCACAGGAAAGGGCGCCTGGAGGCAGCCCGTCTTCGGGCTTCCGGGGAATCCGTCTTCGGCCTTCGTCACGTTCGAGCTCTTCGTCCGCCCGTTCCTGCTTGCGCTGGCGGGTCAGAGCAACATTCTGCGCCGCCGCGTGGCCTGTGTTGCGGGGGAGACGCTGAGGGGCCCCGCCAATCTCACCTGTTTTCTCAGGGTGGGAATCGCACCCGGCCCGTTGCCCGCGCGCGTCACCTTGGTCGGCCCGCAGGGCTCCGGACTGGTGAGAACACTGGCAAGGGCCGACGGGCTCGCAGTGATCCCCGAGGGCACGCATGAGGTCGCGGAAGGCCAGCCCGTCGAGGTGATGCTACTCGACGACACCCCGGGAGCCGAGCCCTTCAAGTTCGCGTGACCGCGACCTCACCGAGCCGACCCTCGATCAACTGAGCTCAGTCGGCAGACTTCAACGCCGCGACCTCTTCGGCCAACCGCGGTAGGATCTCGAAGAGGTCCCCGACGATCCCGTAGTCTGCGACGCCGAAGATGGGCGCGTCGGCGTCCTTGTTGACCGCGACGATGGTCTGGGACGTACGCATTCCGGCGAGGTGTTGAATCGCACCCGATATTCCGACGGCGAAGTACAGCTTGGGGGCGACCGTCTTGCCCGTCTGACCCACCTGTTCGCCGTGTGGGCGCCATCCCGCGTCCACGACAGCCCTCGACGCTCCCAGCGCAGCGCCGGGCCCCAGCGCTGATCTGAGCGACTCCAGCAGCCCCCAATTCTCAGGAGCCTTCATGCCCCGTCCGCCGGAGACGATGGTCGTCGCCTCGGCGACGTCGAGCGCCCCGTCCTCGGCCCCTTTGCGCTCCAGAACTCGCACACGCCACGTCGAGGGATCGATCTCCGGAGTGAACGTCGTCACCTCACCCGCAGCGCCGAACTGCTCGACGGGGAAGACGTTGGGTCGAATCGTGATGATCGCGGGCGAAGCGTCGATGGACAGGTGCGCGAACGCCTTGCCCGAGTAGATCGGCTTGAGGACGGCCAACTGTCCGTCCTCCACCTCGATGCCCGTGGCATCGGATGCGAGTGGGACGTCCAGCATCGCGGCAATTCGCGGCGCGAGATCTTTGCCCAGCGTCGTAGCCGGTAAGATCACCGCGGCCAGGTCGAGCGACCGGACCTGGTGGGCGAGGACCTGCGCGTACCCCTCAGGATTGTACTCTGTGAGGGACTCGTGCTCCGCGACCGCGATCGAGGCAGCACCCGCCGCTCCCAGTGCCCCGGCGGCGGCGGACAGCCCCACCCCCCCGATGGCAAGCACGCGAGCCGAGCCGGCGAGTTCACCCGCCAGGCGCGCCGCGGCGCTAACCGCTTCCCGGGACGCACCGCCGATCTGACCCTCTCGCTGCTCCGCGAAGGCGAGGACATCCGCCATTTGCTCTATCTCCAGTTTCCAGGTTCTAGTTTTATGTGGTTGCTACCGAGACCTCAGAGCGCGTTCGCCTCTTCTCGAAGCAGGCGCACGAGTTCCGGAACCGCATCCGGACCCTCTCCCACGATCTGCCCGGCTCCGCGCGCGGGCGGCTCCGTCAGCCGAGCGACCCGGAGACGCGAAGGCGCAGACGCGGCCTCCTTTTCTTCGAGCGGCTTCCGCTTGGCGGCCATGATGCCCTTGAGCGAGGCGTAGCGGGGCTCGTATGCCCCCTTCGTGATCGTGAGCACGGCAGGCAAGTCGACTTCTACTACTTCCACGCCACCCTCGACCTCGCGGTGGCACACAGCCCTCTCCCCTTGCACCTCGAACGATGCAACGCCGGTCACGCACGGTCGGTCGAGGAGCGTGGCGACCATCGGGCCGACTTGCTGCTGGTCGTCGTCCGCGGCCTTCACGCCAAAGAGGATCAACGCCGCATCCGACGCCTCTAGCTCATTGGCGAGCGCCTTCGCGGTCGCAAGGCCGTCGATGCCGACCTCTCCGGTCAACAAGAGTGCGCTGTCGGCGCCCATGGCCAAACCGGCGCGCAACGACTCCTGCGTAGACGCATCGCCGAGGCTAAGCAGGGAAACGGTCCCTTCTCCGGCGGCTTCCTTCGTGCGCAGTCCCGCCTCGATCGCGAACTCGTCGTATGGACTGACGATGAACTTGACGCCGCTAGGGTCGATTCCGGTACCGTCGATTCGGATGCGAGCCTCGGTGTCCGGGACTCGTTTGACACAAACTGTCACGTTCACCGAGACGTTCTCCGCGGTCGGGTGGATGTCGCGATGCCTGCGTGCACCTGCGTGCATTCGATCGGCCGGGGTACCCCCGTCTCGGGGTCGAGATCCGTGCCAGCCAGACGATGAGATGCGCCTACAGCGTCGCCCCCAAAACAGCGAAACAGACCGTGGCGATGCCGCCCCCGATGAGGGCGTAAGGAAGCTGCGTTCGCACGTGGTCGATGTGGTCGGTGGCGGCCGCCATGGAGGAAATGATGGTCGTGTCGCTGATGGGCGAACAGTGGTCTCCGAAGATGCCCCCTGACAGGGCCGCGGCCAGGAACGGGGCGATCGGCAGACCCAGCCCAACCGCGGCGGGTACCGCGATGGGAAGCATGATGGCGAAGGTGCCCCAACTGGTCCCCGTCGAGAAGGCGATTCCGGCCGAGACGATGAATACGAGCGGCAGGTACACGAAGTTGGGCATCGTCCCCCTGGTTACTTCCGCGACGTATTCGCCTGTCCCCATGAAAGCCACGACGTCACCGAGTGCGATCGCCAGCAGTAGAATGAGCGCGAGCGGTACCAGTCCACCGGCGCCTTTCAAGCCGACTTTCACCAGTTCAGCGGTCGTGAATCCACCCTGCGCGCGCAGCATGATCCACGACACAGCCAGACCGAACAGGACCGACCACAGTACGCTCGTCGACCCGCTTCCGTCTGCGAACACGCCGTCTCCTGTGACGTACAGCCCGAACGGCATGAAGAGGACCATTGCGGCAATCGGTGCGACCATGTTGACGGCGCGCGGCGGGATGGCGTCGTTCGGTTCCGGCGAGAGCACGTCCTCGTCGATCATCGGAGTCGCATCCGGCCACAGCAACTCACCGCCTCGCGTGCGCTCCTCCGCCTTCTTCATCGGGCCGATGTCGATGCCCCAGACGATCACCGCCAGGACCAGGAGCACTGCCACGATCGCGTAGAAATTGAACGCGATCGACTGTAGGAAAACGCCCAGGGGATTCTCGACGCCCAACCGCTCGAGAATCTGGATGTTGTACGCGCCCCACGCGTTCAAGGGGATGAGGATGCAGATGGGGGCCGAAGTGGAATCGATGATGTATGCGAGTTTCTCTCTCGAACACTTGTAGCGATCGCAGAGAGGGCGGGCGGTCGAGCCTGCGACCAACACGGTGATGTTGGACTCGATGAAGATCACGACCCCCGTCGCCCACGCCAGCAATTGGGACCGCTTGGCCGAGTTGACCCACTTGTTCTGCTCCAGAAAGAGCACGAAGCCGCGCACACCGCCCGAAGCCTCCACCGTGGCGATGAGCGCCCCGATCGCGATCGTGAACATGATCGTTCGAGCGGCGTCGCCTTCGCCCCCCAATACTTCGACCGTTCCCTGGATCGCCGCCTCCAACCCGAGCAGCGGGTTCCAACCCGACACGATCGTCCACGCGAGCCACAAGCCGCCCGCGAGCGACAGGTAAACCTGCTTGGTCCAGATCGCGAGCACGATCGCGAGCACGGGTGGGAGCAGCGAAACCCAGGTCGGATCGCTCATTCGGGTCTACCTAGTCGCGTTTGGGGGATGGAATGCGGCGGGTGAGGAGAGACGCCTGGCGCGCCGAGAACATAGAACCGATAAGGCCAGTCCGCCGCCGCGCGCACTCCGATGCGACCCGAGGCGCCGATCAGATCAGGTGGTAACGTCCACCCCGCTCGCAGCTGGAGTGGCTCGGCGCACAGGTCGTGGCCATAGAGACCGCCGGTGATCCCCAGCGCCTGGCACAACCTGCCGGGCCCCGTAGTCAGGGGCTCCCGGCCCCTGCGCTCCCTCATCACGTCCTGTCCCTCGAGAGCATGCAACCCACGGAGCAGAACGGCTCCCGCGCGCCCCTTGCGATCGGCGACCACGTTCATGCACCAATGCATGCCATAGATCCGGTACACATAGCTGACTCCCGGCGGACCGAACATCACCGCGTTTCGTTTCGTCCGACCCGCTACCGTGCAGGCGTGAGACGCAGGATCGTCGGAGCCCTGGTAGGCCTCCGTCTCGACAATTACCCCCGACGTTCGTCGACCATCGACGGTCGAGACGAGGCGACATCCGAGCAGCCCGCGCGCGAGTTCGAGCGGGCTTCTCTCCACGAAGCCCACGTCGAGCTCCGTTCCGGGGGCGATACCGGATCCCCATGGCAGGAGATCCGGGTCGCCAGGGCCCCTTCTAGCTTTGGCCCCGGGGGGCACGGCCTCCACCGCCTCGACGTCCGCCGCGTCCGCCCTTGCTTCCCCCGCTACTCGGGGTGCCGGACGTACGCCTCGCGTAGTCGGAGCGCCAGGCCTCGAGCACCTGTTCAGCGCGCGACGGGGGCACGGCTCCGGAAATCGCTTCCGGCTCGTCGCGCAGCGTCTTGAAGAGGTCAGCACCGAAACGGGCTACCAAGGTCTCTGCGGTCTTATCGCCCACACCCTTGTAGCGGTGCGTCAGGTAGCGGACGATGGCATCAGGGTCGCTGGGCAACCCCAGAGAACCGATGTCGACGACGCTCTCCGATTGTGCGCCCGTCTGTCCGCCGGATCGGGGGGCCGGCTCGGCCTCCCCTTCCGTCGCAGGACCGGTCCCGGATGGTACCGCTTCGTCTCGGGAGACGCTCGCGGTGTTGACCGCCTGCCCCTCGAAGAACAGGGGCTGGTCCTCCGCGCCCCGCCGTCGCGTCGATCCGCGACGTGGACCCAAGCGCAGACCCATGTCGCCCAGATCGGACGGCAGCACTTCGACGACTCTCGCGCCACCGGTGTCGGGCTCGGGAGTCGAGTCGGCGACAGGCTCGGATTCGGGCTCGGATACCGCTTCGGCCTCGGCGCCAGTCTCTGCCGACTCCGGCTGGACGGAGGGCGCCTCGGAACCCGGGGCTTCTTCCGTACCGTCGGCGTCCCCAGAAGCGCCGCTCACCAGTCGCACCTCGAAGTTCCCACGGTCCGTGCGCTCCACCTCGATGACGCCGTGCTCAGACGCCTGGGCCAAGAACTTGGAGAACTTGGGGAACCCCAGCTCGGTCTCGTCGAACGAACGGTCCTTCTGGAGAATCTTCCGCTTCACATCCGAATCGCGGACCGACTCGCGCCCGGCCGTGCGCAGGTCCTGCAACGCGCCTCTCAGCAGAGCATACGCTTCCTGGAGAGGATCGCCGGACGCGTCGGGTACATCAGACGCGTCGGACTCGGTGGCCGTGTCGGGCGCGCCAGGCGCGTCGCCCGTCGCATCCCGATCCTTCCGGTCGCGATGACCCCGGCCTCCGCCTCGCCGGGTTCGGCTGTCGCTCGACGCGGCAGGACGGCGACCCCGCCCCCCGCCCCGCATCGGTCCGACCTCGTACTGGCCGTTCTCGAGCTTCTTGAGGCTCACGAGGCCCCGCGACGACGCGTCCGCGAGAAACTTGCTGAACTTGCTGAAGCCCATGCCACCTTCGTCGAAGTTCGCATCCAGCTCCTGCATCACCTGCTTGAGCCGATCCGAACGCATCACGTCACCTCGGCCCGCCATCTTCTTGAGCGCTTCGGCTACGAGTACCCAGGGGTCCCTCGCAGCCTTGTGCAGCTCGGTCGTCTTGGTGAGGCCGGTCAGGCTCGTGTACGAGTAGTACTCGTCGCAGTTCTGGACGAGGATGTCCGAACTCGATTCCTGGATGCCGACCCCGATGACGTATTTGCCGTACTCCTTGAGCTTGAGCACGAGGCTGGAGAAGTCAGAGTCCCCGGTGAGTAGAATGTAGGTCCCGATCTCGGGACGGATGAAGACCAGCTCGACCGCGTCGATCGCCATCCGGATGTCGGTCGCGTTCTTCTTGTTGCTGCCGTACGCGGGGGCGAAGATCAGATCGACGGACGCTTCTGAAAGTGGGACGATGTACTGGGGGTAACGTCGCCAGTCGGCGTAGGCGCGCTGGACGCTGACCTTTCCCTTGATGACGTCGGTGTCGAGGAGGCTCTTGAGCTCCTTCGAGAGGTCGCTGCGCATGCCCATCGTAACATTGTCGAAGTCGATGAGCAGTGCTGCGTGGGGTGTGTCCGACCCCGAGAAGCCCGGTCCCCCCTGATGGGGGGCCCTGGTATACGGTACACTCATGGTGTTCTGTCTCGCAGACTGAATTGTATTGCCGCGAGACCTCCCCACCCAACTCGAGTCGCTAGATCACGAGCGAGGTCGGGGAAGCCTTTCGGGAGCACCCACCATGGGTGCCGCGACCCCGTCAGGACGGCTTACTCTCCGACTGAACCAAGCGGGAGAGGTCGACCCTCCGCACCTCATTCGTGTCCGTCCGAGGGAGCGCGTCCAGGAATCGAACCAGATCTGGGACTTTGTCCTCCGCGAGGGTCTCGCGGCACCAGTCCACAATCTCGTGACCTGTGACGATCGCACCTTCCACGGGAACGATGCAGGCGCAGATAGCTTCTCCGAGCAGCGGGTCGGCCACGCCGACTACCGCAACCTCTTGTACCGCCGGGTGAGATTCGATTCGAGTCTCTACTTCGCGGGGATACACGTTGAAGCCAGAACGAATGATAACCGTCTTGCGACGGCCCACCAAATGCAGGTACCCCTCCTCGTCCACGATTCCGAGGTCGCCCGTCAGGTAGTAACCGTCCGCATCGTACGCGCGTGCGGTCTCCTGCGGCTGTCGGTAATAGCGCAGCATGACCCCTGGCCCCCTCACTCCGATCTCGCCGACGCTCTCGACGGGCAACTCATCTCCGGCTTCGGTGATGCGGACCTCTGTCGAGGCCAGCGGCCGCCCCACCGTGAAACGGCGCTTTTCCGGCGGGTCGTCGGCGCGCGAAACGGACAGCGTCGAGGCCGTCTCGGCCAGCGAGTACGCGTTCAGGACCACCACGCCCATTTCGTCGGCGATACGCGTGACGAGATCGTCGTTCGTGGGAGCCCCGGCGAGCACCGCCAAGCGCAGGGCGCTCAAGTTGCGTCGGCGGGCCGCCAGCAGCGCGAGTTCGCTCACGAAAAGCGTGGGGATGCCGTAGTGGACGGTCGCCTTGTGACGCTCCGCCAAGTCCAACGTCGACGCACCATCCGCCTCCTCTTGCAGTACGATGCTCGCTCCGGCGAGCAGCGTGGAGAGCAGGCCGGGTGCGAGTCCGAAGACATGGAAGAGCGCCGTGACGCCGATCATCCGATCCGAACTCATCAGCCCGAGTGCATCCGCCGTCCCAGCCGCGGCGTGCATCAAATTCGCGTGGCTCAGCTCGACGCCCCTTGGTTTACCCAGTGTGCCCGACGTGTAGACGATCGCGAAGCAGCCGCCCACCGGGTCGGGCACCGAGGCGGGGAAATCGCGCCCCCCGCCCACCGAGATCAGGTCCTCGAACTGGAAGATGCGGTCGTCGTACCACAGGTCCTCCTCGCCCACGGTCACCAAGTACTGCAGCTCGGGAAGCTGAGGCATCAAGTCCTCGAAGAGCTGCAGGTAGTCCACCCCGAAGGCGTGTTCCACCGTCACCGCGCAGACCGTCTCCGAGTGGCGCAACATGTACTGTAACTCGGACGGAGTGAGGCGAGGATTGAGCGGCACGATGGTCGCGCCGAGCTTGGCCGCCGCAAACATCGAGACCGCGAATTCCGGACAGGGCGGTAGCACCAGCGCGATCCGGCCCCCGGACTCCACCCCCAGGTTGGCGAGCGCCGCCGCGAGCGCCTCGGCGTCGCGCTCGACTTCTCCGTAGGTGATCACCCGGTCGCGGAACCGCAGATAAGCGCTGCCGGGGTCCGAGGTCGCTCGCGTAGCGAGTGCCGACGCGACGGTGACGTCGGTGTAGCCCTCCGTCAGAGCCATGTCACGTCCAGTGGCAGTAGATACGGGCCGTCGCTCATCGAGGCATTCCGTTTCAGCCGAACTCCGCGAGCACGTCGCGCACGAGCGAGTCCGGCACTTCCCGGCTCCACCCTCCGTCGCCCTCTACTTCGCCGAGCCGACGAAGTAATACGTACCGGGGCCTCCCCGAGCGAGCTTTCTTGTCCGACGAGAGGAAATCGAACGCCGATGCCACGTCGAGCGAGGGCACCGAATCGAGTGACAGGCCCAGCGTCGAGAGACCCGCGTCGATCCGGCCGCGTGTCCCCTCTTCGCTGACACCCAACCGCTCGCCGAGCTCCGCTTCGAGCAACATGCCCGCCGCGACCGCGGTGCCGTGACCCATGCGGTAGCCCGTGGCAGCCTCGAGCGCATGCCCCACGGTGTGGCCGAAGTTGAGCACCTGTCGGTAGCCGCCCTCTCGCTCGTCACCTGTGACCACATCGGCCTTGATATGCACGGACCGCACTATGGCCTCCGTCGCGGTCTCGATCTCGGCAGCGAGCAGTCGGCCCGCGGACGATGTGAGCCACTCGAAGTACTGAGCGTCGAGGATCGCCCCGTGCTTGAAGGCCTCCACCAGACCTTGGACCCGCTCCGCGGCCGGCAGCGTAGCGAGCGTGTCGGGGTCCGAGACCACGACGGTCGCCGCGTGGAACGCGCCCACTAGATTCTTTCCCGCGCGCACGTCAACCCCCGTCTTCCCACCCACGGAAGCGTCGATCATCGCCAGGTAGCTGGTCGGGACCTGCACGACGGGAACGCCGCGCAGATACGTCGCGGCCACAAAGCCGGCCAAGTCCCCCGTAACACCGCCGCCCACGGCGAGCACGCAGCTGTCGCGGCCGTGTCCGTCATCGAGCATCGCGTCCGTGAGCATCGACCAGTTCTCGCGGGTCTTGCACGCCTCGCCAGCCGGAAACGAATAGAGCCGCGCATCGACGCCAGAGGCCACCAGCGCGTCGCACACAGAAGCGCCGTACAGAGGCGCCACGTTGTCATCCGAGATCACGGCGTACCGATGAACTGGCGCGCGTTCCGCGAGCAACGCGGGGATGCCACCGAGTAGGCCT
>Ga0066376_10003520_pt1 | contig 13963 bp, 11 predicted proteins | sample Knorr_S15_td_Bot_FD_77009 | JGI IMG/M metagenome (GOLD analysis project Ga0066376, IMG submission 77009) | Marine microbial communities from Southern Atlantic Ocean transect - Knorr_S15_td_Bottom_ad_5009_LV_A | ecosystem: Environmental > Aquatic > Marine > Oceanic | place: Southern Atlantic... | reverse complement strand
GGCCGACGCCGCGACGCGACTCTTCGATCTCAGCTGTTCCAAGCTGACTTGGGCGGTGATCGATAGCGGCATCGATGCCAGGCATCCCGCGTTCCGCCGACGCACCGGTACGAAAGCGGTGGGTCTCGACCTGGACGCGATCGGGCGCTGCACGCGCGTGAAGAAGACCTACGATTTCAACCTGCTGCGCGAGCTGACGCAGGTGGCGATCGACGACGATGTCGATGGTCTGGCGCATCTGACCGCCGAGACGAGAGCGACGGTGCAAGACCTGCGGCAGGGGCTGCGATCGGGGCGCATCATCGATTGGGGCGGCCTGGAGTCGGCCCTGCAGCTCACCACCGGGTACCAACCGGCAGTGAGCGAGCATGGCACGCATGTCGCGCCGGTATTCTCGCTGGCGATTGGCGGGACGGCGATGACGAGGATGAGGAACCGCCGAAGGCGCGGCTGCACGGGATGTGTCCGGACCTGAATCTCTACGACTTGCGCGTGCTCGACGACACCGGCGCCGGGAACGAGTTTTCGGTGCTCGCCGCACTGCAGTTCGTGCGGTATCTCAACTCGGGCAAGAATCAGCCGGTTATCGACGGCGTGAACATCAGCATGTCGATTCATCACGACGTCGCGAACTACGCCTGCGGCAGAACCCCGGTCTGCGACGAGTGCGAGCGCGTGGTCGCGTCAGGTGTGGTCGTGGTGGCGGCGGCGGGGAACGCCGGCTATGACGAGGGTGAGGCGGGCAGTCAGTCCTACCAAGCCATCAGCATTACGGACCCGGGGAACGCCGAGGAGGTCATCACGGTCGGGGCCACGCATCGCAGCAAGCCCCACACGTATGGCGTGTCGTACTTCTCCAGTCGTGGGCCGACCGGCGATGGTCGGCGCAAACCTGATCTGGTGGCTCCCGGCGAGAAGATCCTGGCGCCGGTCCCGAACGGCGGCGCGAAGGCACTGGACGGCACCAGCATGGCCGCGCCTCACGTGAGTGGTGCCGCGGCCTTGCTGATGGCTGGGCATCCCGAGCTGCGAGGGCAACCGGCGCGGATCAAAGAGATTCTGTGTGAGGCGGCGACCGACCTGGGCCGTGAGCGCAACTTTCAGGGGCACGGTATGGTGGATATCCTGCGGGCGCTACAGGCGGTGTAGCCAGCTGCGGTCGCTCCGACGGGGACCAGACTCATGGAGGCGAACGGATCATGATCTTCACGCTCGAGGCGCTGAATGCCGGTAACGGCGATTCGCTCATCCTGCACTATGGCGAGTCCGCTGATCCGCGGTTCATTCTCATCGACGGCGGCCCCACCAAGGGGGGATATCGCAACGTCATCCGTCCCCGCCTGACCGAGATCAAAGAGCGGTTCAGCGATGACGCGCCATTGTCGTTGGAGATGATGATGGTCAGCCATATCGACGACGACCACATCGATGGTCTCCTTGCGCTGACCGCCGACATGCTGGAGCGGACGCAGGACGGCGAGGAGCCGCCGTTTGTCGTGCGCACGCTCTGGTTCAATAGTTTCGATGAGCTCCTGGGCAACGACGACGAGGAGGTCTTCAGTACGCTGACGGCGTCAGTGCGCGCGGCCGGGACCGACGCGCCGTTGCCCGGGTTCGTGACGGCAGACCGGTATGGCGCCGCTGTGGTCGCCAGCGTCGGGCAAGGCCGCAGACTCCGCAAAGACGCCGAGGGGCTCGACATACAGCTCAATGCGCCGTTCGACGGACTCGTCATGGTCGGTGCTGGGGCCGATCGTCTCGTGGACTACGGCGACGGGCTCCAGTTCACCATCGTGGCGTCCAACGAGGATCGGGTCCGGGCACTCCAAAAGGTATGGGACGACGACGTGCGGGCGAATCCCAGCGAGGAGAACTTGGCGGCGATCGCCTCCGCGGGGGGGCGCGACACGTCGGTAGCCAATCTGTCGAGCATCGTCGTGCTGGCGGAGTCAGCCGGCAAGCGTATGCTGCTGACGGGCGACGCGTTGGACGTCGACATTGTTGCCGGGCTCGAGTCGGCCGGCCTGATGGACGAAGGCCGATGCCACGTCGACATCTTGAAGCTCCCCCATCACGGCAGTGATCGGAACGTGTCAGCGGAGTTCTTCGCCGCGGTGACCGCCGATCACTATGTCGTGTCGGGCGACGGGAGGCACGGGAACCCGGAGATCCACACCCTGGAGCTCGTTGAGGCCTCGCGTGGGGCCGGCGACGATTTCCGAGTACACCTGACGCACCGGCAGGGCAAGGAACAGCTTGGCGAGCGGCTCGACGCCTTCCTGGCCGACAAGCCGGCCGCGCGTTATGTCTTCCGCGACGACGATGCCTTGTCCGTGAAGGTCGACCTCGCCACGGCGGTGGACTACTAGTGCAGCGTCTCTGATGCCACGCGCGATCGCCGTCGGGCTGCATGCCGCCATCGTGGCGGTCACCGAGGAGCAGCCTCGGGTGCTGACCGTGCCCGAGCCCCACGCCGAGCGGCGAACGGCCGCGCTGCCGTTCGGGCCGCTCGAACCACGTCACCGGACCCTCGAGCTGGGGTTGCGCGCCTGGGTGCGCGAGCAGACCGGCATGGACCTGGCGTATGTCGAACAGCTCTACACGTTCGGCGACCGCGACCGCGCCCTGACCGCCCGCGGCGGAACCCGTCTGCTCTCGGTCGCCTACCTCGCGCTGGTCCGCGAACGTCAGGTTGACGCGGGACACGGTGCGGCCTGGCATGGCATTTACGACCTCTTGCCCTGGGAGGATCACCGATCCGGTGAGCCGAAGATTCTACAAGGTCGCATTCGTCCGGCGTTGGACGGGTGGGTGGATGCGGCCCCGGACGAGGTCGTGCGGCACGAACGCCGGGGACGCGTGGACATCACGTTCGGGTCGGGTGCGGCGGGATGGGACAACGAGCGAGTGCTCGATCGCTACGAGTTGCTGTACGAGGTCGGGTTGGTGATGGAGTCCGAACGCGACCGGGAAACCGCCGCCGAGGTCAGCCTGGCCGAGCCACTCGAGCGAGCGGTCGGGTCAGGGGCCGAGTTGGCCTTGGACCATCGCCGCATTCTGGCCACGGCGTTGGGACGGCTCCGGGGCAAGCTCAAGTATCGGCCGCTGGTGTTCGAGCTCTTGCCGGAGACCTTCACCCTTTTCCAGCTGCAACGGACGGTCGAATCGCTGGTCGGCGTCCGCTTGCACAAGCAGAATTTCCGCCGCCTGGTCGAGCGCGGGGGCCTGGTCGAAGGCACGGGGCGTCTAGAACCTGACACCGGCGGGCGCCCGGCGGAGCTGTTCCGGTTTCGCCGAGAAGTGCTCCACGAGCGGCCCGCGCCCGGCGTCGGGTTACCCGGGCTGCCGCCTACCCATTAGGTTTTCCGACGAGGTGCCCGCGTGGACGGCGTTGCTTCGTCGGTCGCCCCGGCCCGGCGGGGCAGCCGCCTGCATGCTCCCTCGTCGCGCCTTGCCACACAGACGCCTCGTCAGAAAACCCCCTCGGACCTTTTCAGCCACGTGCTCGGGTTCAGACCCGACCGCATAGGCGCGCACCTGCGCGCCAGGTGTTCCAGTCAACTGTTGACAGTTATTATGCTCATAGCTAGTATATTAAGTATGGTGCCGCTCGTCCCAAAGGTGATCGAGCGCCCTTGTAATAATCAGCATGAGCATAACTAAACGCGACTCAGGGAGTTCCACGGCCACCGACGGTGTCCCGCTGGAGTACACGCCCGCGGTGGCGGCGGCCACGGCCGACGTGTACGAGCGCGTCCGTGCGGTCGTGCCGGAGGTCGAGTGGCCGGTGCATGCGCCGTACATCGACGCAATTGAGCGGTGGAAACGGCGTCGCGGCGCGGTCGTGCTCGCCCACAACTACCAGACCCCAGAGATCTTTCATGGCGTGGCTGACCTGTCCGGCGACTCGCTGGCGCTTGCGCAACAGGCGGCCGAGACGGACGCTGAGGTCATCGTGATGTGCGGCGTCCACTTCATGGCCGAGACCGCCAAGATGCTCAGCCCGGAGAAGACGGTCCTCATCCCGGACCTCGAGGCCGGGTGTTCGCTTGCGGCGTCTATCAGCGGCGCCGATGTGCGCCGGCTACGTGAGCGACACCCGGGAGTACCCGTGGTGACCTACGTCAATACGTCGGTCGAGGTGAAGGCGGAGTCAGATATCTGCTGCACCTCGTCGAACGCGGTTGAAGTAGTCGAGTCGCTCGGCGTCGACCGGGTCATTTTTCTCCCGGACGAGTTCCTGGGGCGCTATGTCGCCGACAACACGGATGTCGAGGTCATCTTGTGGCAGGGGCACTGCGAGGTGCACGAACGGTTCACGGGGGACGAGCTTCGCGACTACCGGAAGACGTACCCAGGTATTCAGATCTTTGCGCACCCGGAGTGTCCGCCTGACGTGCTGAGCGAAGCGGACTATGTCGGGTCGACCGCGGGATTGATTCGACACGTCGATGCGACTCGTCCGGAGCGCGTCGTATTGGTGACGGAATGCTCGATGAGCGACAACGTCGCGGTGGCGCACCCGGATGTCGAGTTCATCCGTCCCTGCAATCTGTGCCCGCACATGAAGCAGATCACCCTGCCGAAAATCCTCACCGCACTCGAGCGTCTGCAGCACGAGGTCACGATTGACCCGGACGTCGCCGTGCGTGGCCGCCGGGCGGTCGAACGCATGCTCGAGGTGGGACGGGGAGCCGGCGGATGAGGCCGAGTCGGCTCAGCCGGGCACGCCAGGTGCAGGCCGTCCAGACCCACGACGTGCTCGTCATCGGGACCGGTGTGGGGGGATTGACGGTCGCCATCGAATCCCCAGATCTCCAGGTCGGGTTGCTGACAAAAACCTGCCTGGGTCTGGGTGGGTCGAGCCCGATGGCGCAAGGTGGCGTGGCGGCCGCCATCGGGGCGGGCGACTCGCCGGCGGCTCACGCCGCCGACACGCTGGCCGCCGCCGACGGCCTGGCCAATCCGGACAGCGTTCGGATTCTCACCGAAGAGGGGCCGGCCCGCATCGCGGCGCTGGTCGCATTGGGCGCCCGGTTTGACCGGCGCGCCGACGGGCAACTGGCGCTGGGTCGCGAAGCGGCGCATCGGCATGCACGGATTCTTCACGCCAACGGCGACGCCACCGGCGCTGAGGTGGTGCGTGCGCTGCGTGGGGCGGTCCAGGCCTCGCCGACGGTCGAAGTGTTTGAGCGCGCGTTCGCATGCGACCTGGTGACCGAGCAGGGCCGTGTGGTGGGCGCGCTCGCGCGTTATGCCGATGGCTCGGACGCGCCGGACGCGTCCGGTGGGCAACTCGTGCTACACCTGGCCCGCGCCGTGGTGCTGGCGACCGGCGGCATCGGTCACGTCTACGAGCACACGACCAATCCGGCGGAGAATACCGGTGACGGTCTCGCGATGGCCGCGCGCGCCGGGGCGCGTTTGGCAGACCTGGAGTTCGTGCAGTTTCACCCAACCGCCCTCGATGTCGGCGTCGACCCGATGCCGCTCTTGACGGAGGCCCTGCGTGGCGCCGGCGCCACCCTGGTGGATGAACGCGGGCGCCGCTTCATGACCGACTTCCACCCGGACGGTGAGCTGGCGCCGCGCGACGTCGTGGCCCGGGCGTTGTGGGAGATGCGCCAACAGGGGCACCGCACCTTGCTCGACGCCCGCGCGGTGATCGGGACTGGCGACGTCGTCGCGTTCCCGACCGCGCTGCGCCATGGTCTCGAACATGGATTCGATCTCCGACACGAGCCGGTTCCGGTCTCGCCGGCCGCGCACTACCACATGGGCGGCGTGGCGGTGAATACGGACGGCCGCACGAGTTTGCCCGGCCTGTGGGCCTGTGGCGAGGTCGCGTGCGCCGGCGTGCACGGAGCCAACCGACTGGCCAGCAACTCGCTACTGGAGGGACTGGTCTTCGGGGCGAGGGTCGGGCGCGACCTGATGCGCGCGGTGCGCGCCGTGCCACCGGTCAAGGCGTTGGTGGGGCACGTGGAGGTGTCGCCCGGAGAGACGCTCGACCAGGCGATGCGTCAGGAGGTTCGCACCGCGATCCGGACGCTGATGTGGAGGGACGTCGGGCTGGTCCGTTCGAGGGAAAGTCTGCAGCGAGCCATCAAGGAACTCACCTGCCTTGCCATGGGACTTGGCGCCGGAGCCACCGAGTCTCACAATCTGCTCACCGTCGCAGGTGCGGTTACCCACGCGGCGCTCAGCCGGCGCGGCAGTTGTGGCGCGCATTTTCGGACTGACGACCTCGGAGCCCCTGGTGTTCGCCACCAGGTGTCGGGTCGCCCGCGCGAGCACCGGCCTTCATGACCACTACGGACCCGGACACTCGGCTCCCGATCGCCCCGCTGGACACGATTCAGTACGAAGCGCTGGTCCGTGAGGAACTGGCCGTCGACCTGGGGTCGGCCGGCGACATTACCACCAACGCGATCGTCGGGGCCGATGTCACCGCCCGTGCTCGCGTCGTGGCCCGCCAGGATGGACGGGTCTGCGGCCTTGGACCGGCGCTATGCGCCTTCTTCCTCCTGGGTCCCGTGCGGCACAAGCCGGTCGTGAGTGATGGCGCGAATGTGACGGCAGGCGCCACTATTGTGGAACTCCAGGGTGCAGCTCGCGTCCTGCTGTCGGGCGAACGGACCGCGCTCAATCTGTTGGGTCATCTGTCTGGCATCGCCACCCTGACCCGAGCCGTCGTCGAGACGGTGGCCGAGGTGAGCCAGGCCCGCGTCGTGTGCACCCGGAAGACGACGCCCGGCCTCCGCGCGCTCGAGAAATACGCGGTGCGGGTTGGCGGCGCCTCGAATCACCGGTTCGGTCTGCATGACGCCGTGCTCGTAAAAGACAACCACCGCGCGATCGCCGGTGGCGTCCGACCCGCCGTCGAGGCGGCGCGCGCGACGCTCGGTCATCTGGTCACACTGGAAGTCGAAGTCGACACGCTCGAACAGCTCGACGAGGCGCTCGGCGTGGGCGCCGATGTCGTGTTGCTGGACAACATGCCGGTCGCCGATCTCGCCCGAGCCGTCGCCATGACGCGTGGCCGTGCCATTACCGAGGCGTCGGGCGGCATCACTCCGGAGACGATTCGGGAGGTTGCCGCCACCGGCGTCGACGTCATCTCCGTCGGTTGGATTACCCACAGCGCACCCGCGCTTGATATGGGGCTGGATTTCTCGGTGTCCGACTAGTCCCCTGCAGGCCACTAGTGCGACCAGGCTCGCCGCTCGCTTCAGCCTGGTCGTGGGTGGGCGACGGCAAGCGTATAATCACCCTCACACACGGACGAGCATCTCTGGACGGGAGGACGACCATGATCCGCCAACATGTGACAGCGTTGTCGAGCGTTATCGCACTGCTCGCGATGGTCCCCGCGCAGGCCACCGCGCAGGGCGCCACCCCCAAGACGCCGTGGGGGCACCCCGACCTGCAGGGCACCTACACGAACAAGACCACGACACCCTTGCAGCGACCAGAGGATCTGGCTGACCGGGAGTTCTTGACCGCCGAAGAGGTGGCCACTCGCGAACAGGCGGCCCTCGCACGGAACGCGGATCTCCTTCAGGCCGCGGCACAGAAAACCGCAGCCGGCGGGAACGTGGGGGCATACAACAACTTTTGGTTGGACGGAGGGACGAGACCTACCGGACGCACGTCTCTCATCTTCGAACCCACCAACGGCAGGCTGCCCGCGCTGACCCCCGAGGCGGAGCGGATTCGCGCCGCGGCGCGCGAAGCCCGTCACGAGGCTGACACCTGGGACGACCTCGAGCTGAACGACCGGTGCCTGATCTGGCAGGCGGGCCCACCGATGTTGCCCAGCGCCTACAACAACAACTTCATGATCATGCAGACGCCTGACTACGTGGCGATCCAGGTCGAGATGATCCACGACACCCGCATCATTCCACTCGATGGGCGCGGTCACATTCCGTCCGACGTCCGCCAATGGAACGGCGACATGCGGGGGCACTGGGAGGGCGAGACGCTGGTCATCGAGACCACCAATCTCCCCAGGACCGAAGCGAACGCGGCGGCTGCGGGTGGCGACCCAATCCTGTTGCGTGCGGCCAACGGACGGTCCGACGACACCGTGACGGTGACCGAGCGGATCACCCGCGTGGACGCTGACACACTGAACTACCAGTTCATCATCGAAGATCCGACCACCTGGACCCAGAGCATCAAGGGCGAGTTCCCGATGCTCCGCTTGCCGACCGAGGAACTGCTCTACGAGTACGCCTGTCACGAGGGCAACTACAGCATGGAGGGGATTCTGGGCGGCGAGCGCACGCTTGAGCTGCAAGGCAAGAGGTAGCGCTGCCTCAGCGGTCCATGTTGGCGCGCCGGTGGCTCGGTCGGGTACCAGGGTTGGTGTGTCTGGGCTTCGTTGGCCTCGGCGGAGCGGCGGCTGTGTTCGCGGCCGGACAGCCGACCTCGCCCCCGACGCCGCTGGACAGCTACGTCGGACGCTACGAGTTGACTCCTAGCTTCCACCTGACGGTGACGCGCGACGGGCGCGCGCTGTACCTCCAGGCCACCGGGCAACCCCGCGCGCAGCTCACCCCCCGGAACGGGCACGAATTCGTACTCGTGGGCAGCAGCCTGCGTGTGATGTTCAACGTGCGTGCCGATACCGGCGAAGTCCTCGATCTGGTGTTCGAACAGGGAGGACTCGGGCGACGGGCGGACAAACTGGATACGGACGTCGTCACCGCGGGCCGGTCGCGCATGGTGGTGTCGCCTGACGTGTTGACCGAGTACGTCGGTACCTATGAAGAGCAGCCCGGCTTCGGGATCACGATCACGCTCGGCGATGGCGGCTTGTTGGCGCAGATGACGGAGATGCCGCAGGTGCCGATCTTTCCCGAGTCGCCGACGCAGTTCTTCTACGAGGACAGCACCGCTCGAATCACGTTTCGGGTGGACGTTGCCGGAGCGGCGACCGCGCTTGTGCTGCATCAGGGCGGCAGTGACCTGGAGATGCCTCGCCTCGAGAAATAGCTATCACACACGATGCAATTGATCTTCGAGCAGATCCGTGTCGGCGGCGACCGAAATTTCGCCTATCTCCTGGGTGACCGTGACGCGGGCCAGGCCGTGCTGATCGATCCGTCCTATTCGCCGCAGGTGGTCGTGGAGCGGGCGACGGTGCAAGGGCTCACGGTGACCCACATCGTCAACACGCATGGCCACGCGGACCACACGGAAGGCAACGCGAGGGCGGTCGAGCTGACCGGCGCCCCGATCGCGGCCCATCCCGGCGCCCCGGGCGCGCCCAACGTAGCCCTGTCCGACGGCCAGGAGCTGTCGGTCGGGACGTTCCAGCTCCGGTGCCTGCACACGCCTGGACACTGCGACGATCATCTCGTGTTGTACGAGCCTGTCTGTCAACTGCTGGTCACGGGGGATCTGCTCTTCGTCGGCAAGGTTGGTGGTGCGAAGACCGAGGACGATGCGCGCACCGAGTGGGCCAGCTTGCAGCGGGTGCTCGACACGGTGCCCGACGAGACGACCGTCTGGCCCGGGCACGACTACGGGGCGCGGCCCAGTTCGACGATCGGCCTCGAGCGCCGCACGAACCCGTTCCTGCTGTGTGCCGACCTCGACGCGTTCTTGCGCTTGCGGACGGAGTGGCCCGACTACAAGAAGCGGCTAGGCCTCAGATGAGCCGTTGGACCTGGCAGGGGGTGCCAAAAAAACAAGAGCGGTTTCCTGGCAAGCCGTTCGTCTGGCCAGGCGCGAGGAGGGAGCATGCAGGCGGCATGTGACCGATGAAGCAACGCCGCCAGGCGGACGGATCGCCAGGAAACCTAGTGGGGTAGCCAGGACTCGGGTAGCCCAGCTTTGGTCTCGCGCACGATCGCTAAGATGACCTCGCCGTCGGCTCGTCCTTCCAACCCGTCCCGCAGCCGACCGTACACACCGCGACGAACCCCATCCGGAAGCCCGTCGAACAGGTCGCTGTAGATCATGAAGCTGAGCGGGTATCGGAACAGGCGGGTGCGCAGATCGAAGTCGCGGAGAGACCGGCCCTGGCGGTCTCGCGGTCCGCGGGTCGGAAACGTGTCGGTGAAACTGGACACGCCTTGAATCGGCTCAATGAGTGGGGCTTCGTCAGCGAACAACATGTAGCGGGCGATTTCCTCGACACCGAGGCGACGCGCCTCGGCCTCGCTCGCGTCCAAGATGCCGTCGTGGTCCGCCAGGCGCGCCTCCCAGCCGATACGGGTAAACAGATTGATCATCTGCGTCTGATGTTCGAAGGTCATCAGCGCGACCAGGTCACTCGTCGGAACCAGAAAGCGGCTGGGGTCGATGAAGCGCGTCAGACTGGTCAGATTCTGGTTGAACGGGTCGACCAGGCCGGCCGGCGTTGTTGGGTCTCGGGCCAGGGCGTTGCCTCGGTGCGGCTGGGCCCCATGCGTGCCGGTGACATACCAGCCACCCCAGCGCTCATCGAACGGCGTCCGGTGATCGGTGACCACCGTGCCGAGCCGGAAGTCAGGGCGCCCGGTGGCGCTGGTCGAGACAGACCCGATGTAGGGCCCCGGGACCCCAAGCGTGGCCGCCTGCTGGTGGCACTGTAGACACCGCGCGGGTCGGTCGAATCGCGGACGCTGGGTGCGCGCGGTGTCGACGGTGTAGAACACGGCGCCCCGACGTGGATCGAAGGCGACCAGTTCAATGACGGCGGCCCCCTGCACGGCGCCGACGGCGACCGCGTCCGAGAAATAGATGGCGCGCGGGGTGCGGGGGGAAATCAGAGGCGCCTGCAGGCTGGTTTTTGAAAACACCAGCGCCTGCGTGTCGACGCCGACGTCGAGATGCTCGAGCAGGCTCGGGAGATACCCGAATTGGTCGTCGTGGTTCAGGACGATGCGGCCCGAGGCAACGGCCTCCGCCAGCCGGCTCACCCGGTCGTCGAACGTGCCGGACGCGTAGGCAATTGCCGGGTGCTCGGCCGGAAGATTGTCTCGGTACGGTTGGCTCGGCTGGGCCCCCGCCGGTGTGACCCAGATCACCACGGCGAGAATCCGATAGAGCCACGTCCGGGGCGTTTCAGCGCGCATCCACATCGATTTTACTGCCCATATTTCGTTTCGAGTTCACCACTCGGATCGGCTACTCTGTGAGACCCTATAGGAAGTGTTCTGCGCCAGGACGGCACATGGCCGTGGCGCGGCGGTAGTGGACTGTGTTCATGACCTCTCGACGACTGCTTTTTGCGAGCCTGTTGGCGACCCTTACGGCCATCCCGGTCGCGGCCCAGCCGGTGTCGCTCGTCGGGGTCTCCGCGGCAGAATCCGAGGCGCCCGCTGCGCCCAGACGCGAGCTCCTCGACCAGTATTGCGTCACCTGCCACAACGACGCCGCGCGTCAGGGCGGCCTGTCACTGGAAGGCGTCGATCTGGCCGAGCCCACGGCCCACGCCGAGATACTCGAGAAGGTCGCGCGGAAGCTTCGGGCGGGGCTGATGCCGCCGCCCCGTCGACCGCGTCCCGACGCGCCCACGCTCACCGCGTTCGTGAACGGGCTCGAGGCGGCGATTGACGCGGCCGCTGCCGACGCACCGAATCCGGGTCGCCCCGTGCTGCATCGGCTGAATCGCACGGAGTATGCGAACGTCGTTCGGGACCTCGTCGGGCTCCAGGTCGATGCCGAAGGGTTGTTGCCGCCTGACGACATGAGTCAGGGCTACGACAACATGTCGGATGTGCTGACCGTGTCGCCGGCGTTGCTTGAAGGCTATATCTCGGCCGCTGGCAAGATCAGCCGCCTGGCGCTCGGCGACATCGACGCGACCCCGCTCGTGGAGACCTACGTCGTGCCGCAGGCGGTCTCCCAGATGCGACACGTGCCGGGTGCGCCGTTTGGCACCCGGGGTGGCACCGTCGTCACTCACAATTTTCCCGCCGATGGCGACTACGTGTTCCGTCTCTCCTTTTATTACTCGAGCATCGGTCCGGTGTTCGGCGACAACATTCCGGCGGAAGGCGAGCAGATCGAGGTTGCGGTGGACGGCGAGCGGGTGGCGTTGCTCGACTTCGATCGCAAACTGAAAACGACCGAGGACCTGCGGACATTGCCAATCGCCCTGACGTCAGGACCGCACGTCATCTCCGCCGCGTTCGTGGAACGCGCGTCTGGCCCGGTGCAGGATTTCGTGATGCCGTTTGAGCGTGCGCTCGCGGATCTGTCGACCGGCCACTTTCCAGGGCTGACCGGGTTGCCGCACCTGCGCAATCTGGGTGTGGACGGGCCCTATGACGTCACTGGAGTCAGCGAGACGGCGAGTCGCGAACGGATCTTGTCGTGCCGGCCCGCGACCAGCGCCGAGGAGGAGCCGTGCGCTCGCGAGATCGTCGGTCGGCTGGCCCGGCGGGCGTTTCGCCGGCCGGTGACCGATGACGACGTCGGGCGTCTGATGGCGCTCTACGAGACGGCCCGTGCCGAGCAGGGTTTCGAGGCGGGCATCCGCATGGCGCTGCAGGCGATGCTGGCCGACCCGGAGTTCGTGTTCCGATTCGAGCGCACACCGGACGGGGTGAGGGCCGGGTCGAGCTACCGGGTCAGCGACCTAGAGCTGGCATCGCGGCTGTCGTTCTTCCTCTGGAGCAGCATGCCGGACGAGCCGCTGCTGGCGGCCGCCGAGCAGGGGCGATTGTCAGACCGGGGTGAACTCGAGCGTCACGTCACCCGGATGCTGGCCGACCCGCGAGCCGAAACACTTTCGACCAACTTCGCATCGCACTGGCTGCGTTTGCAGAATCTGCGCGACGCCCATCCCGACGTGTATCTGTTCCCGGATTGGGACGAAAATCTGAACCGGTCGATGCGCCGCGAGACGGAGCTGTTCTTTGACAGTATCGTCCGCGAGGACCGGACCATCCGGGACCTGCTGCAGGCCGACTTCACTTTCGTGGACCAGCGTCTGGCGACCCACTACGGTCTCCCTGGTGTGATCGGCAACCGCTTCCGACGTGTCGCCGTGACCGACGAGCGTCGTCGCGGACTGCTGGGACACGCCAGCATTCTGACCCTGACGTCTGTCCCCAATCGCACCTCGCCGGTCATCCGCGGGGCCTGGGTACTCGATGTGTTGCTCGGCACGCCTCCACCGCGGCCGCCGGCCGACGTGCCGCCGCTCGAGGAGAACGAGAACGGGCAGCAACACGTGTCAGTGCGTGACCGCACCCTGGCCCACCGCGCCAATACGTTTTGCGCGTCCTGCCACAATGTCATCGACCCCGTCGGGTTCTCGCTCGAGAATTTCGACGCCGTCGGGGCGTGGCGCACGCGCGACAGCGGGTTCCCCGTCGATCCTTCGGGGACGATCTACGACGGAACGCCGGTCGACGGTCCGGTGAGCCTGCGACAGTTCCTGCTGAAGAACGAGAATCTGTTTCTGACCAACTTTGCCAAGAACATGTTGATGTACGCGAACGGCCGTGTCTTCCAACCGTATGACATGCCCGCCGTTCGGACCATCGTGCGGGATGCGGCGGAGCAGGACCACCGATTCTCGGCCTACGTCATGGGAATCGTCACGAGCACTCCGTTTCAGATGCGCCGCGCGGACATCGACACGGGCGCCGTCACGGTAGAGCAATAACGCGTTGTCGTAGGCACGGGTCTTCAGACCCGCCAAGGCCCCCCGGGGTGGGGGGCGACCGACCGGAGAACGGGATGTATATCACCAGAAAGCACATATCGAGACGCACGGCGCTTCGAGGTGTCGGTGTCACCCTGGCGTTGCCATGGCTCGAGGCGATGATGCCGGCGCAGACGCCTATTCGTGGGTCGGCAGCGCAACCGCGGACGCGCTTCGCGGCGCTCGAGATGGTGCACGGGTCAGCCGGGAGTACGGCGGAGGGCACGCGACTGCACTACTGGTCGCCGCAGACCGTCGGGCGAGACTTCGAGACGACACCGATCTTGCGGTCGCTCGAACCGTATCGCG
>Ga0066376_10003519_pt1 | contig 13964 bp, 12 predicted proteins | sample Knorr_S15_td_Bot_FD_77009 | JGI IMG/M metagenome (GOLD analysis project Ga0066376, IMG submission 77009) | Marine microbial communities from Southern Atlantic Ocean transect - Knorr_S15_td_Bottom_ad_5009_LV_A | ecosystem: Environmental > Aquatic > Marine > Oceanic | place: Southern Atlantic... | reverse complement strand
GCTCCTATGCGGAAGCACACCTTTTGTTTGAGCAGTCGCTGGCGATTTGGGAAAAATCCTTTGGCTCTGAGCACCCGGATGTAGCCCGTGCCCTCAACAGCTTCGCTGGGCTTCTTAAAGACCAAGGGTCCTATGCGGAAGCGCGTCCTCTGTATGAGCAAGGTTTGCGCGGTACGCTAAACCATTTGTCATTGAACATGGGGTCAATGACTGAGACGGAACGCTTCCAGTATCTGGAAATCCAAACAGGACCCGAACCCCTTCTGTTAAATCTCGTAGCCATGCGAGGAGAAGGTCCGAAAAAGGACTAGGGCAAGGACTTTTGTTCCCATTTACCTAATCAGTAGCACCTGAATTCAGGCGTAACTACAATCCTCACCAAAGGATGGGCCGATAGCTCAATTGGTTAGAGCTGCGAACTCATAATTCATCTTACTTCGGAAACTTCCAAGCCTTGCCCATGAGAATGGCAACGTCAGGAAATTCGGCTAATAATTCACCGCGTACAAAGGGGTAGAAATCATTAGTCCCCCACCACGCCTCAGAGAACTCAGCAAACATTTCTTGATGATTATTTAATCCATAGGCCCGCTGCTTTCCACCACGGCAATAAATCACTGATTCCAATTTATTTTGGCTTGCAACTTTTCGGTATAAATCCTTGGTCTCGGCGTGGTCATAACCCAAAACTTGATGATGCCAAGCATGGGACATTTCATGGATTACCATTGAGGGTTGGGTCCATTCCCAATCTAAAAAATTCTGGGCATTCCCGAATTCCACTCCGCGGGCCCACTGGGGATTTAAATCATGGTTTACTAACCAATCCCTTGAGGGGTGATAAACACCACCAGGGCATCCTTCGCGATTTAAGTGCATCCAAATGTGAACTTTTCTCAACCGTTCCACTACTGGAACTGGCAAGCGGCGTTCAATCTCAGCCAATTTAGCGTCCAGGAGAGAGCCCACTTTCCCCCACATTTCTTTGTTGCGGTATAGACCGCTCTCAACATGGACTTCCCATCCCCGTAAGTGTTCTAGATGGTATTGAAAACTCAACGAAACAGGGGGGCCATTCCCTTCAAAGGTAAAAAACAGCATCGGTATTCCAAGGAGAGTAAGAATGCGCATGAAAATACTCTAAGCTTGCCGGCATGAATCGCCGTTCCTTCCTTCGCAATTCGGTGGCTGTTGCTGCCGCACCACTTGCCACCAACTCAGCAATTGAAGCCCGAAGTACGCTCACCGTCCAAAATGGAAAGCCATTTTCTTTGGACTATGCGCCACACTTCGGCATGTTTAAGGCTGTCGCGGGTGGTGACTTAGTCAAGCAACTGGAATGGGCCCATGCGGAAGGTTTCCGATCATGGGAAGACAATCAAATGGGGACTCGGTCGGAAGCCGATCAGGAACGAGTGGCCGCTACGATGGAACGTCTGAATATGCGCATGGGTGTTTTCGTCTGCAACTTTGGAACCGCTTTCGGAAAGTCCAGTTTCACCAGCGGGAAAAAAGAGCACTTAGACAAATTCCTGGCCGACCTTCATAAGGCAGTAAAAGTTGCCAAACGGGTCAATGCAAAATGGATGACGGTGGTACTTGGTGATTTACAGCAAAACCTTCGGCTAGGTTATCAACATGCCAACGCCATTGAAATGTTGCGGCGGGGGGCTGAAGTCCTAGAGCCGCATGGACTGGTCATGGTCATGGAGCCACTCAATTTTCGCGACCATTCCGGCATGTACCTAGAACGCAGTGACCACGCCTTCATGCTTTGCAAGGCAGTTCAATCCCCCAGCGTGAAAATTCTTTTCGACATTTATCATCAAGCCGCCACCGAAGGCAACATCATTCAAAACATCAATCACTGCTGGAATGAGATTGCCTATTTCCAAGTTGGTGATAACCCCGGGCGCAAGGAACCCGGCACTGGAGAAGTGAATTACCAAAAAGTTTTCTCCCACATTCGGAAACGCGGTTTCCAGGGAATTCTTGGCATGGAACACGGTAATTCCAAAGGCGGAGCGGATGGCGTCCAGGCAGTGGTTTCTGCTTACCGTACTGCCGACGCCCGCTAGCAATGATTCCGAACTGAACTTCGGTAGGCTCGGAATTTTAAGCCAGCCGACCAGCAGCCTTTTCGGCGGCCGCCAAAATAGCACCACTCCGAACCAGATCATGGACACGGTCCAACTCCGGGGCCATGTAGCGGTCCTTTTTCAGAGGCGGAATGTTACGACGCAAACATGCATAAGCCGCCTGGGCTCCGACTCCGGCCCGTAAATCCTTATGAAATTCTCGAGCTTGGCAAGCAGTGTGCAATTCAATCGCCAGGACTCGTTCGGTATTGTGCACGACGGTCCGTAATTTCCGTGCGGCATGGTTCGCCATCGAAACATGGTCCTCTTGGTCCGCACTCGTGGTGACCGAGTCTGCGCTGGCCGGGTGCGCCAAAACTTTATTCTCACTCACCAAAGCGGCGGCGACCACTTGCGGAATCATTAAGCCAGAATTGAGTCCTGGCTCCGGAGTTAAAAACGCTGGCAATCCGGACATGGCGGGATGAATCATGGTCGCCACGCGGCGTTCAGAAATATTTCCCCAAGCACAAAGTGCGTTGACGGCGGCGTCCATGGGCATGGCAATAGGCTGGCCGTGAAAGTTCCCCGCCGAAATGGAGTCGCCGCGTTCAGGGAAAATCAGCGGGTTATCCGTCGCTGCATTTGCTTCAATGACCAAAGCTCGTTCCAAAAATTCCAGCGCATCCTTGGCGGCGCCATGAACCTGCGGCATGCAACGGAAAGAATAAGGATCTTGCACCCGCTCACAATGCCGGTGAGATTTTGCCACCGCCGAACCTTTCAGTAGTCGGCGCAAGTTTGCCGCTGCAATCTTTGCTCCAGGATGAGGACGCACTTTGGTAACGCGGGCATCAAAAGGCCGATGACTGCCCAAAATGGCTTCAACGGAAAGTGCGCCGATGACGTCGGCGGTACGGGAAAGTCGGCGCATTCTTGCCCAGGCACAAAGACCGATGGCATTGCTAATTTGCACCCCATTGATTAATGCCAATCCTTCTTTGGCGGCAAGTTCAATCGGTTCCAGACCCATCTTTTTCAAGGCACGTTTGGTTGGCATCACCTTTCCTTCGGGTGAAACCATTTCACCGGCACCAATCAGAGGCAGGGCCAAGTGCGCCAACGGCGCTAAATCTCCACAAGCACCCACGCTGCCTTTTTCGGGAACCCGCGGCAACCAACCGCTATGAAACATGGCCATCAGCCATCTCACTACTTGGGGCCGCACCCCACTCACCCCTTGGCACATGGATTGAATTCGCAAAAGCAGGGCCAAACTTTTTTCGTTTACGGCCATGTCATCGCCAAAACCAACCGCGTGGGACAACAGTAAGTTACGCTGCAAGGTGCCGGTGTCCTTCTGGTCGATGCGCTCTTTGGCTAAAGCGCCAAAACCGGTATTCACGCCATAAACTGCCTTGCCGCTGGCGACGATAGCGTCCACCGCGGCGCGGGCTTTCTTCACCCGAGCTTGGGTTTTTTGACCGAAATTAAGACGAACTTGTTGACCACGAGCAACCGCCAAAAGCTGGTCTATCGTTATTTCTTCGCCGAGGGCAAGGGTTGGCATTCACAGATTCTAGGGCCGCGCCGACGACTGCAGCTTTGCGGGGTAAAAGCGAAACTTAGGCGCCACCACAACCTAAAGCGGAACCTCGGTGTCTTTGCCAACTAGAAGTTCCGGCTCAAAGGATAAAATTTGGTCTCCGCGACGCACGGTCACTTCATAAAATCCAGTAAGCAAACCTCCAGCAACCGAATCTTTTTCGGGAAGGGGCCCGGCGTGGTCTTGGCCAAACGGGATACCCTCTAGGTACCATTCCACCGGTGGCATCCCTGCCCAAGAAGTGGCCCGCAAAGTGATTTTTCCGTTTCGATTTTCAGGAAAAAGTTGGATTTCTAAATCATCAAAAGCTCGTTTGATGATTTGCCGAAAAGGACGATAGCCAGGAGCGGCTGCGGTCAACAGCAAGGACCCTGTTCCTTCAGGGTGATCATCAAGGGCAAAATCAAACTTGCCATTTTTCAAGGTACTTTGCTGGCGATGCAAGGCTGCCGGAATTGGCAAGCGCGCCAAAGACGGTGAATCCGCAAGGGAAGGGTAGAGGGTACGCAACATCGCGGTAGGGTCGGCAGCCTCCAAAGTGACTTTGGCTTTGCCCAGTGGATTGCCGTCGGCATCTTTCACAAAACCGGTCACTCGTCCTTTGCCCCGTTTGACCACAAAATAAATCGTGGTCGGTGATTGGGGATTGGGGCGCACGGCACGGACCCGTGGCTCACAAACTCCGCCAGCGTGAAACACCCTTATGTCAACCATTTGAGTGACCGGCAAATCTTCAAGATGAAACCAACCGTCGGCATCAACCGGAGTAGCATGCCATTTTTCCCACGCCACTTGATAAGGACTAATGCGGTTGTTGCGCGGCACCACAGTGATGATGGGTAAGTCTCCGCCGGGCCAAGATTTCACCCTGCCGCGAACTTGGCCGCCAGGCATGAGGGCTGGCAAAACCACCGGTCCATTAGGAACGCTACGGAGATTTATTTCTTGGCGGATAGGGACTCGTCCTTTCACCGCCAGCCCAACGACGACTCGGGGGCTTGCCGGTATTCCCGTAAACCAAGCAAGGCCTTCTTCGTCAGTTTTCGCTGTATAAAGACCGGCACCGATTTCTACTTCCACACCAGGAATGGGTTTGTTTTTTTCATCTCGCGGTGCAATTGCAAAATTAATACCAACTCCAAACATGAATTCACGCCGCGTGGTGCCCCGAGATTTTATTTTTTGAATGCGCACCGCGGCGCGTCGATGACCTTTTAATTTAAAAAAGTGGGTGCCCGGTAAAAGGTTTGCGAAGGTAAAGGTACCGTCGGCCCGGGTAAGAGTAGACAAACCGTCTTGAGGGCCACCCATGATTTCAAGGTGAACTCCAGCCAGACCATCCAAGCGGCGGTCCACCACTCGGCCCTCTAGCCGACCGCCTTGCCGGGGAGTGATGCGCTCTTCTGCTTCGCCACCTAGGTATTTCAATTCCACTTGCACTGGGCCATCGCCGGGCAAGTTGGGTAAAGCACCTGGCTTTAGGACGGCAGCTGGCATCGGCGAGCGGGAAGTCTTCGGCGAAAGCGCTTTAGAATTGTTTTGCAAGTCAGCGGTTGCCGATTTTCCAAGCGGCACCGGGTCGCCGAGGAAAAACATGATGGCCACCGAAAGCAACATCAATGCAATTGCCCCGATTAAAAAGAGGGTCATCCCATTAGCAGGTTTGCGCAGCACCATGAACCCTTACAGTATCCCTCTGCCCACCCTTGGTTGCAGCCCCCATGCAAAGTCCTCGCCTCACCGCTCGCCTCACCGTCCAAGTTGCCCTTGGCTTGGTGGTGTTGAAGGTTGCCGCTTTTTTGGCGACCGGCTCCAGCGGCGTGTTGGGTTCCGCACTGGATTCCATTTTGGATGTAATTGCTTCACTGATGGTGCTGTGGGCGGTTTCGATTGCCGCCCAACCCGCAGACGCCGACCACCCGTGGGGCCATGGAAAAGCGGAAGCTCTCGCTTCCTTAATGCAGTCCGGCCTGATTTTGGTTTCCGGGATTGGCTTGGGGGTGCACACCGTAAATCGTTATTTTTCCCCAAATCAAAGCCTAGCCATGGAAGAGGTTGGCATAGCGGTGATGGTAGTGAGTACCTTGGCCACTCTTTGGTTGGTGCGGCGCCTGCGCAAAACTGCCGCCGAAAGCGGTTCCCCGGCCTTGCACGCGGACAGCGCTCATTACGCGTCGGACGTTTTGACCAATATTGCGGTCATTGCAGGCTTAGGCTTATCCAAGTTTTTAGCCGACGCCATTTGGCCCGACCTTTTGGTGGGAATGGCAATTGCTTTATTAATTCTCAATACGGCGCGTGGAGTTTTTCAAGATTCGGTCGGCATGTTGATGGACCGCGGGCTCAAGGCGGGCGAAGAAGCTGCCATTTTAAAAGCAGTGATGACTTTCTCGCCACAAGTGATGGGCTTTCATGATTTACGCACCCGGCGTTCCGGTGCCGAAGTTTTCCTGGAACTGCATTTGGATTTACATCAGGAAATGGGATTTGTAGAAGCTCATGATTTAAGTGAAGAGGTTGGCAAGGCTATTGAAGCGGTGGTGCCGCGGTGCGAAGTCACCGTGCATGCAGACCCACTCTAAGTCACCAAGCTAAGGTACAATGCTTGGTCCATGAGTCATGCCGAAACCCTTGAATTAGCGGAATTCCACGGTGATGGAATTTCCGCCGAGCTTTCCGCGTCCGTCCACAAAATGGCAGCATGCTTGCCGTTGAATGTCGTTTTTCATCCGGTGGATTTGTCCTTGGAGCGGCGGCGGAAAAACGCTGAAGCCAGTTATCAAGAAGCGGAAGCCGCTATTCGAAAGTTTGGCGTGGCCATGAAGTATCCCACCGTGACCGAAACGGAAAGTCCAAACAAAGTTTTGCGAGACCGCTTTGAGTTTTCGGTGATTCACCGGCCGGTTGCTACCATTCCTGGGGTGGCCACTCGCCATGACGGAGTGGTGAATTTGCACATCATTCGGATTGCGGTCGGCGGAACTTATGAAGACGCTGGTCGGCGGATTGGCACCGAAGCGGCGGTGAGCATCAGGGTGATTGAGCGCAAACCTTCTCGGGAGGCGGCGCAGTTTGCCTTTGCTTTGGCTAAACGATTGAACACCCACGTGGTGAGCGCTTCCAAGTACACCATTCAGCGCGCGACTGACGGTTTGTTTGAAGAAATTTGCGCCGAAGTCGCCGCTGAACACAAGTCCATTCCGCATCGCTCGGAATTGTTTGATGCGTTGTTGGCCAAGCTCATTATGAATCCCGAAGAATATCGGGTGGTGGTGACTCCAAATGAATATGGGGATTTTCTCTCTGACGCAGCCTGCGGCATGATTGGTTCAATTGGCCTGGGAGCTTCGGCAAGCTATTCCTTTACCAAATCTGGTGAGATTGCCTTGGCTATGTTTGACCAGGCGGGGGGCACCGCGCCCGACATTGCCGGCAAAGGATTGTGCAATCCGTCGGCAGCGTTGTGGGCTTTTGGCATGCTTTTGGAGCACTCCGGCTTCCGCGGTTTAGCTGCTGCAGTTGGGGACGGCGTTCGAGACGCCATTGCCGCCGGCCAAACCACCGGGGACCTTGGTGGAAATCTGAGCACCGAGGCTTTCACCAATGCCGTGGTAGAAGCAACTCGTAAAAACTTAGCGGGTTAGACGCCATCACTTGGCGAGGTCGGCCGGCTAGTTTATCCTTTACCGACATGAAGGTCGGCTTTGACATCCGCCCCGCCCTGTTCAACTTTGCCGGCATAGGTCGGTATGTGCGTGAACTTGGGGTGGCCCTGACTCAACTTGAGGACGGCCCATTTATGGAAATGTTCGCTCCGTCGTGGCGGGGTGGACGAAGCGTTCCAAAGGAATTGGTCGCTGGGCGGCACCACATGAATCGGGGATTTTTGCCGGGTCGGGTGATGTCGCAGTTGCACAAGTTGCCAAAAATGGATGCCGGGCGATTTCCCGCCAAGGTGGACGTCTTTCACTGGACCGATTTTTCCTGCCCGACGGTGCGCTCTTGTGCCACGGTGATGACTTTGCATGATGCTGCGTTCGCCGTCAATCCAACTTTTCACGGTTGGGAAACTTCCAACTTATTGGATCGGGTCCGGCACATGTTGAACAAGGCGGAAATCGTGATTGTGCCAAGTCAACCTAGTTGCAATGATGCCGAACTCATGGGTGTAGAGCCCGATCAAGTCCGAGTAATCCCCCACGGCGTGGCGCCACATTTTCAGCCGCCCAGTGAGAAAATGGCCGAAGACTATTTGCTGTCCATCGGCACCATGGAGCCGCGGAAAAATTACGTGCGGACCCTGAAAGCTTTTGAATATGTTTGGGATCGAGACTTGGCCCCGGATTGGGTCATTGTTGGTGCTGAGGGTTGGGATCACGAAGAATTTCGTCGTTTGATGGAAACTTCGCGGCATCGGAAAAGGATTCGGTGGATCCAAAACGCTAACGATGAAGCCTTGGTCAAGCTTTACCAAGGGGCCATGGCTTTGGTTCATACTTCCCTGCATGAAGGTTTTGGCTTGCCGGTGCTTGAGGCAATGGCCACCAAAACGGCGGTGGTTGTCAGTAGTGGGACCTCGGCGGAATGGGTAGCCGGGGACGCCTGCATGAGGGTGGATCCGCGCAGCGTGGATTCCATTGCCGAAGGAATTGAGCGGATAGTCAGCGAAGATTGGTGGCGCAATCATGCGGCCGCCGTGTTGCATCGTCGGGCTCAAGATTTTACTTGGGAACGAAGCGCCAGGCAAACCGTTGCCGCTTACACCGACGCCATGAAACGGCATGCGGCAGTTCCGCTGCGTACCAAAGTTTAGGGAAACTTTGGTACGCAGCGAAATTAAATGGAATTGCTAAGCCAGCGGGCGCCCATCGCAATGGCGGCCAAAAATCCTAAAGCACCTAAATAAACCGCCACCCGAATTGCGAAAGGTTGCTGACTTAAATCCCCAAATCCTTTGCTGGTTTGGCGTTGGCGCAGTTCAGCGCGGATTTCTTCCCGCTCCCGGTCGGAAACTTTGGAAAAGCTGGGTAACGCTTCTGAGTTGGAAACGTCTTCTCTTTTAGGGGCGGGGGCCGCAACTACCTCCCCCTCCACGTCAAAAGCCAAACTCCCCACCGTCACCAAGTCACCCGGCCGCAACGGAAATTCCTGCGCCCGCCTGCCATTCAGTTGAATCCCGTTGGAAGACCTCAAGTCACAAAGCCAAAAGGTCCCACCTCGGCTTTCCACCTGAGCATGAAGCCTGGAAACGCTAGCGTCGGCCAAAACGATGTCGTTTTCTGACAATCGCCCAATCCGTAGGCCTTCGCGAAGGTCCCAAGATGCATTTGTGTCTCGCTGCCGAAGAAGCATGGGCCGGATTGTAGAATCGCCCCAATGGAGATCATTCTGGAACTCCTTGCCAACAACCCGGGGATTTGGGCTTTTTGCCTGCTGGTCCTTTGCGGGTTGGGCTTGCCCCCATGGTCTGAGGAAATCATCATCCTCGGCACTGGCTATTTCGTGGCCGAAGGCCAGCTTTCCCTAGTCCAGGCCATGCTGTGGTGCTGGGGTGGCATACTCGCCGGCGACACCGTCATCTACTTCCTCGGCAATTTGGTCGGCGAACGGGTTTATCACTGGCCCATTTTGCGCCGTCATCTCAAGTCCACCCATAAACGCCACAAGTTTAATCGCTTGTTTATTCGCCATGGCACTGCCGCAGTATTCGCCGCCCGCTTCCTGCCTGGCTTTCGAATGCTGGCCTACTTCGTGGCCGGCAACCTCGGCATGCCGTACTGGAAATTCGTCCTCCTAGATTCCATCGGCGCCGCCCTCAGCGTGCCGATTTCGGTTTACATCGGCTATAGCCTCGCCTCCAATCTGGATGCTGCCATTGTCATGATGCATCGTTACCAAATCCCGTTAGCCATCCTTGGAGTGGTGGTGATTTTGGGCCTTATCCAACGGGCCGGCACCCGCCGCAAGCGCAAATTGGGACAAATCCTCCAAGACCGCGCCGACCGAGACCAAAATCCATCTTAGCCCGGCCGAGTCCCCCACTCTTGGCTGGGGCGGCGTTAGAATCTTCGGTTCATTTCACGCGGAGACCCTCAATGAAGGGGGTTTTCCATTCCCCCCAGAAATCTCATAGAAATGCCTCAGTTTCTCGATAATCTCCCTTGGATTGGAGCTGGAGTCGCCCTCATTGGCGCCTTCATCTTCCACCGCAAGGTCATGGCTTGCTCCCCCGGCAACGAGCGGATGCAAGAATTGGCCAAAGCCATCCAGGAAGGCGCAATAGCCTTCCTCACCACCGAATATAAAGTGCTTGCCGGGTTTGTCGCCATTGTGGCCTCAGGCCTGTACTTGCTCGGCCCAGAAATGGGTGGTGGCATTAACACCGTCATTCCGTTCTTAGCTGGCGCATTCGCTTCCGCTTTGGCCGGTTGGATTGGCATGCACACCGCAACTCGCGCCGCTGTGCGCACCACCGAAGCCGCTCGCACTGGCTTGGCCCCGGCCTTGACCGTGGCTTTCTCATCGGGAACCGTCATGGGGCTGACCGTGGTCGGCCTTGGTGTTTTAGGAATCACCCTCTTCACTAATCTTTACGGCACTTCCGAAGCCGCCTTGCAAAATGTACTTGGCTTTAGCTTCGGCGCTTCTTCCATCGCTTTGTTCGCCCGCGTAGGCGGGGGCATTTACACCAAGGCTGCCGACGTAGGCGCTGACTTGGTAGGAAAATTAGAAGCTGGAATTCCTGAAGATGACCCTCGCAACCCGGCCACCATTGCTGACAACGTCGGCGATAACGTCGGCGATGTTGCGGGCATGGGCGCCGACCTGTTCGAATCTTACGTCGGTTCCATCATTGCCGCCATGACTTTGGGTGCCGTGGTCATCGCCACCGGCGGCGGCGCTGATGCAGGTGCCGGCTTGGTGACTCTGCCGTTGTTGATTGCTGGCTTCGGCATCATTGCTTCGGTCATCGGCACTTTCTTTGTGAAGACTAAGGATGAATCGCAAATCCACAACGCCTTGTTCCGCGGCTTGATGATTGCTTCGGTCATCATGTTGGGTGGTGCTTACTACTTCACCAACTATGTGGGGCTTGGTTTTGGCCCGTACACCGGTATGGATTTGTTCTACGCGATTCTCGCTGGTCTTTCTTCTGGTGTCATCATCGGCAAGATTACCGAGTACTACACGGCGTTTGAATACAAGCCAGTGCAAAGCATTGTTAAGCAATCTGAAACTGGAGCCGCCACCAATATCATTGGTGGTTTGGGCGTGGGCATGAAATCCACTGCCGCTCCAGTGTTGGTGATTTGTGTCACCATTGGGATTGCTTACTCCATGTGTGGGGTTTACGGCATTGCGCTTGCCGCGGTGGGCATGTTGTCCACTTTGGGCATCTCGCTGGGCGTAGACGCTTATGGTCCGGTTGCTGACAACGCAGGCGGAATGGCCGAGATGGCTGAATTGCCACCCGAAGTTCGGGAGCGCACCGACGCGCTGGATGCGGTCGGAAACACCACCGCTGCCATCGGCAAAGGTTTCGCCATTGGTTCGGCTGCGTTGACTGCCTTGGCCTTTTTCTCTGCTTTTGGTGCAAAATCTGGGGTCAACCTCAGCATTACTGAGCCAAATGTGGTCATCGGTCTCCTCATCGGTGGCATGTTGCCCTTCTTGTTTGGCGCCATGACCATGGAAGCGGTGGGCCGCGCGGCCTTCGCCATGATTGAAGAAGTGCGTCGGCAGTTCCGGGAAATTCCCGGGATTTTGGAAGGGACGGCCAAGCCGGATTACGCCGCTTGTGTTTCCATTTCCACCCAAGGGGCCATCAAGGAAATGATTCTGCCTGGTTTATTGGCTTTGGCTGCACCGGTTGCGGTCGGTCTTTACAGCGTGCAAATGCTGGGTGGCTTGTTGGCAGGTTCTTTGGTGTGCGGCGTGATGATGGCCATTTTTATGGCGAACGCTGGTGGCGCATGGGACAACGCGAAGAAGTTCATTGAGAAGGAAGGCGTGAAAGGTTCTGACACTCACAAGGCCGCCGTAGTTGGCGACACCGTGGGTGACCCTTTTAAGGACACTTCCGGACCATCGCTGAACATCTTGCTGAAGCTCATGTCAGTGATAAGTCTGCTTTTGCTTCCCCTCTTCATGGCCTAGTCCTTGGCGACAACAACGGAGAAAATTGTTGAGCCTCGTGAGTTGGCCGAAAGGCTGGCTCACGAAGCCGACGCCTTAAAAGGGGATGAAATTGTCATCCTCGACGTGGCTGAATTGTTATTCGTCACCGACTTTTTTGTAATCATCACGGCACAGAGCAATCGGCAAATGCGGGCTATCGCCAGCAAGCTCAACGAAGTCGCCAAAGAGGTCACCGGTCACAAAGGTCGGCTGGAGGGCGACAACCATTCCGAGTGGTTGCTGATGGACCTAGACACCGTGGTGGTTCATGTATTCACCCCGGAAGCACGCGAGTTTTACAACCTCGAAACCCTCTGGGCTGACTAGGACTCGCTGTCGGTTTTCGCTGCGTACCAAAGTTTAAGGAAACTTTAGGCATCCGTTTTTATGGAATTGGCAACCTGGTCCAAGAGCGCCCGGTCCGCTGATTTCCATTTCCGCTTTGCACACTGGCGTGCCCCCTGAGGGCTAAGCCCCAGCCACGGCCCGGCTTCTCCGGGACAAATCCCCTTCCAGCCGCTAAGCAGATGGAGAGCCACCTTATGGCCTCGTGCCAGTTTCGCAGAAGGACGGCCGGGTTTCCCACCATGCCATGAAACCAGTCCTGCGGCCTCCTGAACGGCCTCCAAGAGGCGCATAGCTCCCATGGTGTTTGGCTGGTGAAAGCGCAGGAGATGGCCCATATGACCGCCGACGGAAACCGCTTCGGCATTGGCCCGTTTTGCCACCTGGTTTAGGTATTTCCGCCCCCCGAGCACTCGAATCGAGGCCTTCACTCGTCCCGTCGGACTAACCTTGCTGATTTGCTGCTGGGTCCTTCGGCAGGCACCCGACCAGGCCGGCTTTCGAGAGCCCCCCCAAGACCGTTCCGCCCCAAGCACTTCCCCAATGTCTGGAGATGCCACGTCCAGCAAGTGGCCAAGTCGGCGCAAATCCACCAAGCTCCCCTCGGCCCCCCGATACTCCTCAGCCGCCGTCCAAGGCGATTCCCAAGGCCCCTCTGCCACCCCGGCCCGAACCGGGTTGTACAGCACATAAGCCAAAACCCGAGCTAGGTACTCGTCGGAATCAACCAAAAGAGAAAAATAGCGGCCGCCGACCAGCGCCCCCACTTGGCCAGTTGCCTCATTAATCCCGCGGGCAAGGGTAGACAAAAAGAGCCGCATGAAATCTCCAACCGGCTTTTTCCCGGCCTGAACCACCAGGTGAATGTGATTGGACATGGCGGCGTAGCCCAACAGCCGGACCCCCGACCCCGGCAAAGACTTTTTAAGCGCGAACCTAAATAAATCCCGATCCGAATCTCTCTTCTGAATCAGCCATAGTGACCGGGTGCACCTAGAAACCAGATGGTAGACATCGCCGGGAAGATGAATCCGCTCCACGTTTTCCATATCTGGAAGACGCCGACGGCCAGTAAAGTTTCCCTAAACTTTGGTACGCAGCGAAAACACCAACTTTCTTTCCGGAAAACGCAGGGCGGCCAAAGCTGTCACCCGCCGGTCTCCTGCATCCCGTTCCAAACACCGATAGCCAATGGAATAGTCAATGCACCAGGCATTCTGGCGCGGGCCCAACGGCGCCTCGGGTTCCGACCCATGAAACAAATAGGGTCCCCTCTTTACCGGCCGATTCTCCGGCTCCAAGGAACGCCAATAGTGACCGAAAACCACCGCAACCTCATCCTCATAATTCTCCCACCACGGCACCCGTTTCACATTCCGCAGTTTTCCACCAGCCATAAATGGTTCGTCGGCCAAAGCCTCTTGCCCCGAGGTTGTCACGGTTACCGGATTTACGTTTTGCCGAAGTAAATCGGCTTGGTCAGTGCCCGCTAACACTCCGGCGGACCGAATGGCTGCAATCACGGGTGTACTGCCAGCTTTGAATGCTTGGCGCGCATGACCCGCAAAATTTCGCAAAAAGGAAACCGCCGCTTCATCCCAACAAGCATGAACAACCCGCACATCGGCACCTTCCAAGACCAACGGCAAGTCTTTTAACCAATCCAAAATTTCAGTTCGGTCCGAATCACTGGCTAAAGTTTGAGGAACAACCCCACTCTGTGCATTGGTTTGGGTTTTCCCCCAAAACCATTCATT
>Ga0066376_10003518_pt1 | contig 13965 bp, 8 predicted proteins | sample Knorr_S15_td_Bot_FD_77009 | JGI IMG/M metagenome (GOLD analysis project Ga0066376, IMG submission 77009) | Marine microbial communities from Southern Atlantic Ocean transect - Knorr_S15_td_Bottom_ad_5009_LV_A | ecosystem: Environmental > Aquatic > Marine > Oceanic | place: Southern Atlantic... | reverse complement strand
GTGCTCGCATCGATTCTGTTACTGGTGGCGGCGAACTCAATTGGCGTCTGGGAGATCGGATCGGTAACAGGCGTTGGCACTGAGAGCGTTTACGACTGGGTGGCAATCGATCGCGTGGAGCCGGATCAAAACGCCAACAACTGGCGGCCCACAGATCACTGGTGGTGGTGGCGGGCCTCACGGGTGATCAATTCCTTTGGTGAGACTGGCGATCAGCTCGACTTCACAATCCAGGAGTTCCCGTTCTTCAGCTTGTTGCTTGGCGATCTACACCCGCATCTGATGTCGATTCCGTTCGTGCTGCTCGCGCTCGCGTTCCTGTTCCAAACGCTGATTGCGCTTGAGGGCTTCTCGTTGGGTTGGATAGCGGCAAATAAGCTGCGAGCGCTGCTGTTGGCTATCGTGATCGGGGCGCTGGGGTTCATCAATGCGTGGGATTTCGCGACTCTGGGGGCGCTGCTATTCATAGTGGTAGTAATTCGGGTATGGCGATCTAATCATGGCAATCTATTCAGCGCGATTATTAAGGCGATCCCGCCATCGCTGTTTGTGGGCGCAGCCGCAATTGCGCTGTATTCGCCGTTCTACCTGGGTTCGTTCAGTAGCCAGGTGTCGCCGGGCAGCCCTCTTGGCGCAGTGGAGCACTCAACAAGATATATACATTTCTTCACGATATGGGCGCTGCCGTTGCTACTTGTGGCGCCTCTATTTATCGCAACGGTACGACGTCCTGTTGGTGCGGTCATGAGGTGGTTTATTGACCCGCTTCGGCCAAGTTTCCGACGCTCCGGTGGGTTATCCACCACAGCCGGGCCATCGGCAACTGCCAGTTGGATCATTACGTTGCTGATCACGGCTCCGTTCGTCGGCTGGGCCGTGGCCCACCCGATCGTCAATGATGGCTCGTCGGTCAGGGAAGTTTCCCAACGGTTCATCGATGTCCTGCCGCTCGCGCTTGCCGCAACGGCTGTGATGTTCGCAATTTTGTGGCGAGCCCGCAGGGGCGCGTCAGATGGACAGCTATTTGCGATCGTACTTGTGGGGCTGTCCTTCTACATGATGTACGGAGCGGAGTTGATATTCGTACGTGATCACTTCAACACCCGCATGAACACAATCTTCAAGTCTTACTACCAGATATGGATATTCATGGCCATCGCCGGTGCCTACGGAGCGCACTACTGGACGAGTCGCCACTCAAACTGGCGTCAGTCGGCCAGAGTGCTGAGCAAATCTAGCGCGGGATTGGTCACCGTACTAATCGTTGTAGCTCTTTACTATCCCGTCGCGGCGTCGTTCAGTAAGACGAACGGGTTTAACGCAGAGCCAACGTTGGATGGTCTGCGCTATGTTTCGCTCAGCAGTTCACCCGAACGAGCGGCTATTGAATGGGTCAGCGAGAACATGGCTGTGGATGACAGGTTGGTTGAAGCTGTAGGTGGATCGTACACGGCATTTGGAAGAATTTCGTCGGCGACCGGCAGGGCAACGGTGCTTGGCTGGGAAGGTCACGAGTTCCAGTGGCGAGGCACTCGAGAGCTGTTTGAAGGGAGGGCGGCAGATGTTGAAACTCTCTATAAGACTGATGACCTGACGAAGGCATCGGCGCTTCTGGATAGGTACGATATTGATTACGTTTATTTAGGAGCCAGAGAACGCGGTGAATACGGCCCAGCCAATTTCGATAAGTTCGACCAGCTGGGCGACCGAGTTTTCGAGTTCGATTCAACAGTGATATTCAAGATTTTCAGGGTACGGGAGTAACAAGCTGACTACGTTTAGCAGATCGGGTGATCACGATACCGATCAATCATCGACCGTGATCCCAGTGTCAGATTTCGAATTTCAGCCTGCGCCGCCGATGGGTGATTCTGGACGCTGGGAAAATGGAGTCTGGATTGTTGAGGGGCCCGGTGGTGCTTATTTCCCACCTGTCGGACCACTGGATGCGGCGCACGTGTCCGACTCTTCACTGGAGCCTATAGACGCCGGCGAATTCGTCGATGAGTCACAAACCCGCGGCCGTGGTTGGATGCCGAACTTCCCGTTTCGATGGGAGATTGCCGCGTATGTATCACTCTTCTCTGTCGCGATACTCATGCGGCTCTTCGACCTGGGCAGTCGTGCCGTGCATCACGATGAGAGCCTTCACGGAGTCTTTGCGAACAACTTCGCAAATGGTGAGGGGTATATACACAACCCTCTAATGCACGGCCCGTTCCTGTTCCACTCGACGGCCGCATCATTCTTTCTTTTCGGCACAAGCGACTTCACGCTTCGGCTAGTTGAAGCTCTTTTCGGCGCGTTGCTGATCTTCGTCCCACTGTTGTTGCGGCCACGCCTTGGGAACGTTGGGACACTTCTTGTTGCCCTGATGCTTGCCTTCTCACCCACGCTGCTCTACTTCAGCCGGTTTGCCAGGAATGACATATTCATGGCGGTATGGACGCTTGCTCTTGTGGGCGTCGTCTGGCGGTACATGGATGAGAAACAGACCAAGTGGCTCTACGCCGCTGCCGCGCTCATGGCGCTTGGTTTTGCCACAAAAGAGACGCAATTCATCGTCGTTGCTCTGGTCGGACTGGGGCTTCTGGCGTTGTCCTGGAAAGAACTTGGCGAGTGGGTATGGGGCCAGCGGTACATGGATGAATTTAGCTCCAGTGGAATTCTGGTGATAGTCCTTGGGGCCATGACACTTCCGATGCTTGGTGCGTTCTCCGGAATCTTCCAGGACACATTTGGGATTACGCTAGCGGCCGCAGAGGGCACAACTGGTCTTGCGACAGGTGAAGCTGAGGGTATTGGAATCATTGTTGCCCTGATCATCACCGGTGTGCTGTCCGCGATATCTCTTGCGATCATCCTTCGATGGAACCTCAAAATCGGCTTGATCTTGATGGCGATTTTCTGGATGATCACCTTCCTGCTATTCACTTCGATTGGCACAAACCTTATTGGCATTACCTCCGGCGTCTGGCAGTCACTCGGTTACTGGGTTGGACAACAGGATGTTCGCAGAGGAAGTCAGCCCTGGTACTACTACTTCATCATTGTCTCGGTCTATGACTTCTTGCCGTGTGTTGTGGCGGTCGTCGCGGGTATTTTCTACTCCATGCGTGGCTTGAGGAGCTACTACTGGACGATTATTCCCGCATCTTTGGCAGCCGTCGCTCTCGCCGTCACACTGGCAGTTTCGGTGTCCCTCGGTGGAGTGCTTTTCGCCGGGGTGCCAATCGTTTTCACACTGATACCGCTGGCAATGGCGGAGACATCAGAGCAGAAGTTCACACGGTTTCTCGCGTTCTGGGCTGCCGGGACGTTTGTCGCATACAGCCTTGCAGGCGAGAAGATGCCGTGGCTCACCGTTAATGTCACGTTGCCGCTAATCCTCCTGGCTGGCAAGGCTCTGGGCGATGCGTTCGCGGGCGTAGAGTGGCGCAGACCAGTCTTGAACGGCGGCTGGATGTTGTACATCGGCGTACCGATATTTCTTGTGGTGGCGTGGCGCGCCATATTCTTTGAAACCCACGGCAATGGCTTCACAGATCTCATTGAATTGTGGGTGTTGCTGGCCATCATCGGCTTCTCCCTTTTCGGCATGTGGAAGCTCATCAATAAAATTGGGCGAGCGCCAGCGTGGACGATCAGCCTGACAGTTGTCGTCGGCGTGATGTTCGTGCTAACGGTGAGAGCCGGCTGGATTGCCACATACATCAACAGTGACGTGCCCAATGAACTTTTGATCTACACGCAGACGGCACCGGACATACCCAGACTTGCCAATGAGATTAAGGCGGCGAGCGAACTCACTGGCGAAGGGTATGCCATCAATTTAATCGTTGACGGCACGGATGGGTTCACCTGGCCCTGGCTCTGGTATCTCCGTGACTACACCGCCACTTCCTACCCGGAATATGACAAAACTGGAAAACTTGAAGACACGCCGGAGAGCTCGATAGTGGTTGTGAACGCACGCAATGCCAGCGTTGTGCGGGACGCCCTGGGGGATCCATCCTTCAGCGAAGGCCGACGATTCCGTCATCGCCAGTGGTTCCCGGAGGATTACAGGAATATCACTGCGGGGGATTTCTTTGGCACCGTAATTGATCGTAGCCGGTGGGAAGGCTCAATTGACTTCTTCGTCTTCCGCAAACTACCTTCTCCGATTGGTGCTGTGGACTCATTTGTCTATTTCCGTGACGATATTCCGCTGAGCGTGCCGGAGTAGATTCGGACCGGCGGTTGCCGGAGACTGGACCAGGTTTTGGTCGGACAGAAAGCATTTTGGCTTGGACTAGCGGCCAGCGCTGCGTTGCTGGCTGCATTTGCGTACCTTTTTTTACCGCGCCAGGACATTGGTGATGTCCTCAGGGACGCTGATCTGAGGTATGTGCTTCCCTCTTTAGTCCTCTATTTCCTTGCCGTCTGGGCACGTTCATGGCGTTGGCGTTACATACTCCGCCCGTTAATCGGGAAGCCCAGACGCAGCCTCTATCCGGTTGTAGTTGTCGGCTACATGGCAAACAACATCCTGCCCATTCGGCTGGGGGAGATTGTTCGTTCTTACTACACCAGCCTGCGCGAGCCGATAAGCCCTGCGGCAGCATTTGGGACTGTGGCAGTTGAGAGGGCATCTGACGTGGTGACGCTGCTCTTTTTCCTGGCTGTTGTCTGGATCGCTCTCCCAACCTCAGGGCTACTTGATGAGCTATCAGCTTCCGTTCCCGGTGGCGCACCAGTTCTCATCAGCGTGTCTGTGCTGCCATTTATCGGTGTGACGGGCGTGATGGTGGTGATATCTCTCGTTTCAGAGAGCACGGTCCTGCGGTGGATTGGCAGGTTTCTGACCCCGATGCCTCCCGGAATTCAGGCAAAGGCGCTATCTATTTCGGAGAGGCTGATTGAAGGGCTCACAGTTCTCAGATCCCCAAAGGCGCTGGGTGCGGTGCTGCTTATGTCGCTGCCGGTGTGGCTGTTTGAGGCGGCGATGCTAGCCGTGATCGCTCTTGGGTTCGATATCGCAGACTCGTTCGATACCAATGCTGAATTCCTCGCCGCGATACTTCTTTTTACTGCGGTGGCAAATCTGGCCGGGGTCGTGCCATCTGTCTCAGGAGGAATTGGGCCGTTTGAATTTTTTGGAACCGCGACACTCGTGGCAGCTGGGGTGGCGGACGCGGAGGCAGCAACTTACGTGATCACAGCTCATGTGGCTCTTCTGGTGCCGGTATCAATCCTTGGCGTTGTAATGCTGCTTCTGGACGGCACCAGCCTGAGATCGCTCGTGAAAAAGGCAGAGACGGGGCCAGCCGGGTTAGAAATTGAATCGTCTTCAGATGCGCCTGAGTCGGCCGCGTGAGAGCTGAATCGGCTGCATGAGAATCGGAATAGTTGGCGCCGGCGCGGCAGGACTGGCTGCGGCCTACGATCTGGGCAAGGCGGGGCACGAAGTGGTGGTCTACGAGTCTGCACCATTCGTGGGCGGGCAGGCATCCACCATCGAGGTTGGAGGTGCACGACTCGAGCGCGGCTACCATCACCTGTTTTTAAGTGATCTAGCAATGATCGAGTTGATGGAAGAGCTGGGTGTGGATGGCTCGCTACAGTGGATCCCGTCCACGGTTGCAACATACACAAACGGCAAAATGTACCCGTTTGTGACACCTCTCGATCTGCTCCGCTTCAAACCATTGTCATTTTTGGACCGGATTCGGCTGGGCATTCTCAGTCTCCGATTACAGCGCATGAAAGATTGGCGGCCACTCCAACATCTAACTGCGGCGGAGTGGATCAAGGCAAACGCCTCCCCCGGCATCTTCACGAACATGTGGGATCCGCTCCTCAGAGCCAAATTTGGCCGCCATCATGACGTGGTGGGAATGCCGTGGCTCTGGTCCAAGTTCCAGACCCGGGTGACATCCCGCAAAGGCATGTTTGGACGTGAAGTCCTGGGCTACCCTGCGAACAGCTTTGACGAGGTTTTCGAGGCGTTACAGGACAGAATCAAGAACCAGGGCGGACAAGTTCATCTTGAGAGTCCGGTCCGTGAGATTCTCCGCAATGAAATTGGCGCCACCGGCTTGCGGGTGGAACCCGAAAAGGGAGATCCCTTCGAACAAGATTTCGACACTATCCTGGCCACCAATGCGTCGTTCGATTTCGTCAAGTTGATCGATCTGCCTGATGACTATCGGTCGAAACTTGAAGATGTGCACTACATGGCTGCCGTCGTGCTGATCGTGGAGATGAAGCACCCTCTGACAACCACCTACTGGATGAACATCGCCGATGAATCGATTCCATTCCTCGGGCTGATTGAGCACACGAACCTGATGACGAAGGAGATGTACGGCGGCAACAACGTGCTCTACCTTACGAACTATCTGGACCGTGATGAGCCGATGTTTTCCATGAGCAAGGAAGAGCTCCTTGCCCACTACCTGCCTCACCTCAAGAAGTTCAATCCAGACTTTGATGAGTCGTGGATCACGAAAGTCCACTACAACGCGCTTAGTGCAGCGCAGCCCATAATTACGCCCAACTACGCTGAGCGAATGCCCTCGCATCGGACGCCGGTCAAAAACCTCTATTTGGGCAACACCACGCAGATCTACCCCGAAGATCGCGGCACGAACTACAGTGTGCGCATGGGTCGTGAGCTGGCCCGGATGATCATGGACGACGCTGATAAATCGTCCTGATCGCTGCGGTCGCCGTGGGGCTTGCGCCGACACGCCTGTCAGACGAGTACGCGTGGATCAAGCGCGCCGCTTCGGACACCGGAAGGCCGGGCAAGCCCGGCAGCTACCGGGACACCGCTTGGCACACCATTTCGAGCTCCCGGATTTCGCGTCTCAAACGTGCTTCACGTGCTAGACTCGGGCTCCTTGCACAGATTGAACTAAATCATCAGATATTCAGGGGTTGCACACAGCATGGGGTTGTTTGACGGGAAACTGATTGTTGTCACGGGTGGTGGGACTGGAATTGGCCAGGCGACTGCATTAAAGTTTGCCGCTTGCGGTGGGGAAGTTGTCATCTCAGGCCGTCGACAGGCCCCGTTGGATGAAACAGTTGGACGCATTGAAGCCGCTGGCGGCAAGGCCCACGCGCTGACCCTGGACCTGGAGAACGGCGAGAGTGTTGCAGCATTCGCAAAGTCGGTCCTTGATACGCATGGTCGTATTGACGTTCTGGTCAACAATGCTGGCCATAGCAGCAAGGTCCGCAGCATTGCCAAAGTTTCGCAGGAAGAGTGGGACTCCGTGCTTGCGGTGAACGTCACCGGGGTCTACCAGATCTGCAAAGCGGTCATTCCGTCGATGCTGGAAGCAGGCGGCGGCACGATCATCACCGTCTCCTCCATGGCGGCTATCCGACCTGGCCTTCTTGGTGGCGCTCCGTACGGGGCCGCAAAAGCCGGTGTGACAAACCTCATGGGCGATATCAACGCTGAGTTCAGCAACCAGGGCATACGAGCAACGGCGGTGATGCCGGCTGAAGTTAATACTCCAATCTTGGAGAACCGGCCCCTGCCCCCCGGCGAAGAAGCTCGTTCATCAATGATGGGACCGGAAGACCTGGCGGATGTCATTTTCATGTGCGCCGCACTGCCGCACCGGACAACCATTGATTCGATCGTCCTGTCGCCCACAATCAAGCGCGACACTTCGGCCGATCTTGCAGCAGCGAAGGCAGCTGGCGGTTAGTAACTACTTTCCGGCGACGTAGGCTACCATCGGTTCGAAGTAGTGGTCCACCCAGCCACCCTCGTACCCCTCGGCTTGATCATCAGACACGTTGGAGTGCTTTAGCGTCACTGTGGTGGACTCATCGCCATGGGCCGCGAGGGTTACTTCAATCACCGAATCTTCGTCATCGTCGGTGAACTGACTGGTTCGCCACGACTGTAGAATGCGGCTTGCCGGCTCAAGTTCCAGGTTTTTACCCCAGATGTAGCCATCCCAGGCAGTGAACTCGCTGCCAACGGTTGGTTCGCCTGTCGCCTCACCGCCGGTCATATTGGTGTGACTCTTGCCATCCAGCCACGCGGCGTAGATCACAAGTGGCCGCGCTCATATCATGGCCTCAACCGTGAATTCTGTGGTCATGAATTGATTCCTCGCTGATCGACTATCGGAATATCAAGGGCGCTTTCTGAGTGCGCGCTGTCCATCGTCATCCGTGTATATCTCATAGTCGCTCGTGAAGCCACCCCAGTGATCACCTCCGGGCTCATCGCTGGATTCCACCCTCAGGTCAGAGCGATCGAGCATCTCTGATTTGAGGCTTGTGCCCAGGCCGGGGCCTTCTGGCGCAAGCAGGTTGCCATCTTGAACCACTATGTTCGGCTCAACGATCTTGTTGTACCAGCCACCGGGGCCGTAGAACGCCCGCACCGTTTCCATCACCCACGCGTTTGGCGCGTTCATGCAGATATGTGCGCATGCGAAGACGTTCACGGGTCCGGTGGTATCGTGCGGCGCCACAGGCGCGTCTTCGGCCTCCGCCATGGTGGCGATCTTTTTGGTTTCCGTGATTCCGCCCGTCCAGATTAGATCTGGCATCACGATCTCAGCCGCTCCTTCGCGTAAGTATTCCCGGAACTGGAACTTGCTGATCAGCCGCTCCGAAACGCAGACAGGCGCATCAATCTCATGGGCAAGGGTGACGTGATTCTGAACGTTGGTCGGCTGGATCAACTCTTCCTGCCAGAACATACCGAACTGATCCATCGCTCTGCCTATACGTATCGCATTCTGGAGATTCCATCGGCCATGCCCATCGTTGGCAATCGCCATATCTTTGCCCACCGCAGTCCTGATCTGCCGCATTGGTTCAAGCATCAAGTCCAGATCGTTATCCGACAGGTACATGCCCCGGGATGGATCAGCAAACGGATCAGTGAAGGCCCATTTCATGATCGAGATACCATCGTCAAGCAGACTCTTCGCTACCGTTCCGGCATCTTCCATCGACAGTTCAAGATCATGCACATCACCGTACGAAGCGTTCGTGTTGTAAGTGGGGATGCGATCGCGGCAGGCACCTCCGAGCAGGTTGTAGACGGGCTGCTGGGCAATCTTCCCGGCGATATCCCACAGTGCGACGTCAATTGCAGAGATCGCTCGGGCTTCTGCGCCCGCAAAGCCAAATGCGTTAGCCATGTCGAACATGTCACGCCAGTGGCGCTCAATGGCCAGCGGATCTTTCCCGATGAGCATGGGCGAGAAGATTTCGTGAATGGCTCCAGAGACAGCCCTTGGGCCAAACCAGGTCTCCCCAAGCCCAACTACTCCACCGTCTGTGTGAACCTGAACCCACGTTGCGGCGGGAAACTCGTCTAGATGAATCGTCTCAATACGGATGATTTTCATAGCGTTTTCCAGATTGTTGAGCAATCTGCGCATTCTATCTTCTGGGCAGATCAAGAAATGATCGTTCCAGATCACACATTTGCGGCGGTCGCTTTGCTAAGATTGTGACGAATTTCTCAGGTCGGAAATCCCGACCTTATTTTTACGATGATGGAGTTCGCCGGTTGGCAAACGAAGCGTCCAAAGCCGCTGACGATGTACGCACACAGATTCAGACCGTATTGAACGGGCAGAATCAGCCTACCGTTACCGTGCTATCTTCCCTCCTGGAGATCCAGGATGTTCTCCACTATCTCCCGAACGAAGCGATTGAAGAAACCGCCGCGTTTTCCAAAACCACCATCAACGAGGTCTGGTCCGTAGCGTCGTTCTACACCAACTTTCGTTTCACGCCACCCGGGGATCACACTTACGAGATCTGCTGGGGACCGTCCTGCCACGTGATGGGTGCTCAGCAAATCCTGAAGCGCGTTCAGGATGAGCTCGGCATTGATCGTGAAGGTGAGACTGAGGACGGCAAGGTGACCCTGAAGTACGGCACCTGCCTGGGGGCGTGCGCTCAGGCGCCTGTGATTGCGATCGATCACCATCACAAGGGCAAAATCACCACAGAGTCCGCAGCCAAAATGGCGCGCGAGTTAATGGCCTGAGGCGGCTGAATTGGCACATCTGAAATCTCAAGAGGCCTACAAATGACCGTTGCGTTTGCAGAACTGCGAGAGCGTGCAGACCGCCGATGGCAGGAGCTGAATGACACTGCGTGGATTCGAGTTGGTGGCGGCGTCTCAGGTGAGGCAGCTGGCTGCGACGACGTTATAGAAGCGTTCAATTCTGAGCTTGAAAGCTCTGGCACTACGGGCACGGTCACCAGGGTTGGCATGTATGGCCTCTGTTACGCCGAGCCACTTGTAGATATCAAGACGCCGGACGGCCCACGGGTGTGGTACGCCAACGTCACGCCTGAGCAGGTTCCCGGTCTGGTTGCTCAACACGTGAAGGGCGAGCAGCCCGTCATTGCACAGGCATTTGGCTATGAACCGGCACACGAGGGAGACGTTCTGCACGGAGTAACAAAGCTCGAGGATCTCCCGGACGTTGCTGCGCAAACGCGGATCGCAATGAAAAATTTCGGAGACATCGACCCGTTGGATCTCCTTCAGTACATTGCAAACGGCGGTTACGCGGGCCTTGAAAAAGCCCTTGATGGCATGTCGCCGGATCAGGTTCTGGAAGAAGTTAAGGGATCAGGACTACGAGGCCGCGGCGGAGCTGCATTCCCAACGGGGCTCAAATGGAGCTTCCTCTCCGGTAACCCGGCAAAAGAGAAGTACATTCTCTGCAACTGTGAAGAGGGCGATCCCGGGGCGTTCAACGACAAGGCAATCCTGGAGAGCGACCCGCACACGCTTCTGGAAGGCCTCATTCTTGCCGGCTACGCTACGAACTCTTCAAAGGGGTTCATCTTCATCAGGCAGGGCCACGACGAGCCGATCAACGCGGCCCGAAAATCTATTGTGGACGCCTACGAGGCTGGACTGCTGGGCGAGAATATTCTTGGGTCTGAGTTCAGCTACGACGCAGAAGTTGTGTTGACGGGTGACTCTTATGTGGCTGGCGAAGAGACCGCGCTTATGGAGGCCATAGAAGGCAAGCGCGCTCAGCCTCGCTACCGGCCGCCTTTCCCAGCCGAGGCCGGTCTCTGGCAGAAGCCAAGCAATATCAACAATGTGAAGTCGCTCGCCTACGTGCCACAGATCATCGCCAGAGGCGGTGAGTGGTTCAAAAGTGTCGGAACTGAAAAAAGCGCAGGCACCGCGCTCATCTGTCTTACGGGTGACATTGAGCGGCCCGGCCTTTTCGAAATTCCGATGGGCCTCACCATCAGGCAGGTCCTGGATGACGTAGGTGGCGGTGCTCCGGGTGGAAAGAGGATCAAAGTCCTGCAAACCGGAGGACCGCTGGGAGGCGTCCTGGGCGAAGAAGCGTTCGATACCGAGATCGACTTCGATGCCATGTCCGCAGCCGGCGCTATTCTTGGATCCGGCGGAATCATCGTTGGCGATGAAGATGTGAACGTGGTTGACCTGACACGCGCGCTCATAGCGTTCAATCAGTTCGAGTCGTGTGGCAAATGCTTCCCCTGTCGTCTAGGGACTACCCATATGCTTGAGACGCTGGACCGCGTGTGTATGAACAAAGCGTATGAGGAAGACTTTGCGCTCATGGACCGCATCGGAACCAGTATGAAAGTTGGCTCGCTGTGCGGGCATGGCCAGCTTGGCTACAACCCAATTCTTTCCGCGGTGAAGTTCTTCAAAGATGAATTTGATGATTGTATTAACAAACATGCCGGTCCTGTGGGGGCGTTCGCGGATGGCAGCATGATCACCCCCACCCAGACAAGGCCGTAGGAGACCAGATGGCAGACGCAGTAAAGTTCACCATCGATGGTCAGGAGATCGAGGCTCAGCCCGGTCAAACGGTAATCCAGGCTGCGATGGACTCCGGTTTATACATTCCGTACCTCTGTTACATGCCAAAGATGGATCCGTACGGTGCCTGCCGCATGTGCGTGGTTGAGACCGAATCAAACGGCCGGACGATGACGCAGGCCTCATGCACCACGCCAGTCGCTCAAGATATGATCGTTCGCACCAAGACGGATGACATCCAGGAGTTGCGGCGCGGGATCATTGAGCTGCTCATGACTGAGCATCCCCACGGCTGCCTTACCTGTCACCGAATTGAGCTATGTGGCCCGCAAGACATCTGTCTGCGCCACGTCCGCGTCACGGACCGATGCACAATTTGCCCGAAGAATGAGCGCTGCGAACTTAAAGACACGGTCCGCTCGATGGAACTCGATCTGACAAACCCTATGGAATATCACTTCCGTGATCTGCCACGGCACGTAGACGATCCTTTTTACGATCGCGATTACAACCTCTGCATTGTGTGTGTTCGCTGCGTTCGTGTGTGCGAAGAAGTCCGTTTTGACACCGCCCTCACACTTACATCCCGATCTGGCACGGCGCTTGTGGGTACCTCGCACGGTACGTCGCTACTTGAGTCTGGCTGCGAGTTTTGTGGTGCCTGCGTGGATGTGTGCCCCACTGGAGCGCTGGTTGAGCGAGAGTACAAGTGGGATAAGGCCGAGAAAACGGTCACATCGATCTGCTCCAACTGCCCGGTAGGCTGCCAGGTAATTACCGAAGTAAACAAGCGCAACAAGGTCATCCGATTTCGGGGGGATCTTGCTGGAGAGGCCAACAACGGCCAGCTTTGCTTCAAAGGCAAATTTGCCAGCGACTACCCAAACAAGAAGGGCAGATTCCGCTACCCTCTCATCAAGATAGAAGATGAAATGCAGCGGACAACGTGGGAATTGGCGCTGGAATCGGCCGCCGCGAATCTCAAGAAGTTCAACCCGGATCAGGTAGCAGTAATTGCATCGCCACGTGGCACCAATGAGGATAACTACGTAGCCGGAAAGCTGGCACGTGTGGCGCTTGGAACGAACAACGTAGATAGCGCCCTCAATCTGAATCCTGAGGTTACTGAGTCATTGCTGGCCTCGATCGGGTATGCAGCGGCAACCAACCCCATCTGGGACCTGGAAAACTCCAAATGCGTGATGATCATCGGCGGCAATCCCACGGAAGAGCAAAATGTGCTCGCGGTTCCGGTCAAGAAAGCAGCCCGTGCGGGTGCTGACATTGTCGTTATCGACCCTCGGGAGACCGAACTCACCCGGTATTGTAGAGATGGCCTCTGGCTGCGATCAAAGCCGGGAACTGAAGTAACCTTGGTTGGCGGAATCCTGCGCGCTGTGATGGATGAGGCGCTGGAAGATAAAAAGTTTGTCAACGAACGCGCCGATGGCCTTCAGGAAATCAAACAGGAACTCTGGAACTTTGACCTTGTTCGGGTCTCTCAGATCACCGGTATTTCAGAAGAGCAGATCCGTTTGGCTGCAAGGGCATATGGCTCGGCAGAGTCGGCCGCGATTTTGTATGGCGCAGACACCGTGCCTGCAGAAGAGAAAGGTGATCTCGCACTCGCCGCTGCCAATCTGGCGCTCGTTACCGGGAACATTGGCCGATCGGGGGGAGGCGTGTTCCCGTTGTTCGGGGGAGCAAACACACAGGGCTCAAACGACGTTGGTGCAAATCCGCGGTTCCTGCCAGGTTACGCTGCAGTTACAGACGCATCGGCGCGCGATCGATTCTCCAGAGAGTGGGGCGTCCAAATCTCAGCTACGGCCGGTCTCTCCATCAGGGAGATTATCGACGCAATGGCTGATGGGAAGATCAAGGCCGTCGTTTTTATGGCCGATGGCATATCCCCGGAACAGCCCGGACTGGAGGGCCTGCTAGAGGGGCTCGCCAACCTCGATTACCTGGTCGTATCTGAAGATTTCCCCGGTGAGGTTTCCCACTTTGCCGATGTGATTCTTCCCGCCGCCACGTTCACAGAAGTTGATGGCACGTACACCAACCTAGAGCGACGCGTACAGCGAGTACGTCAGAGCATGACCCTGAATTACGAGGAGCGGCCCGGCTGGTCAGCGCTCGCGAGACTGGGAAGT
>Ga0066376_10003517_pt1 | contig 13975 bp, 17 predicted proteins | sample Knorr_S15_td_Bot_FD_77009 | JGI IMG/M metagenome (GOLD analysis project Ga0066376, IMG submission 77009) | Marine microbial communities from Southern Atlantic Ocean transect - Knorr_S15_td_Bottom_ad_5009_LV_A | ecosystem: Environmental > Aquatic > Marine > Oceanic | place: Southern Atlantic... | reverse complement strand
GAAGATGTGGATGGTGATCGGACCAAAACCCTCAAAACTCTCCCTTTGGTAATTGGGACTACACCCTCTCTAATAATCTCTGCAATATCTCTTTTGATAGCTATTCTAATCAGCCCTTTACCATTTTTGAATGGGACTTTTGGTTTATTTTACTTGTTCGCAATAACCATCGCCGATTCCCTGATGGGCTTTGCCCTCTTCCTCTCTTTTACGAACCCTTCTAAAGGTCAACTTTATTTGAAATATGGTATGTTTTTAGCTACATTTTCACTCATTATTAGCGGGGTATTGTAAATGAATCTACCAAACGACGCAATCCTTCATGACATTTTTAAAATAGAGACGATTGCAGTCATAGGCTGCTCTACTAATCCTAAAAAATCCGCCCATAACATTCCAAAATATATGCATGAACAAGGATATAGTGTTATCCCGGTAAACCCTCATACTACTGAGAACATTTTTGGCCAAGTTACCTATGGTTCCCTCACCGACGTACCTGTTAAAATAGATATGGTAAATGTTTTCCGCCCGTCTTCTGAAATGCCAACTGTAATTGATACAGTACTCGATAGAAATGATTCTAATATAATCTGGATGCAGTTAGGAATTAGCCACCCTGAAGCTGCAAAATTAGCAGAATCTCATGGTAGAGTTGTAATCCAAGATGAGTGCTTAATGGTGGAACATCGCCGGATCATGGGTGCTTAAGGTTCCTCCCGAAAGGCACTTATCCTGTCATCTAGTACTAAAACAGGCGGATAGGTTGGGCGGTTAGGCCCCGCTTCATGCTCACAATACGGTCTTAAGTGAGAACCGAAACCAAGGCACGTCTGTTCCAAATTGGTTCACGTCCCTGGACCCAACTGAGAAACCTTGTCCATTGGGGGCAGAGGTCTCTAGTAAGCGTATGAAGGTACGTTTATATGGAGTTAGTCGGCAACAAATCGTCAGGCACGGAAGTGAGCAGCGAATTGTCGGACATCTGTCGCTCAATGGGGCGCGGGGTGGAGACGGCGATAGGGGAAACTTGTTCCGAGAAGTCAGGCAAACCTTACTTCCGCTTCATTTATTATATTTCTAGCGAACGAAAATAACAGTATTTCCTATTGTTTCATACATTTTTGCTCCCGATTTTTCCGCTAAAGAGGACGCCAATTCATCAGTTGACCTTTTTCCCCTTGAAGATTGCAATAATTTAACTTTAACAACTTTTCTCTCTCTTAATTGATCTTTTAATTCTTCAATTACTTTTTCTACACCATCTTTCCCCACCCATATGGTCGCACTGGTCTCATGAGATAGCTTCCTCAGTTCTTTTTTATTCATATTTTTTATTGTCCTTCATTTTTCTTGATCCCCCTTTGTATGGGTATCTATGGAACTCCCCGCATTCACACGAAACCACTACGCATTTATTATTGGTACGAAACCGGGCATTTCTACCGGGAATCAAATACGCACCACACTTTGAGCATGTGAATCTTTTTAACTCTGTAGGAAACTTTAGGCGATGTCTTTGTGCAATTTTATGTGCCAAATACACATAGCGTTTCGCCCGAACATTTTCCCCATTCACTCCAGCTTCTTTTGCCAACTTTGCTAGTTTTTCAATTCGTTCTTCTGCTATCATTTTATACCTTTAGTGTCACTTTTTCAATATTTTTTTTAGCGATTGCTACTAGTTCTTCAAAATTAACCCTTTCTTTAAGAAGTTCTATTTCTCCCATCTTCATAGCCGTAGCAGGATTTGATGGGGCCAATGTTGAACACGCAGATTTCATATTCGCCAATTCAAACGTCCCTATCTTTTTTGCAGCTTCGACTATGTCTTCTTTTCTTCGAGTAAGCAACGGGCGCAATACCGGAAGCCTCACCTCTGAAGAAGTAACTGCAATATTTTCTGGAGTTTGAGACGATTTTTGCCCAATTACCTCTCCTGTTACTATTCCATTTAGTCCATTTTCCACTGCAATTCCTTCTGCAACTCTGAACATGACCATTCTGTGGAGTACCATCCTTCCTCTCTCTATTTCCAATAATTGGGTATTCACTTCCTCCATATCAATAATATAGTAATGCCACCTTTTTGCAGGATGGAATTTAGTCAAAACACGTAGAACCTCTTCAAACCGCGCAACGTGATCTTCAGAAGCCATCGGACGATTATAAAAGTATATTGGGGTTATATCACAACCACGAGTCATTACTTCGTACGAAGCCACGGGGGAATCTATTCCGCCACTTATTAACGTCGCGAGAGCGCCTTCCGAACCAACTGGAAACCCCCCACTCCCCCGATTTCTTTCTGAAAATATGAATGAATGTTTTTCTCTAATGTCAATTTCTACCCAGGTATTTGGATCTCTTAAATTTACACTAGCTTTAGTCCGATTCTGTATTCTTTCTCCGATATCTTTCTCTATCTCTCCACTTGTTTTCTCATGGGCACTCGATCTATTTACCCTCACTCCAAAATCACCTCTTATCTCTATTTTGTCACTAGCAATTCTTATGGATTTCATGTCTATTCCTGTTAGAATAATTGGAGATGTAGAAACCACCCCTGGGACTTCTGCAATTATTTTCGAGACATCCATTGAATGGAGCGTTTTAATAACAATTCTTCCTTGTATTTTGCTCAAAAATTCATACTCAACCCCTTGGCAATCTAGTTTCTGGCGAATTCTTTTTTCCAAGAGTGCAACCATTCTTTTCCTAACACTCTTCGACTTTATGCCTATCTCTCCGTACCTTGCCACAACGTGATCCATTAGGTGTTCTCTGATGTCCTACCATCTTTAGTACACTGTTCCTAATTAATATCCGGTAATTTTTTTAAGTTCTGCCCATACGTTCTATATATTGAAAGTTCTCAATTATTTGGAAATGGAAGCTCACCTTCATCGAAGTGGGATTGGAACTGCTACTCAGCATCAACGCAACGCATTAAAACCAACCGATTTCACTGTAATATATTCCCCCTGGGATTTTAAAAATAAGTTCAACCCCCAAATGGTATGCGAATTCGATATAGCACATTGCAATCTTTTTGGACCTCTCAGCGTGTTAGTCGCAAAAACGGCACTCCACCGTGAGAAACCCCTCGTACTACACGCCCATGTTACTGCAGAAGACTTCGCAGATAGTTTTCGGGGTTCAACCAAGCTATCTAGCTCACTAAGGTCCTACCTTAGGTGGTTTTATTCCCAAGCAGATTGTGTGATCTGTCCTAGTAATTATACAAAAAACACTCTTCAAACCTATCCTGTCACTTCTCCTATTTCTGTTATGAGCAACGGGGTCGACATAGAATCTCTTCAAGGATTTGAAACTCTTCGCGAAGACTATAGGTCTACATATGGCCTATCGGGTCTAACTGTTTTCAGCGTCGGGAACGTGTTTGAGAGAAAGGGGCTCACCACGTTCTGCAAACTCGCCCAATCCACTGATTATAATTTTGTTTGGTTCGGCCCTTATGAAACCGGACCTATTGCAAGTCCTCCTGTTAAAAAATGGACCCGAAGCAATCTGCCAAATTTAACCTTCACAGGATGGATCCCCGATAAGCGCGGCGCGTATGCTGCGGGAGATGTATTTTGTTTTCCTTCCAAAGTTGAAAACCAGGGTATTTCTGTCCTAGAAGCCATGTCCTGTGGCAAAGCCGTTGTATTAAGTGATATTCCTGTGTTCCAAGAATACTACACTCATGGAAAAGATTGTTTAATGTGTCATTCTCTGGATGATTTTAAAAATGCTATTGATCTACTCCACCAGGACGATTCTCTATATAAAAAACTTTGTAAGAATGCACAAAAAACAGCAAACAAACATACTTTAAGTATACTTTCTAAAAACTTAGAGGACATTTATTCCTCTACCCTTAATAACTTCTCATGATCTCTTCTATAGCTGCATTTTCTGATACTTATCTTCCCACTCTCAATGGAGTGACATATACTCTCGTCACTTGGAAAAAATGGTGGGACGCTCGTGGAGGAGAAATGCACATAATTTACCCCAAATCAAAATATAGTCCAAAACGTGGAGAGTGGCCCGTTAATAGCGTCACCTTCCCATTTTATCCCGGATATAGGCTCGCAATCCCTGTCAATCCCACACTCCCCAAAAACGTCAATATTGTCCACACCCACACTCCATTTTCTCTCGGGTTGGCGGGACAAAAACTAGCCAAAAAATATAATTTACCTTTGGTGGCATCTTATCACACCCCCCTCTCAAATTATGTTTATTATATTTCTCCTATTGATTTGGTTTCTAGACTTCTTTCTAAGACTAGTAACCGTTGGGAATCCCGCTTTCTCAATCGTGCAGATTTAATTCTTGTCCACAGTAACCATGCACTCATGAATCTCCGGGAAATTGGGGTGACATCTCCAATTAATCTTTTGAAAAATGGGATTGATATTTCTTTATTCAAATCCGTAAAAACCGAATCCTTTCTCACTAAATATGGCATAGACCCCGATCAAACCATTTTAGGTTATACTGGACGCCATGGCTATGAAAAAAATCTCCACGAACTAATCCAATTATCCTCGTCTCTTGACGCAACAATATTGATCGGAGGTAGTGGTCCTGCTAGGAACGATCTTGAGGATCAAGCAAACAAGATCGATGCTAATATTGTATTCTTAGGCCAACTCCCTCGCGAAGAACTACCTGCATTTTATTCTGCATTGGATTTATTCGTATTTCCTAGCCCCGTTGAAACCCAAGGTTTAGTCGCACTCGAATCTATCGCATGTGGTACTCCCGTAGTGGCCGCAGACCAAGGCGCCCTCTTAGAAACGGTCACAAATGGGGTAACTGGAACTCACTATCAATCTGGCGATCCTTCTTCATTAATTGACAAGACATTTGACTCTCTCTCCAATAGAAAACAACTCTGTAAAAACTGTATGTCCTGCCGAGATTCTATTTCTATCGATACTACTATTGACCAATTATCTCAATTCTATCTATCTCTTTTGTAGACCTATTTACTTGTTTATCATTTTCAGACTAGTTTGCAGAATAATTTCTTTGTTCTCCTTTCCTTCTTCTATCTCATACCCAATTAGATCTCTCAAATCTACTGCATAGTTATCCTTGGATACTTCTAAAATGAGAAACCTTCCTTCAATTCCTATAATTTTTCCCGATAATATTACGGCGGGGATTGGGGGGTATTCCAACTCAAATCCATATTCTAAATCAAACATTTTTATCGTCTTGTAATCTGCTATAACTCCCTCCCACTCTTTCTCACTAACGTGCTGTCCAATACCTTTTAATTTTTCTTTAGAAATTACTCTGTCTTTAATTTTATCTGCTATTCCCCGTTCTATTTGTCTCGCGGTTCTACCATTTGAAACAATTTCAATGTGGGCTGCTTTACGAGCCCCCTGTTCTTTCAATCTCGTTATTAGACGTGACATCCGGGTCACCCCTACTTTGAAAGTAGAAGGAGAAAAACCCGCTATATAGACTGCATGGACTTCTTTGCATGTTGACAATGGCAAATCACAATTCCCTGTGCACCTCGCACATATCCAATCATTTGTGTGCTCTGTACAATATGGGACTTTATATTCTCTGCAAGATTCATGTTCTCCGTTTGTGACCCTTCCTGCACAACGACGTCCACTCAGTTTATAGTTGATAAAGTCCCCCGACTTAAGATAAATTTGCTCCAATTCTCCATTTTTTTCTAATACCAGATGTGGGATATCTGGTTCATTACTCACTCCCTCTATTATATCATATTTGAGACCTTCTAAACCAGATTCAAATCCAACAATTTGCACTATTAAATTGACACCATTTCTCTAACGGTACGTCTAACCGCGTCTTCACTTTCAAGTTCTAGACCCCATCCTAATGATACTAATTTTTCGATCGATAAACTCATTCGGGGAACATCTCCTATCCATCCTCTATCCGAAGACGTGTATGTTATCTTTGGAGACAACCCCATCTGATTAGAAACTATTTCTGCTATTTCTCTAACAGAAATTGTAGTCTTTGTGCCAATATTGTATACATTTGTAGGCTCAGATGTCGTTTCAACTATCCAACACATCGCCTCTATGCAATCTTCAATGTATATGTACGATTTCTCTTGATGTCCATTTCCCAATACATGAAGCAGCTCTGGATCTTTCTTTAATTTTTCAATAAAATCAGGTATCACTGCTCCCCTTCGCAAGCGTGGCCCGACAACATTTGCTAACCGAAATGTCCACGTAGTGTAATCAAAACCATATGCATATGCGGACACAAGTGCTTCTGAAGCAAGTTTCGATGCTCCGTATACACTAATTGGTTCTAGGGGTGTATAGTTCTCAGAAGTCGGACAGTCCGCCTCTCCATAAACGGTAGATGAAGATGCAAATGCGATGTTGGTGACACCCACGTCTTTCATACGAGATAATATATTCGATGTCATTCTATTATTCAAATCAAATTGGGCAGTAATGTTCTCCGAGTTAACAGCTTTGTCCGCTGCTAAATGAAAAATTATATCCGTTTCAGATGTAATTGCCATCTCAACCACTGCAGGATCCGACAAATCCCCCTCAATTACTTCTATCCTTTCTATCCCTTCAACACCAACATGATTTGAAGATCGATCTACGATGGTCACATTATTGTTAGAAGACAACTGTTCCGCCAAGCGAGATCCTATAAATCCACACCCCCCAGTGATCAAAATCTTTTTTCCATCAAGGTTCACAAGTTTCTCATAGGTATCTATTACTAAGACCCTTACTACTTCACAAAATTAGCTAAAACTATTTAATCTCATTTCACAATATTACTCTATGGACGGAAATTATGAAGTTTCAATTTTGAGAACTGGACATCGTCCTGGCAGGGATGATCGGATCACTACTCATGTCGGTCTAGTGGCACGTGCGTTTGGCGCTGATAGAGTAATTTTCCCAGACATTGCAAGTTCCTCTTCATCTACGATTAATGAAGTTTCTTTGAACTTCGGTGGAGATTTTAAAACAGAATCTACAACTTCGATCTCGAAATTTGTTAAATCTTGGACCGGTTCTATTGTCCACCTAACAATGTATGGACAACCAATAGATTCTCACATTGATGAAGTAATTGAATCCTGCCATTCTATTCCACTTCTTATAATTGTGGGTGCAGAAAAAGTTCCATTTTTTATTTATGAGGCTTCAGATTGGAATATCTCTGTAACCAATCAACCCCATTCTGAAGTCGCAGCACTAGCTATTTTCTTAGACCGGCTATTTCAAGGAAACGAATTAAACCGATCATGGGATGGTGCAAAACAAAAAATAATCCCACAAAAATCAGGAAAACTTGTAGAGGATAATTAATCATTTATCATTTCCTTTTAATCCAGACACGAGTGAGTAAGTTTAAACCCAACTGCTACCCCGTTTTACACAATGGCCTTCGAAGATTTACTACAAGACGCAGTAATCCAAAAGTACCTCCACGAGTTGGTTGGGGATCGCGGAATGCCTGTAGCAGCATCTCCGCCAGAGGGCGAAGTCACCGACGAAGAACTTGCTCAAAAACTAGACTTAGAATTAAATAATGTCAGACGTGCCTTATTCATTTTATACGAAAACGAGCTAGCTAGCTATCGACGCCTTCGGGATGAAGATTCTGGCTGGTTAACTTATCTTTGGACATTCAATTATGATCATATCCAAACAAATCTTTTAGAGGCTATGTCTTCCCTCTCCGTATATCTCTCTAAACGTCATGATTTCGAACTCCAAAATGAATTTTACCTATGCGAAACTTGCGCCCTTCGATTCAATTTCAAAGACGCTCTTGACCAAAGTTTTGTTTGCCCCACTTGTAATTCCAAATTGGGTATTATGAACAATTCTAAACTTCTCGATTCAATGAAAAATCGTCTTGATAACCTCCAAGACCAGGTTGCGATAGTGGCCATGAACTTATAATGGTCATTTTGGCAACCAAAATTTATGTTAAAGGGAATGCAAGAAACAGGGCAATTCGCTCTCTCGATTCTATAATCTTTAATGATATAGGCCAACTTGATGTGACCTATGATCTTTCCTTTACCCCTCAAAACTTTCCAGAAATAACTGTGAATGGTGAAGATGAAATGGTTGCTAATAATATTTTAATTGAGACTTGGGGGGAAATTTTGACCCCCGCACAAAATGGTTCTGAATATATCGGGACTTTATCTTCTTGGGATGATCGAGGCTTCTTACTTGATTCTCTTGAACCAGTCCGCATCACCACAAATAATTTGGGACTCGGGCCGGGAACACCTGCTCAAATTAGACAACGTTTTGGACTGGTTCAGCACATGCCTCTCGCTTTCGTTCAAGGGAATCTAGCTTCACTGTCCAAGAAAGAATTAGATAGATTACATGGTTGGAGGCGAGGACTTGGGCGTGTAAATGTAAATAGTGCCACAAAAAGTGAGGTTAGGGCTACGGTAAACAAATCTGGTCATGCAAAAGATATTGTTTCTGTCGAGAGAGTTGGACTTCTAGAACAAAGTATTATTTGTTCTGCAGGAACTGATCCTCCTGGTATTCTAGCAGCAATAGGTCCTTATCTCCTTTCTGAAATGAAGTGTGTTATTCCACTATAGCGTGCCTTATGACCTCTCGATCGTTTACCACCGTTCTCCTATTACTCTTAGTTCTTTGTGCGGGGTGCCAAACAATTTCTCTAACAGGATCTGAACCTTCTCCATCAGATCCCCTCGCCTACGATTCTCTCTGGAAATCTAGCGAAAATGCCATCTTTCACCTAGAAAAAAACCAATATCAAGCTGTATATTATATTGAAAATGAATCAAAAATAGAGTTATATCGGATTCAACGCATCAATACAAAAAAACCTCTTGATCTAACTGACGTTCAGTTCAGATATCCTAACGGTACTATAATCTTTGAAGATAAGCTTTCAATAGAACGAAGTCGATTTTCAACTTCAATAATTCTACCTAGTAGTCCCGGCAAAGTTGGATTTACTTCACCGCGGTCTGGAAAATCGTTTCAAGCACCTGTAATTGTCACTGGAAACTATACTGCCATTCTGCCCAATAATTCTGATATTAGTATTTCTCTCCTTAGCAAAGTTAGTCCTTCTAACTATACAACTACACTTCCTTCAAATCAACTGTATCTACACTGGAAAGATCCATCTAGTGAAACCCTTTACATTCAATACTATCTAGTCCGAGATTCGCAATTATTGGCGGCATTATTGATCTTCTGCGGGACATCTTTACTTCTATACTCATTATTCTTTTTTCTGCAAATGAAACGTATAACTAAAAACAGATTTGAACCGGATCCTCCTCTGTAATAATCCATCCATATTTAGGCCATCCCGATTAACTAGTACTATGAGTATAGCCATCATAACCATTGGAGATGAGTTACTTTCTGGCGATACGGTAAATACAAATGCAACTTGGATTTGTGCTCGACTCACTAATTGTGGTGCGTCAGCAGGAAGAATTCTCGTCGTCCCTGACATCATAGCTGAAATCGTCTCATCCATCCACGAGTGTCAATTAAAATATGAGGCAATAATCATCACAGGAGGTTTGGGTCCTACTCATGATGATATAACTCTTGAAGGCGTTTCGAAAGCAGTGGATCAACCTCTAGAACCTCATAAAGAAGTTATACGTTGGCTCAAAAAACATCCTAGGTATAAGGATAGAAAATTATCCCCTGGAACTGCAGATTTACCACGCGGATCTGTAATGATTCCAAACACCGTTGGAGTTGCTCCGGGTGCAATCGTAACCACCTCGAACAACATTCCTCTATATATTCTTCCCGGTGTACCTTCTGAAATGAAAGCTATGTTCGAACAAATATCTCCTAATTTCAGTGGCCCCATCAAAACACGAGTTTTTGTATTCACCCAGACTGGGGAAAGCAGATTGATCAAACATTTTGAATATTTATTAACTAATTTTGACGTTACGATTGGTAGTTATCCTCAAAAAGGTGGGGTTAAAATAAGGATAGAGGGCATCGACCCAATTCACGTTGAACAAGCCGTATCGTGGCTCAAAGACCAAGTTCCCTTTTCTGAGTAGATTTTTGTCTATTCGTATCTGATGTATGCTATATGCGGATTGGATTTTTAATCAACCCTATTGCTGGAATGGGGGGTAAAGTGGGATTAAAGGGAACTGATAATGTCGTTCAAAAAGCCATCGACATGGGCGCGGAACCTAGTTCTCCAGGTAGGGCATTGTCTGCTTTACTATCTATATCTCCTACTATTATTTCGGAATTATTAGTTTATGGGTCCAATATGGGCGAGGAAATAGCACTTAAAGCCGGATTTAATCCCATCGTGGTCGGATATCCTCAAAACAAAAAAACCTCCGCCATCGATACTCAGAATTCGATCCAATCGTTTGTATCTCAGAAAGTTGACCTAATCTTATTCGCAGGAGGTGATGGAACTGCAGTAGACATCTCTCATACTTTAGATGAATTGCAATCTAATATCCCCTTCTTAGGAATTCCCTCTGGGGTGAAAGTTTATTCTTCCGTATTCGCCAATTCCCCTCAAGACGTTGGATCTATTCTATCTTCTTATTCTACAACAGAACTTCGCGAGATAATGGATCTTGATGAAGATGCATATCGACAAGGAAAACTTGTCCCACATTTACATTCCATCCGCCCTGTTCCATTAGCTACAGAGCTACAATCTTCTAAACAGCTCTTAGGCGGGACGGTGGAAGGTGCAATAGAAGGTTTGCTGTCCGAATTTTCCCCAAACGTTACCTATATACTAGGGCCTGGTGGGACTCTACACCAGCTAAAAAAAGAAATAGGATTCGAAGGAACGCTACTTGGGGTGGATATATGGAAGACTCACTCTTCTGAAGATCAAAATCGCTCCAATTCACCTTCTCTTCCCATCCCCCTTTCTGGAACTGTAATAGTAAAAGACGCAAACGAGTCAGATATACTCTCTTCTCTGACAGATACTAATGTTGTCATAGTCTCACCAATTGGGGGCCAAGGATTCATTCTTGGGCGTGGAAATGGACAAATATCGCCTTCCGTCTTGGAACATTGCACTATCAAACTAATCGGATCTCGGAATAAACTTGATGCGATCGATGTACTTAGGGTAGACAGTGGCGACCAAAATATCGATTCCACCATACAGGGTTGGCATAGAGTCCATATCGGCAGGTTCGAAACCAGACTTATGAAAGTTGTTTAATCCCCTATATTAATATAGTCTATATTGTATCAGTTTGTTCTAGGGAAGGTTATATCATCCCTTCACCTATTCGATCCATGACCGATACCAGGAAAGTACAACGATTGGGTCCTTCCACATTAGCAATAACACTGCCTTCCGAATGGGTCCGGAAATTCGGCGTAAAAAAAGGAGACGAGCTGTCTCTCACTCAATTGAAAAGCGGTGTAATGGTAGTTTCTCCTGCATCCTCAATTTATCAAAAACCCAATGCAACTATTCATGTGGAACATATGAATTCTTCTATCATTGAACGTGCCATCATTGCACAGTATGTTTTGGGTAGGCGTGTTATCTATATCAAGAGTGATGCCACTCTTAATTCTGAAACAATCAATGCTATTTACAAAGCCGAAACTCAATTAATGGGACTTGGAGTTGTAGAAGAAACACCAAATGCCATTGTGATCAATTGTTCCATTGACCCCACTGACTTCAATCTAAACGATCTGTTAACCCGACTTGAAATTACAGGAAGAACCATGCGAGACGAATCTATTAATGCATTTATGAATGGCAATAAAGACATAGCTCAGCGCGCTCTCAATCGAGAAAACCAAGCCAACAAAATTTTTCTTTTATTATTGCGTTTGATCTATATCGCTTACCAAAACCCCGTCGTAGCCCATTCCGTTGGATTCGAGGACGTTTTTCCTTTGATTAGTTATCGATCGATCGCAAAAAATCTAGAATTAACTGCAGACGATTCTGAATATATAGCTAATAAGGTTCTTCACATTGAATTTGAATCAATCAATCTCGACGTCAACACTTCTAAAACGCTATTAAAACTTGTAGAAAAAGTAGACGATTTAACCTATAATGCTGTCCAATCTGTGGTCACTTTTGATTTTGGAATTGCTGTCACTTGCCGTGAGACATTCTCTGAGGTTAATCAGCTAGGTGAATCTCTCATAACTGAAGCATCTCCCATGTCAAATGCCGATTTATTACTTCTTACCGAGGTACTCCATAGCTTAACACGTTCTGCTGGTTATGCCATGAGAAACGTAGAAATTGCCACAAATCTATCGTTAAATCAGAATTCAGAATACGTATCAATAGATTAAATGGTTTTAAATTCTGAATAGGAAAAGACTTAATCAATTGCATTGTACTACCACTTGTGTCTACTATGGCAAACGAGGACGATCAATTACTTGAGTACCTAGTCGATAGCGTATCTCGCGGGTCCGAATACTTCCGGGCTAAGTACATAGCCGACGTCCTTGGGCTATCTGCAAAACAAGTGGGAGCAAGACTAGCTAGATTATCACTCAAAACAAACGGTGTGCAAATTGAAAAGTGGGGGCGGGGTAAATCTACCACCTGGAAAGTAACTGTGTCTAGCCAACATCTTTAAAGGGCAGTGAGCATGTCTGACTATTTTTTCCCATTCTTTTTCCATAATTTCCCATTTGATAGGTCTACATCTGCATAAACCCATGAGGATGGACATATTTCTCCCACTGGGCACGAATCGCATTTTGGATTTCGGGCTTTACAAACAGCCCTTCCATGGGCAATCATTAGGTGGGTATATCTTCTCCATTTTTTTCTTGGAATTATCTTCATTAATTCCACTTCGATAGCATCACGATTCCTTTTTTCTACAAGTCCCATTCGACGAGAAAGTCGTATCACATGCGTATCTACAGCTATTCCTTCTGTTTCCCCATACGCATGCTGCAAAACCACATTCGCCGTTTTTCTACCAACCCCTGGTAATTCCAGGAGCTCTTCCATTGTGCTTGGAACTTCTCCCCTATGCATTTCTATAATGTATCTTGCCGTGTCCACAATCCACTTTGCCTTCTGATTGAAATAAGTTATTGAAGCTATGTCCTTTGAAAATTCTTTCGAATTACTATTTGCATAATCTTCTATAGTTCTATATTTTTTAAAAAGCATTTCAGTAACCATGTTGACTCTATCGTCCGTACACTGAGCCGACAGTATGACTGCAACTAACAATTCAAAACTATCGGAGTATTTTAGTGAAATCTCCGCATCTGGATACTCTCGGAGTAAAATATCAACAATTCTAGATGCATGTTTCTTTAACTCTTTATTTAGATCGGCCATACTCCATCTCTCCACTCGAATTTTAATATTCCCGAATACATTTAGCATTTTTGACTTGTCTACTACCTATTCCTTGTCTTGTAAAGCAGACCTTAAGCGTCCCCCTGCCATTTAGGTAGACATATGTCTCATACAGCAGAAACAGTAACTAATCCCACAGATGCGGTTGAAATAGGCGACAGAATCGCCCGTAGGGAAGATGGGGTTCTTGTAACCGGAAAAGCCCAATTTACCGACGATTATTCGACCCCAGGTATGCTCTACGCTGCTATTCTCCGGAGTCAATATGCCCATGCAAAAATTTTATCTGTGGACACTAGTTTGGCAGAAGCGCACGAAGATGTTGTGGCTGTTTACACAGCACAGGATGTCGAAGCATCAGGAGTGCTTGGAGAGATTCTATCTCCCGTTGGACTTCTTAACCCCGGCCCCGATTCTCCAGTTTCTATTCGAACCGAGCTCCATAAACCCTTCAGACCAATGCTAGCGAAAGACATCGTTCGATATACTGGCGAAGGGATCGCAGTCGTTGTCGCCACTGATCGCTATTCTGCATACGATGCTCTTGATTTAATCAACGTAAAATATGAACCTTTAAAAG
>Ga0066376_10003514_pt1 | contig 13982 bp, 11 predicted proteins | sample Knorr_S15_td_Bot_FD_77009 | JGI IMG/M metagenome (GOLD analysis project Ga0066376, IMG submission 77009) | Marine microbial communities from Southern Atlantic Ocean transect - Knorr_S15_td_Bottom_ad_5009_LV_A | ecosystem: Environmental > Aquatic > Marine > Oceanic | place: Southern Atlantic... | reverse complement strand
GCACGTCCTGGCACCCTTCGAACCGCTCTCAACGCGCAGCCACTTCCCGATCGGTCTTGATGTAGAGAGGATTCGGGCCGATCGTGACCCTGATCCTACCCCGACTGACCGGGACCCGTCTGCTGTTTCCCATCCAGTCAAACACCTCGACCTGCTTGCCCCGCACCGAAACGCCGACCTCTCTTGACTCCTCGCTCCACAGGGCCTTGATCGTGTCCTGCGGGCCTCGGTACGTGTACCCCCAGGCCCTCGGACCCAGTCCCTGGATCGGGCCGGTACTCGTGTGGCCATCGATCAGGAAGGTCATGGCGGCGTAGGCGGGTACCACCGACTTGGGGCCGGCCTTCTCGGGGAAGTAGCTGCTGCCGCCGAGACTATAATAGAAGCCGTATCCGGGCAGGTAGGTGCTGAATGGCATGTGGAACCGGTAGCCCTCGCCCAGCAGGATCAGGCTCGAGCGGACGTGAGCACGGGCCGCCAGGATTTCCTGCGCCGGTTCGCCGTCGTCGTTGAAGCCCAGTTCGGTCGCAAACAGCGGCAGGTCTCGGCCGGCGTGCTTGCGGATCACCGCCCTGATCGCACGCAGCCCTTGCACCAGGCCGTTCTGCTCGGGTGTCCTCGCCAGGTCGCCGGGATTGTTGGCGACCCGGGACAGGTAGGGATGCACTGCGAATCCGTCCAGATACTTCCCCAGCCCCTTGCCAAGCACGCGCTGGTCCCAGTTCACGTTCAGCATCGTGCTGCTGCTCGCCGGACCGATCACCATCGCCTTGGGATCGACTTCGTGCAGCGCCTTGTAGGCGATTTCATAAGTGCGGATCAGCCGCTCATCGCCTCCGGCCCCCTGAGGCTCCCAGGTGATCTGGTAGATGTTCTCCTTCCGGTTGGGATACTGCTGTGTGTAGGCCCGGGCCACTTCGAGGCAGTAATTCCGCCAGTGCTTCTCGGCCTCCGGCTTCAGCTGAGCATGAACGCCGTGGGTGGTGCCCGGAATGATGGCCCACTTCGGAGGCGCGTAGAAGAGGGTGGGAAGCGAGTAGACTGTCCAGGGCTTTCGTTGACCGTCGACGAAGTAGGCGGAATTGTGAAGGAAGAAGTCCAGGGGAAACCGCTTCCCCTTGGCCCGGGCGGCGGCCCGGTCCTCGGCGAACTGACCGGGATGATCCGGCTCCATCTGCCCCCACGCGTACCCGTACTGCCTCACGGCGATCGTCGACGGCTCGTACATCCAGCGCATGCCCAGGTAGGGCATCACGTTGGCCTGCCGACTGAAGAGGCCGTTCATGCCGAAGCGGGTCGCCTGTTCGCCGTACAGCTTCCGCCGGGCCGGGTCGGGCACCACGGCGTAGGTCATGTAGCCCTCACGCTGGCTGACCCCCTCTTTGGGCAGCGTGACTCCGTTGGAGAGCACGACAAAGACACGCCAGAAACCCATCTTCCCGCAGGGGGCTTTAATCTGCCTGGCCCATTGCCCCTTCCCGTCGGCCTTGACCACCAGGGACTGCTTCTTGACCGTCCGGTCCGCTTCATCGACGAAATGCAGTTCGAGCGCCAGGTCGTCCTGCCCCGGTTTCAGTCCGGTGGCTTTGAATGCGAGCGTGACCTGGCGACCCAACGCAAAGGTGCTGATCGATGAAGCCGGGGTACCGGCCGAGAGTACGATGCGCTCGGCGGCAGCGTCGCCAGCCAAGGCTGTATCCGCCATCGACACTCCACAGGCCATGATGCCCAACAGAATGCAACAGCGAGCGGCGGCGTGGTTCACCACAGAGTCCTGCAAGCGGTCGGCAAGTCGGCTATTGCTCATCCCGTCCGGTCTCGGATCGGTTTGTGTCTTTTCGATTGGCGAATCCCCACCGAGGCGTCTCGTAGCGAATCGCCAACTCCGGCGTACGCAGCCGTTTTCCCTTCTGGGGATACATGCCGTGCATCATGCGATCGAGAAGGCCGGTCGTCAGCAGTGTCCGCTCGACCGCATAGGCCGGCTTCCCGGTGTGCACCATGTGCTCGATCCCACGTAACAGCTCCGCAAAGTGCGGGAACGGGATCCCCGGAGTCTTCAGCCAGCAGGCGAATGGCTCGGATTGCTGACGTAACCGGCAGGCCACTGCCAGCTGGCAGCTGAACTTGGGCGGCTTGGGACCGATCGCACTGGGGAACATGGCGGCCGTTGCTTTCAGGCCGTCGCGGTATTCGATCAGGAAGAACAACGCGTCGGGATGCCCGATCCGCGCTTTCAATTCGTCGGTGGGCGAGTCGAGTGTGCGTAGTGCGGCTCTCAGCAACGATTGAGACCACTCGCCACGTTTCTCGGCGGCCCAGATCTGCTCGCCGCGAATCGCCGTCACCGCCTTGACCCCGCTTTCACCTCCCCGCCGACGCTCGACAATGCATTGCAGGCCTTCCAGGGCGTGGAACAGGTACGACTCGCTGGTGCTGTGGCCGACCACCAGGGCCTGCTCCATACGACTGCCGATGGGAAGCTCTCGGGCCGGATACCGCCAGGTGACCGGAATTGACGAGCCGGCCATCAGCGGAATCCGCAGACGCCGAGCCGTCTCGACCATGTGCCTGGCGTCCTCCCAGCGATAGCCCAGGTGCTTGTCGTTGAACAGCGGCACGAACTGACCACAGCGCTTCATCGCGGCAACAATGCCGTCGTAAAAGCGTCGCCGCGGATACATGTGCTGCCTGGTATCGGGGGTGTAGGGGTACTTGCCGTGCTCACCGATACTCAGGACTCCAGCCACCGAGACCCTGTTCGTGCCCAGGGTGAGTGCTTCATCGATCGTCCTGGCGATCCGGAAACCGTGCTTCCTGGCCAGGCCTCGACTGAGGTCGTTCTGGGGAAACTGGTCGACGTACACCGACACCAGTTCCAGGTCCGGCCCCTCGCCACCGGCCTGCCGCCAGCCCTCGAGGATCTTCCCGAGAATCACATCCGCATGCGTGTACTTCCGATACTCGGTGATCACGGCCGCGACCGGGAGCTTCTTGCGGCCGGACGGGGCCGCCGCAAGCAGAGACGGGCTAATGAGGCTCGCGAGTCCACCAAGGCCGACGTTCGTCAAGGCCTGGCGTCGCGTTGTCTGGTGGGTCATCTGGTGCAATTGGCTCTCCCGTGCACAATCGGCAAGCCGCTGGGAATCTCATGGATCAACCGCCCCGGCCTCGTCGATCGGCCGATTTCCAGTCAACCTAACGCCGAGTCGGCCAACAGGCAATCCCCACCCCAGCGGCCTGGCCGGCTGAGCTTTCACGAGTCGCAAGTGGCCGAAGCATGACGAGTTGGGATTCCTGGCGGGTGGAATTCGGTTAGACTGAGGATCAGGGTAATCGGACGTCGATCGAAGACATATTGCAGCGATAGCAGCGAGGACGTGATGCTCAGGATCGAAGGACAGCAACAGACTCTCTGCGATCGCATACCGCGACGTGGCTTCCTTCAGATCGGTGGCCTCGCGCTGGGTGGTCTCTCGTTGCCCCAGCTGCTCGAAACCGAAGCGGCCAGCGGTTCGGGCTCGTCGCACAAGTCGGTCATCATGATCTACCTGACCGGCGGTCCGCCGCACCAGGACATGTTCGACCTGAAACCGGAAGCCCCCGCCGACATCCGGGGCGAATTCCGACCGATCGCCACCAACCTGCCCGGCGTGCAGATCTCCGAGCACATGCCCCGATTGGCCGCGATGATGGACCAGGTCGTGCCGATCCGTACCCTGGTCGGATCCGACGGCCGCCATTCGTCGTTCCAGTGCGTGACCGGCCACCGGTTCGGCAACCAGCCGCAGGGTGGCTGGCCCGGCGTCGGCTCGGTGCTGTCCAAGCTCCAGGGCCCCGTCGACCCCTCGGTCCCACCGGCTGTGAATCTCTTCATGCAGATGGCCCACAAGCCGTACAACCATCCCGGCTCCGGATTCCTCGGCAACGCCCACAGTGCGTTTCAGCCCGACGGCGACGTGCTGGCCAACATGAAACTCAACGGCGTCAGCCTGCAGCGACTCGACAACCGCCGCCAGCTGCTGGCCGGCTTCAGCAGGTTCCAGCGTCAAGCCGAACAACTCGTCGAATCCGGGCAGGTCGATCCCTTCACCGAACAGGCCTTCGGTGTCCTGACCTCCAGCAAGCTGCTCAACGCACTGGACCTCTCCCGGGAAGACCCCGCCATCCGCGCCAGCTACGGCAAGGATGACGCCAAGGCACTCTCCTACGGACACCTCGGCTACCAGGCCATCATGTCCAAGTTCCTGCTGGCACGCCGGATTGTTGAGGCCGGAGCCCGCTGCGTCACCGTGACGTTCGCCGACTTCGACTGGCATGGCGGCAACTTCTCCAACGGTCGCCGGGTCCTGCCGCTGCTCGACCAGGGTCTCGCGGCACTGGTCAACGACCTGAAACGTCGTGGCTTAACGGACGATGTCACGCTGGTCGTCTGGGGAGAGTTCGGGCGGACACCCAAGATCAACAAGAGCGCCGGTCGCGACCACTGGAGCCGCGTGGCGTGTGGATTGCTCGCCGGCGGTGGCATGCCGATGGGCCAGGTGATCGGACGCACCAACCGCTACGCCGAAGAACCGGTCGATCGCCCGGTGCACTTCAAGGACGTCTTCGCCACCATCTATCGCAACCTGGGTCTCGACCCGGCCAGCACCACGATCACCGACCTCAACGGCCGGCCGCGGCACCTGGTCGATGGTCACCAGCCGGTGCCCGAGTTGATCTGAGGCCCCGTGCCTGATCGCCAACTCGAACAGTTCGCTGCCGAGTTCAATGAGCACGGGGTCCTTGTCATCGAAGGGGCCCTGGGTGCCGAACAGGTGGCACGCTTCAACGAGGCGATCGATCGGCATCGAGCGGATCATCCTGATCGCTGGATCGAGTTGAGCGATTCGTTCTGCGAGGGGACCAACGTGCTGCCCGATACCGGGGACTTCGACGAGGCGATCGAGAACCCCGTGGTGCTCGATGTGCTGAGACGGATCATCGGCGAGGAGATCACGTTCGAGGAGTTCGCGATCATGCTCCGCGAGCCAACCTCCCAGCTCGACGAGATCAAGGGATGGCACCGCGACATCATCCGCGAGTACGACCGCCGCATGGAGATCGACGCGGTCTCGGTGATGTATTACCTCAGCGACGTCACCGAAAGGGACCACTGCTTTTCGATCGTCCCGGAAACTCACAACCGGCTGGTCGACCTGAACCCGCTTGAGGTGTCTGCCGATGCCGGCATCGACGTGCTGGGACCCGCCGGCACGGCGGTGATCTTCCACGCCCGAGCCATCCACGGCGGCCGCCTGAAGCCACACAGCACGCAACGGCGAACGCTGCAGGCGTACTACTCGAGATGGCGCGACCAGCGGACGGCCGAGTGGTCCGAGATCCCCGAGCGGCTCTACGCCAAAACCGACCCGCTGCTGCCGCACAGGTTCTACGACAAGTGGAATGTGACCAACATTCTCGAGGGAGTTGGCAAGCGGCCCCCCGATCTCTCATCGGACCTGTCGATCAGCGAGGTGATCCAGGAGGTCCAGCGACGCGGACGTGCAAAAATGTGATACTCCTCCCGCTGAGGTCTCCTACACTGGTTCCCAGCCGGCCTGCCAGCCTGATCGCACACACCCAGGGACTCGACACCATGACCCGCCCCCGAACATCCCGTCGCAGCTTTCTCAAGGCCACCGGCTCGATCGCCCTGGCCGGCTCGGCACCCGCGATCCTGGGCGCAGAGGACAAGAGCGGCCTGAAGAAGCCGGTGATCGGCCCGGACGGGCATCGCTACGAGGTGCAGCACGACTGCATGCAGATCCCCAAACACATCCGCTGGCAGGACACTCACGGAGTCGCCGTCGATGCCGAGGGACTGGTGTACGTCAAGCACCGTACGATGACCTCACAGCCGCAGGATGCGGTGGTCGTGTTTGACCGCAAGGGCAAGTTCGTGAGGTCCTTCGGCAAGGAGTTCCACGGGGGAGGGCACGGGGTCGATGTGCGACGAGACGGCAAACAGGAGTTCCTCTATCTGTGCGACAACAAGGGCTACATCGCCAAGAGCACGCTGAAGGGCGAGATCGTCTGGAAGCAGGCCGCTCCGAAGATCGTCCCCTACCAGAAGGCGAAGCCGTTTGAGGTGAAGACACCGGGCAAGTACGGCAAGGGGCACCTCTTCAGCCCCACCAACATCGCCTTCGCTCCCGATGGAGGCTTCTGGGTGGGTGACGGGTACGGGTCGCACTACATCATCAAGTACGACAAGAACGCAAAAGTGGTCGGTCACTTCGGCGGCGTCGGTGACGGACCCGGGAAACTCCGCACACCGCACGGCCTGTGGTGGGACGATCGCAAGGGACGACAGCCGGCCCTGGTCGTCGCCGACCGGGCCAATGCCCGGCTGCAGTACTTCACGGACCAGGGCAAGCACCTGGGCTTTGTCGACGACATGCTGTTCCCGGCCGACATCGACCTCAGAGGCGACGTGATGATGGTGCCGGACCTGCATGCCAGGATCACGCTGCTGGACGGCAAGAACCAGGTGCTGGCCCAGCTGGGCCACGACCCGAACTGGCTGAAGCAGGTGCTGGCCGACAACTTCGCCATGCGGCGTCAGCCAAACCGATGGCAACCGGGCAAGTTCATCCACCCCCACGACGCCTGCTTCGACCACGACGGCAACATCTATCTCGCCGAATGGGTTCACATCGGACGGGTCAGCTTCCTGAAACACGTCGGGTAAGACCTCCAGGGAGCTCCCACGGTGCTTCCGAGTGTCCAGGGGATAACGCCATGCGGATCGTCACGCTCTGCCTGCTGATCGGGATTGGGATCCAGCCGGTTTCCCCGGCCCGGGAAACCGATGCTCCGGCTGCTGGGCGAGGCTTCTTCTATCCCGGCTATCGGCAGCTGGAGCATCCGTTCCAGAAGCCGGGCAACCAGTTCTGGGTGGCCACCAGCGGCGACGATGCCGGCAAGGGAACACGAGACAATCCCTGGAAGACGCTGACCCACGCTGCCAAGACGATCTCCGGCGGCGACGTGGTCAATATCCTGCCGGGGTTCTACCGGTTCGATTGCGGGTTCGGACCGGCCGGTCCCAATGAAGACAAGAAGACCCTCTACCGCGCAGCAGACCCGTCGTTTCGAAGTGGGCGGGTCGTGATTTCCGCCGACGAGTCATTCAAAAGCCCCAGCTGGTCGCTGTCCGACAACCTCAGCATCCAGGGCCTGTGGATCGGAGGCAGCTACGCGAATGCTCACAAGGCGGGAGGTGGCAGTTACAGCTCGCGAAACAGTGAAATCATCAGCTGCACATTCTTCAATGCACAGGGATTTGCCGGAGGACCGGCCTACAACTGGCTGTTCCAGGACAACCGCATGGTCCACCAGGGCAAGGGGACTCACGGGCACAGCATGTACATGGCCGGCGGAGTGCGACACGACCTGCCGTGGAACAGCCGCAACCTGCGAGTGCTGGGCAACACGGTGGTTGCCGGAGAAGGCTACGCGTTTCACTGCTGGCACTCACCGGTCAGCGCAACCATCGCGGGCAATTTCTGTACGGGAAGCTACTGGAGCATCGTGCTGCAGGGTCCCAATCATTCGTGCCATCACAACGTCTTCTGGCGACCTCGCGGAAACGTCGGCGGCCCAGACACGGAAGTCGTGGGGTTCAATGGCTGGTTGCCGGCCAGGCTGAGGCGCTTCGATCACCTGGTGTTTGGTTCCCCGCACCCGGTCTGGCAAAACAACATGCCGCCGGTTCGTTCGAAGCGGAAGATCGAGAAGATCTACCTGCTGTACGATGCCAGGATCCGCGGAGTCCCCGACAACCAGCACTTCCTGCTCAGCGGAAAACCCTGGACCGGAACACTCGACCTCCCCAAGACGCGTGCCGCGGCCGCTGAGATCCCGAGAGCGTCCCCAGAGGCCCTCGGGCCGGCCTTCTTCCCTCATACCGCCCGGGAAACCGACAAGGCGGTCGCACAGATCAGCAAGTACTTCCGTGAACACGATCCGCTGCAACTCAGCCAGGACAAGTCCGACCGACTCGAGCGACTCTTCGATGTGCTGAAGATCCGCTACCGCACGACCGCGGCAGACTACGCACTTTTTCCACCCATGGCACAGGACAAGGACGACGCCACCTACGGAAAGCACTGATCCCGGGGCCGAAGCGAGACACCACACCAGGACCGCATCGCCGCACGCGTTGAGAAGCGGTTCTGAAATTGCAGAAGCAGGAGCAGACGTCGCGTGAAGACTGAGACAAGGAACGCATCGCTGCTGGCGGTGCTGGTAGCGCTGGTGGTGCTGGCGGTGGTCGGTCCGGGTGCCGTGCTGCGGGCCGACGAGCCCGTGACGGTCGGTCAGAGCCCGCAGCTGTTCATCGATGACTTCGTGGTTGAGTCGATCGAGGGTCTCCAGCGGGTCGTGCAACAACCTCGCCGTGTCTCGAAGCGGCCGATTCTCGAGGCCAAGCACTCGTGGGAGGGAAAGGTGCTGCAGATGCCCATGGTGCTCTGGGACCCGCAGCTGCAGATCTTCCACATGTACTATTGGGCGCATCCCGCTGAGAACATCTACACCTGCTACGCGAGGTCGCGGGACGGCATCCGTTGGAAGAGGCCGATCCTGGGGCTGCATGCCGGACCCGATGGATCCCGGCAAAACAACATCGTGCTGCGGGGCGACGGCCGGGTGGCCCGGACGCGGTACGTGGTGTTCAACCCCGACACCAGTGACCCCAAGCGACGCTTCCTGGCCCTTTACATCGACAACGTGCCGGGCCTGACCGAGTTCGCGGCATCCTCACCAGACGGGCTGCACTGGACGACCGAGAAGAAGATCGGCGACCTGCGGCGTGTCAGCGGAGGCAGGACAAGCCGCAACCCGCCGTTCTTCCTGATCGAGCAGCAGTGGGGTAAGGATCCTAACGACGGCCACCGCTACCGGGCGATCTGGCGGACCGAGAGCCAGGACATGAAGACCTGGACGGGGGGGCGACTGGTTGTCGAGCGACTGGCCGACGACGACCCAGATCTCGAGTTCTACCACGCCGTCTCGCACTTCCAGGGATCTCAAACCTACCGCGGAGTGCACCTGGGCTACCTCCACCTGTTCCACTCGAGCCGCACCAAGGGTGTGCGTGCCGACGGAGTCCGGCTCGAGGGCACCGTCGACACGGCCCTGATCAGCAGCCGCGACACGATCCACTGGAGCCGAGTCGATCGCCGGCGTCGTTTTCTGCCGCTGGGGCCACCCGGTTCGTGGGAGGCGGGGATGAACTATGTCTGCCCCGAAATCATCGTCGGCCGACGGATCCACTTCTACTACTCGGGCTGGAAGCTGACCCACGGGGCCGCGGAGAAGAACGAGGCCGGGATCGGCCTGGCCACGCTGCCCCTGGACCGGATCGTCTCGATCCAGCCCAAAAAGTCACGCGGAACCCTGACGACTCGGATGCTGAAGCTCGACGGCGAGCGGCTGGAGGTGAACGTCAATGCCGACGACGGGCGGTTGCGGGTGGAGGTTCTGGACGAGGCGGGGCGGGTGGTGCCAGGATTCGAGGCCGCCTCATGTCGGGTGATCACCAGTGACTCGCCCCGTCGCCGAGTCCGCTGGGACAAGCGGAAGATCAGAGATCTGTCTGGACAAGGCGTGCGACTGAGGTTCCACCTCTCAGGCGACTGCCGACTGTTCGCCTTTCGCGTTCGCTGAGGCCGCATCGCAAGTGACACCGGCCGCAGGCAGGGGAATGGTCAAGCGACTGAAGAACATGAAGTGACCGGCAGCGGTGTGAGCGCGACGTCGTGAAACAGGAGAGAGTGAGTATGAAGATCGGCATCCTGGGCGGTACGGGACGTATGGGGCGGGGCCTGGCACGCGGTTTTGCGGCCGCGGGCCACGAGGTCTTCCTGGGAAGTCGTTCGGCCGAGCGGGCCGCTGAGGCGGCCGCAGAGGAGGGCGGTGCGGTGAGTGGCGGCTCATTGGCCGAGGCGGCTGAGTTTGGCGAGATGGTCGTGCTGGCGGTCCCGTTTGGAGATGCCGTGGCCACGGTCGAACCGCTCCAGGACTCGCTGGCCGAGAAGATCCTCATCGACATCACGAACCCCTTCGGTGCCGTCCCGCCGGGACAGCTGGCCGGCATCGAGCACAACAGCAAGGCGGCAACCTCGGCTCGCTGGGTCGCCGCCTACAAGACGACATTCTGGAAGACGCTCGAGGAGCCTCGAGGCCCTGATGGTCAACCCCTGGACGTCTTCGTCTGCAGCGAGGATCAAGAGGCGAAGAGGATCGTAATGGAGTTGATCACCGAGACAGGGTTTCGGGCGATCGACTGCGGTGGAAACGAAAACGCCCGCACGCTCGACTTGATGGTCCCGCTGATGATCGAACTTGACGGTCGTCACCAGGGCGATGCCACGACTTCGTGGAAGTTCCTGGGTTGATCAGCCCAATGCGATGTCGTGGCGCGCTGGCGATCCAGGCCCCCCGGGCGTGTGCCTCGATGCTGAACCACCAGCAGGCCCAGCGCAAAACCCCAGCCATCCCATCGGGCCGCAGCACGAGTCTTACTGGTGGGTGATGTCACCCTTCAGAGACACGCCACCATAGCGGCCGTAGGTCCCGTCACCCCACCTGACGTCTTTCAGCGATGTCAGCCGGCCGACCTTGTCGAGCAGGTCGCCTGAGAGGGTTGTCGTCGCCAGGGGCACTCCGTCCTGGATGATCGAGACCACTCGCCCGCGAATCACGAATTCGATCTTCGAGGGACCGTCGGTCCACCTGGCGGACGCACAGAGATGCCCGGGCATCGTGAGCCGGTAGATCTTGCCGTACGACTTCCACTTCTCGGGCAACAGGAACGGGAATTTCTTGGGCAACCACTTGTCGACACCCTTGGATGAGGTGGACAGGAAGAGATCCGGGCCGTTGGGAATCAGGCTCGTGACCCGCTGCCCCCACAGATTGGCCACCGGGTGGTCGCGGTTCTCAACCTCGTAGGGATGCGTCAGCGTGTCGGTCAATTTCGGATGGTCAAACATCCGCCGCATGAAAATCCAGCGGCGGCTGTCGAGGTTGTATCTCCACACCTCCGCCCACGGCCACACGCCCACAAACAGGTCGCCCCCGTAGATGACCGTCGTCTGAGCCTCACGTGAGCTTCTCGACACGCCGGGCATCACCGGAGGCCAACCGGCCTGGTCCTTGATCTGCTTGCCGTCGAATTCGAAGACCCGGCCGGTGGGGTATTGGCCCATCAGCAACCGGTCCCCAAACCCCAGGCTCGAATAGAGCTGGTAGCTCGTGTTGAGTTTGAGTACCGGTGCGAGCAACATCCGCCAGCGTCCCTGCTCAAAAACGTAAAACCCGCCGATGTTGGAACCGGTCACGATCTGGCGGCCCAGTTGTCCCCAGGCGAACGTCGTTTCTCCGACGACCGGCAGCCTGTGAGTTATCGCCTTCGAGAGATCGACCGTGTCCTGATCGGCCGTCCACGGACAGGCATACAGGCGGCTGTAGCCGTCTTCGTCGCTGATGAATTCGTGGTAGGGCTTGCCGCGCCGCGTGACGTGATAGAAGCAGAGGTGCCCCTGTGCGTAGAAGAACTTCTGGTAGTTACCCTCCGAGGGTGGCCCGAGAATCGTCTTGCCCTGGTACTTGACCGTATTGGTGCCAAAGGCCAATGTGCCGTGGCCCAGCCGCATGAGCTCATACGAACTGCTCGCCGCCTTCCAGCCACCGGATGAGGGGTCCCACAACTTGACTCCGCCGTAGGCTGAAAACACCTGGCCATTTCGGCCAAAGAGATACGAGCCGGTGAGTTTGAAATTCGGCCGGGGCAGTTCTTCGGTCTTGAACGTCCGCTGCCCGTTGGTGGGCCGGATGAAAAACTGCAGCGCGTGTCGGTCGGCCTGGTAGAGCGTGTTGTATGCGTTCTGGAACCCGGCCCCCAGGACCAGGGACCCGTCAGAGCTGGTTGCCTCGAACAGCGAACCAAAGCTCTGGCCGACATCGCGACCCCGATCGATGGTGACGGAAATCGTCGTGGCTTGTGCCGCGGATGCGGTCAACGGAAAAAACGCCATCAGAAGCAGGAACGCGGTCAATCGCGGGCTGGTCATGTCGTCTCCGTTGATGGGCCGGCAGCTGACCCGATTCCGTTACTTCCCCGGCTTCACCCGCAGGCGAAACGAATCCAGCATGATCGCCTGGTCAACCGATCCGTAGGCGTTGTCTCCGCCCACGTGAGCCGACACCAGGATCCGACCGTCGCTTCCCTGCAGTGCGTCCGGATAGTAGTGCGTGCCGGGCACACCGAGGCGGTTCCATGTCAGGCCCGCATCGCGGGTCCAGTGGATTCCGGAGGTAGCAAAGTGCAGCACAACACCCTCGCGGGTGGCCAGCAATGTCGGGTGACCGCTGTGAGGAAATGGTGCCGGCCCCACTCGCCGAGGCACAAAGCCGTCTCCGTCCTTCTTGAGCAGCCCTTGCCACCTGACTTCCCGGTTCCGTTTTTCCGAGGCCGGATCGATGCGGCGATAGACGCACAGCAAGTCGCCACTGGCCAACTCGGCCACGTCGAATTCTTCGCCGCCCCAGTTCTTGGCCTGATCTGAGGGCACCACGCGGATCGGCAGGCTCCAGGTCCGGGCCTGGTCCTTGGAGACCAGCAGCACGGGGTACTGCCGGGCCGACAATTGGTGGCGTGACAACGAGTTCTTGGCGGGCACGTCAGCCACGGCTCCGATCGCCAGGATCCGCCCGTCACGAAGGTGTTTCAGCTTGGTGACAAACACCGTTCGCTTGCTCGGATCCTGAAACACACGCATCGGTTCCCAGCTCCGAGCCCCGTTTCGGGATCGCTGCAGCAACCCGGTCTGGGGCACGGGCGGATCGTCGTAGGGCAAGTATCGACCCCAGACACTTCGGACAATCGACCCATCGGGTAGAGCCAGTTGGGCACGATGAATGGCCGCGCCGTTCAGGCAGGATCGGAAATGATCCTGGCTGACTCTCTTCCAGGTCTCGCCGTGATCGGTGGACCTCATGTAGACATTGCTGAGATCCAGCCCGGTCATGTCGTAGTTCTCGCGGCCGGCCGGTGGCCAACTCAGCCTCCGGCGAATCGCCTGAGGAGCCTTGGGCCGTCCCTGAACCGGACCGGTGGCCTGGACAAACGCCAGCATCAGCGACCGGTCCGGCATCGACCACATCCCCGTCCAGCAGGTGAAGCCGGGCGACTGCGGAGAATGGTAGATCTTGCGGCGCTTGTGCTCCACGGCAACAACCGACGTCCCGGCATCCGCCTCAGGCACCTGGCTACACACCACGCCGGAGAGGCCGATCACGAGCAGGGAGGTTGCGACAACAATCGCGGACTTCATGGCTGGTCCCGGGTTTCGAATTCGTCCATGACAAGATAATTGTCGACCGCCGGATCGCCGGGGTCAACGTTACCGAGAATTCGTCGGCTCCAATAAGCGAATAGCTGCCAACCCATAGCAACGGCTTCCATTGGAATCGCTCGCGTACCGCGGCCCTCGGACAGTACGCCGGGAGTAGCGAGGCGGTTGAGTCCCATACCGTCCAACTGTCTTGCTTGAGCATCGGATTGGGCCAACGTAGGCTGCTGGGGCACAAGGCAGACGTTCTGCCTTTGTCGCACGACTCGAAATTCGGCCGCATTGTCTGCGGGGCCAGACCATGAAACTCACTTCGACCGCCATCCTGCTCAAGATCCCTCGAGCGTCGTTTTCCGGCATGGCACCCGACCTGGGTGCCTTCGAACTCGCCCGCTGAATGTTGATGCTGCGTTTGCATCTGCCCGTGGTCCACCAGAACTGGCCAACTCTCCAAGGGTTTTCTTCCGAAGGAACTGACCATCGTGAACCTGCCACTGTGTTTCCGTCACGTCGTGTACTCCATCGCACTCGTCATCTGGCTGACATCAGTGGCTCCCGCCGCCCCGCCGCGAGAGATCG
>Ga0066376_10003509_pt1 | contig 13989 bp, 9 predicted proteins | sample Knorr_S15_td_Bot_FD_77009 | JGI IMG/M metagenome (GOLD analysis project Ga0066376, IMG submission 77009) | Marine microbial communities from Southern Atlantic Ocean transect - Knorr_S15_td_Bottom_ad_5009_LV_A | ecosystem: Environmental > Aquatic > Marine > Oceanic | place: Southern Atlantic... | reverse complement strand
GGCGCAGGTGCCTGTCCCGAGCGGATGGTGGTTGGTGGAAAGGGGACAGGCACCTGCGGAGCCAGTCCCCGGTTTACCGTTTCCCCGCAAACCGCGGTGCCCATCAGGTGCCGACGGCCCGCGAAACCACGGTCGTCACCGGAATCGTCGCCGGCATCGCATCGTCGGCCTCCGGTTCCTCGACCCCGTCCTCCCGGACCCGATCGACACCCCCCAGCTCGGCCAGGCGGCTCATCATCAACTCGGTGACCTGCTCGAGCACCTCGCCCTTGGGCCGCTGGCTGTAGAACTCCGACAGATCGATCGGGTCGCCGTAGATGACACGGACCCGGCCGCGAGTCAGGAACGGAGCGATCATGTTGGCCCCGCCGGGGACGTTATCAAGATAGACGGGGTAGACCGGGACCCGCGCCTTCAGCGCCAGCCAGCCGACGCCGAGGGTTCCGTCGAGGATCCCGTTGCCATTGACGTTGATGCGGCCCTCGGGAAAAATTCCCACCATATGACCCTGCTGCAACTGCCTCAGAGCCGTACGCAGCGGCCCGGCATCCTTGCCGTCCCGGCTGACCGGAATCGATCTCATCGAGCGGAAGATCCAGTGGACGCCCCTCACGTGGTAGTACTCACGGGCCATCATGAAACTGATCGTCCGCACGTTGCGGCGGCCAGGACCCAGGTGGTGGTTCATCCACAACTGCATCGGATCGGCCGCGCTGCTGTGATTGGCGATCACCAACGCCGCACCATCGCTGGGAAACGGGCAGGGTCGGTTCGAACGCCATCGCCACATCAGCCCGACAAACATCCGCTCGACGCAGTACAGCATCCAGGCCACCGCGTTGACGTCGTAACGTCGCACCCGCCATGCGATCAACAGCACGGTCACGGCCGCGTAAACGGCCAGCAGCAGGATCGCAGTGGACTCGGACATCGCGGAATGGTCTCGTGGGCTCGATCGTGAGGTCGATCAGGGGGTGGCGGGCGGGATCGCAGAGGCAGAGGCTACCTTGATCGGCGAAAATCTCCAATAGCGATGGCGAGAATCCAGAGCCACCGCAACACGGGCCGAGTCGAGACGGTCATCGGCTCGAGGTGGAAGCCACGACCCGCAGACCGACATAATCAGCCCTCCAGTACTACCCCCCGGACCGACACCATGCAAATCGCCATCCTTCATGGGCCTCGTGACCTGCGGATCGAAGAGCACCCGCTCGAGACCGAAAACCTCGGCCCACGACAGATCTGGACCCGCACGCGGATCAGTGCCCTGAAGATCGGGACCGATCGAGGCAATTTCGAGGGAGCCGAACAGGTGCCCGGCGCACCCGACTTCCCCCGCTGGGTCGGTGACAGCAACCTGGGTATCGTCGAGGCGGTCGGCAGCGAGGTGACCGAGTTCACCGTCGGTGACCGGGTCGTCGCGAACCTGCCCCACCAGTCGGACCTGGTGATCGATGCCGATGGGCCGGTGGTGAAGGTCCCCGAGGGGATCCGGGACGAGGACGCGGTCTACGCCTGGCTCACGGCACTCTCGGCCCTGTGCTACCGCAAGGCCGCCTTCGCACCCGGTGAAAACGTCGCCGTGGTCGGACTGGGTGTGCTCGGCCTGGGCGCCGTGGCACTCGGACCGCTCTTCGGAGCCCGCACGATCGCAGTCGGCAACAGCCCCATCCGACTCGAAATGGCACAAACCGTCGGAGCCCACGCCGGGTTCCTCTACAACGACCCCGATCTCGACAGCCGACTCGACGAGTTCACCCGCGGCGAGGGAATCGACCTGGTGATCCTGACAGCCAACCCCTGGCCCGCTCACCGCACCGCACTGGAAATCGTCCGGCCCGGTGGCCGAGTGGCCATCGTGGCACTGTCGGGTCGAGGCGAGCCGCCGCTGGACTTCAACCCGCTATCGATGGAACTCTTCTACAACAAGGGCATCTCGCTGGTCGCCGTCTCGCACGCCGCACCCACCAGCTACCCCGCCGACGATCGTGACCGCTTCGACAGAATGAACGCCGTCGCCTATGTGCTGGACCTGATGGCCGACGGAAGCCTCAAGCCCGGAGACCTGGTCACGCACCGGATGCCCTACACCGAGATGGCGACCGCCTACGAGATGATCGACCGCCGGGAGAAGTCGATGTTGGGTGTGATCTTCGAGTGGGACACTCACGACGGCTGATCCGCTGCGACACCCGGCCTAGCCCGCAGCCAGTTCGTCGCGAACCGCTGCGAACTGCTCGATCGCGAAGTCGACGTCGTCGAGCGAATGAGCGGCCGAGAGTTGCACTCGGATGCGGGCCGCTCCGCGAGGGACCACCGGGAAGCTGAAACCGATCACGTAGATGCCTCGAGCCAACAGACGCTCGGCCATCGATTGAGCCAGCACCGCATCGCCGAGCATGATCGGCACGATCGGATGCTCCCCGGCAGGCATCTCGAATCCACGAGACTCCATCCCGCTGCGGAATCGCGACGAGTTCTCGTGCAACCGGTCGAGCAGGGTGGTCGATTCGGAAAGCAACTCCAGGGCCTTCAGGGCCGAAGCGGCGATCATCGGAGCCAACGAGTTGGAAAACAGGTACGGCCGGGATCGCTGGCGAAGCATCTCGATGATCTCCAACCGGCCGCTCGTGTATCCTCCGCTGGCTCCACCCAACGCCTTGCCCAGGGTGCCGGTGACGATGTCGACCCGGCCCAGTACGTCGCGGTACTCGATCGAACCCCGGCCACCGCCGCCAATCACCCCGACCGCGTGCGAATCGTCGACCATCACCAACGCGTCGTAACGGTCGGCCAGGTCGCAGATCTCGCCCAGCCGGGCGATGAAACCGTCCATCGAAAAGACTCCGTCGGTGGCGATCAGCCGATGACGGGCCCCGGACGTCGCCTGCAACTTCGACTCCAGATCCGACATGTCGTTGTTCGCATAGACGTGCCGATCCGCCTTACACAACCGCACCCCGTCGATGATGCTGGCATGGTTCAACTTATCACTGATCACCGCGTCCTCGGCAGAAAGCAGTGTCTCGAACAGGCCCCCGTTGGCGTCGAAGCAGGATGAGTAGAGAATCGTGTCCTCGGTGTGCAGGAACTCGCTGAGTCGTTCCTCGAGTTGCTTGTGCACGGCCTGGGTACCACAGATGAACCGGACACTCGAGAGTCCAAAGCCCCATCGGTCCAAGGCCTCGCGGGCAGCAGCAATCACCTCGGGATGATCCGACAGGCCCAGGTAGTTGTTCGCACAGAAGTTCAGCACCTCGCCCTCAGACACCTCGATCCGCGCCCGCTGAGGTGACTCGAGGACCCGCTCGGACTTGTACAACCCCTGCTCGCGGATCGCGGCGATTTCGCTCAGCAGGTGCTCACGGATCGTGTAGGCCATCGCTGTCTCCTCGATCTCTGGACCACCGCCGCCGTTCAGTACAGTTCAGGTCACGCTGCTCCAGTCGAGCACCACCTTGCCGCAGTCCCCGGACTGCATCGCCCCGAAGCCCTCTTCAAAGTCGCTCCAGTCGAGCCGGTGGGTGATCACGCCGCTGATGTCCAGGCCACTCTGCAACATCACCGTCATGTGGTACCACGTCTCGTACATCTCGCGACCGTAGATCCCCTTGATCGTCAGCATGTTGAAGATCACCGCGTGCCAGTCGATCGCCAATTCTCCGGAAGGGATCCCCAGCATGGCGATTCGGCCGCCGTGGCACATGTTGGCAATCATCTCCTTCAACGCATCCGGCTGGCCCGACATCTCCAGCCCCACGTCAAAACCCTCCTTCATGCCCAGCTGGGCCTGGGTATCAGCCAGCGTGCGGCTGCGGACATCGACCGTGTGGGTGGCTCCCATGCGAGCGGCCAGTTCGAGCCGGTACGGATTGACGTCGGTGACGACCACGAAGCGGGCCCCCGCGTGGCGAACCACCGCCGCGGCCATCATGCCGATCGGGCCGGCCCCGGTGATCAACACGTCCTCGCCCAGAACCGAAAACGACAACGCCGTGTGGACCGCATTGCCGTAGGGATCAAAAATCGCCTGCACGTCCCGGTCGATCGACTGGTCGTGGTACCAGACATTGGTCTTGGGCAACGCGATGTACTCGGCAAATGCACCCTGCCGATTGACCCCGATGCCCTGCGTGTCCTTGCAGAGATGGCGGCGACCGGCCAGGCAGTTGCGGCAGTGTCCGCAGACCACGTGGCCCTCGCCGCTGACCATGTCGCCCTCGCTGAAGTCCTTGACGTTGCTGCCCACCTCGACAATCGACCCGGAAAACTCGTGGCCGACAACCATCGGGACCGGGATCGTCTTCTGAGCCCACTCGTCCCACTCGTAGATGTGCAGGTCGGTGCCACAGATCCCGGTCCGTTCGACCCGGATCAGCACATCGTCGATCCCGTACTCGGGGATCGGTACCTCCTCGAGCCACAATCCCGGCTCCGACCTCGACTTGACCAGCGCCCTCATCTCAAGCGTCCCGACGTGAAGCTCACAACACTTTTCGATGCGTGAGTCTACCCGAGCAGACAGCAAATGGGCACCGGCCGCCAATCCGCCGCAGGCGGACTACGGCTCACCGTCCCTGGTCAAAGATCTGCTCCGCGACAGGCCCAGGCGTCCGATCCGCGTCGTTGCCGTCAGCGTCAATTCGACGTTCCGCAGTCGAGGCGCCTCGCGGAGCGTCTCGAGACCGGCATCGCTGATCCGGGTTGTGCTCAGCGAGAGATCCTGCAGCCGAGGCAACCCGGCCAGCGTCTGTGCCGATGCGTCGGAGATCCGCGTCGCCGCCAGGCCCAGTACCTCCAGCCGCTCCAGACCACTCAGCCTCCTCACCCCGGCGTCCCCCACTCGCGTGCGATCCAGGTGCAGGGAAACCAGCGAGCTGAGCCGACCGACCGCGGACATGCCCCTGTCACCCACTCGAGTGCCCGATAACTCCAACCGCGTCAGGCTCTCAAAACGAAGCAGGTAACCCATCCCCGGATCACCGATCCGAGTTCCACACAGGCTGAGCGATTCGAGCTTCGCCAACGGAGTCAGCCGGGACAGGCCCTCGTCGGTGACCCGCGAGAGATTCAGGCTCAGGCTCCGCAGCGACGTCAACCCGGCGATGTGACCCAGAGTCGCATCGGTGACCTGGGCCCCATCGAGACCGAGCGACTCGAGAGACTTCAGGGCGATCAGCCCGCGACCTCGCACCCGCGTGAACCCGACCCGCAGGCTGCGAAGTGAAGACAGCGACTTCAAGGAGTCCAGGCCCCTGTCACTGACCCGGGTCCGCGACAGGTCGAGCGTTTCGAGCGTTTCGAGCGTAGCGAGGTGTTTCAGGCCGGCGTCGGTGATCAGCGACGCGCTGAGATCCAGACGGGTCAGGCCCGGCATCGCGATCAGCCGCTTGAGATCCGAGTCGGAGACCTCCGAGCCGCCCAGTTCCAGGGCTACCGACGGCTTGCCGTCGGGCAACCGAGTCGTCACCACCCGGCCGCCTCGTTCGGCCACCAGCTGGCTGATCTGCTCGGGAGTTGGTGGAGTATCGTCGGCCGAAAACGCCGGCTGGCAACTCGCAGCCAGGACCGCCGCCAACAGGACTCCAGGAAGCTCAAGATACGCACGCCTCATGATCCGCCTCCCACCCTGGCCGATCCGCTCACCGCCTTGAGATTGGCTCGAGCGTCCTCGTAATCGGGATCCAGATCGACGGCTCTCTGGAACTGTTCACGCGCACTTCTCCGGCGACCCTGTTTCAGCAATGCCACCCCCAGCATGTTGTGCGCCTGGGGGAAGCGGGGGTTGATCCGGACCGCGGCACCCAGGTGCTTGATCGCCTCGAAAATCCGCTGCTGCTGCAGGCAGATCGATCCGAGGTTCATGCGGGCCTGGAGCTGGTTGGGGTTGAGATCGACCGCCTGCCGGTAGTACCGCTCGGCACTCCGCTGGTCACCAAGCCTCAACGTGGCGTTGCCCAGGTTGGTCACCGCCGCCGCATCGGTCGGGTCGACCTCGTGAGCCCTCCGGTAGGCCACCGCAGCGTCCTTGTATCGTTCCTGCTTGTCCCAGGCGTTGCCCAGGTCGATGTAGGCCGCGGCCGTCTTGTGCTTCAACTCAAACGGGTTGCCGTTGCGCTGCGACAGGTCGGCGGCCAACTCGACGTACGACTTTGCCGCGTCCAGGTGACCGCGACGCACCAGCCGATCGGCCACCCTCACCGCCACGCTGCCCAGCCCGTGAGGCCTCAGGAACCAGCGGCCCGGGTAGGCGATTGCCGGGTCGATGTCCGAGTCGTCTGCCAGCAATGCCACGTCGGAAAGCAACCTGTCGACGCTGACGGGCCCCTTGTAGATCACCGCGAGGTGCCCCGAGCGATCGAGCAGAAAGCTGGCCGGCACCGGGAGCGTATACTTGTCGTCGAGCTGCGTGCGGGTCGTCATCACCACATCGTGTATCACGTCCAAGCGATCGACGGTGCCGCTGGTGGCCCGACGGACCCCGAACGGCAGCTCGTGCTTCTGGACAAATCCCGAGACCACCTTGAGCGGGGCCGGCTTGCCGTCCTTGAGCCCGTCGACCGACAACGCCACCACGTCCAGGCCCGCACTCTTCAACTCCTCGCCCCGCTCACTGAACTCGTGCAACTCCTTGATGCACGGCAGGCACCAGGTCGCCCACAGGTTGACCAGTGTCGGGCGACCCGAGACGACCAGCGAACGGGTCATGTCGCTCTGGTCGAGATACTCGATCGGCGGAAGCGGCAGTCGTTCGAGCAGCGGGATGCGGGCAATGCCCGTCGGAGCCACCACCGCCAGCTCGCCCGCGGGGATCTGGATGTCACGAGCCTTCTGCAGCAGGGCCTTCCCCGAGCCTTCGACCACCCGGTACCGTCCCCCCGCCGCCAGTCCCTCGATCGTCTCGTTCGATCCACCCGGCCAGGCCACCTTCAGCCGGAACGGCCCCGCGGCCGCACCGACTCCAAAGTGAACCCACTTGCTCGATTGAGACAGGTACCCGCTGCCGGCGGTCACAAAACGGACCAGCGGCTTCCCCTCACCCTCCGCACCCTCCGCACCCTCCGCAAGCCTCAACTCGAGTCGAGCTCCAATCGCGTCGCGGTTGCCCGAGGTTCCCTGCAGCCGGATCAGCACGCCCCGCTGGCCCTTCGACCCGTTGTTCCTGAGAAATCTCAGCCGCGGCGCCGTGCGGTTGGTGATCCACAGGTCCAGGTCGCCGTCGTGGTCCCAGTCGACCGACGCGATCGCGCGGGCGTCGTCGGGGAAATCAAACCCGCTGGCGTAAGAGACGTCGGCGAACGGCCGGTCGCCGCCCAGGTTCAGGTAGCAGCAGTTCCGCTCTCGTCCGCTCCACGAACCACCCGTCTCGATCAGGTTGGTGATCCGAGACCAGCCGGCTCGGTACTTGGGATCGACCGGACCCTGGTCGATCCTGGTGGGCGAATGCGACACGACCTGCCGCCAGAAGAAACTTCACAAGTCCTTGGTGTCTTCGCCGGTGATGTACCCGTTGGCCACCAGCAGGTCGGGACGCCCGTCGTTGTTGATGTCGACAAACGGCGAACCCCACGCCCAGCGGCCCATCGTGACGTCACGATCGATGCTGACATCCCGGAACGTCCCATCACCGGTGTTCTCGAACAACGTGTTCCCGCGTGCATGACGCTGGAACTGCCGCCGCACCTCATCGGCGGCACCGCTCAGGAAGCGACGCTGGTAGGCAATGCGTTCGCCGGCCGAGGAGAACATGTTGCCGACGTACAGATCGGGGCGACCATCACCGTTGTAGTCGCACCACGAAACACTCATCCCCGCAGCAATGTCCTCGACACCCGCCGTCGCCGCCACGTCGCTGAATCGACCCCCGTCGTTGCGATACAGGCAATTGCGGCCGTAGTCGTTGGCGACGTACAGATCGAGATCACCATCGGAGTCGTAGTCCGAGAAGCTCGCCGCGAAACTCCACCTGCGGTTGTTCTCGCCCAGGCCCACCGCGTCGGTCGCATCGCTGAATTGCCAGTCACCGTCGTTGCGCAACAACAGGTTCGGCCCGCCGTTGTTCGCGTCGTGATACGGATACGGGATCGCTTCACCCAGGGCACCCTCGCCGGTGCGATTGGCCAGGAACCCCGCCCCGTAGCCGGTGACGTACAGGTCCAGATCGCCGTCGTTGTCGAAATCGGCTGCGGCCAGCGAGTACGGGTCGCCGGTCGAAAAGAACACGTCTCGCTCAACAAAATGACCCGCACCGTCGTTTTCCATCAGCACCACGTTGATGTTCAACACGCAGACCAGGTCCTGGTCGCCGTCGTTGTCGAGATCGACCAGCAGGGCACTGCGGGAACGGTCGAGCCAGTCGACACCCGCAGTCCTGGCGACGTCGACAACCGTGCCGTCGGGCTGCTGTACCAACAGTCGGTTCGGCATCCCGCCGGGCTGGGCCAGGTAGAGGTCGTCCAGGCCGTCGCCGTTCACGTCGCCGATGGCCAGGCCCTGGTGACCATGCAACGCCACCCCCAACTCCGCCTGCAAACGACCTCGCCAGTGATCCACGCTGCGACTCAACTGATCGCCGACCTCCACCGCAGGTTTCAGGACCGCCGCGGTCGAGTCGACCAACAGGCGGCCACCCGGAGAACTCCCGGTGACCTCCTCGAGTGATTCGGATCGCAACTCGATCAGCTTCGGAGGCTTCTTGCCGTCCAGTTTCCAGCCACACAGCCACCGGCCTCGCAACTGGGCAAACCGGTCACCTCGACGTGCCCCCGCCTCGAGCAACACCCGAGTCGTGGCACGGTCGTCCTTGAGTTCGACCGAGGTGATCTTGAAATGAAGGTGCACCTCCGACCAGCCCTTCCAGCCCGATACCAATCCCTGCAACGACTCGGCCAGGCCGTCGATGCCACGCTGGGTGCCCGGGCTGCCGCCAGGCTCGGAGGCAACATATCGGCGAATCAAAAGGCCGTCCGATTCGTACACCGTCGGCATCGTCTCGGGACGCAGGAGATCGCCGGTGAATTCGGTCGAGGCCACTCGGGCCACGACCTTGCGATCGAATTGACCGTCGCTCTCGAGGTCGTCGACCAGCAGATGCAATTGAGCTCCGGCGGCCAGGTTGAAGTCCTCACTCGCCCAGGTCGCCGTCGTCTCCGAGGTGCCCTTCTTCTGAGCCTGGCCCGTCGTGTCCGACACGCCTGGGGAATCGGTCCCCGCAGCAACAGGCAATTCCGACGGCTCGTCACCACATCCGATCCAGATCCCGATGCCAACCGCCAGGGCGGCCAACACCCCGAGGGTGCCGGCCCTGTGGCCTCGACAACAGCCCGTAAACGACCGGTCACTCATCGGGGTCCCGTTGTCGAGGAATGGAGATGGGAATGTGAGCAACGAGAGAGGTCTCGGTCAATTATCACACAACGATTCCAGAACGGTAAAGAGGCCAGCGGCCGCTCGGCGGACTCGGTGGTCGGTTTTTCTCACACCCGGTAGACTTGGCACCACTGTCACAAACGGATCGGCTGCCAGTGGTGCTCGATGCATAATTCGGCCAAGTTCGTCGCAATCTGCCTGCTGACGTCGCTGATCGGGGTATTCGCAAAACCCACCTCGATCCACTCGGCCCAACCCACCGCAGCCCCCACCGCAGCCCCCACCGCCGCCGCCACCCACCCGCTGCTGCCGGCGTTCGAGAGATTTCATGCGGCCGGAGACAAGCTCGGTCCGGGCGCGGGCTGGTTGCTGGTTTCGGAGTTGAACTGCACGAGTTGTCATGCGGGGGGCACGTCGGCCACGGGAGTCAAGACGAAGCCCGCCCCGATACTCGATGCCGTCGGCTCGCGGGTCCGCCCCGAGTGGATGCTCGAATTTCTGGCCAACCCGCATCGTTCGAAGCCGGGCACCACCATGCCCGACCTGTTCCCCGGTCTCGATCCCCAGGCCGAGGCCGCCCAGGTCACGGCCCTGGTCAACTTCCTGGCCAGCACCGGTACTCCCAGGCATTCTGCCCCTCAGCCCCAGGAAGTCGCTCGTGGAGAGCGGCTGTTCCACCAGGTCGGCTGCATCGCCTGCCACCAGCCACGGCGAGACAAGAAAGCCCTGCGGCTGGCCACGTCGGTGCCGCTGGGAGCGATCGAAAAGAAGTACACCCGCGACAGCCTGGCCGAGTTCCTGCGGAACCCGCTCGCCGTCCGTACCGGCGGCCGCATGCCCAGCCTCAACCTCAACAACCAGGAATCCCGCGACATCGCCGGGTACTTCTTTCGCGGTCTGCAGCTACCGCCCAACCTGAACTTCGCCTACTACGAAGGCAACTGGTCCACGATCCCCGACTTCAGCAAACTCAAGCCCAGGAACTCCGGACAGGTCGCCGGCTTCCAACTGGGAGTCGCCGCGCGACGTGACCACTTCGGTATCAGATTCACCGGGTTCCTGCAGATCTCGAAAAAAGGACGCTACACCGTCTTCCTGGGTTCCGACGACGGCAGCCGACTGCAAATCGACGGCAAGACCGTTGTCGAGGTCAACGGGGTGCACCCCTACCAGGAAAAGAACGCCACCATCGAACTCGACGCCGGGCCCCACCCGCTGCTGGTCGACTACTTCGAAGCCGGCGGCCAGGAAGTCTTGAAGGTCCAGTTCCAGGGACCGGGCATTTCACGACGCGACCTCGCGACTCACACCACCACACTGGCCAAGCCGAAACCGCCCAAGGCGGCCAAGGGAGAAAAGACCTTCGTCGCAGATCCGGCTCTCGTCGAGACCGGACGCAAGCTGTTCGCCTCGATCGGATGTGCCTCGTGTCACCAGATGAAGCACAAGGGACAGCCGAGCACGCCGATCAAGCCGACCGGGAAACCCGCCGGGCGACTCGGGGCACTCAAGACCGCCCGTGGCTGCCTGTCAGCGGATCTGGTCCGGACACCGCTTGCGGGCATCCCCGATTACCGACTCTCCGGTCCCCAGCGCCGGGCACTCGCCCTGGCACTCAAGGCTCCGGCACTCGACTTTGCGGGGGATGCCCAGATCGCGTTTCGGATCAGGGGTACGACCGAGGCCTTCAATTGCCTGGCCTGCCACTCACGGGGCAAGCGCGGAGGTGTCGAGCGGTCCCGGGACACGCTGTTCGTGACGACGATCAAGGAGATGGGTGACGAGGGCCGCATCCCGCCTCGACTCGACGGCGTCGGCGACAAGCTCAACGACAAATGGCTCGGGCACGTGCTCGACAACGGAGCCAACGACCGGCCGTACATGCTGACCCGGATGCCGAAGTTCGGCACCGCCAACGTCGGGCACCTCGTGAAGGACTTCGCCTCCGCCGATCGACTCAAGAAACCCCTCGCGCTGAGGGTGACCGATCGGATCCACCGAGTCCGCTCGGCCGGTCGGTTCCTGACCGGTGACAAGGCACTGGCCTGTATCAAGTGCCACTACTTCGGAGGCCACAAGGCAACCGGCATCCAGTCTCTGGACCTGCTGAGCATGACCCGGCGGCTCCGCAAGGACTGGTTCGTCCGCTACATGCTCGACCCCCAGGCCTATCGACCCGGAACCCGGATGCCCGCCGGCTGGCCACGTGGCCAGACACTGCTGCCGGATGTGCTCGATGGAGTCGCCAAGCACCAGATCGCCAGCGTCTGGGAATACCTCGCCGACGCCGGCAAGGCGGGGCTGCCTCGAGGCCTGATTCGGAACCCGATCGAGCTGGAACCCAAGGACGAACCGATCATTTATCGCAACTTCATTGCCGGCCTCAGCCCGCGAGGCATCGCTGTGGGCTACCCCGAAAAAGCCAACCTCGCCTTCGATGCCGATCAGCTGGCCCTGAGACTGATCTGGCACAACGCGTTCATCGACGCCGCCAAGCACTGGAACGGTCGTGGACAGGGGTTCCAGCCACCGCTCGGTGACCACCTCGTGACGCTGACCGGCGGAGTGCCGTTTGCGTCGCTGGAGACACCCGATGCCGCTTGGCCAACCGGCTCGGCTCGCAAACTCGGCTACCGCTTCACCGGGTATCGGATCGACAAGCAACGACGGCCCGTCTTCCAATACCGCTTCACAACGATCCGTGTCGAAGACCACCCGCGGCCGGTCAAGACCGACAAGGACCCGGCCCTGACCCGCACGCTGACCCTGAAGCGGACCACCACGCAATCCCGGACGATCTGGTACCGCGCCGCGGCAGCTCCCACGATCGAACCGCAGAAGGACGGGTCCTACACCGTCGGCAAGATTCTCAACGTCACAATCCAACAGACCGGAGGACTCAAACCCCGGATCCGAAAACGGGGCAACGTCAAAGAACTGCTCGTGCCGGTCCACTGGGTCCGTGACCAGGCCGTCATCGTGCAAACGTATTCGTGGTAGACCGCAGCAACCGCAGCAACCGCAACAGTAAAACACCTCAAACCAAGCCCGAGATCATGAAACTCCAGATGCCACCTCTCGGATCCTCTGTCGCCGCAATCCTGATCGCACTGGTCGTGACCGCCTCGGCCAACGCTCAGCAGAAACCGGCGACCGAAGACGACTTCTATCGCATCACCACTCTGCCGATTCCCAAGGGCGTGGTGCTCGAAGCCGGCGGGCTCGAATTGCTCCCCTCCGGACAACTGGCCGCTTCGAGTCGACGGGGAGACATCTACCTGATCGACAACCCGTTCTCCGAACCGGCCGCGATGAAGTTCACCCGCTATGCACAGGGACTGCACGAGGTGCTGGGTCTGGCGTACAGAGACGGATGGCTCTACGCGACCCAGCGATGCGAAGTGACTCGCATGAAAGACACCGACAACGACGGTCGAGCCGATCTCTTCGAAACGGTCAACTCAGATTGGGGCATCACCGGAGACTACCACGAGTACGCGTTCGGATCGAAGTTCGATGCCCGCGGCGACCTGTGGGTCGTGCTCTGCCTGACCGGGTCGTTCACCAGCAACATCAAGTACCGGGGGTGGTGCCTGAGAATCAAGCCGGATGGGACCAGCGTGCCGACCTGCAGTGGGCTCAGATCACCGGGGGGAATCGGGATGAACCACCTCGGCGACATGTTCTACACCGACAACCAGGGGCCCTGGAACGGAACCTCCAAACTCCAGCACCTCCAGCCCGGCAAGTTCGTGGGTCACCCCGGAGGCAACCGCTGGTACGACATCACCAACGCACTCGGAAAACGACCGGCCGATCCCAAGAGCGGCAGCCGGATGATGGTCGAGGCGAAACGGATCCCCGAACTGCTGCCTCCGGCCATCTACTTCCCCTACAAGAAGATGGGACAGTCGGCCAGCGGAATCGCCTGCGATACCACCAACGGCAAGTTCGGCGTGTTCAAGGACCAGCTGTTCGTCGGCGACCAGACGCACAGCACCGTGATGCGAGTCGATCTCGAAAAGGTCCAGGGACAATACCAGGGAGCCTGCTTCCCGTTTCGAGGCGGATTCGGGTCCGGGTCGCTGGGGCTGCTGATCAGCAAGACCGGGTCGATGTTCGTCAGCGGGACCAACCGAGGCTGGGGCTCACGCGGCAACAAACCCTTCTCGCTGCAACGACTCGACTGGACCGGGAAGAGACCGTTTGAAGTGCTGACGATGAGACTCAGACCCGACGGGTTCCGGCTGCAGTTCACCGAACCGATCGACCCGGCCACCGCCGCCAGGATCGACTCCTACCAGCTGCAGACCTACACCTACATTTACCAGGCCTCCTACGGCAGCCCCGAGGTCGACCACACCAAGCCGACCATAAAGGAAGCGCGCGTCGCAGCCGACCGACGACACGTCGACCTGGTCATCGACCAACTCGCCGTCGGACACATCCACGAACTCCACCTCCCGGGCATCCGCTCCGCCGATAACAAGCCCCTGCTCCACCAGCAGGCCTACTACACACTCAACTACCTCGCCAAGTAGCCCCCAGGGACTGGCTCCAGAGCACCGATTTCAGGGACTGGCTCCGCAGCCCCGCCTCCGGCGGGGAGCAGGTGCCTGT
>Ga0066376_10003507_pt1 | contig 13998 bp, 8 predicted proteins | sample Knorr_S15_td_Bot_FD_77009 | JGI IMG/M metagenome (GOLD analysis project Ga0066376, IMG submission 77009) | Marine microbial communities from Southern Atlantic Ocean transect - Knorr_S15_td_Bottom_ad_5009_LV_A | ecosystem: Environmental > Aquatic > Marine > Oceanic | place: Southern Atlantic... | reverse complement strand
ATATGCGGGTATAGAGCATAATTTTGAAATACCATAGCAATATTTCTATCTTTGGGTGGCAAATTTGTAACGTTTCTATCTCCAATATGGATCTTACCCATTGTGGGTTCTTCCAATCCTGCAATCATTCTCAAAATAGTTGACTTACCACACCCTGACGGTCCGACTAATACTAAAAATTCGCCAGCAATCACATCTAAAGTAATATCCGGGATTACAAGAGTATCTTTTCCAAATACTTTTTTTATGTTATTAAGTTTTACACTTGACATACTATCCTTAATCTAATTATTCCAACCTTTTCTTGATTGGATTGCTAATAAACATTCAATAGTTGATTCGGCCCCCGAATTCCTGTTTATTTTAGACGGACCATCAATCCCGTCAAAACAACGCCCCGTTTCATTGTCATACATGACCATTTGGGCAATATTATTTCCCTTAAACCATTTAAAAACATCTTCAGAAAGTTGTTTGTAGCTGTCATTTTCATTTACAACTGATAAAGACTTCAATCCTTTGTAAATAGATCCTAATCCATAAGCAATTTGCGGTACCGAAACCATTTCATAATGATTGGTTGAACTAACCGATATTTCCCATGGAAAATTATTTTCGATGACAAAAGGTACAAAAGAATTTGCCCATAATTGCACACTTGATAAAATGCTGCTATCCGCCGTGACTTCATATGCCTCTATCAACCCATTCGCTTGATTATTCCCCCAATTATGCCACGTATTTCCCCAACAAAAATACATGCCATTTAATGTATCATTTTCATTTTGAATTTGGTATTCAATTAACCCTTTTGATAATTTTTCAATGGAATCATAGTAATTAAAATCTCCTGAATTATGCAATTTAGTAAGTACCATCAATAATTCGCTGCTCATATCAGGCGCATTTTTTATTAACCACAATGGTCTCATGCCTAAACTGGTTAATTGTCGTTCAGGATACCTTTGAATTGCAGTCTGAATATGCGCATCAGCCGTTTCAATTCTATCTTTAATTTCTGATAATAATTCATCATTTTTCTGATCTTGTGAAAATATATTATACGCAGCAGCTAATCCTCTTAATCCACGGACTGCCCACCACCCAAAGTCCGCAACACTATTTTGATGAGACGTATTTATACTCCCATCTTCTTTCATAAAGTTATGCCATAGACCATCATCCCGGCTCATATAAAGTAAAAATTCTGTCATCCCTCTTGCAATGTGGATCATCTCCTGATTATTATACAGCAGTATTTCCGTCTCCAAAACTTCCATGAAGCGACCTACATCATCTACACAGGTTATACCTTCACCGCTCGCAGGTATGGGCGTATAACTCGGCGCATCGGCGTAAATCCAAATAAATGTAATTGATTTATTATTTATCTTTATACTATCCACCAAAGAAAGAGCATGAGAAAGATTAATGGGTGAAACTAATTCTGATGAATTATATTTAATCTTGTGTTGTCCACAAGCAAACTGCAGAAAACAAATAATTATTAAAGCGGATGGCTTCATTTAATTGACCAACCTCTCGCTCGAAAAAATGACATCCTTTACATCAATATACGCCGCTCCCATCACTGTGTCTGCGCCTGCGTAAATACAATAAATCCGATTATCTTTTAATATTGTAGCACAAGAAAAAATAACATTGGGAATATAGCCATTTATTTCCCATTCCAATTCCGGTTCAATTATAGGTTCTGCCTGACGAGCTAATATTTTAGTTGGGTCTTCATAATCTAACAAAACAGCGCCTAATCGATAATGGTTGTGCTCATCAACACCATGAAATATAAGAAACCATCCATCGTTTAATTTTACAGGTGGTCCCGCAATCCCAATTCTGGTTTTATTCCAAGTACCCGGTAATGGGGACATGACCATTTGGTGGTCAGTCCAATTTACCAAATCGTCTGAATAACAAATCCAAATATCAGGATGGCGACGGTGAAACATACAATATCGTCCACCAATTTTCTCTGGGAATAAAGATGAATTTTTGTTGGGTTCATCCAAAACAACTCCATGCCGTTTCCAATGAACTAAATCATTTGAAGATGCCAGACATATTCGATAATCATCGGGAAAACGATTGCCAAACCCAGTGTAAGTCATATAAAACGTTCCATCAAGTTCTACAATTCGTGGATCTTCTGGTCCCCGCAATTCTTGGGGAACATCATTTCTTAAAATGGGTTCTTTATTCCTTTCCCAATGTATTAAATCGCGACTCGTAGTATATCCAAGTGAATTAATATAAGGTCCATATTTATCATCTCCACCAATGTCTGTTGAGCGATATATCATATGAAATTTTTCATTGTGATAAACTGCGGCTGCATTAAAAACAGCTGCTTTTTCCCAATTATTCTTTTCAATCGGGTTGAGTATGGGTGAATCAGTTAATCTCGTCAGTTTCATTTTTTCAATATTCCTTTTTCAATTTTTAAATTATCCTTTTACTCCACTAGATGCCATACTTTCAATGAAATAGCGTTGGAAAAACATGTAGACTACAATAACCGGCAAAGATAGAAGCATCGCAGAAGCTAATATGACTCCTTGCTGCATTTCTGCAGATCCTCCTAATGCAAAAAGTGTGACCATCTGCGGCATGGTCATCATAGTTTGATCCCGAATAACTATCAGCGGCCAGAGCACTTCATTCCATGCTGATAAGAAAGTAATTATCCCAACCGTAACCATAGCCGGTACTGCATTTGGCCATATTACTCGAAAAAGAATAGTTAAATCATTTGAACCATCAATCCGGGCTGCGTCAATCAAATCTCTTGGAATAGATCTAAAATATTGACGAAACATAAAAATTCCAAATCCACTGACCATAAAGGGAATAATTAACGCCATATATGAGTCCGTCCACCCAAACTTTACAATTAGTATATAAGTAGGTATCAACGTGATTTGGAATGGGATCATCATGGTGAAAAGGATTAAGTTGAAAATGATACTTTTCCCTTTGAAATTGATAAAGGTAAGAGAATAGCCTACCATGGAACTAAACATTAAAACCGAGGCAGTTATAGCAGATGAAACTAGCACACTGTTAAAGAACGCTGAACCTATGGGTATTTTTTCAAACACAGCACGATAACTGTCCAATGTAAACTTGGATGGCCAAATTGATAAATTCATAATTTCACTTTCCGGTTTTATAGTAGCAAAAGCCATCCAAATAAATGGATAAATAAATGAAAGTGCGCCAAGAACCAAAATGGAAAAGTGTAAGAATTTTTTCATGTTAATAATTTTTTTCAATTAATTGCCTTTGAATTAAGGTAACAGAAAAAATAATCAGTGCCAGTGCGAAACCGATTGTGGCGGCATACCCCATTTTGAAAAAACTAAATGCTTGCTTGTAAATATAAAGAACGATTGATAAAGTACTATTTACAGGTCCGCCACCTGTCATCATATAAGGCTCAATAAATAAATTGAAGCCACCAATGGTTGACAGAATGACAACCATAATTAATACCGGATTGAGCATTGGTATAGTAATATGAATAAATTGCTGAAATTTAGATGCTCCTTCCAATTTTGCTGCTTCATAAAGATATCGGGGAATACCCTGCACTCCTGATAGAAATAATACCGTATATAATCCGACATTTTTCCATGTAGCCATAATGGCTATGGAAGGCATCGCCCACGTGGGGTCTGTCAGCCAAGGTACTTTTCGTAATCCGGCTAAAGTAAGAATATTATTCAAAAGGCCTGTTTCTGTAGAATAAAGATTTTTCCAAAGAATGGTTACGACAACCCCGGAAATCACTACCGGCAGGAAAAATGATGCACGAAAAAACATTACTCCGCGAATTTTTTCGTTAAGAGTATTTGCCAAAACCAAGGCTACTACAACTTGGAGTGGAATATGGATAAATAAAAACCAAAGAGTGTTTTTTATTGATTTCCAAAATAATGGATCATTTATTAAATACCGAATATTTTCCAGACCAACAAATTCCATTGGGCTAATAATATTCCAGCGGTGGAACACAAGATTCAATGAGAATATGATTGGATAAGCAGAAAAGAGTAGAAAAAATATGATGTATGGTGATGCGAAAAACCAACCTGTTCGTGTTTGATGAAGCACTTATTAATCCTCTCGTGCCACAAGGTTTCTGCAGCGATTTGCGGCATCTGTTATTGCTTCTTCAGAGCTTTTTAATCTATGCACACACGCTTCATCAAATTCTTGAGAAATGATATCAAATATTTCCTGTAAATATATAGAACGATCTGCCCCTACCGTTCTGGGAATCATTTCTGCAAATAATTTATATGTTGAATTCTTGTCAAAATATGAAAAGAAAAGGGAATCATGGAGTAAACCACTTCGAATAGGAAGTTGATTTGTTAACTCAAGTAATCTTTTATCATTCCCGCGAGAAACCATGAATTTTACAAACTCCCAAGCTTTTTCTGGATAGTTGGAAGATGCGAAAATACAGATATTTTTCGGGTCGCCGTATGTAAATGACTCACCTATATAATTATCCGGCACAGGAATCGACATGATTCCATATTGAAAATCAGCAGATTTAAATTTATCATAGTAGGCAACACTCCAGGGACCACTTATGTGAACTGCGACTTTTCCCTGTAAAAATACATCACCTTGAAAAAAAGCATTTGGAAAGTATCCATGCTCAAATCCTTTACGAATAAAATCAAATACTTTTACCCCTTCAGGAGAATCAAATGAAATATCTCCTTTTTCACTTAATAGGGTATTACCCCCTGATGCTGCAATAAATAAAGTGTAGAAATCAAACCAGCGATGCCACCATTCAGTATTAAAATCAATATCCATCATCCACTGATCAATATATCCATCATTATCTGTGTCTTTTGTTAATATTTCTGCAGCAGAAAAAAATTCAGAATATGTTTTTAATGGTGCATCAATACCGGCTTCCGCAAATAACAGTTTATTATAATAAAGAACGATTGGATTACTTTTCCATGGGAATTGATAAATAAAGCCATCTTTAGATTTGAACTGGCTGTGAAGTTCCCTTGGAATCCTAGAAGTATACAGACTATCAAAGCTTGCCAAGGTATCCAACCTTAATATAACATTAGCTTCAACATATTGCTGTGCCGTCCCGGGCCAAAGATTTGAATATATATCCGGAGTTGTTTTACTCACAATAGCAGACAGCATCACCTCTTCACTTGACCGACCTTCTGGAATAGCTTGGTGCTTTATCTTCCAGTCCGGATTTGTTTTATTCCATTCAGAAACAACTTCTATTGCATGGGCTATCTCGTAGGGATTATTGGAAGACCAAAAAGTCAGTTTAAAATTTTCTTCTTTATTTCCATTTTTCGAACAAGAATTAAAAATAAAGAAAAGAAAAATAATCCATAATTTATTTGGTTTAAACAATAGTTTACCAAATAACATTTATTGTTAGGGCATTTAAAATACTCAAATGGCCATAATCACGATAACCATAGTCAACAGTAAAACTCCCTGTGTTAGTAGATATTTTTATTCCTACGCCCATACTAATGCCTTCAATGGAATCTATTTGAAATAAACTGCTATACCCCAATCTCAAGAACACCATTTTCTTGACTGCTAATTCTAAACCGAGATCAATTGACTCATAATTGTTACTCGGGTGGATAGCATCAACTTCAACCGATAAGGTCATTAAATTATTTCTGACTATTTCTGTAGCAAGTCCAAAACGAAAATTCATGGGGAGAGACCAAATATCCATCCTGTATTCTGAAGGAATCTGCTCATTGTTACCTTCGCCGGTGGGATCAGGATCATGGATAAGATCCAAATCCCGGCCATCCAGTTTCATACTGCTGCCATAATTATTCAATGTGGCAATTATTTTTAATCCGTTCAGCAAATCTGTCCTATACAATGTTCCAAAATCCAATGCCAACCCATTGGCGGATGAATGCCAGATTCTTTCCTGTAGGAATTTAATATTTAACCCCACGGAGAATTTATCAGTCAAATTCCGAGCGCCGGAAAGAGCAATCACCATATCTCCTGCATCAAAATATTGACCTGTTCCATCCTGTTCCAATTCCGTTCTGACCTTCATATCATCCATGGACCACGTGGATATGGAGGCGCCGAACACCCAATGATAGTTTGTAGGAATAACAATTGAAAAATGTTGGACTTGTGTCTCAACCAACCAGGGAATGTATGAAGCGCTCATGGAAATAGCTGTTAATTCCGTAGCCAATGCAGGATTCCAATAAAATACCGTTCCATCTGCTGCCATGCCGGCCATAGAATTACCTAGGGCTAATCCCCTGGCACTAACAGGCATTTCCAAAAGTGTACCCGCTGTAGTACCTACCTTGGAAATATCCGATTGAGCAGAGACAATCCCCAGTAAAAGGAAAAAAATGCTAACAATATTTCTATTTAATAATAGCAAATTTTCCAGCCACACTTGTATTGTACGCTTCAACAACATAAAAATAGATCCCGTATGCAATATTCATTCCATCTTTGGATACTAAATCCCATGATTCTTGACCATCTCCATTTATTCCATCGTGAGAGAGAGTTTTTACTAACTTACCTGTTTTAGTATAAATGGATATCGAACATTGTTCAGGTAGATTCATAAAATAAATACGACGTTCACCTCTGCCGGATTTGTAAACATTTGACGGTTCAAAAATACTGGTTGCAACATAAGGATTTGGAACTACATATACATTTTCCATGCCTTCCTTTGCTTCAGCTATATCGATAGATGCTCCAATAGTCTTAAATATTATTCGCTCATTATTTCGAAATGGTTTAGTTGTGTTTATAGTAATTACATCACCGCCGGTTGGTGCAATTGGAGTTACACTTTCAGGCAGGAATAATCGTATAGCCCAAGTTACATTATAGTTTGGATATTCCGGTGCCACACCGGCGCTATCTCCATATAGTATAATAATGGGTTCATCCGGCTGCCAAATATGATCATAACTGGATTCGCCATCATGAAGTCTCTCTACAATTCCAAAATGAGAATAGCGTTGCTCTGTATTATTCCAAATTCTGAACGGCGCAGGTATCTCGGGACGGCCAAATGGCCCCGAAGGCCAGCCAAGCTGCATAGAAGTATCAACAACTTCATCTTCGAAAAGAACCACATAGTCAGCCGGATAAGGATTGTATCTACTTCCATAATCCCCCCAGAGGTTGTCGCCAAGCAACAAGCCTTTAACCGTTAAATCATAATTGGATTTTGGGTTGCCTTGCCAGCCGCTTAAAGAATCTATAATACTGATAGTTGTATCATTATATAGGACAATTCCTATGCCTTGTGTTACAGGTAATTCCTGCCCATAATAATTAACAAGAAGTGAATCAATAAGTGTATCTGATTCTATTTTATTTATCAAACTGACGTGAGGGTTTGAACTATTATAATTTGGGGAATTTTCGCTAAAAACCAATTCATATTCATGTCCATTTTTAACGGAATCTTTTTGGATTATTAATAGCTCAACATCACCTGTAAAAGGACCTGAAAGTTCATTCCACTCAATTTGAATATCCTCTTCAATACTGCCTTCAGTGTATCCGGCAGCATTTCTTCTGGGCGTTATGATTGCCGTATTAATATCTGTGGAAATATTTTGGGAAAGATCCATTTGAATAATAGCCGTGCATTCGCTGGGAGACAGTCCCCGCACATTTCCCGTTTCATCAACTTGAATCGTACCATCCGTATTTTTCCCCACCAAACCTCTATCGTAAGAAACAACTGCATAATAATATGTTTTTCCATTAATCACATCGTTATCAATGAAATAATGGCGTAAACCGGTATCATTCCCCAGGTCATATTTAACTCCGTCAATATCAACGGGATGTAATCCGTTCACCCCATTGGGTAAATCAAATTGGACTAATTCTTTTTTCAAAACTTGTTCACCATAAGCATTTGTTATTGTCCGGATCTCATTGAAAAAAGGTTCGGTACTCCGATAAATTTTATACCCTTCAAAATCATATTCACCCAAAAATGGATCAAAGGAATCTTCAGCCCGTGTATCCCAAGTTAAGATCACTTGACCGTCGCCCGGATATGCTGTTAAGATTGGCTTTAATGGTGGTTGGGCGAAACGATAATCGGCATTATAAATTTGCTGTACAGTTTGTTTTTTTCTTGCGAGTGCAGAGTTTGCTATTTCATCATTTGTTGGTGCATCCGGGAAATCCTTTTCTGCAAAAATTAGTGCCATTGAGAATCGTTCTGTATGTCCTGCCGGCATAGGAAAAGGTCCCGATGAGAAGAACATACCCAGGTTTCTCCCACCCTCCAAGTAAACTTGCGAAGGTGGTTGCAATGTAGTGAATATTTCTCGCCAATTTAATTCATCGTTAATGAGTTCATAATCATGGACATTAAATACGTTAAATCCTGTCAACCCTAATTGGTCAGATTCATCTTTGTCAGTACCATTAAAATTTGGTTCACCATCTGTAGGAATACCGTCCCCTTCTCCTAAATCTCTGCCGGGATAGTTTGGATGATATGGCGCTAATCCATCCTCACCAATATCATCATTCAGAGGTTCGCCATTGTCCCAAATACCATTTCCGTTTTCATCGGTAAAACCACTCCAATCCTGATCTTCATCTCCTTCCCAATGGGGCCGCGGTTCTCTCATATAAAATTCAATAAACTTTTCTACATTTTCTACGCCATAAGGATAAGTATCCAACCAATTTCCTGCCGAGTTTTCACGCCGTTCATCAATAAGTCCGTCATCGTCATTATCAATACCATCAAATTGGTTTCCAGGACTTTCAAGAAATGCATAGGCTGCAACGCCGGTAGGACCCCATTGTCCAGGCTGCCCCAGACCATTATAATCCCAGGAAAATGCAATATCTAAGTAGGTGCTGTAACCGCCTTCATCATCCCCGGAATCATCCGTACCGCCAATCCCCCAATCAATGTATTGGGAAAAATATACCGAATCGTAAGAAGTGGTTCCTTCATTTGTGATTTCATAATGCCAAAAAATTACGTCTTGTGTTTGAACATGTGACCACTGAAATCCACGAGCTTTCACCTCCATCCCAATACCACCTCGAGTATGATCATTCATGTCCGGATAAAATACACCTGCTCCAGTAGTTGTATCGTGGGGTGTAAGCCATTCCTCATCCACAGCATCATCGCACACAAAATAGGTTTCAACATCTGCATTCCTTATTCCTTTGCCAAAATAACCATTCCAAACATTCGACCATTCCGGTTTATCTGCCCAATAGTTCGGCCAGGTAAAAGAATCATCGCTTCTCGCCGGTGACTGCTGTCTTACGTTTGAATAACCCGGTAAAGGTGCCCAACCCCAAGGCGTTTTATCGATGGGGTCCGTATCAATAAATTCACGATAATTTGTGGACATGGGGTGAATCCTTCTTCCCGTTGTGTCGAAGGTAGAAACGGCGATAATGGTCGCAACACCATCAACATAAGAATGACCTGAACCTTTGGGCCATTCTCCGGACGGCTGATCCGGCCAACGGGCGACTTCTGCATGATTTGAATACAGTGTCCGTACAGCATTTCCATCCATGATTCCCCATTGTGAATATCGTACATCTCCTTTTTGAGGGTCGCCTTGCGCAGCTAAAGTTTGAACCAAAAATAATAAAATGATTAAGTTATAAAACCAGTTCATAATGAGCTTAAAAATTAATGCTTAATCCGGCGAGTATTTGCCGTGGAGGTGTGTACCATTCAGGATGTAAGAAAAACTCTTCTTTAGTATTCCAACCTTGCACTACTCCCGGCTGGTTCAACTCTTCTGTGTAAGAAGCTCGACCAGAATCACTGTAAACATTCAGTTCATTTAAGCGGTCAAACACATTATAAATAGTCAGCTTTAATTGGATAGCCACGTTGCCAATAGTCATTTGTTTCATCATGAAAAGATCAAAAGAAATAATGGCAGGTTTCCTATCGCTGTTTTCTATGACTGAATTAGCAATTAATTTACTTGGTGTATAGGGCATTCCACTACCGTATTTACCGATAAGTGTCATCACGACTCCCTTTGCGGACTCTAATGACAATCTTCCATTGATTGTATGGGTCTGGTCCCAATCCAAAGGGACTAACTGTTTTTCAGACTCAACGGGAGGTTCACTTTGGTTATCAATGAGCACAGATTTTGGGTCCGACGCATTTCCTCTGGCAACTTGATAAGTGTAATCGACACTTCCCCCTATTCCGTTACTCAATAACCTGTCAATCATTAGGGTGAATCCTTTAACCTGACCATAGTCTCTGTTTACATATCTGCCGTAATCTATCCCCGAATGAAGTTCGCCGGTTGCTACAGTGTTTATTTCTGTTCCCAACAAATTTCGAATATCGTTATAATAGGTGGTAGCTTCAAATGATAATAATTGTGATAATTGTTGCTGGAAGCCGATTTCATATGCGACAGTTTTTTGCGGTTGGAGGTTGGCATTGCCAAATGGAAAATTCAAAACATTTGCTCTGCCGCCTTCCGGGTTAATAACAAAATTTGGGTTTGTATAGAGTACTTCAAAGGGCGGTATCTGAAAAAAATGTCCGTAAGAAACATGCATTACACCCTGATCAGAAATGGGATATGCAATACCAAATCGCGGACTTAATTGGATGTCAGAATCGGCGGGTATTTTTTCTGACGTATTTGGCCGGGTAAAATCCGTAATTAATTCACCCTTTGAATCAAAATAATCAATCCTGATACCTGAATTAAGTATAAGCCCCTTCGTCTCTAATTTAAATTGTATAAAAGCGGCACTCTCAAAAGGATAAACTTGATATTCTTGATTGTCAGCCGTTTTTTCAGGTGGGATTTGTATTAGGAAACCCGTTTCTTGATTTTTTTTCAATACAATATCATGAAGTTTTAAATCATGTTTTTTTAATTCTAATCCTGTTTTTAATTGTACAATACGGCTTATCTGCCAAGTTAAGGAGCTTTTAAAAATAGTGGTGTTTGTCTCTCTGCTAAAATAACGCAAGTCGGTACCACCCGTATAAAATGAAAAGTTCCCACTGGTCGTTAATCTGTTATCTGTTGAATAACGGTTATCATATTTATCATCAAAAAGAAAACGGGAATAATCCTGATGAGAATAAGAAGCAGAAAAATTCATAAATGCCTTCTGCGTAAATAAATGATTCCACGTCAGATACATTATATTACTATTATTACTCACTCTGCTATTTCCCCGTGGATTGTATTGAAACATGTGTTCATAAACACTATTCTCTTTGTTTTGAAACGTCAAGTTTATTGAAATTTTATCTTTAGAAGTAAAAGGAATTGATATTTTGCCAAAGAATGAATTACGTGCATAATCTGCCATGGGTATAAAACCGAGTGTATCACCAAAAGCAACTTCACCATCCAGAACAGAGGGTTGAAAATAATCCCGGCCATATAAATACCCCTCATCAATTGTAGATTTGTAGTTTATTAGAAATCCTGAACGAAATGGCAGTGGTCCGCTTAATGTAAGCGAATAATCATTATAAGTTTTAGGAGAAATTTCATCAATATTTCTAAATTTTGATTTATTATTTGAAACGTGATCCCCCATTGTTAAATCTAAATTGCTTGTAAAATATTTTCCCCCATTGCGAGTGATAATTTCAACAATACCTGATTGAGCCTGACCATACTCTGCATTGAAAGTCCCACTGATTACTTTCAATTCCTGAATAACATCATTTTCCAAAAGAAGGGCAGCGCCGCTGCTATACACATCGTTCACAGGAACTCCATCAATCAAATAACCCACTTCCTGAGACCGTCCTCCCCTAAAATGTCCACCGATGACTCCGGCTTGCAAATTTAAAACATCTTCTAAAGTTTGCACAGGAAGAAGGTCTATTTCGTCGCCGGACACTGTTGATTCTGTTGATGTTCTGTCCATTTCTATTACAGGACGAGTTGCAATTACTTCTACGGTTTCATTTGATTCAATTACAGTTAAACTTAAACTTGCATTTACTGCAGTCGTGTGATCTGTTTTTATCAATGCATCCGTTACCGTTAATATTTTATACCCAATCATATTGAAAGAAACGGACACTTTGCCCGGAGGAATATTTATGACAGAATAATAACCATTTTGGTCGGATGCCGCACCCAGACCGGTATTTTTAATTATAACATTTACACCAATTAACGGAGAATCATTTGATGAATCTGTTATTTGTCCCTCAAGTTTTCCTGTGGTGCCCCCGTTTAATGTGGATAGAGACAACACGCAAAAACAATAAATATATTTTAACGTTGAAAACCACCAGCAATTAGGTTTGAATAATAATTTGGAAGGGGTTGATTTAACCACTGTTAGAATTTGGCATCAATTTTCTTATTCACCAAATAATGAAAGAAAAGGAGGGGGCAGAATTAACCACCCCCTCATTGACTTATTTCATGTATGTTATTTTTTGAACTTGTGCGTTTTGATTATCAAGCAAAATCTGAACAAAATACATACCTGACGGTAGCTCCAATCCAGATTTTGTACGCGCATCCCATGTCACAACATGTCTACCAAGAGACTTCTTTTGATTTATTAACGTTGAGACTTTCCGCCCCATTATGTCATAAATCGCTAAATAGACATTACCATCTTTAGGCAAATCAAATACAATATTGACTGATGGGTTAAACGGGTTCGGAAATATACTTAGTAACTGAAATTTATCAGGAACTAAATTAACCGTTATATCATCATCTATTGCAAGAGCTTCAGTAGTATAAACTGAAAAGTCATCCCAGTAGGAAGTTCCACGGAAGTTATGCCAGTATCTGGCTCTTACGCTGTATTGCGTAGCACCTTCAGGAGGAGATAACACTGCTTGATACTCTGTCCAGTCGGTTGTATCTCCAGCTACAGTAAACTGGACATCATGTCCTCCGACTTGTCCCCAACCGTCAGGGCCCATGGTGCCGTCATGCCAAGTCACTGTAAATCCCATGCCATAACTTGCATCTGAATTAACAGAATCTGCCAATCCATCTGCCAATTCAGCTTTTATCCAAGCTGAAAAAACCAAGGGTGAACCATCATTGTCAAAATCACTTGGGTCTGAATTAACGGTTAATTCATATCCCGTTCCGTTTTTTGTCATTTGCAGCGAAGCATCACCTGTATGGACTTCAGCCGTGCTTTGTCCCATGTAAACAGGAGCATCTGTATCCCAGCTTGATTGTCCTGTACTAAAATCAGGCCACCAGTAATGCCAACCATCTGGAACATCTACATTTGGATTAAAGAAATCTCCAACCCATTCACCTTCGGTTGTATTTCTTACGAAATAATCATCCAGATAAGCGGTTCCTGTTGCCGATGATCCCATCCGAAACTCTGTGGTTATGGATGAGACTGTTACCGGAAATGATAGTGGGTCAGTGCTCTTCACTTCCACCCAATCTGTACTGCCTGATGTTTGGGGAACATCTATCACATAGGGTGCACCCAGCAAATCAGCTCCATTTTCATCCAGAAAGTTGAATACAACCTGCACCTTGTCATCATCAGAAGATGGATTGGTATTTACACCATCCAACTTCACCCAGGCACCGACTTCCATACCAACATTCTGCCCAACGTAAATGGACCAATATTGATACAGATCATCACTTAACCATGCTGCTGTTCCATCTCCACTCGACTTGGATATCTTCAGTGAATGTCCGCCGGTACGAGACTCATCTGTACCCCAACTGACATCTGCTGTGGTAGATGTTCCGCCCGGACTGAAATAGTTTGGCTCATTGCCCTCAAATCCTGCATTGGGTAGACCACCATCAACAATCGTTGCTTTTGCCACAGAAAAGTCATCCCAGTAGGAAGTTCCACGGAAGTTATGCCAGTATCTGGCTCTTACGCTGTATTGCGTAGCACCTTCAGGAGGAGATAACACTGCTTGATACT
>Ga0066376_10003506_pt1 | contig 13999 bp, 10 predicted proteins | sample Knorr_S15_td_Bot_FD_77009 | JGI IMG/M metagenome (GOLD analysis project Ga0066376, IMG submission 77009) | Marine microbial communities from Southern Atlantic Ocean transect - Knorr_S15_td_Bottom_ad_5009_LV_A | ecosystem: Environmental > Aquatic > Marine > Oceanic | place: Southern Atlantic... | reverse complement strand
GTGTTCGAGCACCTCGAACGCAGCCTGGTGGATCCCGCATGGAAACAGAAACCTGGGGTCGGGCGAGCCGCTGAATGGCTTCTCCGCAAGCCCGTAGTAGCTCTCGTACATCAGTCCACTCCTAGCGCGTCTCAGAAGTTCGATACATCAGTCGCCGGCCCGCCCGCGACGAACCGTCCCCTTCGACTCGAAGGCGGCCGTCCCCACGCGTGGCCGTACAGCTGGGTTGTCGTCAGATCTTGATTGGAACGATAGGGGTGGAGCGTTGTCCAGACTGCTGAAGAATGTCAGCGCGTCGACGGCGGGGGCGGAGGCGGCGCGGGGAGGGCGACGGGAGGGGACGAGCGGAAGATGAGAGCGCCAAGCAGACCGCCCAGAGTCGTGAACACCATGCCCACCACAAGCATCAGGATGAAACCGAAGAGCACACCGAGTACGCCGCTGTTCTCCGAGAACCGTTCGAGCATCTCGCGCGCTTCGGGCGGTACGTCGGCGGCGGAGCTCATCCACCCCTCCAGGAGGCTGCGCTGGATCGGCGCGGTAACGAGGGACACCGGCACCGACACGATGGCGTATACGACCGCCCCCAGCACGCCGGCCAGCAACCCACCGAACGCACCCTCGCCGAGCTGAATCGGGTCGGTCTTGCCGTGCTGCGTCAGATACGAGGTCACCATGCCGCCGCCCATAATCCACAGACAGCAGCAGTTACCGATCGAAATGATCGGGAGCGCCGAGAGCACTCCCATGAACAGGCCGCCGAACAGCACGGGCTGGAGCAGCGCGGGAGACATGGGCGGGGGGGTTAGTCGTAGTACTCGAGGCCGAGATGGGTGATCAGCTCTTCGTCGCGCATGAATCGAAGCGTGTTCTTCAACTTCATGAGCTGGATAAAGAGGTCGTGCTCGGGGTACACGTCAGGCGCATGCACCGGACTCTTGAAATAGAACGAGAGCCATTCCTGAATGCCGCTCATACCGGCCCGTTTCGCCAGGTCGAGGAACAGCACGAGGTCCAGCACAATCGGTGCGGCCAGGATGCTGTCGCGACACAGGAAGTTGATCTTCAGCTGCATCGGATACCCGAGCCACCCGACGAGATCAATGTTGTCCCAGCCCTCTTTGTTGTCGCCCCGCGGCGGGTAGTAGTTGATCCGCACGACGTGGCACAGGTCCTTGTAGAGCGTCGGATAGAGATCTGGCTGGAGGATGTAATCCAGCACTGACTTCTTGCTCTCTTCCTTGGTCTTGAACGACTCGGGGTCGTCAAGGACTTCGCCGTCGCGGTTCCCGAGAATGTTGGTCGAAAACCACCCCGACACGCCAATCAGCCGCGCCTTGAGGCCCGGAGCGATGATGGTCTTGATCAACGTTTGACCGGTCTTCAGGTCCTTTCCGCACACCGGTGAGCCGTTGTCGATGGCCAGCTGGTCCAGGGCCGGGAAGTCGGCGCTCAGATTGGGGGCCGCGTTCGCATACGGGATCCCTTCCTTCAGCGCGGCATAGGCGTACACCATGCTGGAAGAGATCGCGTCGTCGTTCGATCGCATCGCGGCCTCGAAGGCCTCGACCGACTGGTGCACGTCGCTCGGCGTGAGGAAGATCTCGGTACTGCCGCACCAGATCATCACGACCCGGTCGAGCTCTCGGGTCTCCTTGAACCGGCGGATGTCCTCGCGGACCTGCCCGGCGAGCTCGAGTTTATTGGCACCGGTCTTGATATTGGTGCCCATGAGCCGCTTCACGTATTTCTGGTCAAACACCGCCGGCCACGGCTTGATCGCTTCGAGTTCCGGTCGAATCTTCTCCAACAACGCCGACTCGATGACGCCGGCCGTCGTGGCCGCTTCGAAACTGTTCTGCTCGAAGATGTCCCAGGCGCCGAACACAAGGTCGTCGAGCCCGGCCAGCGGCACGAAATCCTTGATGAGCGGCGACCGACCCTCGGTTCGTTTGCCGAGGCGCACGGTCCCCATCTCGGCGAGTGAGCCGATCGGCAGCGCCAGGCCCTTCTTGATGAGCAGCGTGCCGGCGATAAACGTCGTGCTGACGGCGCCCATGCCGACCAGCATGACGCCGAGCTTCCCTGTGGCTGGGGCTATTTCAATTGGGTGTTTCACGGCGCGCCACTATATCATGGCGCCCAGTAGCCTCTCGGACCAGATAACCGGGTCACGGAACACTCCGCTGCGGTCTGGGCCGGCGACGGGTCGGTGCACGCCGCGACGCCATGCCGATATTCAAGCGACTCAAGAAGGAATCGGACCTTCGGGTGTCCATGATCGGGCTCCGGCGGGACAACCGCGTGTTGCAAATTGGTGGAAGCGCCCCCGACCTCATCGCCCATTTGGCCGCCGTGGTCGGTCTGAATGGACAGGCCTCGGCGCTGGTCCCCGACGACAGTGCCGGTGAGGCGCTCACCCGAGCGGCGGGGTCTCGCGGGGTGCTGGTCGACGTAAAAGTCGCACCGCTGCGTGCGCCGCCTTTCGCCGAGGGCTGGTTCGATGTCGTCGTCATTCCGGAGCTGATCGGGGGCATGCGGCCCCACGAGCGTGTCGGCGCGCTGCAGGGCGCGCGACAGGTCTTGCGTGTCGGCGGACGGTGCCTGGTGATCGAATCCGCTCCGCGGGGCGGGCTCGGCGCGCTGTTTTCGGGCCGGACGCTCGACCCCCACTACCGCACGCACGGGGGTGCGGAGGCGGCGCTCCTGGCCGAGGGCTTCAAGCCGGTGCGCACGCTCGCCGAGCGAGACGGGCTGCTGTTCACCGAGGGCCTGAAGCCGGACGCGGCCGAATAGAGGCGCGTCCTGGCGCGGTCCCCGGCGCGCGGCCTGACCTCTCGGGAGCACACAGGTGTCTCGCACGGTGGCCGACCGCCAGCCAAACAGACAGGAGTGGCGTCAAACACCCGATAAAACCGGGCATTCCCGGCGTGGCGCGGGCGGAGGCGGCGGCAAGGCTTTTGCTTATCGGTGAAATGGGTATGACTCCGTCTGAATCGACACCCACCGACGCGGTCGCGGGTGCTCCACCCTTGGCTGACGTGTTCTCGGCCGACGAGCTCGCACGCGCGGCCGGAGTGCCGCCGCGTCAGGTACGCACGTTGATTCGCCAGGCCGCCATTCCCAGCATTGATGGCGTACTCGTCGCCGGTGCGGACGCCCTCCGGGCCTGTCAGGCCCTGCGTCGCGGTCAGTTGTCTGTCCGCCCAGTGGAGCCGGGCATCGGGCTCCTCTCGCGGCACCGGGCCAGGTCGACGCCTGCGGGGCAGACTACACCGCTCTCCCTGCTTGTTTCAGGGTCTGTGCACGGCTTGGTGCTGGCGGTTGTGCTCGTCATGGCGACCACGGCGGTGCCGAGCGCGCGACCGGAGGCATCCCCGGAGACGGCCCCGGACCTCGTCCAGCTGGTGTTCGTGGCGGAACCCGGACCAGGCGGGGGGGGCGGGGGCGGCGGGCGCCGGGACCCGTCGCCACCACCACCGGCAGAGTGGGTGGGGTCACACACGGTCAGCAGCCCGTTGCCACGCCGCGAACCACCCAGGCTCGCCCCCCCGCGGGCCAAGCCGAAACCGAGACCACCGCTCGAGCGGGAACCGCTGCCTGAGCTCCTCGCCCCGTTGGCGGCGGTCGGGGCGGACACGCGAGACGTGTCCGGTCTACTCAGTCGGGTCGTGGACCCACCCGTGGCCCTGCCGGCACCGGTCGATGACAGCCGTGGTGCCGGAACCGGAGGCGGGGTCGGCAGCGGCGCCGGCCTCGGTGTCGGTGAGGGGACCGGACGCGGCGTTGGGCCCGGTGACGGAGGCGGCACCGGTGGTGGACCGTACCGACCGGGGAGCGGCATCGAGCCGCCGGGACTCTTGCGTGAAGTAGCCCCCGATTACACCCAACAGGCGCGCCGGGCGGGCCTCGAAGGAGAGGTTCTGCTGGAGATGGTCGTGACTGCCGACGGCACCGTCACCGACGTGCGCGTGATACGACGGCTCGGGGCCGGGCTGGACGAACGCGCTGTCGCCGCGGTGCGACAGTGGCAATTCTCGCCGGCGCTGCGACATGGCACGCGGGTCGCCGTACTCGTCGAAGTGGCGGTGGAATTCAGACTGCGCTAGTGGGGACACCAGTATGGGAGAAACGATGGATATCGCCCTGGTCAGTGTGACCGCGATCTCGTTAACGATGGCCTTCGCCATGGGCATCGTGGCCTGGCGGGTCATTCGGGAAGAGCGACGCCGTTCGGACGCCCGGGTCGCCTCGCTGTTGACCCAGCTCGGGCGCCCCCCGGACCCCTCGAGCGATGTGTCATCCGGGCCGCACACGCACGGGTGGGTCCCGCCCCCGCCTCTCGAAACGGCCGCGCCAGACCCACTATCCGAGCCGCGGTCACGCCGGCTGTTTGCCGCAGTGACTGGCCCTTCGGTGTCGCTGCGTCCGTTCCTGGCCACTCTTGCCGGGGTGGGCGTCGTCCTGGCGCTGGGGACCGTCGCGATGCTGTCTGGCCGCGACACCCCTCCACCCGGCCTGTCCGAACGGGCAACCCCCGTCGAGCTGCTCTCGCTCGCGCACGCCAAGCAGGGTGAGTATCTGGCCATAACCGGGGCCGTGCGAAACCCGACCGACGGCGTGGACCGAGGACGGCTGAGCGTCATGGCCAGCGTCTTCGATCGGGATGGCACGCTGATCGGGACCGGGCAGACACCGCTGCCGGTGCGAGCGCTGGCCCCGGGCAGCGAGACGCCATTCACGATTTCGATGCCAGACGCCGACCGCATCAACCGCTATCGGATCAGTTTCGCGCAGGACCAGATTGGTGTCCCCCATATTGATCGCCGAGAGACGCCTGACATGGCCGCGACTACACCGGTGGCTGGAGGTCAGCCATGACCAGCCGTCTGACGTGTGCCGTGCTCGCACTGGCGGCGATCCCGATTATCCTGACCGGTCAGCAACCGCCCCGAGATGCCGACCCGACCCCGGAGGCCTCTGCCGACGCCCAACGGTTCGTCTTCCGCACCGGGGTCGACCTGATCAACGTCACCGCGACGGTCACTGACGCCCGTGGACGGTTCGTCCCCGGACTCACCCGGGACGACTTCACCATCTACGAGGATGGCGAAGAGGTGGAGGTCACCCAATTCAGCAACGAGCGCGTCCCGGTCAGCTTGGGTATTGCGCTCGACACGAGCGGGAGCATGGAAGGCCGGAAGATGGACGCGGCCCGCACTGCCCTCGACCGCTTCCTGTACGACCTGCTGGCTCCGGACGACGAGATCTTCTTGTACGAGTTCAACTACACGCCCGAGTTGCTTCAGGACTGGACCGCCGACCGGGACCGCCTCAGTCGCGCCCTCCGTGGCATCCGTCCTCGAGGCGGTACGGCGATGTACGACGCTGTGGCGGAATCATTACCCCGTGTCGCGGAAGGACAGCATCGGAAGAAAGCGCTGCTGGTCATCTCCGACGGCAACGACACCAATAGCGAGATCGACCTCAGAAGCCTTCGCCAGCTCATCCGGGAAAGCGAGGCGCTCGTCTATGCCATCGGGATCGACGGCGATGCGCGTCGCACCGGTTGGAACCCCCGTGGTCGGTCCGTCCCCATCCCGTCTCCCGGACGCATCCCCAGCCCCTTTCCATTTCCGGGCGGCGGACGCCAGGCGCCCCAGTTTCCACGGGGACGCACCGCGGGGGGCGGGAATCAGGACGACCGGGTGAACGTGTCCGCGCTGCGAGACCTGACCGACGACAGCGGCGGCCGAACGGAGATCGTCCGAGACGTCGGCGATCTCGACCCGGCCACCGCCGGCATCGCCCGCGAACTGAGCCAACAGTACTATCTGGGCTATCCATCCCCGTCGGAACAGGACGGTGGCTGGCACGCCATCCGGGTCGAGGTGCGAAACTCGGCCTACCGGGTCCGAGCCCGACGGGGGTATACCGCCTCGCCCTGACGAGTGGTGGGCGAACCCTCGCGCGCCCGAAACCGCCACGCACCCCTCTGCTATCATCCGGCGCGTGGAATTGCTCACCGCGGTCGGTCTCAGTCTCGTGGGCAGCGGGGGCGGCGTGCTCCTCGCATCGCCGTTGCTGCTGCTGCGGCGCAGCGCGCGACTTCAGATCGTCCCCGACCTCATCAGCTATGCCGTGGGCACGTTGCTCGGCGTCGCGCTGCTCAAGCTCGTTCCGGAGGCGCTCGAGTTGCTCCAGGCGACGGCGGCGCTGGGCACACTGCTCGCAGGCATCCTGACGTTCTTCATGCTTGAAAAGCTGGTCCTCTGGCGGCACTGTCACACCGCCGACTGCGACGCGCACGAGACCAGCGCCACGCTGATTCTGATTGGCGGCGGACTGCACAACTTCACCGACGGCGCCATCATCGGCGCGGCCGTGCTCACGTCGCTTCCCCTGGGACTCACCACGGCCGTGGCGGTCGCGGCCCACCAAATCCCGCAAGAGGTGGGTGACTTCGCGATTCTGCTCGACGCCGGGTACTCGCGCTCACGCGCCTTCGTGCTCAACGCCGTATCAGCGTCGACCTGCGTGATGGGGGCCGGCGCGGTCTACATCGCGACCGGCGCGGCTCCCAACGCGCTCCCCTACGTGCTGGCGTTCGCGGCCGGCAGCTTTCTCTATGTCGCCATGTCTGACCTGATCCCGGGCCTGCACCGCGAGGCCGTGGACGTCGGCGCGGTTCGTCAAGTGGTGATGATCGGGCTCGGCGTCGGCACCATCGTGCTGCTGTAGGTTTTCGGGCGGGGCATCCCATCTGGGCGCCGCGCCCGAAAACCGCTCCGCAACGGCGGGGCGCGCATTCTCGCGCGCCTTCGCCTGGTCAGACAGGCGCCTGTCTGAAACCCCCGCGGACGTTCTTCAGCAACCTGCGAGCCGGCCATCACCTTGGGCGGGGCGGGCGGGAATATCGGGGCTGACCGATGGGTCTGTAGTACTGTGAAAGTACGATCCATGTGGACATCACGATGCGTGCGGGCGGTCGTTCCGGGCCTGGCCATCGTCGCGATGGTGGCGCAGGGGACGGCGCTCGGCCAGACTCGTGACGCTGGCGCCACGCCCACGAGGCAACCTTTCGCGCCCCCGCGAGACACGCCCGCTCAGGACACACTCAACGGATCGGCCACGCTCTACGGTCGCGTGGTGACCGCCGACACCGGGGCCGCGGTCAAACGTGCGGTCGTGTCGCTGCAGGGCGAGAACATTCGGGGCCGGCGCCGAGCAGAAACCGACGAGGCCGGCGGCTACGTCTTCACCGATCTGGTCGCCGGACGATACACGGTCACGGTCAGCAAAGCGGGCTTTATCACCCTCGCCTTCGGTCAGAAACACCCCCGCCAGCCGGCGCTCCCGATTCAAGTCGATGCGAACGCCCAACTCGAAGGGGTGAACATCGCATTGCCCCGGGGATCGGTCCTGACGGGAACGCTGTGGGATGAAGACGGCGAGCCGATGGCCCGCGTCCTGGTGCTCGCCTCGCGCTACGTGTATCGCCAGGGCGAGCGCCGGATCGAACCGGCCGGCACCGATCAAACCGACGACCGGGGCCAGTTCCGTGTGTTCGACCTCGAACCGGGCGACTACTTCGTCAGCGCCACGCTGAATCAGCGGCCGGGTGGCGGCCGGGGCGGGTTCGGCGCTCCGCGCGGCGCGGTCGGACCAATTGGCCGGGGGGGAGTCAGACCGGCCGGACCGTTCGCCAATCAGGGCGCCAACGCGGAACCTACCGGCTTTGCGCCCACCTACTACCCCGGTGTCACCGAAATCCGTCAGGCTCAACCGCTCACCCTCGGGCTGAGCCAAGTGATGTGCGGTATCGACTTCGCCGCGCAGCTCGTCCCGATGGCGCGGGTCGCCGGTCTGGCGATCGCCCCGGACGGATCGCCCGCGGCCGGTGTCCAGATCATGCTAACCCCGGCCGACGCCACGGGGCGCATGCCGGGCAATGTGATGGGTGGCCGTGTCTCTCAGGACGGCTCTTTCGAGGTGAGCAACGTCCCGCCCGGTCGGTACAGAGTGGAGGCGCTGGCCGGCCGAGGACGACGAAATCGCGAGCAGGTCTTCGCGAATCACGAAATCACGGTCGCGGGACAAGACGTCACCGACGTGACCCTCATGCTCCGACGTGGCGCCCGGATCAGCGGCACGCTGGAATTCAGCGGCAGCCCGACCGTGACGCCGTCCGTCGAACGAGTGACGATCACGGCCACCCCGCTCGTCTCATCCGAAGTCCGGAGACGAAGCGAGTCCGGTGCCCGTGTCGAGCCAGACAGCAGTTTCGTCCTCAGCAACATCGGTCCGGGCCCCCGGCTGATCCGAGTCTCCGGGGTCCCGGACGGGTGGCAGCTGGAGGCGGTCCACCTCGAAGGACGCGACGTCATTGACACCCCGCTCGAGTTCCGTGGTGAAACGTCGATCGACCACGTCGTGCTCGTGCTCACCGACCAGATCGCCGAACTCACCGGCACGGTGCAGGATGACACCGGCGACGCCCTGACGGACTTCACCGTGATCGCCTTTCCCAGCGACGAGCGACTGTGGCAGCCCCGCTCCAGGCACATCCTGGCGTCCCGACCTGACCAGAACGCACAATACCGGCTCCGCGGACTGCCACCCGGCGACTATCTCCTCGCCGCGGTCGAGGTCGTCGAAGAAGGTGAGTGGTTCGAACCTCGATTCCTCGAGGAGCTACGCCGCCGCGCGACCCGAGTGACCCTCCGAAGCGGCGAAATCCAACCGTTGAACCTCGCGCTCGAAGCCGCACGCTAGGTTTCCAGGCGAGGCGCCCGTCTGGCAAGGCGCGACGAGGCAGCAGCCAGGTGGGCGCCCCGGCCGGCCGGGCGGGGGCGACCGACGAAGCAACGCCGTCCAGGCGGGCGCCTCGCCTGGAAACGCCCGATCGACGGCGCCGGTATACTCTGACGGCCGCCATGTCCTCCGCTCCCCGCCTCGTCCTCATTGACGGCAACAATCAGATGTACCGGGCGTATCACGCCATCCGCGACCTGACGGGTCCGGACGGGCGCTCGACAAACGCGGTCTACGGCTTCATTACGATGCTCCGGAAGCTGATCACCGACCACGAGCCTGAGCGCATGGCGGCGGCGTTCGACCTGCGTGGACCCACCTTCCGCAACCAGCTTGACGACGAGTACAAGGCCAACCGACGGCCGATGCCGGAAGACCTCGTTGAACAGGTCGAGGCCGTGCACGAGGCATGCCGAGCCCTCGGTGTGCCGATTGTGACCCACCAGGGCTTCGAAGCCGACGACGTCATCGGCACCCTGGCCACACGCGCGGCGGCGACTGGACTCGACGTGGTCATCGTCACGGGCGACAAAGACTTTTTCCAGCTCGTAGACGACCGCATCAGCGTGTTCAACCCGCGGGACGACGGGACCTGGTACGACGCCGAAGGGGTGAAGGAGAAGTTCGGCGTGCGCCCGGACCAGGTCGTCGACGTGCTGGCGTTGATGGGCGACAGCAGCGACAACATCAAGGGCGTCCCCGGGATCGGCGAAAAGGGTGCCCGAGAGCTGGTGACGAACTTCGGCCCACTCGACGAACTGCTCGCGCGGGCGTCAGAGCTCCCGAAGAAGAAATATCGCACGGCGCTAACCGACCATGCGGACGACGCTCGCCACAGCCGCGACCTCGTGCAGATCCGACTCGACGTCCCTGTGCCGGACGAACCAGACGCGTTTCGCTACCTCGGCCCGGACCGCGAGCGCTGTTTCACCCTGTTTTCCGCGTTGGGATTCAAGTCGCTGCTGAATGACTATGCGCCAACAGCAGAGACCGTCGTCACGGATTACCGGATCGTCAACGAGGTCGGCGACCTCGACGCGCTGGCCAAGACCTTGCGCGGAGCTGGCCGGTTCGGATTGCACGTGCTGACCGTCTCCGGGCCCCCGTCCCGCGACCGAATCGTCGGATTGTCGTTCTCGTCGACTCCTCGGTCGGCCTGCTACATCCCGCTTGCGGGTCACGGGCTCGACCTGAGCGGCAGTCTCGATGACCGTACCGTGTTCGACGCGCTACGGCCAGTGCTCGAAGACTCGGACGTCCGCAAGGTGGGACACGACCTGAAACGGGAGCTGTTGTGGCTGGCGGCCTGCGACATTGAACTCCGAGGCCTGGAGTTCGACACGATGCTCGCGAGCTATCTCCTCGATGCGACGCGCGCGACGCCGACGCTGGAGACCGTGGCGCTCGAAGTGATCGGCTATCAGGCCCTGACCGCCGAGTCGGTCCGAGGCAAGGGCGCCAAGGCACCCGGCTTTGACCAACTCCCCCCCGATGGCGTGTTGGCCTTTGCCTGCGAGCGTGCCGACTTGCCGTTGCAGGGGGCGGACGTGGTGCGGGCCCAGCTTGACGACGAAGACCTGGGAACGCTCTATCGCGAACTGGAACATCCGCTGGTGCCGGTGCTGGCTGCGATCGAAACCAACGGCATACGGGTCGACACGGATGCCCTGGCGGCGCAGTCGCAACGGATGGACGCCGAACTCGCGGACCTGCAGACACGGATTTTCACGTTGGCCGGTGAGGAGTTCAACATCAACTCGCCGCGTCAACTCTCGGCCATTTTGTTCGACAAGCTGGCGCTCCCGTCCCGGAAGAAGACGGGGAAAACACGCGTCGCCTCCACGTCGGCCGACGTACTCGAGGAGCTCGCCGCGCAGCACGAACTGCCGCGACTCATCGTCGAGTGGCGCGGCATCAAGAAACTCAAAGGCACCTATGTCGACGCCTTGCCGCAACTGGTGCGCCCCGAAACCGGTCGGGTGCACACCTCGTTCAACCAGGCGGTCGCGGCCACCGGACGTCTGAGCAGCAGCGATCCCAATCTGCAGAACATCCCAATCCGCACGCCGCTGGGCCGTGACATTCGACGCGCGTTCATCGCTCGCGACGGGCACCGGCTCATTTCGGCCGACTACTCACAGATCGAGCTGCGCGTGCTGGCCCATCTGTCGGAGGACAGCGCGCTCATCGAGGCGTTCGTCCGCGACGAGGACATTCACGACCAGACGGCACATCGGGTGTTCGGAGACAACAGCGACCTTGACCCGCACGAGCTGCGACGGCGCGCGAAGATCATCAATTACGCGCTGCTCTATGGGAAAACGGCGTTCACGCTGTCTCGCGACATCGGGGTGCCCCCCAAGGAGGCGCAAGCGTTCATCGACGCCTACTTCGCGGGCTACCCCCAGGTCCGCGGGTTCCTGGATCGCATCGTCGAAGAGGCTCGGGAGACAGGCGAGGTCCGGACGATGTTCGGCCGGCGACGACTCGTGCCGGAACTGCGCAGCCGCAACGGACAGATCCGGGCCGCGGCGGAGCGCGCCACCGTGAACATGCCGATCCAGGGCAGCGCCGCCGACATCTTAAAACGAGCGATGATCGATCTGGCAAACCGGCTGCCCCCCTCGTCGCCGATGATCTTGACCGTGCACGACGAGTTGGTGCTGGAGGTCCCGGCCGACGAGGCTGACGCGGTGGCGGCGCTGGTCCGAGACCGGATGGCACAGGCGGCGCACCTTCGAGTGCCGCTCACGGTTGGCCTCGGTATCGGTCCGAACTGGATGGACGCCAAAGCCTAGGTTTTCCGACGAGGCGCGCACCTGCGCGCCTCGCGGCCGCGGAGTGGGGCACTCGGGGTCCCCACGTAGCGGTCGCGGGGGTTCGGGGCGCAGCCCCGTCTAAAGGGGTCGCGCCCGCGTGGACGGCGTTGCTTCCTCGGTCACATGCCGCCTGCATGCTCCCTCGTCGCGCCTTGCCACGCAGACGCCTCGTCGGAAAACCCCCTCTGACGTTTATTAGCAACCTGCTAGTTTTTCGCGCCGATCCGTCCACCTCGGCAGGAAACCGCTCTTCGTCGTTTCTTTGCAACCACTTAGCCTAGGCCAGGGCCCTGAGCGGCCCTGAGCCGGCGGGGTTGTATAATCCGGGTGCTACATGGCGGCACCCACATCGATTGCACGGTCCGAGCACAACCTCTCCAGCCGCAATATCGACGACGACGCGCTGAAGGTCATCCGCAGACTCCAGCAAAACGCGTTCGAGACCTACCTCGTCGGCGGTGGCGTCCGCGACCTGCTCCTGGAACGGCGGCCGAAGGATTTCGACCTCGGCACGTCGGCGCATCCGAACCAGATCAAGAAGCTGTTCCGAAACTGCTGGATCATCGGGCGGCGGTTCCGTCTGGCGCACATCAAGTTCGGCGCCAAGACCCTGGAGGTCGCCACGTTTCGGAAGAAGGTGCCGCCAGAAACCGACACCGAACGGAAGGCGCGTGAGGCGGAACAGGCCGCCAGACGGGAGGCGGCGTCCCGCGATGGCACCAAGCCCAGGCGGGTCATTCCTCGGGATAATACCTTCGGCACCGCCGAGGAAGACGCGTTTCGCCGCGATTTCACGATCAACGCGTTGTTCTACGACGCGTCGAACCGCTCGATCCTCGACTACGTGGGCGGCATGGAGGATATCCGGAGCCGCACAATCAGAAGCATCGGCGACCCGAACGAGCGTTTTCTGGAGGATCCGGTGCGCATGTTACGGGCGGTCGTCCTCGCGGCCCGGCTCGATCTCTCGATCGATCCGGCCGTCAGCGCGGCCATCCGCAAGCACCGGGGCGAGATCGTACACAGCTCCCCCGCCCGGCTCGTAGAAGAGCTCTACAAAATCGCCCGTAGCGGCTCGTCCGAACAAATCGTCCGTGATCTGAGTGACACCGGGTTACTGCGCCACATCGCGCCGGAACTCGACCGAGCCCGGTCCGATGCGCTTTGGCGGTCGCTGGGGGCACTGGACCGCTACCGGCGACGCTTCGACGACAGCCCGCCGAGCCTCTGCAACGCGGTGCTGCTCGGGAGTCTGGTCTCCTCGTTCACTGCCATCGAGCGGCCCCATCGGCGCGCCGCCCGGGAGCCGCTGTCGAAGCGGCCACTGGAGGTCGCGCTCGGCGTGCTACCGGTCGCGAGACGGGACGTGGAGCGTCTCCGCCAAATTGTCGATCTACACGGACGTCTGACAGGCGCGCCGCTCTCTCCCCGCGCCAAACGGACGCTGACACACCGCTCGGCGTTCGCGGACGTGCTCACCTGGATAGAGATTCACGGCGACAGCCCGGAGCTGGCCGAACAGTGGCGGGCCGAGGCGGCTTCTCAGGCGGACGCCTCGGACGACGCGCCCCGCCCCCGGAGACGCCGACGGCGACGCCGACGCGGGCCCCGGAGTGGTGAGGGAGGCGGAGAACCGAGCGCCGGCGGAGAGACGCCATCCGACGGGTAACCGGGTCTATGCCTCTCACCCAAGCAGGATGCCGGTCACCCGGACGAACGACATACCGACTCCCACGACGGCGATCGCGATAAAGCCAAGTGAGGCGAGCAGCACCCAACTGCTGTCTTGGCGGTCGTCATCCAGCGGCATGAGTTGCGCGGCGATCCAGCCGGCCGCGAAACCGCCACCGTGGGCCCAGTTGTTGATCCCCGGCATGATGAAGCCGAACACGCCCAAAATGATCGCCCACTGCCAGAGCTGCTGCGTCATCACGGAACTGCCCCGACGACGCCCGTAGACAATCAGGGCGGCCAGCAGCCCGAAAATGCTCCCCGACGCGCCGACCGTGGGCACTCCACTCATCACGTTCGAGGCCAGAAAACTGCCGGCGCCGGCGATGTTGAACAACAGAAAGGCACGCCCTGGGCCGTAGACCTCGGCCACCCCCGGACCGAGGTTCCGGATCCACATCACGTTGAACACGATGTGCAGCAGGCTCCCGTGCAGGTACATGGCGGTGAATATCGTCCACCACCATCCTTGATCCCAGGCCAGCCCACCCGTCATCCCGAGTTGCCACAGCGCGCGTCCGCCCGGCGAGAGGATCGACATCAGCCCACCGGCCTGAAAAATCGCTTCGGGCTGCAGGATGAGCGCCAAGGCATACAGCGTGACGCACGCGCCGGCGATGACGTTGAAGAGGTCC
>Ga0066376_10003505_pt1 | contig 14000 bp, 11 predicted proteins | sample Knorr_S15_td_Bot_FD_77009 | JGI IMG/M metagenome (GOLD analysis project Ga0066376, IMG submission 77009) | Marine microbial communities from Southern Atlantic Ocean transect - Knorr_S15_td_Bottom_ad_5009_LV_A | ecosystem: Environmental > Aquatic > Marine > Oceanic | place: Southern Atlantic... | reverse complement strand
TAGAACTCTTATCAATTCAGTAATTATTGATAAATGTTAAACCTAATTTAGGAACTTAGTTTAGTCTAAACCTGCACATCAATATTCAAATTGATTCCTCTGGGTAAAGTGAAGGGATAGAAAGCCCCACCCAACCTTTGGGGCACCCCCCTGTTTATATGTTATATGTCGCTCTCACACAAAACAGGGGGAAAAGGTTGCTTTGTGATAGGAATCACATCTCAGACAGGGCTGTTGATATTTTACTGGTTCCTATGAGACTAGAAAGATGGTGCTGTTGAAGTAAGGGACGGTTTGAAATTTAGAGCAGATATTTAGATAATATCTTATGAAAGAAGATAGAATTGTTAGATATTCACAAAAGAATACGGATGAATCGAGTTAAAAATTTACCGGTATTTCTTTCTGAAGTTATAGTCCTGCTGCTATTAATATCCACAGCTCACGGGGATCCCTGTTCTGCCCCAAATTTGGGGGCAGCGCACTCCGGCGCTCCGGGAGAAGTGAATTGCTCCGGATGCCATTCAGGAGTTGTGAATACAGGACCAGGAACGATTAACTACATCGTTGGTGACGGTTCATTTCATTATTCACCTAGTGAGCTTTACACTCTTTTTCTGACTATTACGCAGGATGATGTGAATCAGTTCGGCTTTCAGACCACTGCCTTAAAGAGCAGTAATAATACAACTGCAGGCACAATGATTTTGACAGATACGCAAAACACGAAGCTCCTCTACGGAAACAACCGGGTCTATGTGGGGCATACAATTTGCGGTGCAGATGCTTATCCGGCTGGATCTCAGCAATGGTCATTTCAATGGGAAGCGCCGGCCTCGGATGTTGGAGATATTGACTTCTATCTTTCGTCTCTGGCCACGAATCACAGCCATTCTTCATACGGTGACAATACCTATGTCCAAACAATAACTCTGAGCCCGCTGCAAAGCGTAACTTTGGAAATTGATAACAATGAGGGCTGGAACCTAGTGGGACTTCCGCTTGAAGTGGAAAATTCTGCCTATGATATTATTTTCCCGGAAGCAATCGGTGGAACTTTATACTCATTCAGCGATGGATATAATTTGGAAACAAACCTCATCCACGGAAATGGATACTGGTTGAGATTTTATAATTCCGGCAGTTCAGCAGTTATGGGTATGCCTGTCAATGAACTTACAATGTATTTGAGTGCAGGTTGGAATCTCATTTCAGGAATTACAAATAGTGTGAATATTTCAAATATACAGGATCCGGAAGGTTTAATTATCCCCGGTACGCTTTTTAACTATAATTCTTCTTCGGGATATTCGAATGATGAAGAACTTCATCCGGGAAGAGGTTATTGGCTCCGTGCTAATAATTCCGGAAATATTTTCCTCACGAATGAGTAGCAAACGCAATTTACTATGAAGAAACAAGTCATATTTCTTTTGTTTGCATTCACTTGTTTTATGAATGCTCAAACCTCATATGAGTTTGGGGAAAATTACCGGATTGTACCCGTGGAAAATGTGAACCAAAAATTTCCCTTTGCCGAATATGATTCCTATGGTACGCTTCATATAGTTTGGGTAAATCAAGTCAGCAGTAATTTGAATGTGTATTATGCACAATCGGTAGACGGAGGAATTTCTTTTTCGGAGCCGGTGAGAATGAATTCCAATGTTCATACGATAGTAGCGTATATGCAATCGGGTCCAAAAATAGCAATTCGAGGGAACGAAATAGTTGTACTCTTTATGGATGATCGCAGTGGGTATACTTCTATTTATATCAATGCATCACCTGATGGAGGAATAAGCTGGGCAGGAGATTTAAAAGTGAGTGATCAACCGTATTTAAATGCATATCCTGAGTTTAGTGTTGGAATTGATAACGAACTTCATCTTGTTTATTACAGCTACAATCAAAATTATTCTCTCAATAGCGTACGGTATTCTATTTCTCCTCAATATTCAAGCGGGTTTTCGCCCAGTGTTCCGGTTGGAATCACAAGCGAAGAAATGGAGCCGTGCGATTGTTGTCAGCCAGATGTAGTTGTTGCCAATAATGGAGATTTGTTCATAGGGTATCGAAATAATATTTCAAACCAGCGAAAACACTATATCGTAAGCAAATTGTACGGAGAAGATGATTTTCATGAACCAGTTCCAATTTCGAGCCTATCTGATGTGATTGCAAACTGTCCATCTTCAGGACCTTCTTTATCAATTGAAGGGAATCAAATCGCTTCTGGTTTCTATGTAAGCCAGCAAAATAAATCATATATAAACAACGCTTCACTTGAATCGCTCACATTTACTTCTGAAGTCAATGTCTATCCCGGATCAACATCTCAACAGAATTTTCCCAAAGTTTTTTTAAAAGAGTCAACAATTCATACTATTTGGATTGATTATCGAGATGGGAATCCTGACATTTATTACGCTGCTATGGAATTAGGAACATCCGAAGTAACCAATGAACAAAAAGTTAATGATAGTATTGAAGATTTTGTACATAAAGATCCATTTCTCATGTGGGGATATGAGAACCTGTATAGTTTTTGGTCTGATAACCGGACCGGTGATTATCAAATCTATATGTCATCAACCGGTATGGCAAACATAGAATCCATTACAGTTACTAATTTGCAGGGCTGGAACTTAGTCGGGTTGCCTGTGGAAGTAGAAAATAGTTCAGGTATCACGTTGTACCCGGAATCAATCGAAGGAACTTTATATTCTTTCAGCGGTGGATATAATCTGGAAACAAACCTTTCTCCTGGTGAAGGATACTGGCTGAGATTTAATTACGCGGGAAGTACAACCATTGCCGGTGCTCCTATGGATGAACTCACAATCAGTCTGAATGAAGGTTGGAATCTCATTTCCGGGATAACACAACCTGTGTACGAGTCAGATATTCAAGATTCAGATGGAATTATAATTTCCGGTACATTGTATAGTTTTGCTCCTGAAGGTTATACAAATTCAGAAATTCTTGTACCGGGGAAAGGATATTGGATTCGGGCGAATAATTCGGGTACAATTATATTAATATCCAACTGATTAAATTCTATCTGGAGTTATTATATTATATCGTTGGAGAAAACAAATTTGAGCCTGCTTTACAGTTTTAGAAAGAATTTAAATTTGTGATGAAAATAGAAAGGAATTTGTAATGACAAAATTAACATATTTGATAATGATTCTATTTTCTGCTGGGTTCTCTCAGGTTTATGAAATAGGAGACCAGGTTTCAATAGAACACCAGATGATGGAATTTGAAGTTTGTTATGGAGATTATCCTTTAGAAAATTTAAAATTAGCAGATTTTAATGGAGAGTTGAATGGAGGTAATTATGCAATTACATTTATTGCTCTTCAAAGTGGAACGTGAGCGGGGTGAACAGCCTTGGCTCCTCAGGTTGAGGAATTAATTTCAGAATTAAGTGCTATTGAATATGTACAAGCGTTTTCAGCAGTTTATTTCCCCACGGGTGCATTTACCTGTGAAGAGTGGGGAGAATTAGGCGAATCTGGAATACCAGTATTAATTGAGACTTATGATATATATTCATGGTTTATGTATAATGGATTCCCGGAATTTGTCATTTTAGATCAAAACATGTCTGTGTTTGATAAACCCGTTGATTTGGATCCGTTATATATACATGAAAAAATCCAGGAAGCATTGGGTAATTGCAATCAGTGTGGTGATTTGGCAAATATTGAAGTGAGTTTAGATGAAAACTGGAACATTGTTGGACTTCCCCTTGATGTAGATGATGCTTCTTATAATCTTCTATTTCCTGAATCAATTGAAGGAACATTATACTCTTTTGATAATGGATATAACCTTGAAACAAGTTTAATTCATGGTGAAGGGTACTGGTTGAGATTCAATGAAGAAGGTAGCACCACTATTTCAGGCACCCCAATCAATGAACTTACTATTAGTCTGAATGAAGGATGGAATCTCATATCAGGCATAAGCACTCTTTTAGATATCACAGCGATACAAGACCCGGATGGAATTATCATTTTCGGTACGGTTTATGGATTTACTTCGGGTGGTTACTCAAATGAAGAAATTTTGGAACCGGGAAAAGGATATTGGATTCGGGCAAATAATTCAGGTTATGTATCTATGATAAGTAACCCGGAGTTATTACCAGAAGATTGCTATATTGTGCCTGAAGTAGGTCCTTGTGATGGAATATGTCCAACATACTATTACAATCAAAATAGCAATGAATGTGAAGAGTTTATTACTGGATGCTGTGGAGTTGAAGCATTTGAAACTATGGAAGAATGTATTAGCACTTGTGAATAACTAGCGTATTTTGATTAGGTAGTTCCCAAAATCCTACCTACAGGCACCTCTCTTGAAATTCATCAATACACACCTCTTTGTAAAGAAGTGGAGATAGGGTAAATTCTGGTGTAATGCGGAAATTATTATTTATATCAACCAACATTCTGTTGATGCTTTTATCAGGATGTAATATTCTTTACATAGAAAAAACCGGGGTTCATCCTTTTTTAATTCAAGTACCAAAAGTAATGAATATTGCTCATGCTGGCGGGAAAGGACTTGGACCGGAAAATACTTTGTTAACACTTCATAATGCGGTTAAATCAGGCGCTGATATTCTGGAAATTGATATACATTCTACAGCAGATAGCGTGCTGGTGTTACTCCATGATCATACAGTTAACCGGACCACAAATGGTCATGGTTATGTATGGAATTTTACATTGGAAAAATTAAGTCATTTAGATGCCGGGTACTACTGGACAGAGGATGACAGCCTTACTTTTCCATTCCGGAATTTTGGTATTACTATTCCTTCTCTTCAGGAAATTTTTACCACGTTTTTTGATCTCAGGTTGAACATTGATATCAAACAGGATGAACCTCATATCATTAAAGATTTGTGTCATATGATCAAGGAAAACGGAATGGTACATAGGGTCTTAATCGGTTCATTTATTGATGAAGTATTGCATGAGTTTCGGATAGAATGTCCTGGTGTTGCCACTTCCGCCGGAAGGGATGAAGGTATGCTGTATTACAGATTAAACTCGTTCCATCTTGGATGGTTATATTCTCCATCAATAGATGTATTTGAGATACCTGAATTTTATAAAAAGACTCCTGTAATAAATGAACAGTTAATAACAGGATTACATAAAAAAAACATTCCCATTTATGTGTGGACGGTAAATGAAAAAGAGGGTATGCAACGCTTAATTAAATTAGGAGTAGATGGGATTATCACAGATTATCCAGATAGACTAGCAAGAATTTTAAAAAAATCATTATAAGTTGATACTTCTGGTTAAATTGAAGAGAGCTTGATTGTGGGATGATTGGTAGATTTATGTATAGAATAGGAGATTAAAGAAAATGTTTATAGCAATGAATCGATTTAAGATTGTCCTAACTAAAGAACAGGACTTTGAGAATATTTGGAAAAATAGAGAAACACATCTTGATGATGTTCCCGGGTTTATCGAATTCCATCTGGTGAAAGGCAAATCCCAGGAAACTTACACGTTATATGCTTCCCACAGTACCTGGAATTCCAGGGGAGATTTTGAAGCATGGACAAGATCAGAGGCATTTCGATTGGCACATAAAGAAGGAGGACAACATAGTGATATTTATCTTGATCATCCGGAATTTGAGGGATTTGAAGTAGTTATTTAACAATAATGTTCCTTAATTTTTTCCGGTAATCAACTTTTTCCTCCGTATTATTTCTGTGAGCAGTATCACCTCATCTTCTAAGAAATTTTATTACTAAAAGACAGCCCGCAGGCAAGGTGTCTTACTTAAATGAGGAGATTAGACGTATCCTCACCCACGGACTAAATCTGAATTGCTTACTTCATTCCCTTCAATAAACTAAAAATTAATCCCTTTATGTTTGTGTGTTCCACATCACTTTATTTGTGTTAAATACTTTTTATTCGCTCTGCTTATTCCTTGATTGATTATTTATCCGTTAGTAGTACTTTTTATAAGTAAATCACATTATTTTTACGTTATAGTAAGTAGTTTTAACTATTTGGAGGATTTATCATGATGAAGCGACACGTTATTTGTGTGACACTTATGTTTCTAGGGCTGTGTTTTGCTGATGAAGTTTCTCATATTGAGAATCAACTCATTGTCAAATTTCAACCGGGATTAACAGAAGCCGACCTGGCTCAGATGTTTCATTCTTCCGGGTATAAAGCAGAAAAATTACTTGTGAAGCGTTTAAACTTATGGTTGGTTTCTGCAGATCCAACCAGGACAGGATCTACAATTGATGCACTTGAAGCGATGAGCACAAAACCAGAAGTGATGTACGCTCAACTTGACCATTTAGTAACCCGGCGGGAATTCCGGGTTGAACCCAATGATCCGGATTTTGGTCAAATGTGGGGTATGCATAACACTGGCCAAAACGGAGGAACAGTAGATGCTGATATTGATGCACCGGAAGCGTGGGAATTGAATACAGGCGGAATGACAGCACTTGGTGATGACATTGTGGTAGCTGTTGTAGATGGAGGTGTCCAGACTTCCCATGAAGATTTGACAGAAAATATTTGGGTGAATGAAAACGAAATTCCGGGCAATGGTGTAGATGACGATGCCAATGGGTATGTTGATGATATTTATGGCTGGGATGCTTACAGCAATGACGGATCTATTCCTTCTAACGATCATGGCACTCACGTTGCCGGAACAATTGGCGCAAAAGGTAATAACGGCACAGATGTGGTTGGTGTAAACTGGAATGTAAAAATTATGGCAGTTGCAGGTTCATCAGGTTCAACTTCAACAATTAGTATTGCGTATGGATATGTATTAGATCAAAAATCTTTATGGCTTGAGACCATTGGACAAAAAGGCGCAAATGTAGTTGCTACCAACAGCAGTTTTGGTGTGGATTATGCAGACTGCAGTTCAGGATCGTATCCTGTATGGAATGACCTCTACAATGCAATGGGAGAAGTGGGTATTTTAAGTGCTGCAGCTACGATTAATAGCAATGTGAATGTAGATCAACAGGGTGATGTTCCCACAGGATGTGGCAGTGATTATCTGGTGACAGTTACCAATACAACACGCAATGATGTGAAATACAGTTCTGCAGGTTATGGTGCAACAACTATAGACCTGGGAGCCCCGGGGACGGATATCTGCAGTACGGTACCAACCAATGGTGTCAGTTGTTCTTATACCGGTACCTCCATGGCAACTCCTCACGTAGCAGGAGCGGTTGGTTTTTTACATGCAGTCGCTTCACCGATATTAGCTCAACAATGTCTGGATGATCCTGCTACATGTGCGCTTACGATAAAACAGGCAATGCTTGATAATGTTGATCCTTTGCCAAGTCTTCAGGGAGTTACAGTCAGTGGAGGAAGATTAAATCTTTACAATTCATCCCTTGCAGTCAGCGGAGCAATGCCTTCTCTTCAATTTTCCCCGGGATCATTTTCAGTTACACTGAATGCTGACCAATCAGTGACAGAGTATCTAATGATTACCAACACTGGGGAAGATGATTCCGAATTGCATTACAGTATAAGTTCAGCTCCGTATGAAAATCCCGGTGGCGGGCCGGATGGAGAGGGAAACTTCTGGGCAGATTCTGACAATGAATCTTCCATCCCTGTAGATTGGATTGACATTTCCACCACAGGAACTGCATATTCTTTTCCCCAGAATGATCAAGCCGGAGGTTCAATAAATATTGGCTTTGATTTTCCTTTTTATGGGCAGACTTATTCCCAGTGCATTGTGAATGCCAATGGCTGGGTTGGTTTTGGATCAGATAATACTGCATGGGACAATAGTGGTATCCCAAGTAGTGGAGCTCCCAGGCCTGCCATCTTTGGATTCTGGGATGATTTGAACCCTGTGAATGACCAGTGTAACGAATACTGTTCAGGTAACGTCTACTATCATTCAAACTCTGAGAGGATGGTTATTACTTTTGATGCAGTTGCCCACTGGTGGACGAATAATGAAAATAGTTATTACACGTTCCAGGTTGTGCTTTATCCCAGTGGAGATGTACAGTTGAATTATGGTCCCATTACAGGAACCCATTCAGCTACCATCGGAATGCAGAATTCTGCTGGAAATATAGGACTTCAGGTGTCAAATAATGGGGATTTTGCTCATAACGATTTATCGGTAGAATTTACTGGTGAACCAGGTTGGATCGCAGTTACTCCCGATCAGGGAGTGGTCTATGCAGGGAATTCAGAAAATGTTGAAGTTGCGTTTAACAGCATTGGATTAACAAATGGAGAATTCAACGCTTCATTGAAGATTAGCAGTAACGGAGGAACTGCAACCATACCTGTTCTCATGACAATTGAAGGAGGTGGGCAGACGTCCATGGATGTGAGCTACATGGAAAACTGGAATCTTGTTGGACTTCCCCTTGAAGTGGACAATGCTTCCTACAATTATCTATTTCCTGAATCAATAGATGGAACATTATACTCATTTAATAATGGCTACAATTCAGAGTCTGAACTTATTGCAGGAGACGGCTACTGGCTTCGATTTGTGAATTCCGGAATTGTGACCATAACCGGTTCTTCTATCAGTGAACTCACTCTCAGCTTAAGCGCAGACTGGAACCTGATTTCCGGTATATCTGAGGAACTCTCTATCTATTCTTTTTCTGACCCGAACGATATTATTGTTCCAAATACTCTCTACAGTTTTTCAGACGGATATTCAATTTCGGAATCATTAACTCCGGGACAAGGATACTGGATCAGAACGTATGAAGCAGGTGAGATTACTCTATCTACTGGTGCATCAGCAAAAACGTCACCAATGAATTATAGTTTAAAAGAAAAAGCGAACACTCTTACAATCAATGGAACAGAGCTGTATTTTGGAATTGATATTCCTAAAGAAGAAATGCTTAGTTACACTCTTCCGCCAAAACCACCAGTTGGAGCCAAAGACATCCGTTTTTCCGGTGACACAAAACTCTGTTCAACCGATGAATGTGTGATTGAAGTGATGAATGATGGCAATCCGCTTACGTTGGAATTCGATATTAAAGATAGTGAGGGGTGGGAATTAGTTGAAGAAAGTGGAAACGTGTTAACGTGTTCGGGTGTTCAAGTGCTAGACCTGAGGAGAGAATCGGAAACTTTTATATTGAGAAAATCTACATCTTCCCAGATTCCCACAGAGTTTGCACTACTTCCAGCTTACCCAAATCCGTTTAATCCTGTGACGACGATTAAGTTTTCAATTCCTAATGTAGAAAAACAGCATGCTGCGTCTCTACAAATTTATGACATCACCGGGAAATTAGTTGAAACCCTTGTGGATAAACAACTGACACCGGGGCATCGCATCATCCAATGGAATGCCAATACCTTCTCCAGTGGGGTGTATTTCGTCCGCCTGGAATCAGGAACCTTTTCCCAATCACAAAAACTAATCTTGTTGAAGTAAAATAAATAGAGAACACCTTAAATAAGGAATTCCACTTTGGAATCCCTTATTAATTTCAGGTATACATTTTAACTTTATTGAATGAATCGGAGCCAATATCTATAAAAATTTGAACAGAATAATGTTACCTTTTTTCTGTTGTTTTTGTTTGTACGCACAGAAGAAAACTGAAACAATAAATAAGGATCATAAAATTGAAATTCTACGGCCAAAATTGCATCTTTTTTCCCATGTAGTTATACCAACGAGTATTGCCTGGATTATGAATTCAGGGAACAACTGGGAGGGCACTGCATTGACTTATGGATTAACAAATCTGGTGGATCTGGATCACGTGCTTGCCAAACCGGTTTATGATCCTGACAGGTGCAGTATAAATTATCACCCCCTGCATTCTGAATATTTAATAATTGGATATAGTCTGTTAGCATTAAATCAACAGACAAAAGATGTAGGGACAGGATTATTAATCCATATGGGACTAGATTATATAGATTGTGAAATGATGAAAAAAAATAATTTAATTCAAACTGGTACTTTCAATATGTATACCATATCTCATTTCCTTTTCTGGTACGGAATTGGAAAATATTCTGATCTAAAAACGGATGAAATGTTTTCCATTTCAATGGTATGGGAAGCCTCAGAATTAAAATTACCATTTAAGTTTGCGAAAGAAGGGTGGATGAATAAGTCAGTTGATTTGATTGCAAATTATTTGGGTTTTGTTTCAGGAAGAAATGGGTAGTTTTTCTGACTAAATTAACAGGTGTCCATTTCAAGGCCGAATTTTAGGAAAACTCTATGAACGTGAAAATATACGCGCAACTTCTTTTCATTCTTCTTTTCGGCTGTACATCGATATCAGAGAAAATGGGATTGGCGGAAGTTCAGGAATTTATCCGAAAAGGAAGCGGGCAGACAGTTCCAATGACAGGTGTTCTTAGTCAGGAAATGACTGCAAAAATTGATTCACTACTTTTGGAAAAACTCACTGTGGATGTTGCGGTGCAGATTGCCCTCATGAACAATCCCATAATTCAGGTGATATATTATGACCTGGAAATTGCCTATGCAGATGTAATGCAATCCGGAATATTGGGAAATCCAACGCTGAGTGCTTCAGTTTTAAATTCCCAAGAAGATAGAGGGAAGCATACTGAGATTTCAATCGAACAGAATGTACTGGATATTGTGTTATTGCCATTACAAAAGAAACTGGCCAAGGCAGAATATCAGCAGGTAAAATTTCAGGTTGGACATGCTGTATTGGAAATAATCAAGGATGTCAAAACTGCCTTTTACGTTTTGCAGGCAGACCGACACATGATGACTTTACAGAAAGACGTGCTGAAAGCTGCTGAAGCCGCTGTTGAATTAGCAGAACGTCAGTATAAAGCCGGGAACATAAATACATTGGATCTTGCCAGCCATCAGGCTGCTTTACATGACGACCAATTGGAGTGGATGGAAAATGAAGCAGAATTATTTTCTAATCGGGAAAACTTACGTAAGCTATTGGGTTTAACCGGTGCCGGCCCAAATTTAAATATTGAAGCTGATTTAAGTAAACTCCCATTTTCGGATCCTGAATTAAGCAATGTAATCAGAACAGCATTCGCTCAACGGCTGGATCTGGCGGCGGCGCAACAGGAATTAGTAATTCTCAAAAAAGCATTGTTTTTAGCTCGGACAGAAATCATTCCTGACATTACAGGGGAAGTGGAAAGCGAAAGTGCTTATGACGAGGATTCCCATCTTGGATCTAGTATTGAATTGGATATCCCCTTGTTTGACAGAGGTCAGGCACAGGTTGTCAGGTTCAAAGCTGAACTCAGCCAAAGCGAAAAACAAATTGAAGTTTTGAAACAGGAAATCCGTTCAGAAATTCGGATTATTCATAATCAAATGGATACAAAACGGAAAGCTGTTGAATATTATCGGGATATTATTATTCCTGTTCATGAGGATGTTGTTCATGCTTCTCAAAAAGAATATAATTTTATGCTGCTGGGAGCTTATACTCTCCTGGAAGTGAAACAGGACGAAATTAATGCCCGCAGAAATTATATTTTAACCTTGCGGGATTATTGGATTCTACGAACAGATTTGGAACATGCCAGTGGTGTTGAATTATCAAATAAGTAATGCAATAATTTTTATAAGGAATTTTAAAAAAGGAAAACCATGAAAGAAAAATATATTGGAAAAACATTTCTCACAGGCACTTTATTACTGATACTACAATTGCCTTTATTACAAGGAAAAGATTTACCCTATACTCCGGTGATTACCCCCAATGGAAGTACCCTACCGTGGAAAATGGTTGATGGTGTCAAGGAATTCCATTTAATTGTGGAAGAAATCGAATATGAAATGGCACCCGGGATGACTATTAAAGCCTGGGGATATAACGGACAGACCCCTGGCCCTACAATTGAAACGGTCGAGGGTGACCGGGTCAGGATATTGGTCACCAATAAACTTCCGGAACCTACAGCAGTGCATTGGCACGGAATTCTTTTACCCAGTGGAATGGATGGCGTGCAAGGATTGACCCAGCCGGGTATTCAGCCCGGAGAAACATTTGCCTATGAGTTTACACTCCGCCAGCATGGAACACAAATGTATCATTCACATGGCGATGAGATGGTCCAGATTGGATTGGGAAGTATGGGTTTTTTCATAATCCATCCCAAGGAGAGAAAAAATAAAATCGACCGGGATTATGCTATATTTCTGAATGAATGGTTTATTGATCCGGGCACATATACTCCGGATCCCAATGTGATGACAGAGTTTAATATTTTTACGTTTAACAGCCGTGCTTTTCCTGGAACAGATGCCATCATTGCCCAAACCGGTGACAGGGTTCGTGTCCGGATTGCGAATGTCGCCCAGGATGCACATCCAATCCATTTACACGGACACTATTTCCACGTTGTAGCCACGGATGGAGGCGATATTCCTGAATCTGCCCAATGGCCGGAAACAACGGTGCTGGTGGCGCCGGGGCAGACCCGGGATTTTGAATTTACTGCAATTCCTGGAGATTGGGCAATGCACTGTCACAAGAGGCACCATCCCATGAATGCCATGGGCCATGATGTCCCCAATGTGCTGGGAGTCAATCAGGATGGCTTGGAAGAAAAGATTCGGGAATTACTCCCAAATTATATGGCAATGGGCGAAGATGGCATGGCTGAAATGGCTGAAATGAACATGGAGGGTCCCATCAATACTCTGCCTATGATGGCGGGCGATGGTCCATTTGGAACCGTTGCAATGGGCGGAATGTTTACCATCCTGAAAGTAAGGGATGAACTTGATGAAGAGAATGTTGGTTGGTATCCAAATCCACCCGGGACAGTTGCTTCTAAAGTGAGCGGTACAACAATAGATCCAACTCAAAAAGAACAAATTTATGTTTGTCCTATGCATCCAGATGTCCAACAGCCCGATCCGGGTTCCTGTCCCAAATGCGGAATGTTTTTAAAACTGAAAAAGCAGGTTCATTAAGTCAAACAACTAATCTGGATGAAATGCACATAAATCATCTTTTATTTTGGGGGATGTTTGGATTAACTGTTGAGTTGTTCTTTACGGCATTGGTAGAATTATTTACAAAAAAGAATTATAATTTAATGGGACATTCTTCCCTCTGGATGTTTCCGATTTATGCACTGGGACTCACCTATGGATTTGATTTTGTGAAACAGATTATACCACATGACTTTCTTCGCTACCTTTCTTACCCCTTTTGGATTTGGGGAGTGGAACTTTTGATTGGATTTCCAGCAATTAAATTAGGCATCAGAATTTGGGATTACAGCTATTTATCAGGTAAGAAACATTGGAAAGGAATTATCAGTTTTGTCCATTTCCCAATTTGGGTATTGTTTGGAATTTTAGTAGAAATTGTTGATAGACTAATATTGTAAATAAATTTTTCCGTGTCCCTCTGGGATGTTTGTAAATTATCATAGTTTAAATATGACGATCTATTTCCCAACCAAATTATTAATTAGTACTGGTCCAATTTATGGGGGCTGGTCATGTATTTTTAATTCATGTATGTAGATATTATCATTGCACATCCAAATCCTGATAGCTTTTGCCATGCTCTATTAAACAGTTTTGTTGATGGTGCTAAGGCAGCAAATCATGATGTTCATATTATTGATCTTTATAAAGATCAATTCAATCCTATAATGTCATTAGATGAAATGAGAGGTGAAATATCTGATCCAATTATAAAGAATTACCAGAAACAAATCAAGAATGCTGACTGTCTTGTCTTTATATATCCCATATTTTGGTTCCGAGCACCTGCTATTTTCGAAGGCTGGATAGATCGGGTGTTTTCAGTTAATTTTGCTTATAAATTTAAAACTGTATTTGGCAACTGGGGTAAACCAGTTGGTTTACTTCCCTGCAACAAGGCGATTATTATTAATACGTATGGATCGCCAGCTATTGCTACTAAATATTTTTATATGAATATTCCCTTCAGAAGG
>Ga0066376_10003502_pt1 | contig 14003 bp, 9 predicted proteins | sample Knorr_S15_td_Bot_FD_77009 | JGI IMG/M metagenome (GOLD analysis project Ga0066376, IMG submission 77009) | Marine microbial communities from Southern Atlantic Ocean transect - Knorr_S15_td_Bottom_ad_5009_LV_A | ecosystem: Environmental > Aquatic > Marine > Oceanic | place: Southern Atlantic... | reverse complement strand
CTCGCGACATCGCGCCCATCTTGCAGCGGAGCTGTCAGGGCTGTCATCGACCGGGTCAGATGGGACCGATGTCGTTGATGACCTACGAGGACGTCCGTCCGTGGGCCCGTGCCATCCGGACCAAGGTGGTCGAGCGGGTGATGCCACCCTGGCATCTCGACAAGACCGTCGGCATACGTGAGTTCCAGAACGACATCTCGCTGTCCGATCTCGAGATCGAGCAGGTGGCCCGCTGGGTGGATGCCGGCGCCCCACGTGGAAACCCGGCCGACCTGCCATCACCGCGCGACTGGCCGACCGACAACGCCTGGCGTCTCGCCGATGAGTACGGCCGCGAGCCCGACCTCGTCGTGACGTCCGATCCCTGGACCCAGGCCGCCGAGGGGCAGGACCAGTGGTGGCAGCCGATCGTCGAGACCGGCATCACCGAAGACAAGTGGATCGCCGGCATGGAGGTTCGCCCCACGCTGGAGGGCCGCCGGGTGACCCATCACGCCGTCATCTACCTGCAGCAGGAGGAGGAGCCCGGCGACCACGAGGCGGCCGTTGACGTGCCCGGTCGGGGCAGCTACCTCACGGAGTTCGCGGTGGGAAAGGTGGGCGATATCTTCCGCGAGAACACCGGCAAGCTACTGAAGGTGGGGTCCCGGATTGCGTTCGACAACCACTATCACTCCGTCGGCGAGGAGATCACCAGTTCCACCGATGTCGGCATCTGGTTCTACCCGGAGGGCACGGTCCCGAAGTATCGGGTGTATGGCCAGGCGCTCGGCGTGCAGCACGCCATGGCGACCTTGGACATTCCACCGGGGAAGGTGACGACGCATCACTCGTATGTGTCGCTGCCGCTGCCGGCACGTCTGGAGAACTACCAGCCCCACATGCACGTGCGCGGCAAGGCGATGTCGATGGAGGCGATCTATCCCGACGGGCGGGTGGAGATGCTGAGTCACGTGGGCAATTTCGATTTCAACTGGCACGTGAACTACGTCTACACGGATGACTCGGCTCCCGTGCTGCCCAAGGGCACGGTCATTCATCTGACCGCTTGGCACGACAACACCGCCGCCAACCGGGCGAACCCGGACCCGACGCAGTGGGTAGGCTGGGGGCAACGCAGTTATGACGACATGTATCACGCCCATGTGAACATGACGTATCTGACCGACGAGGACTACGACGAGATCATCGCGGACCGTCGGGCCCGACCGTCCAGCAACGACTGAGGAGCCGGAGCCGGGTCGCGATAGTCCACGCTATGGCGACCCGGGTCCGCCCGCCCGCATTCCATCGTGGAAACAGCGCTCACCCCTCTCGACTTCCAGCGGCGCGCGCGTGCGTTGTACGGCGACCGCGAGTTCGTCGTCGATGGTGAGACCCGGCTGACCTACGAGCAGTTCTTCGCCCGATGCGACCGTTGGTCGGCCGCGTTGCGGCGGCTCGGCGTGCGGAAGGGCGACCGCGTCGCCTACCTCTCGTTGAACACCCACACGCATCTCGCCTCGTTCTTTGCGGTCCCGCAGATCGGTGCGGTGCTCGTTCCGATCAACTTCCGCCTGAAGCCACCGGAAATCGCCTACATTCTTCAGCACTGCGGGGCCACCGTCGTGTGCGCCCACGCCGATTTTCTGGAGACGGTCGAGGCGGTGCGGGCGTCCTGCCCGGCCATCGAGCGCAGTGTGGCCCTGGAGGGGGCTCACGACGGCTGGCTCGACTACGAACAGCTGGTCGCGGCCGAGACGGGCGAGCGCTCGCAGCCTGAGTCTGAGATTGACGAGCGAGACCTGCTGACCATCAACTACACCAGCGGCACCACGTCGCGGCCGAAGGGTGTGATGATCACGCACCGAAACGCCTACATCAACGCCATCGGCACGCTGGTCCACGTGCCGATGACGTGCGAGGACCGGTATCTCTGGACCCTGCCGATGTTCCACGCCAATGGGTGGACGTTCCCGTGGATCGTGACCGCGGTCGGAGGCGCCCACATCTGCTTACGGAAGGTCGACCCGGTGCAGGCGTTCGGACTCATCCGAGACGAGCGCGTCACCATGTTGTGCGCGGCCCCCACCGTGTTGATCGGGATGGCCAGCTGCCCGGCGGCCGAGCGTGGCGACGTGCCCAGCGGCGTACGGGTGTTGACCGCCGGGGCGCCGCCCGCCGCCGCGACCATTCAGCGGGTCGAGGGCGAGTTCGGGTGGGACCTGACGCACGTCTACGGCCTGACGGAAACGGCGCCGTTCATTACCATCTGCGAGCCCCGTCCGGAGCACGCGGCGCTGTCACTCGAAGACCGGTCAGTGGTCAAAGCCCGACAGGGTGTGGAACTGATCACGTCCGGCGAGTTGCGGGTGGTTGACGAGGACGACATTCCCGTGCCGCGCGACGCCGAAACGCTGGGAGAAATCGTCGTGCGCGGCAATGTGGTCATGGACGGGTATTACGACGACCCGGAGGCCACCGCGCTGGCGATGCGGGGCGGCTGGTTTCACAGCGGTGACGCCGCGGTCGTCCATCCAGACGGGTATGTCGAGATTCGCGACCGGTTCAAGGACGTCATCATCAGCGGCGGCGAAAACATCTCGTCGGTTGAAGTCGAGGGGGTGCTCATGCGACACCCGGCCATCCAGGAGGTGGCGGTGGTCGGCATCCCTGATCCCAAGTGGGGCGAGACCCCCCACGCGTTCGTCGTCCTCGCGCCGAAGGCCACCCTCACCGAAGCGGATCTCATCGACTACGCTCGCGAGCAGATGGCCAACTTCAAGACACCGCGACACGTCGAGTTCGTGGACGAGCTCCCCAAGACGGCGACCGGCAAGATTCAGAAATATGTCCTGCGCGGCGGCCGTGCCAGCATCGCGACGCAGTGACGCCACACGCATGGCACATGGCGCCTCTCACCTCAGTGCCCATCCTCTCGCCATGAGCGGCCAGCCTCACGCCACCGAGTCCACGACGACGCCGGTACGTCTGGCCGCCACCGACGTCAATGCCTGCCTCCGCGCGCTCGATCAGAAGGTGCTGTGGCTCAGTACGTGGATGATTCACCACGCCAACCATGTGCGGCCGAGTCGCGATGGGCTCAAAGTGGGCGGTCACCAGGCGTCGTGCGCCTCGATGGTCACGCTGATGACGGCGCTGTATTTCGATGTGCTGCGGCCGATAGATCGGGTCGCGGTGAAGCCGCATGGGAGTCCCGTCTACCACGCCATTCAATATCTGCTCGGCCGGCAGTCACGCGACCAGCTCAAGCGGTTCCGCGCGTTTGGCGGGGCGCAGTCGTACCCCTCTCGCACCAAGGATGGCGACGACGTCGACATTTCCACCGGCTCAGTGGGGTTGGGCGTGGCGATGACCAGCTTTCTGGCGCTGGCCCAGGACTACCTGCAGAGTCGACGACTGATGCCAGATGGCCCGCATGGCCCACCTGGTGCACCTGACAACGATGCGCCGTCGGGGCGCATGGTGGCGGTGGCCGGGGATGCGGAGTTCGACGAGGGCAATATCTTCGAAGCGCTGCTCGAGTCCTGGAAGCACCGTGTTCGCAACGTGTGGTGGATCATCGACTACAACCGGCAGAGTCTCGACGCCATCGTCGCCGACCGCTTCTTCAACCGGCTCGACACCATCTTCAAGACGATGGAATGGCGGGTCGTGACCTTGAAATACGGCAAGCGGCTCGATGCGGCGTTCGCCGGACGCGGTGGTGACGCGCTGCGCACCTGGATCGACGACTGTCCGAATTCGTCGTACTCGGCCCTGGCCTATCAGGGTGGCACGGCCTGGCGCACCCGGCTGCAGCGCGATCTGGGCGACACGTCCGGTATGCGCGAGTTGCTGGACCTCCACGACGACGGGTCGCTGCATCGGTTGATGACCAACCTTGCCGGGCACGACTTGGACGCGGTGCGCGAGGCGTTCCACGAGGCGGCGGCCGACGACATCCCGACCTGTTTCATCGCCTACACCATCAAGGGCCATGGTCTGCCGTTCGAGGGGCACAAGGACAATCACTCCGGGTTGACGACCCCGGCCCAGATCGCCACGCTCAGAGACGAGATGGGGATCACCGAGGGCGACGAGTGGGAGCCGTTCGCCGGTCTCGATCTGGCGCCCCAGACGCTGCGCGCGTTTCTTGATGCGGTGCCGTTCGCGCAGACCGAGACACGGGAGTATCGGGCTTCGGCGGTGCCGGTGCCCCCGGTGCTCGATGTGCCGCCGGGCAACCGTCTCTCCACGCAGGCCGGATTCGGTCGGGTGCTCGCGGATATCGCACGGCGGCACCCAGATCTGGCGGACCGAATCGTCACGACGTCGCCGGACGTGACGGTCTCCACGAACCTCGGCGGGTGGGTCAATCGTCGCGGCGTGTTCTCGCAGTCCACGCAAGCGGACGTCTTCCGCGGAGACCAACCGCTGTCGGCCCAAGACTGGTCGATGGGTCCGGACGGACAGCATCTCGAGCTCGGGATTGCCGAGAACAACCTGTTTCTCCTGCTGGCCGCGCTCGGGCTGACGGCGCCGTTGTTCGGGACCCGGCTGTTGCCGGTCGGCACCTTGTACGACCCGTTCATCAGCCGGGGTCTCGATGCGTTGAACTATGCGTGCTACCAGGACGCGCGCTTCATCGTGGTCGCCACCCCGTCCGGGCTCACGCTGGCGCCGGAGGGGGGCGCCCACCAGTCCGTGCTCACCCCCCTCATCGGCATCGCCCAGCCCGGTCTGACGTCGTTTGAACCGGCCTATGTCGACGAGCTGGCGGCCATCTTGCGGTGGAGTTTCGAGTACATCCAGGCCGACGACGGCGGGGCCGTGTATCTGCGCCTCTCGACCCGGCCGCTCGACCAGCCGGAGCGTCGCCTGTCGGAGGATGGCCGGGCCGATGTGGTCGCTGGCGGGTACTGGCTCGAGCCGCCCGCGTCGGGCGCGGAGCTGGCCCTGGTCGTCTCGGGAGCGGTCATCGCCGAAGCGGTCGAGGCACACCGGCAGATCGTCGAAGACATCCCGGGCGCCGGGCTGCTCGTCGTCACCTCCGCCGGTCGGTTGCAAGATGGCTGGATGGAGGCGCTCCGGACCGACGCGCCTGAGGAGGCGCATGTGCGCCGGCTCCTGGCTCCGCTGGCCGCTAACGCCGGGCTCGTCACCATCTTGGACGGTCATCCCGCGACGCTCTCATGGCTGGGCGCCGTGGGGCCGCACCGGGTGCTGCCGCTGGGCGTGAGTCGTTTCGGGCAGTCGGGCGATATCCCGGACCTGTATCGTGCCTACCGGCTCGACGTGGACGCCATTCTGGACGCCGCCGCGCGTCTGTGCGTCGGAGCCCACCGCCCGACCCCCGAAGCCTGAAGCCCGATGCCAGAGCGTCAATCCTCCGCAGCCATGAGCGCCACCACCGAGTTTCGGCTTCCACGACTGGCGGATTCGGTGACGTCCGTTCGGCTCAGTCTCTGGTTGAAGCAGGAGGGAGACCGGGTCGAGGCCGGTGAGCCGATCGTCGAGGTCGAGACGGACAAGACCAACGTCGAACTCGACGCGCCAGTGGCAGGGGTACTGCGAGCGATTCGCGTCGCGGCCGGCGTCGAGGGGCTCGAAGCCGGGACGCTGCTGGCGCTGATCGCGGATGTGCCGGCGGGGGAGGCGGCCACATCGGCGTCGCCGCCGACGGCGAGCGAACCGGATCGTGTCGTCGACATCGCGCCGGTCGTGCCGATCGCGGTCGCGGCGCCGGTCCCTGACGCGCCGCCGCCGGTTGAGGCCGCACCGCTCGCGGCGGCGCAGGTGTCGGACGATATCGCCGCCACGCCGATGGGACGCCGTATGGCCGCCGTGGCCGGGGTGGCTCTGGCCGATATCCCGGGGACCGGGCGGGACGGTCGGATTACGAAAGCCGACGTCGAGCGGGTGTTGACGGAGCGAACCGGCGCGTCAGTCGCCTCGGGCGTCCCGGCGTCGCCGGCCTGGGTCGAAGACGGTGTCGGGGTCCCGTCGGCGGGACCGTTCCATGACGAGGATCTGAGCGCCATACGTCGCGTGACCGCGACGCGGATGCAACACGCGAAGCGGACGGTTCCGCATTTCTACCTGCGGATCGAATGCGCGGCGGATGCGGCGCTCGCGCTGCTCGCCAGCGCGAAGCAGGTCCGGCCAGACCTCTCCCCGACCGTAACCGACCTCGTGATCCGCGCCGCAGCGCTCGCGTTGCGGAAGGTGCCGCGCGCCAACTCCGCCTGGATTGACGGCCGTGTCCGTCTCTATGAGGATGCCGACATTGCCGTCGCGGTGAATACCCCGAACGGACTCATCACCCCGATCGTGCGCGGCGCCGACAAGAAGGATCTCGCGGCGGTTGCCACTGAGACACGGGGGCTCGTCGCGCGCGCCCGAGAAGGTCGGTTGCGCCCGGAGGAGTACGCCGGTGGCACGTTCACCATCTCCAACCTCGGAATGTACGGGGTCGAGAGTCTGTATGCCATCGTCAATCCCCCGCAGAGCTGTATCCTCGGCGTGGGCGCCGCCGTCTCGCGTCCGGTCGTGGCCGGCAACGAGATCCGAGTGGGCCAGGTCATGGTGTGCACGCTGTCGGCCGACCACCGCGCGATCGACGGTGCGGTTGGGGCCGAATTGCTCGCCGCCATCCGGGACCACATCGAGCAGCCGGGCCTGATGCTGGTGTAGAGACGGGGCTGTGATCCATACCTGGCTTCATCGGGCTTCGAGGCGATCCAGCAGCTCCTTGATTTCTGCGCGGCGCTGGCCACCAAAGGCCTGATCCAGCTCCGCGGCCTCCATCACCGCGAGCGCTTCACGCAGGAGCGTGACAGCCTCCTCGCGCCTCGACTTGCGACTGCCCAGCAGGTCGCCAAGCATACCCAGCACGCCGGCGAGCCCTCGCGGATTGTCCTGACCTCGACTCAGAGTCAGCGCGTCACGCAGCCTCTCTTCCGCCGGGGCCCGGTCGCCCAGCCCTCGTAGGGCGCGTGCCTCCCAGCAGTGCGCCCAGATACGCGGGATCGGCGCCTTGACCTCCTCGGCGATACCCTTGGCATGCACCGCCTCGGAGAGGCCTTCCTGAAAGCGCTCGAGGTCACAGAGGGTGCCGGCGATGTTGCAGCGCGTGATGCTCTCGAGTCGACGGTTCCCCAGCAGCAGATGGAGTTCGAGTGACTCCTTGAATTTGTCGAGGGCCCGTTCAGGTTCTTTCAGGTAACGGTGCGCGGCCCCCATGTCATTGAGGTCCTCGGCCTCCATGCTCCGGTTGCCTACTGCTCTGTGCAATTCGAGCGCCTGGAGAAACAGCGGGATGGCGTCTCGATGGCGTCCGGAGTTGAACTCGACGGAACCGAGCTTGTTCAGGATGTCCGCCTGGCCGGAGTCCGAGCCGGCCGCCTCATACAGCGCCTGGGACGCGTGGTACGACTCGACCGCCTCGCGATGCCGGCTCATACGCCAGAAGACCTCGCCCCGGTATTTCAGCGTGGACGCCTGGAGTCGCTCGTTTCCAAGCTCACGGTGGATCTCGAGCGCCTCGTTCAGTCGGGCCAGGGCCGTTTCCGACTTGCCCTGCGTCCGCTCGAGCTCGCCGCTGTAGCTGAGCACCGCGCCCTCCTGTTCGCGGTCCCCGATCTCGCGCGCGAGATCGAGCCCGCTCGCGAGATAGCGACGAGCCCGGTCCGGGTCACGCCGGGCGAGCGCTCCGCCGAGGCGCTTGAGGAACTCGACCTCCTCGGTCGGGAGGCCGGCCGCGCGGGCCGACGCCAGTCCCAGACGTAGAACCTGCAGCCCCTCCTCGCGCTCCGGCCGTCGGATGATGTAATCCTTGAGCGCGTTCGCGAGCCGCAGCCCCAGATCGACCGTCGTGCCAGAGCGGCAGCAGCGCGGCGGGGTCTCGCTCGTTCCACCTGGCGTCGGGCTCCGACGAGTAGATCCAACCCTCACCCACGGACTCGTCCGTGTCGAAGTGACGGAGCTGAACCCGCGACCGCCGGTAGTAGCGCTCCCGGCGGTCGAGCCCCTGTAGCTGCGCGTCGTCCACCGTGAAGGCGAGCCCGTTGACACTGAAGCCGGGTGCCGGCTCCACGTTCATGGCCGCATTCTCGATCCCGGTGGCCCCGAGCACCGAGCTGGTCAGCGGCACGTAGTGATCCGGCCGCAGGTTGAAGAGACGCTGATAGCCGGCGACAACCACGGGGACCATCTCGATGGCGCTCGCCGCGGTGCCACCGATCGTGTCACCAAGAGACGGCCGATAGAGCAGCGTGCCGTATCCGACGAGTACCGCCAAGATAGCTCCCTGCCACGGGGACACTAGTGGCTCATCGCGTGGAGGAGAAAGTTGATCCCCACCGCATACGAGGTCACCGAATAACGGTAAAAGAACTCGTAGTCCTCGCCCTCGCGTTCCCAGCCGTCGGCGATGTCGGTGTTGTGGGTCATCATCACCATCAGGCGACCCTGCTCGTTGTAGATGCCCCGCACATGCACCACCTCGCTGTCCGGGCCACGCTCAGACGTCGTGGCGCCGCCGACGCGACGGAAGTGCTGGATCGACGGCACTTGCGGTACTGCCGCCAGGTCGAACATTCCGTGATGAATCGGGTCCGACATGGGGATGTCCACGATCGGGTACTGACCTGGAGGCAAGGCTTTGCCAATCTCGCTCGCCCACTGGTCCCACGCGTACGGTCCCCAGAAGTCGTCGACCCACAGAAACCCACCCTTGCGGAGGTAGGTGGCCAATCGATCCGCCTCCTCCGCGTTGAAGTAGGCGGTGCCCACGTCTGACATGAACAGGAACGGATAGTTGAACAGCTCGGGGTCGGTCAGTCGCACCACGATGTGGTCGGGGTAGTCATCCTCGCCGACCAGACCGACGGGGGTGTGTGTCAGCTCCGACAGCCTGATCGTGAAGTTGATGTCGGCGTTCGGGTAGTCGGTGAACCAGCCTTGACCGCCCCGCTCACGATGGGTGCTCTGATAGAGCCCCCGTGCGAACGTGAAGAGACGATGCGTCGACTCGCCACTCGGAAAGCGCGGCGGAGTCCGCCGGCGACCACCGTAGTAGCGCTGGCCCGCCAACGCGGATCCCCCGAGCAGGATCAACACCAGAGACGACGCCAGAAGCCGCCGGACGGTCCGTGACACTAGTTCGCTCCAACCCAATACATGCAACCGGGGCCGGCGCCCTCGCCCATCGGCATCTCCTGCGTCACCTCGAGGGTGTTCAAGTCGAGGACCGCCACGCGGTCCGCGGCTCGCAGTCCCAGATAGGCGCGTGTCCCGTCCGGCGCCACGAGCACGGCGCCATCGCCGGTGTCGGTCGCGCCCACCGTCACCCGTTTTATGACGGTGCGCGAGGCGGCGTCCATCACGACGACCGACGCTGCCTCACCGTCGATGATCAGCACCCGGCCGTCCGGGGTGAACTTCAGGCGGTTGGCGTCCCGCAGGCCGAGGTCGAGGGTCTGGACGACGGTTCGGGTTGCGACATCGATGATCGACACACCGCCGTCGTTCCGGGTCGCCGTCCAGATCTCGCGACCGTCCGGCGACAAGTCGATACCCTCGGGCAAGTCGCCCGGCACCGGAATCACGGTGAGCGTCGACGCGGCGGGACCTCCGCTGATGCCCTCAATCATCGTGACGGTGTTCGACCGCGTGTTGGGCATGAACATCGTGTCGGTAGCCTGGTTGAAGACCAGCAGGTGGGTGCCCTCCTGCCCGGTCCCGAGCGTCCAGTCGATCACGTCGGCCGACGGGTCGTAGCGCCCGATGGACTTGTAGCCCTCGATGGTGAAGTACACCTTACCGTCGGCGAACAGCACGTCGTGGGTGCTGCTGCCAGGCCCGGTATCGATCCGGCGCACTTCTTCCCGGGCCGCGAGGTCGATGACGGAAATGCCGTCCACCATGCTCGCCACGAACGCGAACCGGCCGTCAGCCGATGCCGTGACCTCGTGCGGATCTCGCCCGGTCGGCACGCGCCCCAGAACTGTGCCGCTGTCGGGGTCGACGATCGCGAGGGCGCTCGCGTCCCTGAGCAATACGAGCAGTCGACCCGGCGACGGCGTCTGGGCGTGCGTCACGCTGAGCCCGGCGACGACAGCGCCAAGCGACAACGACACGATCCACCGGATGGACTTTCGGGCTGGACTCATCTGGCAACCTCCGGACATGGGTTCTGAAACCAGAGCTTAGCACCTGGTTCGACGATGCCGAGCGGGTCGTCAGCTCATCGCGTAGACATAGGCCGTCTTGGTCTGTTGCGTCGTAGCGGCCCAGTCGTCCAGGTCGAGCGCGGCATGAAACGCTCGACAGGCGACTCGTGCTTCTGTCGCCGTGAACCGCGGGTCTGTGGCGTGCTTCCGGGGATGACGGAAGCTGAACTCAGCCACGACGGGTGTGGTCGGATTCGCGGACCGGTCGTACCAGATGACGACCGCACACTCGGCGACCTGCTGACCGCTGAGGCTGATCCGGCCGCCCTCGAGCACGAGCTCTCGCGCGGTGAAGCCACTGACCGGCGCCACCGGTTCGTCCAGCGTCACGTCGAGCTGCTTCCCAAGATCTGGGAACAGCGCCACGATGTCGTCCACCGTGTCCACCGAGAGGGTGTCTTTCGTCCGACCGGAGCCGAAGTAGCTGTAGAGGCTTCGCATCCGCCGCTGGACCGGTTTGATGTCCCTCTCGAACTTGATTTCCCGCTTCTTCAAGAGTTTCTTCGTTGCGGTCAGGTCGCGGTCCCCAGCCACCAGTCGGTCAGGATGCCGGTATTTGAGCGTGACTTTCGCCGTGCCATCGGCGCGCGACCGGACACGGAACACGTAGTCGCGGAAGAGGACGTCCTTGTTGTTCAGATGCCGATCAGCGGTGTCGTAGAACGTCACGGGGCGCTCTTTCGAGCGGATGAAGGCGCCATCGGTCGCGATCCCGTGGCCGGCGACCGCGTCGCTGAAGTCACGCCAGAACGCTGCCACTTGGGCGATCAGCGCCGCCTCGGAACCGGCGAAACCTGCGGCCCGCAGCATGAGCTTGTATTCGCGTGAGGCCAGGGCCGGCGGCATGTGTTCCCTTTATCTGGGTGACCGGTGTCGGATAGGAACGGCAAAGTCGTGCGCGCGTCGCGAGTCGCGTCGATCCTGTCCGCTCTCAGCCGCTGGTGTCAACGCGCTATAATCAGCCGTCCATCTGACCTACCTGTGAAGGAGATTTCCATGACGATGCCGCGCTTCTTGGTCGCTCCGCTGGCGCTCGCACTACTCGTACCGATGTCCGCCGTCGCGCAGCAGGAGGAGAACTACGACTACTGGAAGCCGCAGCGGGACATGATTCGCCGGGGCCAACAGGCGGTGTTCATGTGCAACGGGTTGTTCACGGGGGGGCGGACAATCGAGAACGTCTTCGCCCAGGAGCTTGCCTTTCTGTCCGAGCCGATCGGCGCGGCGAGCGGAGGCGACTACGTGGTCAACGAGACGCGGAAGGCCGTCGCCATTGGCGCCGACGATGGTGTCCCGGTCATGCGCGCGGCGTTCCGCGAGGGAATCGGGTGTGTGATTCTCGCGCCGGACCAGACGTTCGAAGACATCGAACGGCTTCCGCAGCTCATGCTGCCGTATCCAGCGGGTGACCCATCGACCATCGCCTGGCCCGATGGCGACCTGGTGACCGACACCTCGCTTCCGGCCGGTATCGACACGGCCGCCCTCCAAGCTGCATCCGACTGGGCGTTCGACCGCGAGTCGCCAGAACAGGTCACGTTGAGCATGATGGTGGTGCACAGCGGGCAGATCGTGCACGAGCGCTACGCGCCCGGAGTGGACATGACCACACGGACACGGACGTGGTCGACAGCCAAGAGCCTGGCCGTCACGCTGATCGGCATGCTCGTCGACGAGGGCAAGATGCACCTCGATGAGCCGCTCGGTTTCGAGTGGCTCCCTCGCACGCGGTCGTCGGCTCCAGACCCGAGAGATGCGATCACGCTGCGCCACCTCCTGAACATGTCGAGCGGACTCGACACCATCGACAACGGCGGTCTCGAGTATGCGACCGGGTCCGGCCTGTCGTACTGGGCGGGGGCGAGCTCCGTCAAGGGGGCGCTCCGCCAGGCGTTGATCCGGGAGCCGGGCACGAACTGGGACTACGAGAACTACGACACCCTCCTGGCGGTCCTCAAGATGAAGCAGGTACTGGGTGACGACCAGACCTATCGCGAGTTTCCGCGTCGTCAGCTGCTCGACAAGATCGGGATGCGGAATACGCTCGTCAGCACCGACCGGTTCGGCGATTTCATCCTCAGCAGCCAGGTCTATACCAACGCCCGCGACCTGGCGCGGTTCGGTCTGTTGTATCTGAACGGCGGTGTGTGGAACGGCGAGCGGTTGATTTCCGAGGAATGGATCGACTTTGTCCGCACCCCGGCTCCGGCGACCGTCGGGCGCGGCGGCCAGTACGGGGGACAGTGGTGGCTGGTGCCGGAAAGCCGCGACGACGTGCCGAAGGACGCCTACTCCACGTCGGGCAACCGGGGGCAGTACACCATCGTGGTGCCGTCACACGATCTGGTCATCGTGCGACGTGGCCTCGACTATGGTCGCCAGGGATTCGACCGGTGGGGGCTGACGCGCGAGGTCATCAAGGCGATCGGTATCCCGACCAACGACGAGCAGTAGCGCAGGGGACTCAGCTCACGGCCTTGTTCGTTTTTCGGCCCAGCCGGACGACAATGTCGTACTCCTTCTTGGTGGCCGGCTGTACGGACAGCCGGCTCCCTTTTTGTACGACCTTCATATCCTCGAGTCCCCTGGTGGTCTTGAGCGTTGAGAGCGGCACGGTGGCTGGAAACTGCTCGACGAACCCGAGGTCCACCATGAACCAGACCGGTTTGTCCTTCGTGCTCCGCGCGTCGAAGTACTTGTGTCCTTTCTTCCAGGCGAAGTGATCCGGATACGCGGTCTTGGAGACCGTCGCGAGCCCGGACACGCCTGACGGGTCGGCGTTCGACGCGTAGAACAGGACCGCATCGCCGACCCGCATGTCGTCGCGCATGACATTGCGCGCCTGGAAGTTCCGGACGCCCTCCCAGGATGTGTCGCCGTCGCGAGCCAGATCGCCGATGCTGTAGGCGCTCGGCTCACACTTCATCAACCAGTAGCGTTTGGCCATGTCGTTCCTCAGATGGGGCTCCGCCGCGGGGCGCGCAGTGTCGCGGGCCCTGGGTGTGTCTCCACCCTCATCCCTATCGGCCGTGGGCGGCGACGCGCTCGCGGATGAGCGCGGCCGTGCGGGTGGCGCGCGCTGTCGCAATCTGTTCGGCGCGCTCGAGGGCGGTTGCCAGATCGGCGATCGAGACGCCATCGATGGTGGCCTGGCGGGTGGCGACCCGGTCTGCCCACCGGACAGAGTTTGGGTCGTCCAACAGCATGTTGAGCGTGATCGTGGGGTTGTCGTGGAGACCGTCACTCGGCTGGTCGTCGTTCGTGACGCCCAGCTCTCTGAGCACGTTGGGCGTGCCCGGGGGCGCCCGGTAGTACTCGGGAATGTGAAGCGCCGCCGCGTCCGCGTTCCACTCGGCTGATAGTGCCGCCGCCACGTTCCCCATACCACTCTGGTTGCCGCCGCTGTCACCGATGAACACGATGTGCGTGAAGCCGTGCACCTTGAGGCTGTGCGCGACGTCCGTCAGCACCGCCTCGAACGTCTCTTGTCTGAGGCTCAGGGTGCCCGGGCTGCGCATGTGGCCGCTCGGCGGGTCGACGCGTCCCTCGGGAACGAGCTCCATGACCGGTGCGCAGAGGGCGTTGCCCAGGTCTCGGGCGATGCGGTCGCAGTTGGCGCGCAGCACGTAGTTGTGCTTGCCGGTCACGAGCCAGGGACCGTTGGGCTCGATGCCGCCAGTCGGAATGATCACAGTCGTCTTGCCCGCGCTCATCGCGTCGCGGACATCCATCCACGTCATCTCCTCCAGCCACACGGTATCGACGGTCGGCAACGGGTTCGTCGCCTCG
>Ga0066376_10003501_pt1 | contig 14004 bp, 15 predicted proteins | sample Knorr_S15_td_Bot_FD_77009 | JGI IMG/M metagenome (GOLD analysis project Ga0066376, IMG submission 77009) | Marine microbial communities from Southern Atlantic Ocean transect - Knorr_S15_td_Bottom_ad_5009_LV_A | ecosystem: Environmental > Aquatic > Marine > Oceanic | place: Southern Atlantic... | reverse complement strand
CCGGGTAATAGAAATAAGACTCTGTCCCGGTCTCCTCTTCGAGCCCCGCCTGTTTCACGTCCTTCGCGATCCCGACGATCGTGAACCACGGGATATCGCTTCCGATAGGTCGGACGCGGCGCCCAAGCGGGTTCTGATCCGGCCAGAAGACCTCTGCCATCGTCTCGTTAATGACGACGGAAGCTGACGCTGCATCCGCCGCCTCGAAGGCGCGCCCCGCAACGATTTCGATCTGCATCGTTTCGAAATAACCCTCGGTGACGATTTGCCAGTTGTCCACGTTTTGCGGCGGCCCGTCCTCTTTCGAGTCGCCGTGCTCTCCAGCACCGTCCTGGCCCGCCTCCCGAGCGTCGCCTTTTCTTTTCGCCATCAATACCCCTGGCCCCCGATGGGACGCGTCGTTTATCGACCGCCTTCAGCCACCGCTGATGCGTCCGGGCGGTGCCACTCGCTTCCAAGCAATACGGACACATCGACGTAGAGATTCGAGTCCGGTTCGCTCCGGACGTTATGGATTCCGAGTACGTCCGCAACGGCCCTCGCGATTTCCGGCCGATTGACACGGTCGAAGACCACCGAGGTGTCCGCGTCGGAGACTCGAGCGTTACCGAAGGTCACAACGTCGAAGCCGGCGTCGCGAAGGACCTCGGTGGCGTCCCGTGCCAGACCGGAGACTTCGCTCGCATTCAAGACCTCGACGCGGATGCGAGTCCCGGCTGGGACGCGCCCTCGGGCGTCCAGGGCCCCGGGCACGGGCAACTCTACCGATCGGCGACCGGCCACGACCACGAAGCCGATCGCGATCACCACCGCGGCCATCACAGCGCCGGTCAAAACTCTCGAACGGACGCTCCGCGACCGGTCCCGCGACCGGGCGATCCGCTTCCGAGCCCTCCTCCTCATCCCTCTGCCGCCAAGACGTTCCAGAACGCCACCGTGTCCGGAAGCAAGTCGATCCCGCGATCCACGACATGACTGATCCGGGCGGCCACGATCTCGCGGGTCACATGGTCGAGTTCGGTGGGCATGCGATCGCGGAGCCCCGCCCGCCACTCGGGACTGAATGTGCGGCCCGGCTCCAGGAAGTCGGCTGCGTATAGCGCGCGCGCCATCGCGCCGAGCGACTCGTGCCCCGTGGTGTGGTACGTCACGGCGGCGAGTAGCTCAGAATCGTGCACGCACAGCCCGCGCAAGCGCTCCGCGACGGCGGGACCGTGGAGCAGCGGCCCGGGCAGGGACCGGTACCGCGGGGGCACTTCGGGCCGTAGCTGGTCAGGCGAGACTTCGCGAAGCGCGTCGTGCAGGTACCCGACCGCGCGCCACCGAAGTCGGTCCGATCGCGAGAGATCGAGTGCGTCCGCCCAGGCTCCCACCAGTTCGGACACACGAACCATGTGTGCGCGACGGGCTGAGCTAACCGTCGCCCAGTCCGGCAGCGTGCCTTCGGCCGCGGCCTCTATGATGGGGTGCAGATCGGTATTCACAGCTAAACATGGGCTTTTCCCGTTCAGGTTAGAAGTACGCATATCAGGATTTGCCCTGGTCCGAGGAACCATGGGGGTGGTTAGCTTCCAAGATGCCAATGCGATGGGACGCTCTGCTCGTGCGCCATACAGCGCGCGAGCTGGACGCACGCCTAGCACGCTCGCGACTCCTGGCGATCCGACTGGACGGAGTACAGCGAGACGTGGTGCTGTTCTTCCGAGACGCGACGCTACTGTGGCGGCTGCACCCCACCCGGGGCTACGTGCAGATGTTCTCCGCCTCTAAGCCGGGGACGGACGCCATCAAGCTGCCGACCCGAGTGCGCCGCGTCTACGCCCCCCCGGACGAACGACTCGTCGTGTTCGAACTGATGCCGGTGCGCGGTAGGCGACGGGCTCGAGAGTTGGTGATCGAACTGCTGGGCAATCAATGGAATTGCGTCGTGACGGACGGCCCAGAGCGAGTCATTCGGCACCTCCTGCACACGCGTATGGGGAAGCGAACCCTCCGCGTGGGAACCCCCTACGTCCTGCCCGAGCCCTCCCGGAGGCACGGGATCGACGAAGGCATCGGAGACGACGACTGGCGATCACTTTCTGCGGGGATCGACGAGAAGGAACGTCGCAAGAGATTGATCTCCAACATTGCCTGGACATCTCCGCTGAATTCCGAGGCGTTGCTCGACGCATCGCCGGGAGGCGGACGAGAGCTCTGGACGCGTTGGGCGGGCGAGGACGCCTCCACCGAACCCGTGCTGATGCGCTCGCCTCTTGGATTCCAACCGTACCCGTTCCGGCTGCCGGGCGAAGAAGCGGAGTCGATGGATTCACTGCTCGCCGCGCTCGCTGGGATGGCCGAGGCCGAGGGGACCGAGGGATCGAGAGCCACACTGCTCGATCCGACCCTGCTTCGCCGCCTCGAACGCGCGATCAAGCAGGGGGAACGGCGGGTGAGTCGTTTGATCGCCGAGTTGCAAGGCCTACCGGACGAAGATCGGCTGCGAGGCATCGGTGATCTCATCCTGGCCCGTTACTCTGACATCCCCAGTGGATGCGCGAGTGCGACGGTCGAAGACTTCGACGGGGGGAACATCGTCGTGGAACTCGACCCCGCCCTGACCGCGCAGGCAAACGCCAGCAAGTACTACGACCGCGCAGGCCGGGCGAAACGAGCGCGGAAGCGGCTGCCCGATCTCGCCGAGCAAGCCGAGGCGGAGCTGACGACTCTGCGCGCATTGCTCGATCGCGTCGCTTCGGGAGAGGTGTCGGGGGACGAGATCGAAGCCGCTCTACCCAGCGACGTCGTCGCGGCCAGAAGGGGTCAGATCGAACAACTCCCGCCGTACCGCCGCTTCAGGAGCTCGGGCGGTATCGAGATCCGTGTGGGACGCGGCGCTCGTCACAACGACGACCTTACGTTCCACCACTCCGCCCCGAACGACGTGTGGCTACACGCCCGGCACTCGGCGGGGGCCCACGTCATTCTGAGGTGGAACGGACCAGGGAAGCCTCCCGCCCGAGACCTCGAGGAAGCCGCGGTCCTCGCAGCTCTGCACTCCACATCGCGCACGTCGGGCAGCGCCCCGGTCGACTGGACGTTGCGCAAGTATGTGCGCAAGCCGCGAGGCGCTTCGCCGGGCTCTGTCGTACCGGATCGCGTACAGACGATCTTCGTCGAGCCGGATCCAGACGTGATCGATGCGCTGAGCGACTCCGGCTAGCGCGCGTCCATGCCGGATCGCATCGTCGAGAGAAAACTCGCCGCCTCATCGATCCCTCCACTCGAGAGCGCGTGAATCAGCGCACTCCCCACGACGACGCCATCCGCAACAGACGCAACCTCGGCGGCCTGATCCGGGGTGGAGATACCGAACCCTACCGCGACCGGCAGTGACACGGCCGCTCGAACCCCGCGGACCTCCTCCGCGACCGTGTCCCCCAACTCGGACTGTGCCCCAGTGACGCCCGTTCGAGAGATATAGTAGAGAAAGCCAGATCCGCCCTCGGCGACCTCGGGTACTCGATCCGGCGCCGTCGTGGGCGCCACGAGTCGAATGAGGTCGAGCGCCGACTCGCAGACCTGCGCCTCCAAGCTCGGATCCGCCCCGGTTGGCAGATCGGTCAGGAGCACGCCGTTCGCGCCGGACTCCATGGCCTCCGCCAGGAAGGCATCCACCCCGAATCGCAGCACCGGGTTGAGGTAGGTCATGAGCACCACAGGGGTCTCATTACGCGAGCGGAACGTGCGCACGTCGGCCAGAACGGACCCTACGGTCGTCCCATTCTCGAGCGACGTGAACGAGGACAGCTGGATCGTAGGGCCATCGGCGAGCGGATCGGAAAAGGGGATCCCCAATTCGAGCACGTCACCCCCCGATGCCGCCAAGGCCTCCAACAGCGGGACCGTCGAATCGAGCTCGGGATATCCGGCGGTCACGTACGGAACGAGTGCGGCTCGGCCTTGCGCCCGGCGAGCCTCGAAGACCCGGGAGATCAAGCGAGCAAGTAGTCGCTGACACGGATCCCGTATTTCTGCGGATCGGTGGTCTTGACGATGGTCCGGCGCACACCGGTGGCCGGATCGACCTTGGCCAGATCCACCGAAAGCGGCTCGGCGAGCGGCACGCCCATGGGGTCGGAAATGACGCGAACCGTGGGTCGGTGCAATAGGTCCGGATCAGGATTGACCTGCGACACGACGCCGCGCTCGCGCGTATCCAGGATGACGAGCGTCCCGACAAGGTACACGCCGGTCGCCGTGATCAGCGTTTTCACGAGTAAGACGTCCTGGCCGCGCTTCGGATTGTCGCGCATCTCTTTGAGCACGGCATCGGGGGGCCACGGCTTGTACTGATAGCTCCGCACGGAGGTCCCGGCATCGAACCCGTCGGCGACCGCGACGATCCTGGAGAAAAGCGAGGGTGTGCGGGGGCGCCTGTTCCTGGGATACTCGGTGAGGTCGATCTTCATATGATGCTCGTACGCCATGAGCATCTGCCGGTAGGGGATGTCGGCGAACCCGTGCATGCCGAACAAGAGCAACAGTCCTTCGGTTGGATGCTCCTGTAGCTGCTTCCACTCTTCATCCGTGAGGCCACCGGCTTTGTTGATGATATCGAGGCCGATACGCTGCTTTCCGATATCGTGGAAGAGTGCTCCGAGCCCCAACTCGTAGAGCTGCAACTTATCCAATCCGAGCCGCTGCCCGATGATCAAGCTGAAGATGCAGACGTTCACGCAGTGCGTGAACGTGTACTCGTCGACGTCTCTCAGCGTGGTCATCGTGACCATCGACGATTCGTTCGAGATCACCTGATCGACGATGCCCAGCACCGCTCGCTCAACCTTGCGCGCGTTGACGGCCTTGCCGATGCGCATGTCTCCGAGCGTGTTGAAGAGCGACTTGACCTCATCAACCGGCTGGTCGCCCCAATCAGAATCCGGGACGGCCCCTCCCCCGCCGGTCGCCAGATCCGTCAAAGCCGCGAGCCTATAACAACGAGCCACGTCCTTCGACGCGGGCGATGTGGGCGACATCCTTGTCACCGCGACCGGAGAGGCAGACCAGCAACGGTCCGCCTTCGGCGTACGCGGCCCCTTCACGGAGCACGTAGGCGATGGCGTGAGCAGATTCCAGCGCGGGAATGATTCCCTCCAGTTGTGAGAGACGATGGAAGGCCTCCATCGCTTCCCGATCGGTGACGGAAGAGTACGTCGCGCGGCCCTGATCCTTCAAGTACGAGTGTTCCGGGCCGACCCCGGGGTAGTCCAGCCCCGCTGAAATCGAGTGGGCTGGCGCCACCTGTCCATCAGAATTCTGAAGAAGATAGCTCAGCGAGCCGTGCAGGACACCGGGGCTCCCCGCGCTGAGCGACGCCGAGTGTAGGCCTGTCTCGAGGCCCTCCCCTGCGGCTTCGACTCCGACGAGCTGAACGGTGTCGTCCGGGACGAACGCGTGGAACATGCCCATGGCGTTCGACCCTCCCCCGACGCAGGCGACCACCACCTCGGGAAGCCGGCCCTCCGCCTCGAGTACCTGTTCGCGGGCCTCCCTGCCGATCACCGATTGGAAGTCGCGGACCATGCGTGGGAAGGGGTCCGGCCCAACGACCGACCCGATGATGTAGTGGGTGTCCGCAACATTGGTGACCCAGTCACGGATGGCTTCGTTGGTGGCGTCCTTGAGCGTTCTGGTCCCCGACGAGACCGTGCGCACTTCGGCCCCCAGGAGCTCCATGCGGTAGACGTTCAGGGCCTGCCGCTCGACGTCCTCCTCGCCCATGTATACCACGCACTCGAGGTCGAAGAGCGCGCACGCGGTCGCGGTCGCCACCCCGTGTTGGCCCGCGCCCGTCTCCGCGATGATGCGGGGCTTGCCCATTCGTTTCGCCAGCAGCCCCTGAGCGATCGTGTTGTTGATCTTGTGTGCACCGGTGTGGTTCAGATCCTCGCGCTTCAAATAGACCGCGGGATGACCGATTGCTGCCCCGAGTCGCTCGGCCCGGTAGAGAGGCGTGGGCCGCCCCACGAAGTTCGTGAGCAGGTCCTCCAGGGCCCTTCGAAACTCGGGATCAGCTTCGGCTTCCGCGTATGCGGCGACGAGCTCGTTGAGTGCTCGGATCAGCGTCTCGGGAACGTAGCGACCGCCAAACGCTCCGAAGCGGCCGGCGTGCGTGGCCCCTGGGTCTGTAGACGTATACGCGCTCACCGGCTGGCCTCGTGTCCAGCGGGTCGGACACCGATTGGTGGCCGCACGGCCCGTGCGGCCAAAATGAATTGTCGCACCAGAGCCGGATCCTTCTCTCCTGCCACGGATTCGACACCAGAGGACACGTCGGCCACGTCGGGCCCGAAGCTCTCGATCACGGCGCCTACGTTCACCGGAGTCAGACCGCCCGCCAGTATCAGATGCTGATCGCCCTCGAACAGTTCGCGTACAGGGGGGGCGTCGAGCTCGAGACGGACGCCGCCGCCCCCGACCACCCCCGCCTTCCATCCCTCGAGCAGAATGCCGTCCGCGAGTCCACGATACTCATCGACCGCGTTGGCGACGTCCTGGACGGTGCGCACGCGGACCGCTTTCCAAAGAGTCCACATACCGGGTCTGGCCAGCGCTTCCAGAACCTCCGGGGGTTCACGGCCGTGCAGCTGAATCACCTCCGCATCCAGCGCCTCCGCCTTGCGTCGAGCATCGTCCGCAGACTCGTCGACCAGAACGGCCACAGACCGCGCGCGCACCCCTTCGAGCAATCGACCCACGCTTCGAGGATCGATGCTTCGCGAGAAGCCGGGGGTCAACAGGACGCCCACGAAATCCGCCCCCAGCTCGTCCACCATGACCACATCCTCCCGGCGACGCAGTCCACAGATCTTCACCAAGGGAGGTCCAAGAGGCTGCTCACGCATACGAGCGCTCCACTCGTGGCACCCGGGAAAGCTCCGCGGCCGCCGCCCCGGGATCCGGAGCTCTCAGCAGGGTCTCTCCCACGAGGATCGCGTCGACCCCGCCACGCCCGAGACGCACCACGTCCTGGACATCACGAATCCCGCTCTCGGAAACCACGACCGCATCGGAAGAAATCTGCTCGAGCAACGTCAACGTGGTGCCGAGATCACTGGTGAAGGTGGCAAGATCGCGATTGTTGATGCCGACGATTCCGGCGCCCGCCCGCAGCGCGCGATCCAAGTCGTGTGCGTCGTGTACCTCGACGAGCGCCTGCATGCCCAGGGTCTCGGCTTCGGCGAGCAAGACCCCGAGCGCCTCGTCGCTGAGGATTCGCACGATCAGTAGAACCGCGTCGGCACCCAGCGCGCGGGCCTCCTGGACCTGAAGCGAATCGAGCGTGAAGTCCTTTCGCAAAATCGGGATCTCCGTCGCTTTTCGCGCCTCCATCAAATCCCCGTTCGAGCCCCCGAAGTACCGCTCGTCGGTGAGTACGCTGAGCGCAGCGGCTCCCGCACTCTCGTAGCAGCGCGTCAGGTCGCCAGGCTCTAGCCCCGGGCGAATGGGCCCGGCTCCGGGTGAGCGCCGCTTGCACTCCGCGATGAGGGCCACCTGCCCGGGCCTGGTAAGGGCCGCACGAAAGTCCCGCACGGGCGGAGCTCGATCGAGGAGCGCTTCGAGCTCGGACGTCCGCTCGCGTAGGACCGCAAGCTCCTCGTGCTTGGTCCGCACGATCTCGGCGAGGACCCCGGGAAGCGCGGCGGAATCTTGCGTTTCGGGCAACGTTCGGGTATCCTTACTTCGGTTCCTGTTCGGGTTGACTCGGAAACGGAGGGTGGAGAAATGCCCCTGACGAAGCGGCAGAAGGAAATCCTAGACTACATCAGCGAATTCATCGCCGCCCAAGGCTATGCTCCGAGCTTCGAGGAGATCGCCGAGTCCTTCGGGTATGCGTCGCTCGCAACGGTGCACGAGCATCTGAGCAATCTGGAGCGGAAAGGCTACATAAGAAAGTCCTACAACGAGAGCCGATCCATCGAATTGTTGAGCCCTGGTCAGGGCGAGCCCACTGTCGAACTCCCGCTACTCGGTGCAGTCGCCGCGGGCCTGCCCATCGAGGTCGTTCAGGACAACGAGACACTGGCCGTCCCCCCGGACATGGTTCGACGACAAAAGAACAATTATGTGCTCCGCGTCGAGGGGAACTCGATGATCGAGGAGCAAATCCGAGACGGCGACTACATCGTGGTGCAAGCGCAAGAGTCGGCAGAGGACGGTCAGATGGTCGTCGCTCTGGTCTCGGGCGAAGCTGCTACCGTCAAGAAGCTATATCGCGAGCGCGGAGGACGGATTCGTCTGCAGCCGGCGAACCCGACCATGGAACCGATCCTGGTGGATGCCGCCGACGTACAGGTCCAGGGAATCGTCGTGGGGGTGATTCGCAAGTACTAGATCCGCCCTACCGGGTCAGCTTCTGAATCGATAGGTCCACCCGGGCCCGGCACAGTTGGCGTTTCCGAGGATCGGACATCCGCTGGCGAACGTCATCTCGATGGTGAAATCCGAGTCTGCTCGGTCCGCGCGCGCTACGCTGTTGTCTTCCCAGAGGAACTGATACGTCGGAGACTGACGCGTCCAGCCACAGAGTGAGCTCCACGATGCGTCTGCACCGTCTCTGCGAAAGCGGACCTCGCTGACACACTAGGCTTCGGAATCGAGGCGCAACGTGGCGGATACGACCTCGATCACGGTGTCACCGTTGCCCGGCAAGACCACGGGAAGCTCCTCACCCCCAATGCTCACGAGATCGTAAAAGCGACTCGGATCTGGGTCGGGCTTTGTCGCGCCGGCGCAGGCGAGGAAGATGGGCGGCAGCCACCACGTCGCAGTGCTGCAAACCCTCCGCCGCCTCGTCATCCCGACGGCGCGTTGCTCACGTCCCGCAGCAGTTGGAGCGACCCAGCAGCAGCCCCACCGTCGATGCTGGCCTCTGCCATTCGAACCCCTTCCTCGAGGGAAGCGACGGTGCCCCCGACAAAAATGGCTGCTGCCGCATTCATGACCACCGCCGTTCTGCGCCCGCCCTGTTCGCCATCCAGAATTCGCTCGATCACGACAGCATTGTCCGATGGGTCGCCTCCCGCCAGCGACGCCGGATCGGCCCTCTCGAGTCCGAGCTGCTCAGGCGTGACCGTCGAGCGCGTGAGACCTGCCTCGGTGAGTTCGGCGACATGAGTGCTGCCCGATGGGCTGATCTCGTCCATCCCTGGCTCTCCATGCACAACCAGCGCCCGCAGGTGGCCGAGTTCCCGGAGCGTTTCCGCGACGAGGTCGATCAACCTCGGGTCTGCCACGCCGATCACCTGTCGCTGAGCTCCCGCAGGGTTGGTGAGCGGACCGAGCACGTTCATGACGGTCGTGATGCCGAGGCCCCGGCGGACGGGACCCACATGCCGCATCGCCGGATGTAGCAGCGGAGCGAACATGAACACGATGCCCGCCTCGGCGAGCACCTCGGCCATCCGCTCCGGTGTGAGGTCGATCGCAACCCCGAGCGCCTCCAGCACGTCGGCACTCCCGCATCGTGATGTGAACGACCGGTTGCCGTGTTTCGCCATGGACACGCCGGCGCCGGCCGCAACAAGAGCCGCGGCTGTCGAGATGTTGAACGTCGTGACCGCCCCGCCTCCAGTGCCGGCCGTGTCCACGAGAACAGAAGGGTCCGCCGACCACACCGGCACCATGGCCTTCCTCAGCGAGCGTACGCCCGCCGCGACCTCCTTCGGCTGTACCCCCTTGGTGCGGAGGCCCACGAGCAGGCCCGCCATTTCTATCTGGGTAGCCGACCCGGCCATGAAGCAATCGAACGCCGCTTCGGCCTCTTCAGGACTCAGATGCGCGCCCTCTACGACCTTGGCGATGAGTCCCTTGAGGTCCACACCGTCTTGCTTCTCCGACACGCACTGGCTCCAAATCCCAAGGCCACTCGAACGAGGTGGAAATCCTAAGCTCTGTAGGGTTTTTCGGCCAATCGAGTACGCGGCACGTATCGCTTGACATCCATCAGCGCGAATCTACCTTTTCGCGGTGCAAGCCCCCGATACGACCCGATTTCAGCTCATCGTTCACTACGACGGTTCAGCCTTCCGTGGATGGCAGTTCCAGCCGGATCAACGCACCGTCCAGGGCGATCTCCAGGCTGCTCTGAGCACGCTCGCGGACGCCCCGACCACGGTCATCGGTTCTGGCCGCACCGACACGGGTGTGCACGCTACCGGACAAGTTGCCTCGGTCGACATGCCCGCGCGTTGGACTACCGAGAAGCTGCGGAAGGCCATGAACGCGACACTGCCACGGGAGATCTGGGTCGAATCGGTGCGGCGAGCGGCGCTCGACTTTCACCCCCGCTACGACGCCGTCGCCCGCAGATACACGTACCGGGTCGGCCTCGACGAGCACGCGCAGTCGCCATTCCAGCGAAGCCAGTGTTGGGCGTTGGGCGAGGCACTCGACCGCGAGCGGTTGGCCTCCTCGGCAGAGAGACTGCTCGGGCGACACTCCTTCGAGGCGTTCGCCAAGGCCGGCCAGCCCGAGCGGGGATACGAGTGCGTCGTGGCCGCCGCGGTCTGGACCGACTGGGAGCTGGGGGTGCGCTTCGATATTACCGCGGACCGATACCTGCATCACATGGTCCGCTACCTGGTGGGCACCATGGTCGACATCGCGCGGCACCGCCGACCGGCCACGGACCTCGCTGCACTCCTTACTGCGAGTGGGGGACTGACCACGTCGCCACCCGCGCCTCCCGAAGGGCTCTTCCTCACCCACGTGGAGTACCCCGAGAGCACCCTACTGGCGGATGAACCGCCTGCCTCTTCACCTACACGGAGCACCGCCACCGCATGAAGATCTTCCTCGACACCGCCGACCTAGACGAAATCCGCCGCGCCGCGGACGCGGGCCTCGTCGATGGTATCACGACCAACCCGTCACTCATCGCGAAAGTCGCCGGCGACCGAGATCCCAAAGAGATCTACCTGGAGATCTGCGAGATCGTGGACGGTCCCATCAGCCTCGAAGTGGTAGCGCTCGACAGAGAAACCATGGTCGCAGAGGGGCGAAAGCTGGCCGCCATCCACGAAAATGCGGTGGTGAAGGTCCCACTCACCGAGAACGGCCTGAAGGCGTGTCGGGATCTGCGCGCCGAAGGTCATCGGACGAACGTGACGCTCTGCTTCTCCGTGTCGCAGGCGCTGTTGGCGGCCAAGGCGGGGGCGACCTACGTGTCACCGTTCGTCGGGCGAATCGATGATATTTCAGGCGAAGGCATGGACCTGATCCATCAGATTCGGCAGGTGTACGACCGATACGGGTACGAGACGCAGATTCTAGCCGCATCGATTCGCCACCCCCTGCACGTCGTGGAGTCGATGATGCTCGGGGCGGACTGCTGCACGATTCCGCCGAAGGTGCTCTGGCAGCTGAGCAAGCACCCGCTGACCGACCGCGGGCTCGACGGATTCATTGCGGATTGGGACAAGCTTGGTGCGAAGCTCTAGAAGCGCTCTGATCGGACTGTTCGCGGCGGCGATGTGCCTTCCGGCATGTGGCCGGGAGACGGCTGACGCTGCGTCCTTGGCGGGCTTCGCTGGTGACTCCGAAGGGAACTCCGCCCTGGCCGCGGAGGGGCCGTCGGGTGTGGCGCTGGAGACGCCGGCGGCGGCCGCCGCCGTGACCGCCGCCGCTCCCGCGGCTTCCCCCCAGCTGACCGAGAGCCGTACGACCGCCATCGTCCGAGCGGCGAACCGGGTGGCTCCCGCCGTGGTGAGCATCAGCGTGATCCGGACCCAGGCGGTTCGGCCACGCACGCGCTACGAGAGCTTCCTGATGCCCCCCGGAGGACTACAGCGAAGCGCCGGTTTCGGCTCGGGCGTAATCGTCCGCAGCGACGGGATTGTCGTCACCAACGACCACGTGATCACCGGTGCGGACCAGATACGCGTCACCCTACCGGGTGGACGGGACTTCGACGCCACCGTGGTCGGCACCGACCCCGTCGCGGACATCGCGGTACTCCGCATCCAGGGCTCGGACCTGCCCTTCGCCCCGGTGGGAACCGTCGAGGGGCTCATGATCGGCGAATGGGCACTCGCGATAGGGAATCCCCTGGGAAACTACGCCTCCGATACCGAGCCCACGGTCACCGCGGGTGTGGTCTCTGCTGTGAACCGCAACATCGTCCCCTCCTCGGATGACGGCAGCTTCTACTTCGGAATGATCCAGACTGACGCCTCCATCAATCCGGGCAACTCGGGTGGCCCGCTGGTGAACGCCGCCGGCGAAGTGATCGGCATCAATGCGTCGATCATCTCGCGCAGCGGTGGCAGCGAGGGTCTGGGGTTCGCGATCCCAATCGACCGGGCGCTGCGTATCGCGGACGACCTGCTGCGAACCGGAGACGTGATCCGTGCCTGGGTGGGGGTCGACGTCGAGCCCGTGGAGGCCGACCCGTGGGGTCGCACACGCGGAGTTCGCGTCTCACGAGTCGTGGATGGCTCACCCGCACGCACCGCGGGCCTGGAGGCTGGAGACCGTTTGCTGGCGGCGAACGGTCGCGCGCTTACTGGGCCGCTGGACTTCGAGGGTGTGTTGCTCGATCTAAGGGCGGGGATGGTCTCAGTCTGGACGTCGAGGGGCGGGGCCGCCCCGTCACGCTGGAGGCCACATCGTACCCGTCCGTGACCGCCGAGCGCGTCACCGTGCTGCGCGACATCCAGCTCATCACGGTTACACCACAAGTCCAAGCGGAGCGAGACCTCATGAGCCGATCGGGTGCGCTCGTGACCGAAATTTCAGCGGGCTTGTCTCGCCAACTGGGGCTCCGTGAGGACGACGTGATCCTGCAGATCAACCGCATGCGTGTCCGAAGCGCGGACGAGACCGCGCAGGCTTTCGAAGCAGTGCGCGGGACCGGTCGCGTGGTGCTCATCTTCGAACGTGACGGAGGCCGGTACGTGCGAGAGTTCTACTGGAGACGGTGAGTATGACCGATTATGGGCGCTATTCGCATCCTCTCTCGGAGCGGTATGCCTCGAGCGAGATGCAGCAGATCTTCTCCCCGCAAAAGCGCTTCGGGACCTGGCGCCGCCTCTGGCTGGCGCTCGCCGAGTCCGAGGCCGAGCTCGGCATCGACATCTCGGACGAAGCGCTCGAGCAGATGCGCTCCGCGTTGGACACATTCGACCTCGAACGGGCGGCCGAATACGAACGCCGCTTCCGGCACGACGTCATGGCTCACGTCTACCTCTTCGGGGACGACGCTCCCGCGGCCAAAGGCATCATTCACTTCGGTGCCACGAGCGCCTTCATCGGGGACAACACCGACCTGGTGCTGCACCGTGAAGCGCTATATCTCGTTCGGGTTCGGCTCGTGCGTTGTATCGCGGCACTGGCGGACTTCGCGCGAGAGCACGCCAATCTGCCCACGCTCGCCTACACTCATTTCCAGCCGGCTCAGCCCACCACCGTCGGCAAGCGCGCCACGCTCTGGATCCAGGACCTTCTGCTGGACGTCGAGGAGCTAGATCACCGGATCGAGACCCTCCGCTTCCGCGGCGTGCGCGGCACCACGGGCACTCAGGCCTCGTTCCTGGAGATCTTCGAGGGCGACCACGACAAGGTCGACGCGCTCGACCAGGCCGTCGGCAAACACATGGGCTTCGAGAGCACGTATCCGGTGAGTGGTCAGACGTACCCACGGAAGGTCGACTTCGCGGTACAGTCGTCCCTGGCGGGGGTCGCGGCATCGCTGTCCAAGATGGGACACGACTGGCGGTTGCTCGCTCACCTGCGCGAGGTCGAAGAGCCGTTCGAGGCCGAGCAGATCGGGTCCTCCGCCATGCCCTACAAGCGCAATCCGATGCGCGCTGAGCGAATCTGCGCCCTCGCCCGCCACGTAATCGTGCTCGCGCAGGATCCCGCCTTCACGGCCGCCACCCAGTGGCTCGAGCGCACCCTCGACGACTCGGCCAACCGGCGCCTCTCTGTCCCCGACGCGTTCATGGCGGTCGACGGCTG
>Ga0066376_10003499_pt1 | contig 14008 bp, 13 predicted proteins | sample Knorr_S15_td_Bot_FD_77009 | JGI IMG/M metagenome (GOLD analysis project Ga0066376, IMG submission 77009) | Marine microbial communities from Southern Atlantic Ocean transect - Knorr_S15_td_Bottom_ad_5009_LV_A | ecosystem: Environmental > Aquatic > Marine > Oceanic | place: Southern Atlantic... | reverse complement strand
CGGGTTCTTTTGTCTCCCGGCCGCGTTGCGCTTCTCGACCGATGCGGCATGCATCGCTCTTCGAAGCGCGCCTTGCCGGGAGACAAAATAATCCCGGTCAAATGATCCTATAAGATCGGAATATGCTCTAGTCGCTCTTGCCCTTGAAGGCGCAGAGGTCGTTGACCCTGCATTCCGCGCAGCGGGGCTTGCGCGCGGTGCAGACATAGCGGCCGTGCAGAATCAGCCAGTGGTGGGCGTGACGCCGCCAGGCCTCGGGCACCAGCCTGACGAGCTTTTCCTCGACGGCGTTCGCGGTCTTCGCCGACGCCAGGCCGCTGCGGTTGGCGACCCTGAAGACATGGGTGTCCACCGCGATGGTGGATTCCCCGAAGGCGGCGTTGAGCACCACGCTGGCCGTCTTGCGGCCGACCCCGGGCAGGGCTTCGAGGCCCTCGCGGTCGGCTGGCACTTCGCCGCCGTGCTGATCGATCAGCAGCCGGCTGAGCGCAATGATATTTCGCGCCTTGGTGTTGAACAGGCCGATGGTCCTGATGTAGCCGCGCAAACCCTCCTCGCCGAGGGCGACCATGGCCCGGGGCGTGTCGGCAACGGCGTAGAGCGGTCCGGTCGCCTTGTTGACCGAGACATCGGTCGCCTGGGCCGACAGCACCACCGACACCAGCAGGGTGTACGGCGAACCATATTCGAGCTCGGTCTCGGGCGCCGGGTTGTCCTCGGCGAGGCGGCGGAAAAACTCTTCGATGTCCGGCTTTTTCATGGTTCCTTATAGCATCATGGAAATTGACCGCATCGACCATCTGGTCCTCACCGTGCGCGACATCGCCGCCACGGTGGAATTCTACCGCGTCGCCCTCGGCATGACCGAGATCCGCTTCGGCGAGGGCCGGGTGGCGCTTGGTTTCGGCCGCCAGGAAATCAACCTCCACCGGGCCGGGGCCGAGTTCGAGCCCAAGGCCCAGACGCCGACTGCCGGGTCCGGCGATATCTGCCTGATCTCGGCGACGCCGCTGGATGCGGTGCGGCGTCACCTCGACGCCCTAGGCATCGCGATCGAGCAGGGCCCGGTGGCGCGGAGCGGCGCCTTGGGGCCCATGCAATCGATCTATATCCGCGACCCGGACGGCAACCTTATCGAAATATCGACTTACTGAAATTGCCCGCCGTCGGTGGCGATGCCCGGCTAGCGCAGCCCCAACACGTCGGCCATGGAATAGAGGCCGGGGCCCTTGTGCTTGGCCCACAACGCCGCGCGCAGGGCGCCGCGCGCATAGATCCGCCGGTCGGTGGCGCGGTGGGCGAGCTCGATCCGCTCGCCGTCGGCGGCGAAGGTCACGCTGTGATCGCCGACCACATCGCCGGCCCGCAGGGAGGCGAAGCCGATGGCGCCGCGCCGCCGCGCCCCGGTGACGCCGTCGCGCCCGCGAATCGCCACATCGTCGAGGTCGACGCCGCGGCCCCTGGCCGCCGCGGTGCCCAGCCCAAGGGCGGTTCCCGACGGCGCATCGAGTTTGTGGCGATGGTGGATCTCGAATATCTCGATGTCGAAATCGTCGTCGAGCGCCGCCGCCACCCGCTCGACCAGGCCCATGAGAAGGTTCACGCCGAGGCTCATATTGGGCGCCCAGACGATGGCCGTGGATTGCGCGGCGGCGGCCAGGGCCGCTTCCTGGTCCGGGTCCAGGCCGGTGGTGCCGATGACATGGATGGTCCGCGAACTCGCGGCCAGTGCCGCATGGGCCAGGCTGGCCTCTGCGGAGGTGAATTCGAGCACCGCGTCGCACGCCGCGAACAGGGCGCCGGCGTCGTCGCCGACCGCCACCCCGGCCTCGCCGAGACCGGCGAGCAGGCCGGCGTCCCGGCCGATCGCTTCATTGCCCGGCCCCTCGACCGCGCCCACCAGGCTCGCACCGTCATGGCCCAGAACCTCGGCGATCAGCATGCACCCCATGCGCCCGGCCGCGCCGATCACTCCGATTTTCATGTTTGTCCCTCTTTTTATGCGGTCGCCAAGAAGCTCCCTGCGTTCAAACGCCACGCAGGCGCACGCGCGATCCGATCGGCGGCTCGCGTTGCTCGCTTGCTTCCCCGACCGTGTTCGGTCGGGGAATGCTGCTGAGTATGATATTAGACTCCCCGCGGCGAAGCCGCAAAGCCGCATTGAGCGGCTAAAGCCCGCGTGGCGCTTGAACGCTCAACTAAAGCAGACCTGCCTGCCCTACTCGCGCAGGTCGTCCCACAGCTCCTTGACCTTGGCGAAGAAGCCGGCGGATTGCGGGTTGGTCTTGGCGCCGCCGGTGCTCTCGAACTCGCGCAGCAACTCCTTCTGCTTCTTGGTCAGGTTGACCGGCGTCTCGACCACGGTGTGGATATACATATCCCCCCGCCCTGCGCCGCGCATCATTTTCATGCCCTTGCTCTTGAGGCGGAACTGATGGCCCGACTGGGTGCCCGACGGAATGGTCACCCGCGCCCGGCCGCCGTCGATGGTCGGCACTTCGATGGCCCCACCGAGCGCCGCCGAGGCCACCGTGATCGGCACCCGGCAATGGATATCGGCGCCGTCCCGCTGGAACAGGCGGTGGGCCGCGATCGACAGAAATATGTAGAGATCGCCGGACGGCGCGCCGCGCATGCCGGCCTCGCCTTCGTCGGAAAGGCGGATCCGCGTGCCCTCCTCGACACCCGCCGGGATGTTGACCGACAGGGTCTTCTCGCGCTGCGTCCGGCCGCTGCCGCGGCAGCTCCGGCACGGGTCCTTGATGACCCGCCCGGCCCCCTGGCAGGTCGAGCAGGGGCGCTCGATGGTGAAGAACCCCTGCTGGGCGCGCACCTTGCCGGCCCCCTGGCAGGTCGGGCAGGTGACCGGTTGCGCCCCGCCGGCGGCGCCGCTCCCCTGGCAGTCGTCGCAGCTCACCGAGGTCGGCACCCGTACCTTGGCGCGCTTGCCGTTGAAGGCCTCCTCCAGGGTGATTTCCAGATTGTAGCGCAGGTCGCCGCCCCGCATGTTGGTGCGCGCCCGACCGCGCGATCCCGTGAAGTCGCCGAACAGGTCGTCGAACACATCGGCGAAGCTCGAGGTGAAATCGGCGCCGCCGGGGCGCGCCCCGTCCTGTTCGAACGCGGCGTGGCCGAAGCGGTCGTAGGCCGCCTTCTTTTCATCGTCCTTGAGGATCTCGTAAGCCTCGGACGCTTCCTTGAATTTTTGCTCGGCGGTCTCGTCGCCGGGATTGCGGTCCGGATGAAATTGCATCGCCTGCTTGCGATACGCCTTCTTGATCTCATCCGCGCCGGCCTGCCTGCCGACGCCCAGAATGTCATAACAATCACGCTTGGCCATGGCAAAGCCTAACCCATGAAGCCCAGACCCTGGCGGCCGACGTTACGCGGACTCGCTTTTCTTGTCGTCGTCGTCGACTTCCTCGAAATCGGCATCCACGATGGTGTCCTCGGCGCTTTGGCCGCCTCCGCCGGCGTCCCCGCCTCCGCCGGCGTCCCCGCCGTCGTCGCCGTCGTCGCCGTTCGCCGCGGTGGTCTCGCCGGCGCTCTCGGCCTGCGCCTTGTACATGGCCTCGCCGAGTTTCATGGCGGCCTGGCCGAGGGCATCGGTCGCCGTCTTGATCGCCTCGGTGTCTTCGCCCTCGATCGCCGAGCGCAGGGTGGCGATGGTCTCTTCGATGGCTTGTCTGCCGTCGCCGCCGACCTGATCGCCGTATTCGTCGAGGTTCTTCTCGGTGGCGTGGATCAGGGAATCGGCCTGATTGCGGGCCTCCACCAGCTCGCGCCGGGCCTTGTCCTCGTCGGCATGGGTCTCGGCGTCGCGCACCATGGTTTCGATATCATCATCCGACAGGCCGCCCGATGCCTGGATGCGGATTTGCTGTTCCTTGCCCGTCGCCTTGTCCTTGGCGGTGACATTGACGATGCCGTTGGCGTCGATATCGAAGGCCACCTCGATCTGCGGCATGCCGCGCGGCGCCGGCGGGATGCCGACCAGATCAAACTGGCCGAGCAGCCTGTTGTCACTGGCCATTTCGCGCTCGCCCTGGAAGACCCGTATGGTGACCGCCGACTGGCTGTCTTCGGCGGTCGAGAAGGTCTGGGCCTTGTGGGTCGGGATCGTGGTGTTACGGTCGATGAGGCGGGTGAACACGCCGCCCATGGTCTCGATGCCGAGGCTCAGCGGCGTCACATCGAGCAGCAACACGTCCTTGACGTCGCCCTTGAGCACGGCGCCCTGGATGGCCGCGCCCATGGCCACGACTTCGTCCGGGTTGACCCCCTTATGGGGCTCGCGGCCGAAGAATATCTTCACCGCCTCATGGACCTTGGGCATGCGGGTCATGCCGCCCACCAGGATCACCTCGTCGATCTCGCCGGCCGACATCCCGGCGTCCTTGAGCGCCTTCTTGCAGGGCTCGATGGTGCGCTCGATGAGGTCTTCGACGAGGACTTCGAGCTTGGCGCGGGTGAGCTTGATGGCGAGATGCTTCGGCCCGGACTGATCGGCGGTGATAAACGGCAGGTTGATCTCGGTCTGCACCGACGACGAGAGCTCAACCTTGGCCTTCTCGGCGCCTTCCTTGAGCCGCTGCAGGGCCAGCTTGTCCTTGCGCAAATCGATGCCCTGCTCTTTGTTGAACTCGTCGGCGAGATAATCGATGATCCGCTTATCGAAGTCTTCGCCGCCGAGGAAGGTGTCGCCGTTGGTCGAGCGCACCTCGAACACCCCGTCGCCGATCTCCAGGATCGAGACGTCGAAGGTGCCGCCGCCCAGGTCGTAGACCGCGATGGTGCCGTTGCCCTTCTTGTCGAGGCCGTAGGCGAGCGCCGCCGCGGTCGGCTCGTTGATGATGCGCAGCACATCGAGTCCGGCGATCTTGCCGGCGTCCTTGGTCGCCTGACGCTGGGAATCGTTGAAATAGGCGGGCACCGTGATCACCGCCTCGGTGACCGGCTCGCCGAGGAAGGCCTCGGCGGTTTCCTTCATCTTCTGGACGATGAAGGCGCTGACCTCGCTGGGGCTGTATTTGGTGCCCTGGGATTCGACCCAGGCGTCGCCGTTGTCGGCCTTGACGATCTTGTAGGACACCAGTTCCTGGTCTTTTTTGGTCAGGGGATCGTCGAAGGGACGGCCGATCAGCCGCTTGATCGCAGACAGGGTGTTCTCGGGGTTGGTGACCGCCTGGCGCTTGGCGGATTGCCCGACCAGACGCTCGTCGTCGTCGGAGAAAGCCACCATGGACGGGGTGGTTCGCGCCCCCTCGGCGTTTTCGATGATCCGGGGCTCCTGGCCGTCCATGATCGACACACAGCTGTTCGTGGTGCCGAGATCAATACCGATTACCTTGCTCATGACATTCCCTTGCTCATGACATTCCCTTGCTCATGACATTCCCTTGCGTTGCGGCGAATTGGTGCGGCCACGGGTGGCGCCGACCCCGATTTCCGGTATTTCATTCCCACGTGGCCGCGCCCCGGTTGGAACACGCCGCGAGGGCCGCGCGAACCGCCCCCCGTAAATCCATGGGCCGGCGACTCATGCACGGACGCCGGGTTATATAAGGAGCGCCGCCATTGGCCGCAACCCCGACGGCCCGGAATCCTGTAAAATAACCACTTCGGGATCTGCGCCTATGCCTCGGTGTCGATATGGGTCGGGGCGTCGTCCGCGCCCTGATCGGCGGCCTTGGAGACGCCGACCAGAGCCGGCCTGAGCAGGCGGTCGGCGATGACATAGCCCGCCTGGACGACCTCGACGACGGTGCCGGCGGGCTGATCCGAAGCCTCCAGGTGGAACATCGCCTGGTGAAAATTATGGTCGAACTTCTCACCCAGGGGGTCGACGCGGCGGATGCCGTGGCGCTCGAAGGCGGAGAGCAGCTCGCGCTCGGTATTCTCGACCCCCGAGATCAGCCCGGCGAGGGACTCGTCGCCACGATGCTGGTCGCTCAGGCTGTCGAGGGCGCGGCGCAGGTTATCGACCACCGACAGCAGATCGCGGGCGAACCCGCTGATCGCGTATTTGGCGGCGTCCTCGCGCTCGCGCTGTGCGCGGCGGCGCAGATTCTCGGTCTCGGCCATGGCCCGCAGCAGGCGGTCCTTGGCGTCGTCGAGATCGGCACGCAGGATCTCCACCGGGTCTTCGGCCGCCTCGTCTGCGGCGTCGGCCGCGTCTTCGCCCACGGCTTCGTCATCCGTAACCTCGGCCCCGTCCTCGTCCACTTGGCCATAGAGCGGCCCATCGCCGACGGTCTCGAGGCCCTCGGTGATATCCTCCGTGGCGGCGTCCGTGGCGGCGTCCGCGACGTTGTCCGCGGCGTTGTCCGTGGCGGCGTCCGAGGCGTCGTCCGCAGCGTCGTCCGTGGTGTCGTCCGTCTCAAGCTTCTTGTCGTCCTGGTTCATGCTTGTCTCGTCTAATTGCCTAAAATTAACCCAGCAGGCGGCCGACCACCTTGGCCGTGTAATCCACCATGGGAATGATCCGTCCGTAATTCAGATGCGACGGTCCGATGACGCCGATGGCGCCGACGAAGCCGGACTCCCCGCCGGCAATCGGGGCGAGCACCATGGCGCAGCCGGCGATATCGAATTCGTCGCTTTCGGCGCCGATGAATATCTTCACGCCGTCGGCGCCATGGGCGAGATCGAGCAGGCGCATGAGGTCGCGCCGGGTCTCGAGGACGACGAACAGGCGTCGGATGCGTTCGAGATCGCTGGCCGCCGTCACATCGTTCAACAGATTGGCCTGGCCGCGCACGATGAGGATGCCGTCTTCGCCCTCGCCGGCCCAGGTGGCGAGCCCGGCCTTGACCACCCGCTCGGTCAGGGTGTCGAGCCGGGCGGTCTGTTTATCGAGATCGCGCTGGATGGCGATGCGGGTTTGCTCGATGGTGCGCCCGGTGATATGGGCGTTTACATAGTTGGTGGCCTCGATCAGGGCCGCCGGAGTCATGCCGGCGGGGACCTCTATCATGCGGTTCTCGACCAGGCCGGACTCGGTGACGATGACGACCAGCGCCCGGCCCGGCGACAGGGGAACGAATTCGAGGTATTTCAGGGGGCTCTCGGATTTCGGCGCGAGCACCATGCCGGCGCATCGCGACAGCCCCGACAGCAGCGAGGTCGCCTCGCCCAGCATCTCCTCGAAAGTACGCCCCGCCCCGTCGCATTGCTCGTCGATGGCGCTGCGTTCCTCGGGCGGGACATTGCCCAGCTCGAGAAGCCCGTCGACGAACAACCGCAACCCGGTGTCGGTCGGCATCCGCCCGGCCGAGGCATGCGGGGCATAGAGCAGGCCGGCCTCCTCGAGATCCGCCATGACATTGCGGATGGTCGCCGGCGACAGGGAGGAATTCAGGCGTCTCGACAGGGTGCGCGAGCCGATCGGCTCGCCGGTGTCGACGTAGGCCTCGACGATGTGGCGCAGGATGTCCTGGGATCGCGCATTTATTTCGGTGATCAAAACCATGGTCGTGGCGCCGACGCCCTTCTCCGTGATCGGTGATGCTTGCGCAGGGGAATGTAGTAATCGCGCCGCGAGGCGTCAACGGGCGCTGGAATCATTGCGCGGCCCGGCGTTTCTGTGTACCACAGCCGCACTCATGCCAAGCAGCCATGATCCTTGGTTTAATGCGGAGACTATGACCATGCGCCCTTCCGGTCGAGCGCCCAACGAATTGCGTCCCATCAGCCTTGAGCCGGGCTTCGCCAAACATGCCGAGGGCTCCTGTCTGGTGCGCTTCGGCGACACCCACGTGCTGTGCACCGCCAGCGTCGAGAACCGGCTGCCGCCGTTCCTGCGCAATACGGGCCGGGGCTGGGTCACCGCCGAATACGGCATGCTGCCGCGCGCGACCCATAGCCGCACCGACCGCGAGGCGGCGCGCGGCAAGCAATCGGGCCGCACCGTCGAAATCCAGCGTCTGATCGGGCGGTCTTTGCGCGCCGTCACCAACCTCGCGGCCCTCGGCGAGCGCCAGATCAAGATCGATTGCGACGTGCTCCAGGCCGACGGCGGCACCCGGACGGCGGCGATCACCGGCGGCTATGTGGCGCTGCATATCGCCTGCGCCGGCCTGGTCGAACAGGGCCAGCTTACGGCCCTGCCGCTCAGCGATCAGGTCGCCGCGGTGAGCTGCGGCCTCTATCAAGGCACGGCGGTCTGCGATCTCGATTACGACGAGGATTCGAACGCCCAGGCGGACGCTAATTTCGTGCTCACGGCGACCGGCGGCATCGTCGAGATCCAGGGCACCGCCGAGCAGGAGCCGTTCAGCCGCGAGCAGTTTTCCGAACTCTTCGCCCTGGCCATGGACGGCATCGCCGAATTGACCGCCCTGCAACGGCGAACCCTCGGCATCGAGGGGTAATCCCAAGGAGCCATGGCCCGGCGCTTTAATGAATCCCGGCTGATCATCGCCAGCCACAACGCGGGCAAGCTCGGGGAAATCGCCGCCCTGATGACGCCTCTCGGGGTGGCCACCGTGGGGGCCAGCGAACTCGGCCTCGACGAGCCCGAGGAAACCGGCCTGAGCTTCACGGAAAACGCCGTCCTCAAGGCCCGCGCCGCCGCCGAGGCGACCGGCGCGCCCGCCCTGGCCGATGATTCGGGCCTGGTGGTGGCCGGCCTCGGCGGGGCACCGGGCATCCATTCGGCGCGCTGGGCCGAGACCGCCCGGGGCCGCGATTTCGCCGTCGCCATGGCGCGCATCGAGGCCGAGCTCGGCGGTAATGCCGAGAGGCGCGCATATTTCATCTGTGTCCTGGCCCTCTACTGGCCTGACGGCGATTGCGAGAGTTTCGCGGGCCGGGTCGTCGGCGTCCTCGCGTTCCCGCCGCGCGGCAACCGGGGTTTCGGCTATGACCCGATCTTCATGCCCGACGGCTACGACATCACCTTCGGCGAGATGGAAGCCGACCAGAAGCACGCCATCAGCCACCGCGCCGACGCCTTCGCCAAGCTCGTCGCCGCCTGCTTCAAACCCTCATGAACAACTTGGGTGACGGTGGCCTCGCGGTCTATGTCCATTGGCCGTTCTGCCAGTCCAAATGCCCCTATTGCGACTTCAACAGCCATGTGCGCGAGACCGTGGACGAGGCGCGGTTCCGCGCCGCCTATATGACGGAAATCGACCATTTTGCCGGCCTCACGGCGGGGCGGCGGGTGACCAGCCTGTTCTTCGGCGGCGGCACCCCGTCGTTGATGGCCCCCGCCACCGTGGCCGCGGTGATCGAGCGGGTGGCCCATGCCTGGCCGCTGAGTTCCGACGTGGAAATCACCCTGGAAGCCAATCCCGGCTCGGTCGAGGCGAAACGCTTCGCCGGCTACCGCGCCGCCGGGGTGAACCGGCTTTCCCTCGGCGTCCAGTCCTTCGATGACCGGTCCTTGCGCTTCCTCGGCCGCCGCCACGACGCCGCCCAGGCGGCCGCCGCCCTAGCCCTGGCGCGGGACGTCTTTCCCCGGGTCTCCTGCGATCTGATCTACGCCCGGCCCGGCCAATCCGTGGCCGCGTGGCGCGGTGAGCTGGTCCGCGCCCTGGAGTTCGAGACCGAGCATCTGTCGCTCTACCAGCTCACCCTCGAGCCCGGCACGCCGTTCCATGCCCGCGCCGCGCGCGGCGCCCTCACCGTGCCGGACGGCGACGCGGCAGCGGCCCTGTGCGACGCAACCCACGAACAGCTCGAGAGGGCCGGCATGGCGGCTTACGAAATCTCCAACTTTGCCCGCCCGGGCGCCGAGTCGCGCCACAACCTGGCCTATTGGCGGGGCGGCGATTACCTCGGCATCGGCCCCGGCGCCCATGGCCGCCTGACCAGCGGCGGGGTGACCCGGGCGACCCGTCTGGTCCGCAGCCCCGAACGCTGGCTGAGATGCGTCGAGCAGCGCGGCCACGGCATAACCGAGAGCGAAACCATCGGATGCGCGGCGCGCAGCGACGAGATGTTGATGATGGGACTGCGCCTCGCCGAGGGTGTGTGTCTGTCACGGCTCGAGGCGCGCGGCGGCCGGGCCTTCGACGATCATATCGATGCGGCCCGCCTTGCCCACCTGATCGACGGCGGCTTCGTGGAGCGCGACCACACCCACCTGCGCGCCACCCCCGCCGGCCTGCGGGTCCTCGATTCGGTGCTCGCCAGCCTGCTCGCTAACTCTTAAGACGTTTGCGTTCGAGCGTCACGCAGGCTTACCGGGGCGAGTCTTTAGTTGTACGTTCAAGCGCCACTAGGGCTTACCGCCGCGCCCGGGCGGCGGGCGGCTGCGCCGCATGATCCCTGATGAGTCCCCTGTTGGGCTCCGTAGCATTCTCCGACCGAACACGGTCGGAGAAGCAAGCGAGCGACCGCGAGCCGCCGACCGTTCGGCGTGAGCCTGCGTGGCGCTTGAACGCTGGGAGCCGAAGGCGCCCGCAAACCAATCACCTAAAAACCGGCAAAGCTTCTCGGCGCTTGGTCGATGGTTTTAGCCCCTTCGCGAGTGACTTCGAGAACCGCGAGACCGCGTTCGTTGGCGCCGTCCGGGGTGAAGCGGAAGATCCCGTCGACTCCCCGAAAGCCGCTCCCCGAGGTCAGGGTCTCGGCGCTGAAGCCCCGGCCGTCGGGCAGTTTCGCCAGGGCACCCGCCAGGGCCACCGCGTCATAGGCCAGGCTTGCCAGGCGGGGCGGTCGATAGCCGAAATTGGCTTCGAACCGCGCCTCGAAATCGCGCCGGGCGCCGGGCGGCGGCGCCGCGAACCAGCCGCCGAACAGCGCCGGCTCGCGCTCGCCGACCACGGATTCCCATTGATAGGTGCCGAGCAGGCGAACCTCGGGCGACTCGATGTCGTAATAGGGAAACAACGGGGCGATGGACAGCAGCCGGGGGCCGCCCTCGGGCAGCAGCACCGCGTCGTACCCGGCGGCGCCGAGGGTGTCGATGCCTTCAAGCCTTTGCAACGCCGCCTGCGATATTTCATCGTCCTGGGCCATGAGCTGTTGGCGCTGGGCCAGAAGCACCGTGCGCCGGACATCGTAATTGGCCATGAAGCGGACGATTTCTTCGACATCCGACGCGGTCTCGGCGTCGGCGGGGAAGAACAGGGGGTCGACCATGACGGCGCCGGCCGCCTGGGTCGCCCGGGTCAGCGCGGCGACCATGGATTGTCCGTATGCGTTCGACGGCGCCAGGGCGGTAAACCATTTGAGGCCGCGGGTGATGGCGTACTCGACCACCCGGACGACCTGCTGGCCGGGCAGGAATCCCATCAGATAGACCCCCGGCCGGGCCACCGAGCGATCCGATGAGAAGGCCACCACATTGACCCGGGCGAGCTGGGTGATCGGCGCCACTGCCGCCACCGAACCCGAGAACAGCGGCCCGATGACCAGCCGGGCGCCATCGGCCAGAGCCTGGTTCGCGGCGATGGCGGCGCCCTCGGGCGTGCCAAGCGTATCGCGCGGCAGCAGAACGAAATCTTCGTTTCCCACATCGAACAGGGCGAGCTGGGCGGCCTCGAACAGGGCCTGGCCGAGATCGGTGGAAGGCCCGGTCAGAGGCAGCAGCAAGGCCACCGAGACCGGCCCTGGAGGGAGTTCCACCAGCGCCGGTACGATCGATTCCTCGGGGATCACGGGCGGTGGCGGCGCGATCGGCTCGACGGGCGGCGCCTCGACGATGATCGGCTCGGGCGGCGGCGCGGGTTCGGGCTCGGGGGCCGGCGGCGCGATTATTTCCGGCGGCGGCGCCGTCGCCACCGGAGCCGGCGGCGCGGTTGTTTCCGGCGGCGGCGTGTTAGACAATACGCGGCGATGCTGGCATGCCGACAACAGGACCAGGATCGCCAACAGGGAGGCCATGAGCCGGACCCTGACCGGCAACCGCGGCAGCAGGAGTGATCGGTGGAAAGACACGACCATGAAACCTCGAGCCAGACTGAAAACCCGTGAAGACCGTACGCCAGCCTAGACACCACGCCGGGGTAAGTAAACGGCTGGCGCCGGAGCCCGGACTCTATCTCGTGGCGACGCCCATCGGCAATGCCCGCGACATCACCCTGCGGGCGCTCGATCTGCTGGCGGCGGTCGATATCGTCGCCTGCGAAGATACCCGCACCACGGGCAGGCTGCTTGGCCTACATGGCATTTCCGCGACCCTGACCGCCTATCACGACCATAACGCGGCGCGCGTCCGCCCGGCGCTGCTGGAGCGCTTGAAGGCGGGCCAAGCGGTCGCCCTGGTGAGCGACGCCGGCACGCCGTTGATTTCCGATCCCGGCTATCGCCTGGTGGTCGAGGCGCGGGCGGCTGGCATCACCGTGACCACGGCGCCCGGCCCGTCGGCGCCGCTCGCCGCCCTGACGGTTTCGGGTCTGCCCACCGACCGCTTCTTCTTCGCTGGTTTCCTGCCGTCCAAGCGCGCCGCCCGGCGCCGCGCGCTGGAAACCTTGTCGGCCATCGACGGCGCCCTGCTGCTGTTCGAATCGGCGCGCCGCCTGGCGAGTTCCCTGACCGACATGGCCGATGTGCTGGGGCCGCGCGAGGCGGCGGTGGTGCGCGAATTGACCAAGCTGCATGAAGAGGTCCGGCGCGCCACCCTCGATGTGCTGGCGGCCCAGTACGGCAACGCCGGCGCACCCAAGGGCGAGATCGTCATCGTCGTCGCCCCCCCCGGAGCGGACGCCGACCGGCTCGACGACGGGGTTGTCGATGAATTGCTCCGCGCCGCCCTGGCGACTGATACCCTGCGTGACGCGGCGGCGCGGGTCGCCCTGGCCACCGGGCTGCCCCGCCGCCGGCTGTATAACCGCGCCCTGGAATTGGCCGGGGAAGATCCATGAACGCGCCCGCCCGCGCCCGCGCCTATCGGTTTGGACTGCGCGCCGAGACGGTCTGCGTGTGGTGGCTGCGGGCCCAGGGTTACCGGGTTCTGGTGCGGCGCTTCAAGGCGGCCGTCGGTGAGATCGACATCATCGCCCGGCGCGGCGGCCTGCTGGCGATGATCGAAGTCAAGGCGCGCAGCGGTGGCGACATGGCCCAGGCGATTCCGTCTAAACGTCAGCGCCACCGCATCACCCGCGCCGCCGAGGCGTTCGTGGCGCGCAAGCCCCGCCTCGCGGGCTGCGATATACGGTTCGATCTGATGATCGCTAGGCCCTGGCGCCTGCCGAGACATATTCGCGACGCCTGGCGGCCCTGATACCAAGGAGCCATGATAAAGGCCCATAGAGACGGCTTCCCGTGGTTTTCGGCTAGGCGCGCGCGGCGCCGCGATGCTGGAGCATCGCAAGACGGGCGCAACGACGTCCGAAAACCTCGGGAAGCCGCCGCCTCCGGTCGCGTCCGCTCACCCCCGGAGTGCGTCAGATCGCCTAACCGATGCGCTGCATCGCCTGCGGCTTCCGACCTCACCCGGGAATAAGCGGACACGATCTCTATCGGTCTTTATCATGGCTGCTTGGTATGAACCCCAAATCCGCTCCAAATACCCGCTGACCTACCATATGTTGGTTTCATTCACGAGCCGTGCTACTATCTCTTCCCCATGCATGTGATCTCCCGAGATGGAGCTTGACCCCCATGACCCGCCGATCAGCCCAGATATCCTTTCTCATCCCCTTGGCCCTGCTCGTGGTTTCAGGCTGTACGGCGGGTACGTTCGTCGGCGGTGGAGCCTCGGTCAGCGTCGCCGTCGCCCAGGAGCGGTCGGTCGGCGTCGCCCTTGACGATACGGTGATCGCCACGCAAATCGTCGCGATTTTTTTCGATTACAGCATCAAGCTGCTGCGCAAGGTGAGCGCCGAAGTGGTCGAGGGCCGCGTGTTGCTGACGGGCAGCGTGGCGGAGCCGGAAGGCCGCGTCGACGCGGTGCGCCTGACCTGGCAGATCGACGGCGTCACCGAAGTGCTCAATGAAATCCAGGTCACCGACCGGGGCGGCCTGCTCGACTTCGCCCTGGATACCTGGGTCAGCACCCAGCTCCGCACCAAGCTGCTGCTCGATCGGGATATCCGGGCGCTCAACTACAATGTCG
>Ga0066376_10003498_pt1 | contig 14009 bp, 11 predicted proteins | sample Knorr_S15_td_Bot_FD_77009 | JGI IMG/M metagenome (GOLD analysis project Ga0066376, IMG submission 77009) | Marine microbial communities from Southern Atlantic Ocean transect - Knorr_S15_td_Bottom_ad_5009_LV_A | ecosystem: Environmental > Aquatic > Marine > Oceanic | place: Southern Atlantic... | reverse complement strand
GTGATGACTATGACCTGGGCCTGGTGCGTTGGCACATCGCTCGGCTGCGCAAGGAGCTAGGTGACAGCCCGCCCAAGCGTATCGTGCACGTCATAGGCTTCGGGTACCGGTTCGACGTAGGCATGCCATCGCCAGCACCCTTTCCAGAGCCACAACTGGAGCCCGACACCACCCAATTAGTTGCGCTCTTGAGGAAATCTTTTCACCGTTGTGGCTCCACATATTCAAATATGCCACGTAGTGCCGCAAAGATTCGTCCTGTTCGCTGCCTCCGTTAGGGCCGCCAAAGGACAATAGCCAAACCTAAATCGATGTCTGATATGACGTAGAACTAGGTCTTGCATCCTGCAAAACGTCATACCTGAGCAAAAGACTAGGCGATAAATCTCGTCAGAATGCCCGGACGCGCCGAGGCGTGTTAGACAGGTCTGTCGTTTAGACATCACAGCCTGCTCTCGAAAGTCAGTGGCTAGCTGGCGTTTACCCCTCTACACTGGCCCCCAATGCTCATCGCTATCAGGCAACAAGGCCTGAATTGCTTTCATTCGCTGCTCAAGACGCCCCCACTTGCCTTATTCGCCCTGTTTACGGTACATTAACAGCCACATTTCGCGCATTATCACCACGTGCGTCTCGATTGTGAGACGCACCCCAGAATACAAGCTCTAGCCATCATCAGGAGGGTGCCATGACAACGACCTCATCCCCAGTTTTCGGATCCAGCATCAAGCGACGGGAGGATCCACGCCTAATAACTGGCAGAGGTACCTACGTCGACGACGTTAAATTGGTGGGCATGCTCCACATGTCGCTGGTGCGTAGCCCGGAAGCACACGCGATTATCAAGAGCATCGATACAGCCAGCGCCAAGGCTATCACGGGTGTTGTGGCAGTCTATACAGGTCAGGATTTGGCCGATAAGTTAGGCACGTTGATCTGTGGCTGGGTGGTTCCAGATACGATCGAAGTACCTCATGCCCCAATGGCCGTTGACAAGGTCCGTTGCATAGGTGAGGCTGTGGCCGCCGTCATAGCCAACGATCCCATTGTGGCCGCCGATGCTGCCGCGCTGGTGGAGGTTGAATACGAGGTGCTTCCGGCCGTCGTCAACTCTGAGTTGGCCGTTCAAGATGGGCAGCCCCAAATCCATGAGGACGCTCCCGGCAACAAGTGCTTCGAGTGGGAGGTTGCTGGCGGTGACGTGGTACAGGCGTCCTCAGAGGCAGAGGTCACGATAAACCAGCGTATGATTAACCAGCGCCTGATTCCGAACTCCATGGAGGGCAGGGCGGTTATTGCTGACTACAATCCTGGCACGAACCAGGTCACATTGTGGACATCTTCACAGATTCCGCATCTGGTAAAGCTTCTGATATCTCTGGTGACGGGTCATCCGGAGCATCTACTTCGAGTCATCACTCCTGATGTCGGTGGCGGATTCGGCTGCAAGCTATACATGTATGCCGAAGAGCTCATCGCATTCGGCATAGCCAAGGACCTTGGTCGTCCGGTCAAGTGGACAGAGGGTCGCCAGGAAAACTACATGGCCACCACTCACGGTCGTGACCATATTGGCGACTGGCAGCTCACCGGCAAGCGAGACGGCACCATCACCAGTATCCAGGGTGATGTCTTTGCAAACTTGGGAGCCTACCTTTCGACGTTTGCCCCGGCAGTGCCGACACTGCTGTTCGGTCTGGTGCTGTCCGGCCCCTACGATATTCCCAACATCCGGTGCAAAGTCACTGGAGTCTTCACCAACACGACGCCTGTTGATGCATACAGAGGCGCTGGCAGGCCCGAGGCCACATACGTCTTGGAGCGCATGGTTGACATGTTCGCCCTGGAGATTGGCATGGACCCGGCAGAGGTCCGCCGCAAAAACTTGATTGCTCCATTTGAGGACGGCCATGACGTCGCCACAGGGGTAACCTACGACAGCGGCAACTACGAGCCTGCGCTTGATCGAGCCATGGAGATGATTGGTTACAAGAATTTCCGACAGGAGCAGGAGGAGGCCAGGAAGCAGTGTCGATACCTGGGGATTGGATTATCCTCGTACATCGAGATAAGCGGACTGGCTCCATCGGCTGTAGCCTACGCCATCGGCGCGCGAGCCGGCACGTGGGAAAGCGCCACCGTTCGCGTATATCACACAGGCAAGGTAACGGTGTTCAGCGGCGCATCCAGCAGCGGTCAGGGGCACCAGACTGCCTTCGCCCAGATCGCAGCGTCTGGCTTGGGCATACCAGTGGAAGATGTGGATGTGATCCAGGGTGACACCGACAAGGTCCAGCAGGGCACAGGCACCTTCGGAAGTCGTAGCGCGGCCATTGGTGGCACTGCTATTCACATGAGTGTGGAAAAGATCAAGGATAAGGCTAAGAAGATCGCAGCTCATATGCTGGAGGCTTCCCCTGACGATATCGTTTTCGAAGATGGCAAACTGTTCGTTGCTGGAGCTCCAGCCGAAGCCAAGACCTTCCAAGAGGTTGCGTTGGCCGCTTACTGGTTCGAGGGGTTCCCAGAGGACTTGGAGCCTGGGCTAGAAGCCACCAGCGTTTTCGACGCCAAGAACTTCACGTGGCCCTTCGGTACACATGCCTGCGTCGTGGAAGTGAACGGCGACACAGGCGAGGCTAAGGTACTACGCTACGTCGCTGTAGACGACTTTGGTAACGTCATTAACCCCATGATTGTGGATGGTATGGTCCAAGGCGGAGTTGCCCAGGGCATAGGCCAGGCGCTCTTTGAAGAGGCGATCTACACTGATGATGGCCAACTGGTCACAGGCAGTATGCTGGACTACGCCATAGCGAAGGCTGCCGACCTGCCATTTATACAGACCGACCGAACGGTAACGCCATCGCCTGCCAATCCTCTCGGCGTAAAGGGAGCTGGTGAAGCTGGAACCATCGCTGCCTCTCCCGCAGTCATAAACGCTGTGGTGGATGCTCTCTCACCCTTTGGCGTGAAGCACGTGGACATGCCAGCCAAGCCAGAGAAGCTGTGGAGGCTTATGCAAGGCTCGTAATTTAAGTCTGAAAAATTCTTTGAGTTATTTCACGGATTCCTAATGCAGAAGTTGTTTGAAGGAGTACTGGAAAATGCCTCATTACGTATCGCTTATCAATTGGACCGACCAGGGAATTCAAAACGCGAAGGCCGCGCCGGAGAGATTTGCAGCCGCGAAGCAAGCAGTGGAGGCGGCAGGCGGCAAAATACATAGCACTTCCTGACCATGGGTGAATATGACCTGGTTACGATCAGCGAGATGCCCAACGACGAGGCGTACGCCACTCTAATGCTGGCTCTTGGCGGTCAAGGTAACATTCGAACAAAGACGCTGAAGGCCTTCAGCGAGGACGAGTTTGGCAGCATTGTGGCCAATTTACCCGGCTGATTCTATTGATGTTAAAATAGCTTCGTAACATCGACGGTTATGAAAAAATAAAAAGATGAACAACCGCAACTGCCCCGCTTATGCGGGGCTTTGCATATGAGGCGCAGTTGGCACAGTCTGAAGACCCAATAAAGGACATTCTCGACAGGTTGGAGTCGGAGAATTACTTTGCCGACCCGGCGATCGCCACCTCTATCTACATGGCCCAGACTTTGGAGCGGCCACTGCTGGTGGAGGGTCGTCCCGGAGTAGGCAAAACCGAGATCGCCAACGTGATGGCGCGTCTGCTGGACACGAAGCTAATTCGCCTACAGTGCTACGAGGGCCTGGATGTCACCACCGCGCTGTACGAGTGGAACTATCCCAAGCAGATGCTGTGGATCAAGCTGGATGAGCAGTCCGGCCGCACTACTGAAGAGCGAGAGCAGCAGATCTTCTCCCAGGATTTCCTGCTGGAGCGTCCCTTGCTGGCCGCGCTGACAGAAGAGGAGAAGGCTCCTGTGCTGCTCATAGATGAGGTGGACCGCGCCGACGAAGAGTTCGAAGCCTTCCTTCTGGAAATCCTGTCTGACTTCCAGGTGACGGTGCCCGAGATAGGCACTATCAAGGCCAAACACAAACCCCTGGTCATCCTAACGTCCAACCGCACTCGCGACCTTTCCGACGCGCTGCGACGGCGTTGCCTCTACCTGTGGATCGATTTTCCCGATCTGGACAAAGAGCTTCGCATCGTTCGCTCCAAGGTGAACGGCATAGAGGAGAAGCTGGCCCGTCAGGTGGTGCGCTTCGTCGACAGTTCGCGTCACGTTGGTCTGGACAAGGTGCCGGGCATATCTGAGACGCTGGACTGGGCGAAGGCGATGGTGGTGCTGCATATGGACCACCTCGACCACGACACCGTGGAGCGCACGCTCGGTGCGCTAGTCAAGGATGCCGACGACATGGAGAAATTCCGCCGCGAAACCATCGACGAGATTTTGAGTAAAATTTCCTAATCGATTTTTTCGCAGAAGGTCTGAGTCATGTTGCCTGAGATGAAGTCATGAACTGTTTCAGGGCTGGATATTTCCATAGCTGATTCTGTGTAGAGTGGACACTAATGCAAAGCGTCCCAATGCAAAGCTGACGCACTTATGCCCCAACAGAGACTGAATCTAGGCGAAATTATGTGATCGCCATGCAGCCAAGGAGAAAAGGCGGGTTCAGCCGAGAATACCGCTAGTGTTGATGCGGATCGGCAACTGGCTCTTGCCTCAGGAAATCGATCTCTTCGGCCTCTTCGGAGTGCGTGTCCACTACGCCGTAATTCATGGGATTATCGTCATCCACATGCCAGTCGAAGAGCTGGGAGTAAAACTCCTGGGATTTTTTTCTGTCACCCTTGGCCATAATCTCGAAGTTAAGAACTAGATTTGGCATGTTTACCCCCCTTTATTAGCAAAAATGAGTATATTGCATTATACATATCCATTAACGGCATCCAATTCGTCGGCTTATCTCGTTAGCAGGCCTAAAGATGTGCGGGGTTTGTCTGAATTGGAACATATGTTGTAAAATGGGCCAATAAGGCTAAACCATACGATCCGTGCTACCTATGCGAAACATTCTTCATGCCGATTTCGACGCCTTCTTCGCCTCCGTGGAGCAGCTAGACAACCCCGAATTGCGTGGCAAACCCGTGGTTGTAGGCGGCAGTCCAGAAGGGCGTGGTGTAGTTGCCTCCGCGTCATACGAGGCCAGGAAGTTTGGCGTGCGCTCGGCAATGCCCATGCGGACCGCCTTCCGGCTTTGCCCTGATGCTATTCGGGTGGGCTCTCACTTCGATCGCTACCGCGACGTCTCTCGCAAAGTCATGGCGATCTTTCACGACATTACGCCGCTGGTGGAACCTCTTTCGCTGGACGAGGCTTACCTGGACGTCACGCATCAGGTCACTCTCGAAATGCCTTCTGAGTCAATAGCCGCTGGTCTCAAAAAACGCGTCAAGGCCGAGTTGGGCCTGACCATATCTGTGGGTGTGGCCTGCACTAAGTCCGTTGCCAAGATTGCGTCGGATATGGACAAGCCGGACGGCCTTACGGTTATAGCGCCGGGGCAGGAGAGGGCGTTCCTGAAGCCGCTGGCCGTCGCAAAGCTCTGGGGCGTCGGCCCAAAGACGGCGGAGCGCTTGAATAAAGAGGGCATCGAGACCATAGGGGATCTGGCGGAGCGCACCGAGCTTTGGATGCGCCAGCGATTCGGCAGCAACAGCGCTCATATGCGTGAACTGGCGCTGGGGAAAGACAATAGCGAGGTCAGTCTGGAGCGGGAGACCAAGTCGGTCAGCGCCGAGACGACCTTCGCCCGCGACACTGGGGAGCCTGAGGCGTTACTCGAAATGGTAAGCCGCCTTAGTCAGCAGGTGGCGCACAGTCTGGAACGCAAAGACCTGCGAGGTCGGACGGTAAAGCTCAAGCTGCGCCTGTCTGATTTCACGACGTTTACCCGGCAAAAGACGGTGCCGCTGCCTGTGCAGTCGTCCGACGACCTGGCCAACGCGGCGGGCGACCTGCTAAGGGCAGAGCTTCATTCAGACCGAACTTTCCGGCTAGTCGGTGTCGGCGTGTCAGGCTTCGATTTTGAAGAGCCCAACTCCGATGAGCCCCGCCAACTCCGCCTTGATTTTTAAATAGTTAAGGTGTCCGATATTGTATCGACAAGCGCAACACTTGGAATGTTCCGGTCCGGTTAATCCCAAAATGCGAAACCGTCTTATTCCTTTTGTCATAGGCCTTTAGTAGAAAATTACGTTCGTCCTGAGCTTGTCGAAGGGCCGGCCGATAATAAAAGTATTTAGCGGGAGATAGATTGAATATAAGAAAATTGCCAATCGAATGCACCGTCCTGGCCTCAGACGGCTCGGAGATTCGGGAGCTTGTGAGGGTCTCCGGCGGCAGCATGGTGCACTGCACTCTGCCTGTGGGCGCCACGTCAATGGCCGTAGCACACCGCACCGTGGAAGAGGTCTGGTACGTCGTCAGCGGGCGCGGGCAGGTATGGCGGAAGCGCGATGCTCAGGTTAGCGTGGTGGACATTAATCCGGGCGTGTCACTGAGCATAGAGATCGGAACGCATTTCCAGTTTCGCAACACAGGCGACGAGCCGCTGTGCATAGTCATCACCACCATGCCGCCCTGGCCTGGCGAAAACGAGGCCGTGCCCGTCGAGGGCAAGTGGTGAAACTGGAATAGAATATCTTGAAGAGATGCGCTAGTGATTTAATCTCCATGTGAATCCGATGGGTTTCCAGGAAAACCAGATGTCAGCCTTCTGGATGAAATAATTCGTACATATTAATCGAGCCTTCGACTGGCATTGCATTGTCAGCGTTAACTACCCATTCCATATATTGTTTTATGGAGTCATGCTCTTTCTGTTTCGTAAGTATCATTAACAAATAAGCATAATTGCCATCTAATATTTCTTCATCTGTCCCTGGAAACAATGGATATATTCCTAGGCGTTGCTTATGGTAGTAAAGATATTCTCTACACATTGTGCCATTATGTTCGAGAAGTCGCCCACTTCTTTGCAAAATTGTCATGGTCTTGCCACCACCAGAGGTTCCGAAGCCATCTGGTATCCGGAATTGAATTGAAACACGATCGGCTACCACCTGCCCAAGATTGGCTAATCGAATGGACAGGTGTGCAGTAATGTCACAAGTTGCCGTTGTGGAGGGCGAGACAGTTGAAACTTTGGCGACAACCACAGGCTGGGCAGCCCTGTTCATCACATCAACGATTTCGTAGTGCTCCATCGGAACTGATTGAAAATTGAATCGCTTATAGTATCGATGATCTGATGCCTGGTGGGCGGAGGACCCTTGAGGGATGGCAACAACGTATGCTACTTGCCCTTCTGACGGACCTGTTAAATTAACGGGGTTGATGATCACCCCGTCTATGCGGGGCTTAATACGACTATTGATAACTTGCTCTAGCCACTCCTTTGAAAAATCAGTGGAGTCGATGCCGTCCAGTAGCTCGGGAATATTGGGAGATCGACCGTTGGTTTCTGCGATTCCATAAATGAGCGTTCCACCAGCGCTATTGGCGAAAGAAGAGATGTCTTTGCTCATTTCGGTTTTCTTGCCGTCTGATTTTCCTAGAGAGGCTGAATTCTTATATTCGAGTTCTATGTTTTCCTCTATTTTGTTGGCAATTAGTTTTTTGAAGATCGGATTCATCCCAATCTTGAGGATTTTTGGCCATACCGGGCTCTCCCAATATTTCAATCCTAGTTCCCTAAACAATCACCCCGTCGGCCCGTAGCTCCGAGAGTTCAGCGTCGGACACGTTTAGCATCTCGGAAAGAATGGCGCCGGTGTGCTCACTGTACAGAGGGGCTGGCGTTACCTCTGGAGGCGAGTCGTCCATCTTGATGGGACAGCCGATCATCTTGTAATCGCCTCTTGCCTCGTCGTGCACCTCGACAATCATCTCTCTCGCGATGAGCTGATCGTTGGTCAGTACCTCTTCCGGGGCGAGCACAGGTCCGCACCAGATCCCTGCCGGAGCCAGCGCATGAAAAGCTTCGTATTTAGTGCGCTGCGACGTCCAGTCCGTCATGATCTTCGTTACCTCGTCAGCATGCTCGGCGCGGGCCTCGTCCGTCTCGTAGCGCTCATCGCCGATCAGGTCCTCGCGGCCTATCAGAGCCAGGGCCGTCTCCCAGGCCTGCCCTCGAATGTGCACCATAACGTAGTCGTCGGAGCCGCCGGGGGCTGACTTGAACACGTTGGGAATACCGCTCCAGCCCAGGTGGCCGGGCCGCACATTAGGCTTGTCGGAGTTGAGGCTGCGAATCAGGCGAATACGCATGAGGTTCACCAGCCCGTCCTGCATCGCCACCTCGACATGCTGGCCGTGACCGGTATGGTCGCGCTGGCGTAGCGCCGCCAGAATGCCGATAGCCATATGCAGTCCCGTGCCGGAATCGCCGCCGCCGATGGACACCGATAGCGGAGGGCCGTCTGGGTAGCCATTGGACGCCATGAGGCCGCTGGTGGCCTGCGCCGCCGTTTCGAAGCTCTTGTATTCGCTGTACGGCCCGTACTCGCCGAAGCCCTTGATGCTGGCGTGAATTACCTGGGGGTTGAGCTCTTTCAAGACGTCGAAACCGAGACCGAGTCGCTCCATGACGCCTTTGGAATAGTTCTCTAGAACGATATCTGCCCAGGGCACCAGCCTCTTGAAAAGCTCCTGGCCCTTGTCGGTCTTGAGGTTGAGCGTGATGGCTCGCTTGTTGTTGTTGAAAATGGTGAAATAGACGCTATCGACGCCCTCCTGATGGGCCATGTCCCAGCGAGTGCGGTCCCCCCCGTCGGTGTCCTCGACTTTAATGACGTCAGCGCCAAGAAAGGCCAGAAGCTGCGCGCAAGATGGTCCGGCCTGGACCCTGCTCATATCAAGAATCTTTACGCCTGCCAGTGCCTTATCCATGCTCCCTCCAACTTTTCGAATTAAGAGCAGTACACAGGCTACAAACGGGACCCAAAGCTAGGGCGATAACCCGCTTTGTGGGAGCCTGTGAACTGCAAATTGCGAAGTATTTGAATGATGCCGGGATTATAGCACTACAGGCCCAGACGTGACCCCACGAAGTCCTTATAGCCCTGAACGAAGTCCGAAGCCGTTGCTGAACGCCTGCCTTCCATCTGAAGCGTGTCCAGGATCAACAGTCCGTCACCGGTAGTGACTCCTATGCCGTCGTCAAGAGCCACGACAGTACCAGGGAGCTCGGCGGATGAGGAAGATGTGCTTTTTCCGGCGATGATCTTGACCGTCTTGCCTTGCCACGTCGTGTGGGTGCCGGGCCACGTATGGTACGCGCGAATCTTTCTTGCTATGAATTCCGCAGAGTCGGTCCAGTCTATAAGGCCGTCTTCACGAGATAGCCTTGAGGTGATTGTAACCTTCGATTCATCTTGCGGTTCCGGGCTGATGTCGGCCTTGGCCCACCCGAGAATGGTATCGACCAGAAGCTGAGAGCCCATTCGAAAGAGGCGGTCGGTGAGTACATCGCAGGCCTCGTTTGGGCCTATTTCGGTCGTTAGCAGTGCCACGATAGGTCCTGAATCCATGCCTTCATCAAGTTGAATAATGGTCACGCCCGTCTCGTCGTCGCCATTGAGGATGGCCGTGGAGACAGGTGACGGCCCGCGGTATCTCGGCAGCAGCGATGGATGCACGTTGAGCGTCTTGAGTCGCGGCAGGCTGAAGGTCTCTTCTGGCAGAAACAGGCCGTATGCCGCAACCACGATGAGGTCGGGCTGCAGGTCGGCTAGCTCCTTGCGGGCTGATTCGTCGCGGCTTAGGGATGCTGGCTGGAACACGGGCAGCTCTAGCTCCAAGGCGGCCTCTTTGACCGGTGTTTGTTGCACGCGCTTGCCACGTCCCGACTGGCGGTCTGGCTGGCTATACACTCCCACCAGGTTATGCCCGGCCTCCACCAGCGCCTTCAGCACCGGCACAGCCAACTGCGGCGTGCCCATAAATATGATTCTTAGATTGTTGGCGTTTGATGTCATTCGTTGCTCAACAGTCTGCGCCTTGTACGTCGATGTTATTGAAGCGCACATCGTCGTCGGTTGCCAGCCCTAACTCCCTTGCTTTTCCGGCGTTGATCTCGAAGTTGAAGGCAGCTGGTTGGCTGGAGGCGTAAAGCGGCAAGGGCGAGCTAGGGGATTCGGGATTGGGAACGTCCTCTGTAATGTCCACCACTGTACAGTCTGCGCCAATCCATACGAAGTCCAGAGGGAACTGCATCTCATTCATCCAGAAGTTGGACGACAGGCCGCTGTCGAAGATAAAAAGCATGCCGGTGTCGGAAGGGAGGCTTGGTCTCCCTGACAGACCTATGGTGCGTAGGGGAGAGGTGTTGGCGATCTCTGCGGCGAAGCGAACGCCTCCGATTGTGACCGCCGGGCCGTCTGTCTGATTAGCTGGCGGCGCGATGGTTGGGACAGAGACTATCAGCGGTATGGCTGTTGCTGTCGGTCTTGCCGTGGGAGTCGGGGCTTGAACTGATGTCGGCTTCGGCGTTCTGGTTGGCGTTGGAGTGGCAGGAACTGCTGCAGTTCTAGTTGGCGTATGTGCCTGGGCCGTTGCCGTTGCCGCTGCCAAGAATGCTGGTTGCGAGGCTGGCTGGGTTGGCGTTTTTGGCAACGACTCCTGGTCGGCAGGCGCGGATGTTTGGCAGGCGACCAGGACAAGAAAAGAGGTAGCCAAAATAAAGGGAGTCCAAGAAAATCTCATATCTTTGTATCGGTCAACTCATGCAGCGCGTTTGATCTGTCTGCCAGCCTAGTGCGGCATTAGGTATTTTTGGGCCACCAGCGAGTAAGTTTTTTTCTGGTCCTGAATCCATGACTCGTCTCTGCCTAGCTCAGCTGCCATTATCGCCGCAACAGCAGGGGCGCATTCAAGGCTTGCCTGGGCGTCGAGAAGCAGAGAGCGAGTGCGCCTGGACAGCACGTCTTCAAGAGTCAGGGCCATCTCGCTGCGAACGGCGTGAACGATATGGCTTTTCTTGTAGGGCAAATTGGGATGTATCTGTTCTTTCCAACCCGCTGATTCAGCCTCTAACTGGGTCAGCAGCCTGGCATCGAAACCCAGATCGTCGGCCTCAGACCCGTCGACAAAGTTATCAGAGCCAGATAAGGGCAGGTTTCTGGTGACGCGCCGGCGCGGCGACCGACCTGATACTGCTGTTGCCTGGTTTACTGCGTCCTCTGCCATCTGGCGATACGTTGTCCACTTGCCGCCTGCCACCGACACAAGGCCCTCTTCCGACGTGAAGACGGCGTGGCTTCTGGAAAGGGACGAGGTCTTCGCATTGCCGGAGCCCGCCAGCAGCGGACGGATGCCCGCGAAGATGCTCTTGACGTCGCTGTTGGTCGGCTTCTCCACTAGGTACTCATCCAGGTGTGTCAGAAGATAGTCCACCTCATCGGCCGTGGGCACCGGAGAGGTTTCGGGCTTTTGCACTGGTATGTCCGTCGTGCCAGCCAGGACCATTCCGTGCCAGGGGATTGCGAATAGCACTCGACCGTCCTTTGTTGCAGGAATCACCAGTGCGCTATCGCCGGGAAGTAGCCTTCTGTCCAGCACCATGTGTGAGCCTTGGCTGTAAGCGAGGGTGGGTTCGGATTCGCCAGCCATGGCGGTCACCTCATCGATGAAGATGCCTGTGGCGTTGATGACGACCCTGCCTGATATGCGCAAGCCGTCGCCCGAAATCCGGTCAGTGGTCTCAACGCCTGTCACTCGGCCTGCCTCTTTTATAAGTCCAGATACTGCCATGTGGTTAATGACGATGGCCTTATGCTCAGCGGCGGTTTTTGCAAGGCAGATTGCAAACCGGGCGTCATCGAACTGACCGTCGAAGTACTCAAGTCCGCCGTGGACGCCTCGCCCATTCAGGGTGGGTAGGGCCTCAAGAGTCGAGCGCCTGCTTAGCATTCGGGAGTGCCCGAAGCCCTTGGCGCCGCCGAACCAGTCGTAAAGCTTCAGGCCCGCTCCGTAGAAGAGCTTGTGCGCGGGGCCGTCGACGGGAATTATAAAGGAACGTTTTTTAACGAGATGGGGAGCGTTTCGCAGCATGAAGTTGCGCTCACGAAGGGCCTCCCGCACTAGCGAGAAGTTTCGTTGGGCCAGGTAGCGAATGCCGCCGTGGGCAAGCTTGGTGCTGCGGCTGGAGGTCCCGCTGCCGAAGTCGTCCCGCTCCAAAAGGATAGTCCTGAATCCGCGGGACACCGCGTCCAGAGCTGTGCCCAGTCCTGTCGCCCCTCCACCTATCACGATCACTTCCCAGGTGGCGTTGGTGTCCTTGGCCCGGTCGATGAACTGGTCACGATTAAGATTTATGTTCAAGTTCCTTTTGTGAGTTCAGTTTGCGTTACGGTGTTACTCGATATGGATTCGCTAATGCCGAGATACAGGCCTAGGCCAGCTCCACCAGTGTAGCGCCGTTGCCGCCTCTTTCGCGGGCCTCGGGCTCAAACGAGCGGGCCAGTGGCTGCCGTGCCAGGTAGTCTCGCACCACCTGCCTCAATACGCCGGTGCCCTTGCCGTGGATAAGGCGCACCGTACTGAAGCCGTCGCGAACTGCCTTGTCCAGAAAGTCCTCCACCTTGAATATCGCTTCCTCAGCGTGGAGACCGCGCAGGTCCAGCTCCGTTGTTTCAAGCATGGGACCGAGGTCGGTGCTGATGTTAGGCTCAGTTGACTTTGGCTGGTACGTCGGCTGGTCAACGGGCGTGAGTCGACCCGTGTCCACCTGTATTCTCACCTTGCCGATGATGACCTGCGCTTCTCGGCCATCATCAGGAAGCGTGTTCAGGGTGCCAACCAGGTTCAGGCCGCGGATGTGAACGAAGTCTCCAACCGCCAGCTCTCTGGTGTCCGTTGGGTGAGCCTGTGTCGCAATCATCGTTTCAGGATTCTGCTCATCCAGATCTCGCCGGAGTCTTGCGACCTCCTGCACTGTGGAGTTCGGTGCGCCTATAGGGGCGTTCCAAGAGAGGGCCGTCTCGATTCGACGCAATTTCCGGTGGGCCTCTTCGTAGTGGGCCAGAAGCTGCCGGCGCACGCTGTCCATGATGTCTTCGCGATGATTAACTAGGTAGTCCACCTGCTCGCGAAGCTGCTGCCGCAGCCGTTGAATCTCTGCTCGGATCTGCTCCGTCTCCGCCACACGAGCCTGCAACTGGTCTCTGTCCCGCTGCAACTCTTCAAGCCAGTCCTCGTATTTGAGCTGCTCCGGCTCCATCATGGACCGGGCACTCTCCATGATTTCATCGGGGAGACCCAGGTTGGAGGCCACAGCCATGGCGTAGCTTCGTCCGGGAATGCCCATGGTCAAGTGGTACGTGGGCGAGAGCGTGGTAGGATCCAGCTGCACGCTGGCGTTCATCATGCTGTCGCTGGCCTCCGCAAACGTAGCCACGTTGCGATGGTGCGTCGTGACAATGGTCGATATGCTCTGAGAGGCCAGTCTTTCCAGAATTGCCTTGGCCAGAGCCGACCCTTCCTCTGGGTCGGTGCTTGTGCCAAGCTCATCCAGAAGCACCAGCGAGTTCGGCGTAGCATCTCTAATGATGTCCACCACGTTCCGCATGTGGGAGCTAAAGGTTGAGACCGACTGCTCAATGCTCTGCTGGTCGCCGATGTCGGCGTAGATGCCGTCGTAAATTGGCAAGAGGCTTCCCTCTGCTACCGGCAATTGCAGGCCAGACTGGTGCATGAGCGTCAGCAAGCCAACGGTCTTCATTGCTACGGTCTTTCCGCCGGTGTTGGGGCCAGTGACTACAAGAATCGACCAGTCCGGACCGATGTTGACCGTTATAGGGGTGGCGTCCCGTCCCAAAAGCGGATGCCTGGCATTTACCAGCCGGTGTTCACGGGACACGTCTTCAGGCCTGGTTGAGTCTGCAGAGGTGTGGGGAATCGCCGCCACGGCCTTCATCGAGTAGCCGTAACGTGCTCTGGCCAGAATGAAGTCCAGCTGCGCGGTAATTTCGTTGCCGCGCCTGATGTCCGACGCCGTCTCGCTCACAAGCGTG
>Ga0066376_10003497_pt1 | contig 14009 bp, 7 predicted proteins | sample Knorr_S15_td_Bot_FD_77009 | JGI IMG/M metagenome (GOLD analysis project Ga0066376, IMG submission 77009) | Marine microbial communities from Southern Atlantic Ocean transect - Knorr_S15_td_Bottom_ad_5009_LV_A | ecosystem: Environmental > Aquatic > Marine > Oceanic | place: Southern Atlantic... | reverse complement strand
TGAGAATACCCCACGCCATTGCAGCGTAGAAAAGACTCAACGCGGTAAATACATGCAATTCCATGCTGGAATATATGTCGAAAACCCCGACCAGAAACATGCTTGCTCCGGTGAAAACCCCGGTGATCATGGCTGCGAATGCGACTTTTGGCCTGATGGCGAAATCCTTGGTATTTACGTATAATCGCCAAGCTGCGACGATTATCAATAGGCCTGAAAAGATGATAGCGAGCATGAAAATCCAGCCCTCTGGGCCGGCTGGGTGCGCGGATTCTGAGATGAAGAAGGGGAATGCGCGGCGGTTGGGTCCCAAACCATGGACCAGCATTGCCAAGGTTATCGATAGTGCAGGAAAACCCCATGACAAGCGGCCGAATAATCGATTATCTATCATAAGAACTCCTCCACAGTATCCCTGATGCAAGTGTCAAAATCCTTCCACACTAGGTCGAGATCATTCTCGGCCCGACTGGAATCATAGAGTGAATCCCCCTTGAAAAAACCCTTTAATGCCCGGCGGGTCAAAGTGCGTGGTTTGCCAAAAAGTCCAGCCAACCAATCTTGGAAAACCGCCATCGGCGCTAGCCAATTGGGCAGAGATTTCAGCGGTGCTTTTGTCTTTGGATAGAGTTGTTTGATGCGGCGCATCACATCTGCGACAGTATAATCGCTATGGGGGGCGAGGATGTAGCGTCCTGAAGCGGCATCATTCTCGAATGCCACTCGGTGAGCACGCGCTACATCATCGACGTGAACACAGGGGAAGGGGATGCGTAAGGAGAGTGGAAATTTCCCTTGGATGGCCTCTTCAAAGAAGTCTACACTCGGGGTTGGCCTAGAAAAACCTCCACCGATAATCGCACTGGGATTGATGACTCTGAGATCTAGATTCAATTCCTTTGCCAAAGACCAAGCCAGTCTCTCGCTTTCGGTCTTGGCCCGAGTATAGGGTTCGTTTGCACCATCGTTCCAAAAGGTGTGGTCTTTGATCACACCTTTTGGAGTAGAGCCGACCGCTGCTGTTGACGAGGTGTGGACTATTCTCTTAATTCCAGCAGCAGCAGCAGCGCGAAACACGTTTTCAACCCCAATATTAGCGGTATCGAGAATTGTTTGAGCATCTCCGGTTGTCGAATAGACGGTAGCTGTGTGAATCAGACCATCAGCACCTTGCATTATCCGCGGCCACGAATCCGATGAGAGCACATCAGCGACTTCGATAATTAGACGTTCAGCACCTGCAAATTCCTTGAGGGGCTCGCCTTTAGTAGAATCGCGTACGGTTGCTACTACCGAATGGCCATTGTTGAGCAGTTCCTTGACGAGGTTATTGCCGAGATGACCATTGGCCCCGGTGACGACAATTCTCTTGGCACTCATATTGTGTGCGAATAACACTGCCTAGATGAAACCTATCACTGGCGTTAATTGATATGGATGGGGCACTACCACGGAGCGATGCCACTGCGGTTACATGATAGCAGACGTCGAGAGAAGGTCGAGTTTTCGACAATGTCTCCTGGCAAGGTCTCGATGTACGTCTGCGGGGTGACGGTTTACGATTTGTGTCATTTAGGCCATGCGCGTTGTTATCTGGCATTCGATTTGATTCATCGTTGGTTAGAAAAATCAGGTTTCGATGTCAATTACATCCAAAATTTCACCGATATCGAGGACAAAATAATCACTAGAGCTCAAGAGAACGGCGAGGATTGGCGGGAGTTGGTCGAGCGCAATATAACCACTTACTTTGAGGATATGGATGCACTGAATATCCTGAGGGCTGACAAATATCCCCGCTGCACCGACTACGTCGAACAGATGATAGAAATCATCAATGATCTGATCCAAAAAGGCAACGCCTATGTCGCCGATGATGGTGTCTATTTCCACATTGATTCGGCGCCGGAGAAATACGGTAGTTTGACTGGTCAAAATATCGAAGCGGTTCGCCAAGGAGCAGGCGGGCGAGTCGATGAAACCGGCTCGAGCAAGCGTGATCACAAGGATTTCGCTTTGTGGAAGAAAGCTAAGTCGGGCGAACCGAGCTGGGATTCACCATGGGGTGCGGGTCGGCCGGGTTGGCACATCGAATGTACGGCGATGAGCATGGATCTTCTCGGGGCGCAATTCGACATTCACGGCGGTGGCCACGATCTGCGTTTCCCACATCATGAGGCCGAGATTTTCCAAGGCGAGTGCCATACGGGAATCGAACCGGTGGTCCATCACTGGTTGCACAATGGTTTCGTCAATATCGATGGCGAAAAAATGAGTAAATCACTAGGAAATTTTTGGACCATCAAAGAGATTCTAGAGAAAGTGGACCCAATGGTTCTCAGGCTGTCATTAATCAACGCTCATTATCGCTCGCCAATCGATATGAACAAGCAATTGCTCGCTGATGCCGGGAAAAACATGGCACGTATCGAGGACATATATCGTAAAGTCCTACAGACCGAGGAAGAGAATCCGGTGCAATTACCGCGGGCCGAGATTAGGTCGGGACTGCCTCTTGCCCGCTCATTAGGTCTTCTCGAGCGAATGGCTTCGGACTTCGCCAAAGCCATGGATGATGATTTCAATTCAAGGGAAGCCATCGCCAAATTATTGGCCGCGATGCGAGAGATATCTCGTATGATGTCCGAAATAAATGGCGATAACCTTGCAGCATATGCGGGCTATTGTGTCGAATGGATAGAGGAACACGCAGGCGAGGTATTAGGTCTTCTCAAACCACGCGACGAAATCCTTGCCGAAGCAGAAGAGGATCCAAGGCGAATAGAAATCGCGGAAAAGGTCGAGGAATTGCTGGTAAAAAGAGCAGAGGTACGAGCGGCTAAGGATTGGCCAGCAGCCGATGCGATTCGTGATGAATTAGCAGCGATGGGCGTAGTCGTAACCGATACTACCGATGGACCAACATGGGATATTCTGTAATCCAATCCAATGGTGTCAATATTCGTAGAACCTGTAGCAATGCCCGTAAAGATGCAAATCTCCTCCACTTGGTGATGGGTTGAAAGTCTTGCAGCCCTTGGGGAAGTTGTGGCAAATAGCAAATGCTGTGCAATCTTGCTCTGCGGTGGTAAAGGCAGTAGACTGGCCTCACAAGGGATCGACACCCATAAGCCGTTGATGACCTTGCTCGGCAAACCATCTTTGCTTTGTGTAATCGAACAGTTGTACGAATCGGAAATCGATTTTTCCTCGATCATCGTCGTCGTACCAACCGAGCGCATCGAGCAATACCAAGCCGCTCTATCAGGTCTTGACATCACCATCGTCGGTCAGAGCACTGCGCTTGGAACCGGTGATGCTGTGATTCAAGCACTCGATTCGATTCCAATCGGCATCGAACATGCCTACGTTTCCTTCGGCACCCAGCCGTTGGTTCGAAATCGCAGTATTTGTTTGAGCCTCGCTCACCATATCGCTAATAATTTGGCATTTACCCTACCCACCACCATGGTCGCAAACCCCTATGCACCACTGGTTCGCGATGAGAATGGCGTGGTTTGTGATTCGGTTGAAACCCACCTTGAAGGTTCAATAAAACTCGAGTTTGGCGAGGCAAATGTCGGTGGTTATTGGGCGAGCATGCAGGCGCTTAGAGAAGTGCTCTACCCAATGTCATCCACGCGTTGGAACGCCAAGAGTTCCTGTTATGATACCGCCTCGGGCGAACTTGGATATCCCAATGAAATGGTCAGGGCTTGCCTTGCGGCAGGTCTTGGTGTCGATGGTTTGCAATGTGCTGAACCAGAGGAGATGATGGGCATCAAAACCTTGGATAATATAGCGGCGATCGAAGAGGTTCTTCTTCGCCGTCAACGTCAGAATTGAGGGTTATTATCCGCGCTCACCAGCGGTGATATCAACCGGTGATACGCGGTGAATAGAAGTACAACAGGCTTGCAGCCCTAGTCGTGAGTTGGCTTGTCCTCGCCTCGTTTTTACTCTTTTTATTCATATTCGCTGGAGTGGGCATCGCCAGTCATCGCGCCTCAAAGGGAAGTGTCGATGATTATCTAATCTGCAGTAGGTCCATCCATCCGGCTCTGGCCGCACTCTCGGCTGTAAGCACCTGGAATTCCGGTTATATGTTCCTTGGAATTATTGGTTTCACTTGGCTGCTCGGTTATTCTATCGTGTGGATATTGATAATGTCTATCACTGGGGAAATGCTTGCTTGGAAGTTCATATTACCCTATATTAGGGCTGATGGTGAAAGGAGGGGGGTCCGTTCACTATCCAGTTTTATCAGCGAGGTAAAAGGCTCGCCTGAGGCTAAACTCGCTGCCCTTTTCACTGTGATTTTCCTATCGATCTACGCGGCTGCTCAACTCACTGCTGGTGGTAAGGCACTGTTTGCATTGCTCGATTGGCCGATCTGGGTTGGGATAATTATCGGAGGGATATTAGTTGCTGCCTATTGTTATGCAGGAGGTATCCGCGCCTCGATTTGGACCGATTCGGTGCAATCGGTAACCATGGTTGTCGGCGGCGTCACCCTTTGCGTGGCGGTGATGATGGAACTTGGCGGTTTTTCTGGATTGAATTCAACCCTTACAGCTGTCGACCCTTCACTGACTTCTGTATTACCGCCAAATCTGGGGTTAGGGCTGACCATGTGGATTGCCGCATTCGTCATCGGCGGATTGGGAATTGCCGGCCAGCCACACGTGATTTCACGTATTCTCACCCTTGCTAATGATGAGGACCTGAAAACCGCTAGAATCTGGTTCTTCGTCTACCAAGTTCCTTTCGTCGCCATGATGATGTTGGTTGGACTTGGCGCCAGAGCGCTATACTCTGCCGATGGGGTTGACCCTGAATTGGGTCTACTTATCGTTGCGATAGATCTGTTAAATCCGCTGATAGTAGGAATGATTCTCGCTTCGATTTTCGCAGCGACGATGTCGACAGCAGATAGTCAGGTTCTCGCTTGTACTGCGGCGATAACCGAGGACATCAATCCCGGGCTTGGTGAAGATAAAGCCGGGGTGAAAAAAGTCACACTGCTCATGGCTTTATTCATCACAATGGTCTCTCTCATCGCCCTTACAATCCCGGGTGGGGATAGCGTATTCGTTCTGGTAATCATTGCCGTCTATACCCTTGGCGCGGTTTTCGTGCCCTTGATAATCATCAGATTGATTGGCTACGTACCTGATTCCCGGCATGCGATAATAATGATGCTCAGCTCATTTATCACCGTGCTAACCTGGCGATTACTCGGTTTGAATAACCACGTATTCGAGTCGATCCCAGGTATGGGAGCCGCTTTTACTGCGCACATCATCATGGCCATTCGCGCTGATAATTTAGATACGATTTTCGGAAGATTCGCCACTCCAACGCGTAAGCAGATATTCACCGTCCTAGCCATCCTTCTGTTACCAGTAGCTGCAATCGAGACCACATATATTCTCAAACAACCGACAAGATTGGATTCTGCAGATAGCGATGCAGGATGGCAGATGAATTTCACAATCACAGGTATTGCTTATGATTTTGAGGAGTGGATAGATGATGGCACTACCAATACCTATTCGCTAGAAAGAAGTGCTGATGACCCATATCTTTCAACGATGTTCCTAGAGGTTAAATTTGACGAAAGCAATGAGCCTTTCATTAGCAACGCTTGTGACGAGGTGACTATTTCGATGAATTTCGATGGCGTACAAGGTCCACTTGACTCAGCACCTGAGGAAGAGGTGATGCGCGATAGTTGTGATGATCAGTGGTGGCCGGTAATGCAGGTCACTCCAGATCAAAGAATCATCGACCTGATAAGTGCAGCAGAAGGTGGTGATGGAAATTTCACCCTAAATGGCACCCGTGCTGAATTAAGCGCTGACAAATCCATTCTTGAAGGAGATCAAAGAAATGTTGGCGTTTGGCAGACCGATGTCAGTGTCGATGTAAATAAAGCGAATCCATTCAATTCGGACGATGGGGAAACCGTGCACCTGAGATGGTGGGTTTTTGAGATATCAACCTCGGAGCCGGTTCGAACGATTTGATGTTGTCACTACGAATCTCATTTTGGGGGAGGTCCACTGGGTAGTGGTGGAACAAAATCATCCTCACTTCGATCATCATTATCTATTTCTTTTTCATCGTTAGTTAACACTGATGTTTCTTGCGTCTCTGATTCTATCAGTGATGCTTGCTCAAGGGAGGAGAATTCGTTTTCGGATTTTCCTGTATTGTTGAGAAGATACATGCCACCGCCGATCAATCCAGCCAAGAATGCGATTGCGATCATTACGATAAGCAAGGCACCTGGATCCTGTCCGCTATCTTCACTACCACTGAGGTCGCGGTGGAAGGGGTCATAACTATCATCACCGTCTGCGGTTGCGTTATCTGTTCCGTTATCTCCTGAGGGGTTTGTATCACCCCCGCCATCACCTGTGTTGGTGTCGGTACTACCATCGGTTCCTGTGCCTTCGATAAGGTCTGCTTGGGTACGGGGAAGAATTGTAAATTTACCATAATTGAAGTCGATAGGTCCGGTGATACTGGTGAAACTCTGGCCGGGGTTGATGTCGAAATCATGGTAAACGTCGTCCATCAGAATCTCATAATTTAGTTCTGCCTGGCCATAAGTGTCTTCACCAGTATTTGCTTTTGAGCCCAGAATCGTCACCAAACAGCCCTCGTATGGCTCCCAAGTCGTTGGTTGACTGGAGATAGTTGTCGCCACAGGTGTGCCACTTCCAGTGATGGCCAATTTTGAAAGGTCAGTCATATTGATTTGACTACGACCATAAAATTCAGCGACCGTACCAATTATTGACACCTCGTCGCCAATGATAACATTAGGCCATCCATCGTCGACCTTTACCAGAATACCAGTATAAGCACCTCCGCCTGCATCTTGTACGAAGAAGGCACCATATGCGGTTTCAGCGGTTACGATCAATCCGGTGAGATCGACTTGGGTGCCGGCTGGAATCATGCCTTTTTGAATGGCCTTGACTGTATTTCCTAGGTCGGTGACATTTTCTCCACTGAGATCCGAGCCTGACCTTGGATTGATTTTGAAAGCTGAATAACTATAGGTGATAATGCCACTAACGTTGATGACATCACCAGGTTCAGTCGAATGGTCAAAGTATTCATTATCCATTTTCACACCAATTGACAGGCTTACTTCACCAAAATTGTCAACCACATCATTAACCGTAGTCTCACTAATTGTTACTAAACATCCTTCGTAAACCTCCCAATCTGCAGGGGTTGCACTGATTTGGGAAGCAACAGGAGTTGCAGTAGAATTTGCGACTATATCAGCGGCGTTGACCTTTAGTTCACTCAATTCATAATACTCGACATAGATACCGGTCAAGTCGATGGTATCACCGATTACCGCCTCATACGAGCCCGATTGAACGTAGACCAAAATTCCACTATAATCACCGCCACCGAGGTCTTGAATGTGGAATTTACCCTTGTCGTTCATAGTCATGGTTTGACTGGTGATAACCACATTACGTAGCGCGACTGTTGAATCTTCGGCGACATTTCCCTGCTGAATATCAGCCACGGAAATGTCGTTCTCATCGATTGGGGTTTCACAGGAGATGCCGCTAACATTCCCAGCCACACTTTCATTTGTCGCTGAGCCCGGCGTTGGTGGTTCAACTTTATCCAAGGATGTTCCACTAGCATTTGGGATGAAGGATTGACCAAAGAATGAATCATTTGCAGGAATGTCCATGCGATCTATTTGGTTGCCTGAATCATCGGAGATAATCACCGAATCGCCGTCGTACCAACTGAGTGCAATATTCGAGTCGGCCCTAAAGATGACCACGCGACCATCGGCTGGAACAATGGTCCCATTTACTATTCGACAGGGTTGTGAACCGCTTTCATTGACATCGTCGAGCCACCAGCCGCCGATGTCTATCTCGCTTGTGCCACTATTCCACAATTCAATAAATTGGTCGGATTCACTACCAAAAGAACCATCGCCATTCCAGTCGGTACTATCCTCAAAACCTTCACCGTTTACCGAGACCAGAACCTCGCTGATGACGATGCCACCGGTGCTGACCGGTTCTGCTTGAACCGGAAGTAAAACCATCATTAGAAGTGCTGAAATCATTATAACTTTGCGCATTTATATCCTCTCCATTACTCTTTATTATTCTAAATACCCGGGTATGGGCCATATTCAGGTAGCACATGTTCTACCGCAAATAAGGGGTCATCATCACTTGAATCGTGATAGGCGACCACGACGCCACCGTCGTTGAGCACCGCTAAAGTTGCAAAGTCAAATCTGATATCCGCGCCAGCACCGGAAGTGCTGTCAAGGTCACCTAAGCCGATATTTGTGACCGTATCTGGTCTGATGTCTTGACTGTATTCTCTGACGTGATAAACCAGGTCGACATCAGGGCCTTCTGTTGATTGGTAACGCACATTGAGGATGAAGAGGTCATGAGCACCATTGGCGTGGAATTCCCACTCTTCGATACCCTCTGCTACACTGGAAAGGTTGTAGGTATATTCCTCCCAAGTTTCCCCCCCGTCCCAAGATAATTGGTGGATGAAGATATTGCCATTATTATTTACACAGTGCAGAGCAGTGCTTGAGTCGAGGGCGCAATACTGTGAGGGGAGAGTCGTGCTACCTGCGGTTGTCGCCCGCCACCATTCAAGACTTGTATCGAGGAAAGCATCACCGCCATCGGAGAAGAAGTTGGGGAAATATAACCCTCCGCTAGGAACGGGGAAGGCACGCATTTCTTTGTGTGGTTTGGTGTGATCCCACTCGACGCCCAATTCATCAAAATCAAGGTCGATCTCCATCGTGTCTAGAGAATTATCATTACGGTCGGGGAATTCAAAATAATAATAATTGAGACCATCGACACTGATTTGGCCGCCGCGATTACTCGATTGATGCCAGAAGTTGGAAATCACTAGACTTGCATAAGGCCCACTACCTATTATCGAACTGATTGGACCTACGACTTCAACTTGCCAAGAACGGTCATAAAATGGCTCAGTAAGTCGATTATAACACCACTTCCACTGCTCGTCTTCCGCATCGTAGAGGAAGGCATAGAATTGATCACCACCACTATTTGAGGGATAGGGGAACCAGCCCATCGAGATGAGATCGCCATTTGTCGCTTGGACGATACTACCTTCACCAAGTCCCTCTTGTCCAGGCACTGTGTATTTTGGTGTACGGCAGCCGAATTGAGTGACAATAGTGGGTTTCCAATCCTGCCAAGTATGTCCTCTATCCTCGCTCCAAGTCGGATATTCTCCGCCGAAGTTGAGAATCCAGCCCTCCTTGGTAGTAGCGAGATAATGTTCACAGCAATTTCCGCCGTAATTCTTGTCGAAAACCGACCATGGTAATACTATTTCAGCACTGCCGTCTATCATTTTTGTGGTGAAATTCCATACATCTCCCGGAATGGTATCGTTGACCGACACATAGGTGTTGAAAAGAGGAATTACAGGTTCGGTTAGTGGCTCAGTCGCTTCCTCAAAACAGCCGGCGAACATCGTGTTGACGATGATCAAGGTTGCCAGAAGCGACCTGCGCATGGAGTCGCCACCTCCCACTCATCTTTGAACTAGTCGTCGACCGGTCCATAGGACCGATAAGAGGATTACTCGACTTGGAACCAAACCTTGGCTCCGTCGACCTCGAAGAGATCACCTTTGCCTTCACCGGTTTTGAATTGAGAATTAGATGCCCTAGTTTCGCTGATGATCCATTGCTCATCAGCGGGAAAAATCTCAGGTGCATCAGCGGTCCATACCCGTAAGGAGATAGTCGCTTCGATCGCTAGATCCATCTCCTTGCGCTTGGCTTGGATTCTACGGGTGATATCACGGGCAAGGCCCTTGGAAAGCAATTCGGGTGAATCGTTCATATCCAGTACCAATGATACGCTATTTCCCTCTTCATCAGTGATGGTTTTTGCGGCGAAGCCCTCTCTTTCGACCCGACGTAATTCGACATCATCCGCACCGATTTCATAGCCGAGGATGACCGGGTTATTCCCCGCTTGAATATCTGCCCACATCGACTCGTGATCACCAGCGGCAATCTCGGCGAGAACCCGTGGCAAATCCTGTCGGCATTTTGCGCCGAGGGCGCGGCGATTTGGATTTAACTCGATGCGCTGGAAGCGGTCGAGTTCGACCTCGATGCTGATATTCTCGACATTCAATTCCTCGGCGAGAATGTCGTGATATGCTGAAAGGTCTGGGCCAGCGACTATCCAACCTTCAGCACAAGGCAAACGTTGACGGCGGTTGGCATCGACTCTAATTTTGCGTCCGGTCTCGGCCAATTCTCTGACCAGCGCCATTCTCGCGATGATGTCCTCGTCGATTTCACCAGCGAGCGGCCAATCGGCAAAGTGGACCGACCCCCCGACGAGATTACGGTGAATCGAGTCGGATATGAATGGTGAAATCGGCGCCATCAAACGACAAATGGTGACCAATACTTGGTGTAGGGTTTGCTGACATGCCAATTTATCGCCGCTCTCGGCTTCGTCCCAGAGGCGGCGTCTGCTTCTTCTAACATACCAATTCGAGAGATCGTTGACCACGAAATCCTCGATATCTCGCCCAGCCTTATGGAAATTCCACTGCTCGAATTGCTCGGTTGTCCCCGCGACTACTTGTTGCAAACGACTGCGAATCCACCGATCCAATTCGCTGGGGTTTCCAGCCTCGGCACCATTCGGATCAAAGCCGTCTAGTGCCGCGTAATCGGCGTGGAAGCGATAGACATTCCACAGGGTAAGGAACATCTTAGCATAGGTTTCCTTGAGACCATTAGCATCGAATTTCATCGGATTCCACGGCGCCCCTGCGGTGACCATGTACCATCTTGTAGCATCCGCTCCTTCGCGATTGAAATGGTCCCATGGGTCGACGATATTGCCCTTGGATTTGGACATCTTCTTACCCTCAGCATCGAGAATCAATCCGAGAGATAGGCAGCGTTTATAGCAAATCGAATCAAAAACAGTGGTCGAAACCGCGAGCAAGGTGTAGAACCAACCTCTGGTTTGGTCAACACCTTCACAGATGTAATCTATCGGGAAATTATTGGCAAAGCGCTCACCACCATCGAAGGGATGATGCCACTGAGCGAATGATGCACAGCCGGAATCAAACCAACAATCCATCACGAAAGGTTCGCGCTGCATCGGCTCGCCCTTGCTCGAAAGCAAGGTGAAGCCATCGACGATGGGCCGATGCAAATCGACATCGTCAGGACAATCGGGATTGTCGATTCCGGCCGCGCTCGCTTTGGCGACCTCTTGTTGTAATTCGGCAATCGAACCGATGCATTTCATCTCACCGGATTCGCTGCGCCAAACCGGTAGCGGAGTACCCCAGAATCGTTCTCTTGAAATCGCCCAATCCTTGACATTGCGCAGCCATTCACCAAAGCGTCCCTCGCCGACCCAATCCGGTGCCCATTCGACCTGATCGTTGAATTCGAGCAGTCGCTGTTTGACAGCAGTCATGCGTACGAACCATGAATCCATGGCGTAGTAGAGCAGTGGGTCGCCGGTTCTCCAGCAGTGAGGATAATCGTGGACATACATTTTTTCGCGGTACAAAAATCCGGCTTCGTCGAGGATATCGATGATGTCAGAATCGCAATCTTTGACATAACGGCCGTCGATTTTTTCATGGGTGCCAGCGATGAACTTCCCTTGTATATCGACGGTGTGTTGTGCCGGTAAACCAACTTCCATACCGAGGTTATAATCGTCTTCACCATACATTACCGCGGTATGAACCACGCCGGTTCCGTCGGTGGTGGTCACCCAATCCGCCTCGATGATGGTCCATGCGGTTTTCGAGTCTCCTCTTTCGACCGCTCCCGGGAATAGCGGTTGGTAGGACATGCCTACTAATTCGCTACCTTTGATGGTGGAGATTTCATCACAGTGATGGCGAATAACCTCCTTGAATAAGTCCTTGGCCAAAATCAATTCCTCGCCGATAATTGCTCCACCGCTGCCCTGCCAATTTTCCGGTTCAGAAGTGACGCGCACCCGCATATATTCTACCTCCGGACCAACTGCGAGACCAACATTTCCAGGAAGGGTCCACGGGGTGGTGGTCCACGCTAATATCGCAGCATCATCATCGACTAATTTGAATTTAACATATACCGAAGGCTCCTCTACCTCCTTGTAGCCAAGAGCCACTTCGTGGCTCGAGTATGAGGTGCCGGTGCTCGGGCAATAAGGCAGTACTTTGTGGCCAAGAAAAAGCAAATCTTGGTCGAACATCCTCTTTATTGCCCACCAACAACTCTCGATATAATCGTTCTCAAGAGTCACATATGGCTCATCGAGATCACACCAATAGGCCATGCGTTCAGTCATTTCACGCCAGGCGCCCTCGTAGGTCCAGACCGATTCGCGGCAGGCTTTGTTGAACTTGGCCATGCCGTAATCGATAATATCTTGATTTGACTTGAGATCAAGTCGCTTCTGCACTTCGATTTCGACCGGTAATCCGTGGGTATCCCAGCCGCCTTTTCTCTCGACGAAATTCCCTTGCATCGTTTTCCAACGGCAAACCAGATCCTTGAATGTCCGCGCGACCACGTGATGAATACCGGGTTTGCCGTTGGCGGTTGGCGGCCCTTCTAAGAAGATGAAAGGCTCGCCGTTACGGCGCGATTCGACCGATTTTTCAAAGGTTTTTTCTTCAGCCCAAGTCACGAGCAGAGCCGACTCTAACGCAACCGAATCATAATCACCAGCGGGTTGCGGTATCCCCATGGCGCTTGCGACATCGATATCCGATTTCAATGCCACCGTGCTGGAGAGGCCTATGGCCTCTAAGGGAAGTGTTTGAATTACTTGAGGAACCTCGCCGATACATGGCGTCGTTGCGCAGCTCGTTGCAATCGATTGTGCTAGTGGCGCTTTTCATCCTTGGTGGTTCGCTTTCCACTTTGGTCAACTCAACTGATTGGGATACTGTTGAAGTCGCGGCCGAGCCCTTGATCTCCAGCACATCTGCCGGGGATAGTATACAGGTGCAAATCGCATCTGCTGGAGCTACTTCCAGCCAATTGAAACTCGAATTGCCAGCGCTTGAGACCCTTCAAGAATTGAAGATGAGTATTTCCCCTACACCCCTGAGTAGGCCTAGTGCATTTACCTGGAGCGATTGGAATCACCCTGACGCAACACATACGGGAATGAATATTATCAACGGTGCGATGTTTTCTTCTGGCCAATTGATGATCGCATTAGCGGATTATGATTTCAATAATGGCCTCAACGGTTGGGCGACCACCGGACCGGGAACTCACAATACCATGGCTTGTGGCATGAATGGTTCAAGCGGTGGTTCTTTGGCTCTCCATTCCGCAGCGATGTCTTTTGAAAGTCCAATTCATGATCTCTCGGCTATTTCCGAGGCTTATGTCGCAGCTTGGGCTGTAGAAGGAGCCTCCAACTGTGGCGAGCAACCTGATAATAATGAAAATCTACAGTTTGGCTATCAGGACGCGGCAAAAAATTGGCACGAATTGCAGACGTATACCCCTAGTTTTAGCCAGAATATCAGACAAATGTACGAGCAATTACCTGCCGATGCTTTGCATGCTGATTTGAAATTAAGGGCAAGGACAACTTCCTCCAGTGGTGCCGGATTTGATTATTGGTTTGCCGACGACATTAGAATCCTAATACCTGGCACTTCTATCTGGGAATCCCCCTCCTTTGGTTATGCGACCAATGCCACCGAATCACGTGAAATTGGTCCTTATGCTTCAATGTTCATCGATGGTACTGTGCCATTAGGAGCAGCGCTTGAATGGACGATTATCGATGCTTGGAGTGGCGATGAATTACTGGGTTATGTCAATCGAACCGGATTCTTGGTCGACCTTTCAGCGGTGGATTGGCAAGACCACGAAGCATTGCGCATAAAGGTCCTACTCACTGGAAACGCCGCTGGTGAAAGCCCTG
>Ga0066376_10003496_pt1 | contig 14011 bp, 18 predicted proteins | sample Knorr_S15_td_Bot_FD_77009 | JGI IMG/M metagenome (GOLD analysis project Ga0066376, IMG submission 77009) | Marine microbial communities from Southern Atlantic Ocean transect - Knorr_S15_td_Bottom_ad_5009_LV_A | ecosystem: Environmental > Aquatic > Marine > Oceanic | place: Southern Atlantic... | reverse complement strand
TTATGGCGTCGATGGCATAGGCTATGATGCGTTTAAACAATATCCCTGCATGTGGGCGACCACGCCGACTTTGATGCATTCCATATATTTAGAATCTGCGGCGTGTGTTTTACCGAGCGAAGACGCCATCGGGCTCACCAAACCATAGGACATTAAAATTCCAAAGAATGTACCAACCAGCGCTCCACCGATGAGATGGCCCAGCACTTCCGGTGGCTCGGTGATAGATCCCATGGTATGGATAACACCAAGCACAGCGGCCACGATACCCAGCGCCGGTAACGCTTGTCCCATATCATCTAGGGCATGCTGAATTAGATGATCTTCGTTGTGGTGTGTTTCCAATTCCTGATCCATAACGGCTTCAACTTCATGGGAAGTACTCGCACCTAAGGTCAGTAGACGAAGGTAATCGCATAGAAATTCTACCGCGTGATGATCACCAGAGAATCCCGGAAATTTTGCGAATAGAGTACTGTCTTCGGGTTTTTCAACGTGAGCTTCGAGGGCCAGATCACCTTTACTTTTGGCCAGTCGAAAAACCGAATAGAGCACACTTAACAGTTCTAAATAACTATCTTTATTGTATTTACTGCCTTTGAGTATTTTGCCCATTGAGCCGACAACGCCAGCAATCACATTCTTGGGGTTGCCGATAACAAACTGCCCCAACGCGGCGCCACCAATGATCACAAATTAGAAAGGTTGCCAAAGCACATCCATGTGGCCGGCGGCGGCCATATAACCACCAGCCACGCTTCCAAAAACGACCACAAACCCGATGATAAAAAACATTAAAAACCTCTATTCCCGCAATTTTATTTTCTTATACAATATCGCCCCAAAGCAGCTAAACCAATTTATTTGGCTTGAATCTCCATATTGGTCAATTAGAGAAGATACCTAATCTAATAGTGTTATCAAGAGGCCTTTACATTCAATATGCCCATGGAGCCTCACAAAACAAACTTTTTTATTAGTTTTCTCCAAATTCTTATGTATCAGTAGAATAAAACCTCTTAAACGGCTCAATTCTGTACCACAGAATCACTTAAAAGCCGTGAAGGATACCCAGCTTTCACCAAAGCTGTCTGAATTTCTGTAACGTGATTTTGATCGCGGGTTTCCATGGTTACATCAACTTCCGTTGATTTCAGCGGCACATCGTAAAAAAGTCTTTGATGCAGCACCTCAACGATATTTCCGCCATGATTTCCAATAATTTCGGTTAGACCGGACAGACGGCCAGGTTCATCCGCAATTTCAATGCGCAAGCGCACCAGTTTTCCTTCTCGAACCAGTCCACGCAACAAGACAGAAGACAGCAATCTCGAATCAACATTTCCGCCCGACACGATCAGACCAATTTTTTTGCCCTCAAACGCTGCTGTATGAGCAATGACTGCGGCCAAAGGAGCGGCGCCCGCGCCCTCGACAACAATCCGTTGCTCGCGCAAATAAATTTGCATGGCACTTTCAAGATCGGCTTCATCGGCAACAAAAATATCTTGCACATGCTCGGCAATTATTTTGCGTGTTAGGTGGCCGGCAGCCTTAACGGCAATACCTTCGGCGACGGTCGGGCCACCGAGTTCAATTTCTTCGCCGGCGAGGGTTGCTTTCATTGATGCATATTGTGCGGCTTCGACACCAAAAATCTCAATATTCGGATTGCGGCTTTTGGCTGCTATTGAAATACCGGCGATCAGTCCACCGCCACCAATAGGAACAACAATGGTGTCTAAATCTGGATAGGCGTCGATAAATTCTAAGGCAATCGTCCCTTGGCCGGAAATGATATCGGGATCATCATAGGGATGAACGAAGGTCAGACCGTCGGATTTTGATAGGCGATCAGCTTCTTCTTGCGAATCGCTTAAACTTTCCCCCACCAAAATAACTTTTGCGCCTAGACTTTCCGTGCGATTGATCTTGGTGAAAGGCGTGTTCGTAGGCATGACAATTGTCGCTGGAATACCAAGATTTTGAGCGTGGTAGGCGACCCCTTGAGCATGATTGCCAGCAGACATGGCGACAACACCACGTGCTCTCTCATCTTCATCCAAACCGGATAACTTGAGAAGAGCGCCGCGAACTTTGAAGGAACCAGTTGGCTGCAAATTCTCTAATTTTAAGAAAATTTCAGTTCCGCAAATCTGTGAAATTTCTGGGGAATAGATAGCGGGCGTGTTTAACCCGGCCTCAGAAACCACTTTCTGGAACATCTCAATTCGTTCGAAAGTTATCAATGGGTCGACCATATTTTACATAGTTTCTTATTTAAAATTGCGGGTTTATGCGGATTTTTAACTGTTTATTGCGATGTTTGACTAAAATAAATTTTGTCACATTAAATTACCTAAATAATCCTTGTTTTTCAGTAAGATCATCCCGATATCCCTTTCATAGCAGATTTTTACACACCGCCTCAAAGATAATGGTTGGAGATATCAAATGAACGAAGTTGCTGTAGTAGAAACGGGTAATGAGCTTGATGCGCTCCATGCCTCCAATCTTGAAGAATATGTGACTTTCAAGATCGAAGGCCAATTGTTCGGCATTTCCGTGCTGCAAGTTCAGGATATCCTGAAACCGGTAGATATTGCCTTTGTTCCACTCGCACCACCCGAAGTTAAAGGCTCGATCAATTTGCGTAGACGCATTGTGACCGTCATTGATGTGCGTGTGCGACTTGGCCTCAGTCCCTGTGTCATTGATGACAGTTCAATGGGCGTCACCGTGGAGCATAAAAATGAGCTCTACACGCTTTTAGTTGACGATATTGGTGAGGTTTTAAATCTCGATCCAACACATCGCGAAAAAGTCCCTGGCACAATTGAGCCGATCTGGCGTGAATTTTCCGAAGCCATTTTCCAACTCGAAGAACAGTTGATGTTGGTTTTGGATATCGCTCAGTTACTTCGATCGAATGAAGTTAAAAACTAATCACCTAAGGTGAGGAAATTTAAAAGGGCTGGGAAGGTTGTTTCCTAGCCCTTTTTTAATAGCTGACAGGCTTCCACGGCCATATATGTCAATATTGCATCGGCACCTGCACGTTTGAACGCCATCAGGCTTTCCAGCACGACTTTATCGTTGTCGAGCCAGCCGTTCTGAACTGCGGCTTTGAGCATCGCATATTCACCCGAAACCTGATAAACGATGGTCGGTAAACCAAATTCTAATTTTACCCTGCTGACAACATCCAAATACGGCATGCCTGGCTTAACCATCACCATGTCTACACCCTCGTCAATATCCTGTGCAACCTGGCGCAAGGCTTCGTCGATGTTTGCAGGGTCCATCTGATAGGTTTTTTTATCGCCCTTAAGTGCGGCTTTTGAGCCAATTGCGTCCCGGAATGGGCCATAGAAAGCCGAAGCATATTTGGCGGCATAAGACATGATGCCAACGTCTTGAAAGCCGGCTTCATCCAATGCTGTACGGATTGCGCCGACACGGCCGTCCATCATGTCTGAAGGTGCTATAATGTGGCAACCGGCTTCAGCCTGAACGACGGACTGTTTGCAAAGCAGTTCCACCGACTCATCGTTAACAACATAGCCATCAATGACCAATCCATCATGGCCGTCACTATTAAAAGGATCGAGCGCGGCATCGCAGATGATGCCAATATCAGGCTGCGCTTTGGCAATCGCACGGATCGATTGGCAAACTAGATTTTCCGGATTATAGGCTTCGCGGGCATCCGGCGTTTTTGTCTTTGGATCAACCTCCGGGAAAATAACCACCGCCGGTATACCAGCCTCTTTTGCCTCGCCGACGACCTCGTCCAATAAATCTATTGAAATACGATCAACACCTGGCATAGACGGGATTGGTTCGCGGCGACTTTTACCTATGCCGACGAAGATTGGCAATATAAAATCGTCCGGACTTAGTCTGTTCTCGGCAACCAAACGTCGGGTCCAATCATGGCGACGATTGCGGCGCATGCGAGAAGATGGAAATTTTCCAGGTATTTTGAATGTCATCGTGGAAACCTAATATTTACACCCATTTTGGTGAGGCGAGGGGAGTCCAATTTCTCCTCCTCCCCCGCCCAATTTTATGTTTAAGCGGTAGCCAGAGCTTGCTCCAAATCAGCGATAATATCATCGATATGCTCGATGCCGACAGACAACCTGATATAACCATCTGTCACGCCCGTTTGCGCCTGTTCCTCTGGCGACAATTGTGAATGCGTCGTTGACGCTGGGTGAATTGCCAAACTTCTCGCATCACCAATATTCGCAACGTGAAATAGCATTTCGAGTGAGTCGATAAACTTACGACCGGCATCTTTACCGCCTTTAAGTTCGAAACCTACCAACCCTCCATAGCCACCGTTTAAATAGACATCCGCACGGCGGCGTGTTTCACCGTCTTGGACACTTGGATGGATTACAGTGGTTACTTTGTCATGGCCCTTCAGATAGTCGACTACTTTCATGGCATTGGCACAATGCTCGCGCATCCGCAGGGGCAATGTTTCCAAACCCTGAATGGCGTTAAAGGCATTTTGCGGTGTCGTGGCGGCACCAACGTCGCGCAAAAGGATCACGCGAGCACGAATGATATAGGCAATGGGTCCCATTGGCTTAACTGCTTCGGTCCAAACCGCGCCATGGTAACTAGGATCAGGGTCATTGAGCGTCGGGAAGCGATCGCCTTCGGCTTCCCAATCGAAGTTTCCACCATCGACCAAAATCCCGCCAATCGACGTGCCATGACCGCCGATATATTTGGTTGTTGAATATACGATGATTGCAGCGCCGTGATCGAAAGGACGACACAGAATAGGGGTCGCGGTGTTGTCCATAATTAACGGCACACCCAATTTGCGGCCGATATCGGCGACTTCTTGAATTGGAAACACATTAAGCTTTGGATTGGGCAATGTTTCCGCATAATAACAGCGGGTTTTATCGTCCGTCGCGTTGGCAAAAGCCTCTGGATCTATAGGATCGACAAAACGGCATTCAACACCAAAGTCTTTCAAGGTATTTGCGAATAAGTTCCAAGTGCCACCATAAAGGTCGGTCGAACTCACAAAATTATCACCGGAACGACACAAATTCATCACGGAAAACATTGAAGCCGCTTGACCGGACGCGACCGCAAGTGCCGCGACACCACCGTCCATAGCCGCCACGCGCTGCTCCAAAATATCATGAGTGGGGTTCATTATTCGGGTGTAAATATTACCGAATTCTTTTAGCGCAAATAGATTTTCCGCATGCTGCGTATCGTTAAATTGATAAGATGTTGTCTGATAAATCGGCACGGCAACCGATCCCGTGGTCGCGTCGCCATGGTGTCCAGTATGTAAAACAATAGTTTCTGGATTTGTGTAGTCAGCGCACATATTAATGCCCCCTAATGCTTAGTGATTAATGAATGATTATTTGTTTAAAAGGATGAATCGTTTATAAGAAAACAGTCCGAACGATAGCTCCCAATATCTCTCCCAGTGATGTTAGGCTATCAATCAATGACCATGACCGGCGGTGCTCTGTCAAGCGTCGGCTTTAAATTGGGTGGCTCGAAAAAACAAATGGCTCGCGGAACACATAATGAACCTGAATTGGGCGAGGTGCTTTTCCAATTTGTGACCCAAGGTAACTATGTCAAAGTCATCGCGGTTGACCCGGTTACAAATACAGAAATTGCCATGGTTGGAGATCGGCGCGCGCGCAAATCAACGCTTCAAAATGCAGCTATCAAAAGCTCATATATGTTATCCGCAAAAATGCTAAGAAAATAGATGAGGATCAAAATAATAAAGATAATTTATATTAATAACAATGGATTATAACAATATCTTTACTTAGACTTAGAACCTTTGCCAAGGCCAATTGTCTTTGCAAAATCAGATCTTTGCTTGGCGTAATTTGGCGCGACCATGGGATAGTCGTGCGGCAAATTCCACTTTGCGCGATATTCCTCGGGCGTCATATTAAAGTTGGTCCGTAGATATCGCTTTAACATTTTTAATTTTTTGCCATCTTCGAGGCAAATAATGTGTTCAGGCGTGATCGAACGCCGCACCGAAACGGCGGGTTTTTGGTCATTTGCCAATCTACCGACATCGTCCGATTGTACACCAGCGAGTGCAGTATAAACTGCATTGATCAGATCGGAGATCTCTTCACTGGCCAGAACATTTTTACTCACATAGGCCGATACTATATCTGTAGCCATCCCCAGCAGCGCCTCTTTAGAAGCGTATTGTTTTTCTACTTCATCCATAATGTGTGTGTCTCACCCAAGTAGGTTTATTACTCAGTAGTCCATCTCAGTATTATTGTTTGAATATTAAACTCGACAAAGTAGCTATAGCTCAAATACTCATCAAATTGAAATAGAATAAATAATTTTATTACTTAAACTTAAATAGAAAAAATTTAGGCGTTTCTAGAATTAAGTGAATTACATTTAAAACGAGTATTTTTTATTAGTACAACGTGTATTTTTCATTTTTTCAGGAAATAGCTGCGGACTAGATTTTGATCATGTTCGAATTGTAGTGCTGTCTTGGCGAAGGGTCCCGATATGTGGTATGTCAGGAACGCTTAACGGCCTTTGGTCAATTTTTATAAGTTACGAGTCACTGAACATGCCAGAAAAAACCTCCAAAACCATAGCCATCGCCTGTGATCATGGTGGCATTGAGCTTAAAGAAGCGCTTGCCAAAGACCTTGAGAGCGATGGGTTTGAGGTTCTGGATTTAGGAACAAACGGGCCAGAATCTGTGGATTATCCAGATTTTGCCTATGCCTTGGCCCATGCAATAAAAGATGGTCGGGTTGCTCAAGGTGTTCTCGTTTGCGGTTCCGGTATTGGCATTAGTATGGCTGCCAATCGATTCCCTGAAATTCGCGCGGCCCTCGTTCATGATGCGTTAGGCGCTCGGATGTGCCGCGAGCACAACGATGCAAATGTTATTGCGTTTGGGGGTCAAATGGTAGGCATTGAAACTGCCCGAGACTGCTTAAAAACGTTTTTATCCACCGATTTTGAAGGCGGCCGTCATGAGGGACGCGTCGATAAGCTTTCCAATCCGAATTAACTGATACGACACAGGAATTGATATAGATGCCACTTGCTAACACCGATAACGCTCCATCAAGTTCTTTCTTTGCTGGATCTTTGGCCGAATGTGATTCAGACGTTTTTGAATCCATCCAAAAAGAACTTGGGCGCCAACAAAACCAAATAGAATTGATCGCTTCTGAAAATATCGTGTCGCGCGCCGTATTGGAAGCCCAAGGCTCCATCATGACCAATAAATATGCCGAGGGGTATCCGGGTCGCCGTTATTATGGTGGCTGTGAGTTTGTCGATGTTGCAGAAAGCCTGGCGATTGAGCGGGTTACCAAATTATTTGATTGCAGCTTCGCCAACGTTCAGCCGAATTCCGGATCGCAAGCCAACCAAGGCGTCCTGCAGGCACTTATCCAGCCTGGCGACACCATCATGGGCATGTCCCTCGCCGCGGGCGGTCACTTGACCCACGGCGCACCGCCAAATCAGTCCGGCAAGTGGTTCAATGCCGTCCAATACGGCGTGCGCAAGCAAGACGCCTTGATTGACTTTGATGAAGTTCGAGATTTAGCAAAAGAACATCAGCCGAAACTCATCATTGCGGGTGGCTCAGCCTATCCGCGCGTGATCGATTTTGCCAAGTTCCGCGAAATTGCTGACGAAGTAGGCGCGATCTTCATGGTTGATATGGCGCATTTTGCCGGACTGGTCGCGGCCGGCATACATCCATCACCGTTTCCGCATGCCCATGTGGCGACCTCGACCACACACAAAACATTACGTGGCCCGCGTGGCGGCCTCATTCTGACAAACGATGAAGACATCGCGAAAAAGGTCAATTCCGCAATATTTCCGGGCATTCAAGGCGGTCCACTGATGCATGTGATTGCCGGCAAGGCAGTGGCTTTTGGTGAAGCTCTACGCCCTGATTTCAAAATTTACGCTCAAAATGTTGTCGATAATGCCCGTGCCTTGGCGGCTAAACTATCAGAGCGCGGATGCGATATTGTGTCGGGTGGAACGGATACGCATTTGATGCTGGTCGATCTGCGGCCTAAGTCGTTGACGGGAAAGGCTGCTGAAGCAAGCTTGGAAGCAGCAGCGATTACCTGCAATAAAAATGGAATTCCATTTGATCCGGAAAAACCGTTCGTGACATCTGGGGTGCGTCTTGGCACACCTGCAGGAACAACAAGAGGATTTGGAATCGCAGAATTTAATCTGATTGGTGAGCTCATCAGTCAAGTGCTGGACGGCTTGGCGGCCAATCCAGATAACAATAGTGCTGTTGAAGGAGAAGTGAAGCAACGGGTCGAAGAACTTTGTGCTCGCTTTCCAATCTACAGCAATTTTTAACCTTAAACTGGGTATGAACAGAAGTTCATAAAAAAGGGGATAGAAATATGCGTTGTCCATTTTGTGGTCATAATGACACTCAAGTAAAAGACTCGCGCCCAACAGAAGATAACTCTGCAATTCGGCGACGGCGTTCTTGTCCGGAATGCGGTGCGCGTTGGACCACCTTCGAGCGCGTTCAATTGCGCGAACTCACGATCACCAAAAAGAACGATAAAAAAGAAGCATTCGACCGAGATAAATTAGCGCGGTCACTCAGGATTTCATTGCAAAAGCGCCCGGTCGACCCTGATCAGGTCGAGCGCATTGCGAACAGTATTCAGCGCCGTCTGGAAAGCCTTGGTGAAAATGAAGTGCCATCGAAAGTCATAGGTGAAATGGTGATGGATGTTCTCGCTGATCTGGACCCCGTTGCCTATGTCCGCTTTGCATCTGTGTACCGCAATTTCCGTGAAGCCCGTGATTTTGAAGACTTTATAGGGAACTTAAGTGACGAGTAACCTGCCTGACAATCAACAGGATAACGCCACTAAAGATCACACCAATCATATGAATTCCGCGCTTGATTTAGCGCGGAGAGGTCTCGGAAACGTATGGCCTAACCCCGCCGTTGGTTGTGTGATCGTTCAAAGTGGTAGGGTCGTTGGACGTGGTTGGACTCAGCCGACGGGCCGTCCGCATGCCGAAACAGAAGCCTTGCGCCGAGCAGGCGATTTGGCTGCGGGTGCCACCGCCTACGTGACGCTCGAACCCTGTAATCACCATGGTCAAACGCCCCCCTGCACCGATGCTCTGATTGCAGCTGGCATAAAGAAAGTGGTAATCGCCACTCAAGATCCGGACCGCCGTGTTGCTGGATCGGGTGTTCGCCGCTTGAAAGAGGCCGGATTGGAAATTGAGTTTGGCGTTTGTAAATCAGAAGCAGATAAAGTTAATCAAGGTTTCTTCTCTCGTATTGAGCACGCACGACCTTATATAACGCTCAAAATAGCGACCACCTTGGATGGAAAAATCGCCACTCTTTCTGGTGAAAGTCAGTGGATCACGGGTGATTTTGCAAGACGTGCCGCGCATAAGCTTCGGGCTGAGCATGATGCAATTATGATTGGAAGCGGCACCGCCGTCGCAGACGATCCCTCCTTAACATGCAGGCTTCCCGGCATCTCCAATGCGCGCCGCCCCCGCGTCGTGCTTGATGGCCGATTGCGATTTTCGCCCAACAGCAAATTGGCGCACTCCGCGAAGGACGTCCCGGTAATAGTATTTACCTTGCAAGGCGATGAAACCCATCAAGAAAAAGTTGAACACTTAAAAAGCCTTGGCGTTTCAGTTCAAGTCGCGCCCAAAGAACTTATTAAAGTCGATGTTAACTGGGTGGCTAAAGAGCTCGCGTCTCGCGGCATAACCCGATTATTTGTAGAAGGGGGCGGTACTCTTGCGGCCTCTCTTTTAAAAGCTGATTTGGTGGATCAAATAACGTGGTTTCGAGCACCCTCAGTTATCGGAAATGATGGCCTTTCTGCTATTGAAGGTTTAAACCTGGACAAATTGGCAGAAATGCCGAAATTCATCCGCAAATCCTTGATCCAACTTGATGAGGATTGCCTAGAAATTTTGTCTCGAAAGCGATAGATAACTCGGCTCATGTTTACTGGTATTATTATGGATGTTGGGCATGTGCGCGCCATTGTACAAAGTGGCGACACACGGTTCGAATTTGAAACTCATTTTAGCATGGATGATGTTGATATAGGGGCCTCCATTGCCTGCTGTGGCACCTGTTTGACGGTCACCGAGAAAGGCGACAATTGGTTTGCTGCCGACGCGTCTGCTGAGACGCTCTCAAAAACGACTTTGGGAACATGGAAAGAAGAAACCCCGGTTAATTTTGAGCGCCCGCTGAAGGCCGCCGATGAGCTGGGCGGTCATTTGGTTTCCGGTCATGTGGATGGTGTCGGAAAAATAACCGGCATTGAGACCGAGGGTGATTCGGTTCGCTACACTTTCCAGCCGCCAACGGAGTTGATGAAATTTATTGCGGTTAAAGGATCAATTGCCATCAACGGGGTGTCATTAACCGTCAATGAAGTGGATGAAACGACGTTTGGTGTAAACATAATTCCTCATACGCAAACTGCGACGACTTTTGGCACCGCAAAAATTGGCGATGGAGTAAATCTGGAAATTGATATGCTGGCGCGCTATGTTGCGCGGCTTCTAGAAAAGGACTGACCGAAATTGAGTACACTCGAATCATATGATCTGTCCAATTATCTTTCTTCCATCGAGGAGATAATTGATGAGGCGAGAAATGGCAGGATGTTCATTCTCGTCGATGATGAAGACCGGGAGAATGAAGGTGATCTTGTCATTCCCGCGCAAATGGCAACACCCGACGCCATAAATTTTATGGCGACTCATGGCCGTGGTTTAATCTGTTTGGCGCTGACACAACAGCGCGTTGAAGAGTTGGGTCTGCCGGCGATGAGCAGCAACAATGCCATGCGGCACCAAACGGCATTTACAGTTTCGATTGAGGCCAAAGTAGGGGTGACGACGGGTATTTCAGCGGCGGACCGAGCGCGCACTATTGCGACGGCCATAGATTCCTCAAACAGTGCAGATGATATCAATTCACCCGGGCACATTTTCCCATTAGCCGCCAGAGATGGCGGCTCTCTGGTGCGTGCGGGTCATACCGAGGCATCGGTCGATATTTCCCGTTTAGCCGGTCTTACCCCCGGTGGCGTAATATGTGAAATAATGAAAGACGATGGGACAATGGCCCGGTTGCCAGACCTTGTGGCCTTTGCGCAAAAGCACGGTCTTAAGATAGCAACCATTGCTAATCTAATCTCTTATCGACTTAATAATGATCGTATTGTGGTCCCGACCCTAGAAACAACTTTGAAGACAGTCGGCGATAGAGAATTCCGCACCATTGTGTACAAGAACCAAGCCAATGGCAACGAACACCTGGCCTTGGTTAAAGGTGATCTTACAACAGATGAACCCGTTATGGTTCGAATGCATGTGCTCAACATGTTTGATGATATTCAAGGGATCGAAAAGTCGCTGGAATTGCATCGTGCCATGGATATGATCCTAGAAGAAGGTCGTGGTGCCATCGTTATCCTGCGGAGCGCCAGTAAAACATTCATGACTGACAGGTTGGCGGGCACGACAGAAAAGCATGGAGCCACGTTTAGGGGCTACGGTGTTGGTGCTCAGATATTGTTGGATCTCGGGATTCGAAAAATGATTATTTTATCGAACACGGATCAAACTTTGGTCGCACTCGAAGGCTATGAACTCAGTATCGTGGAGCGTCGTCCAATTAAGGTGAGTAAAGACACGCCAATACCTGTGCGGGATGGATTTTATGAGTAGAATTTTAATTGTCGAAGCACGCTTCTATGAAGACATTGCCGACCAACTCGCCAACGGAGCAATCAAGGTAATTGAAGATGCGGGTTTGTCGGTCGATAAGGTTGATGTACCTGGTGTTTTCGAAGTGCCGGCAGCTGTCAAAAAAGGTTGGGATACCGGCGCGTATACCGGTGTTGTGACACTTGGCTGCGTCATTCGAGGCGCGACCGATCATTATGATCATATTTGCCGTGAAGTTAGCAGGGCCCTTATGGATTTAAGCATCAACGACGCTATCCCACTCGGATTTGGAATTCTGACTTGCGAAAATCGCGATCAAGCTTGGGAGCGCGCAAATGTCGAAGACCGAGACATAGGGGGCCGAGCCGCCGTAGCCTGTCTCAGAATGCTCGAAATTCATAAACAGTACAGTTGATGGCCAAAAAGAATAAAAAACGCGATCCGCGCAGTACCAGTGTTGCCCGTTTAACGGCAGCGCAAGGTCTTTATGAAATGGAGATAACCGGTGCGTCGCTTGATAGAATCCTTTTGGATTTTCTGGCGAGCCGCTGGAAAGATCGAAACGTAGATCAGGAAGAAGTCGAAGATGGCGGCACTATAGCTGAACCAGATAAAAAGAAATTTGGCGAAATCGTTCGGGGCGTTCATGAAAACAAAAAACAAATCGATGAAATTTTATCTGGCGCATTGTCGGAGGGTCACAATCTCCAAAAATTAGATGTTTTATTGCGCTCCATGTTGCGCGCGGCAACTTATGAGATGTTTTATTTGCCTAAAGTCCCGGCCCGCGTTGTTATTAATGAGTATGTTGATTTGGCACATGCCTTTTATGCCGAAAATGAGCCATCACTGGTCAATGGTGTCTTAGACCGCATAGCCAAAGTCGTCCGCCAACAAGAGTTGGAGAGCTAGTCACCACTCTTTGGAAACCAAAAAATGACTAAGCCAACAGACGAATTTAAGACCATCAGCAAATATTTTGCACCCTTGAGCGCGGCTGAGTCTGGCGCCTTCAATCTAACTGATGACGCGGCTGTTATTGAACCTCCAGAGGGTCAAAGTCTTGTTGTCACGACAGACGCTTTAGTAGCCGGAGTACATTTTTTACCAAATGATCCGCCGGCAGATATTGCCGCGAAACTCCTGCGGGTAAGCCTTTCAGATCTCGCCGCAATGGGCGCAAAACCTGCGCATTATAGCTTATCCCTAGCTGTCTCTTCTGATTTAACGGAAGATTGGCTGTCAGCTTTTTCGGCGGGTCTGGCATTGGATCAAAAAGAATTTGGAGTCACTCTTATAGGAGGGGATACAGTTTCGGCGGCAGGACCACTAACGCTTTCACTAACCGCTATGGGTTACGTCGAAAAGGGTAAAGCGCTACGGCGAAGCAAGGCGCAGATCGGCGATGATATATGGGTTTCGGGAACGATCGGTGACGGTGCATTAGGACTTCTCATTGCGAACGAAAAGATGAACGACCTTGCCGCTGATAAACGTGAATACTTGTTAATGCGTTATCGGCGTCCGCTACCTCGATTAACTCTTGGACAGAAATTGATAGGACACGCTCGCGGAACGATTGATATTTCTGACGGATTGATCGCTGATCTTGGTCATATTTGTGAAACATCTAACGTCGGCGCAGATATTCAAATCACCGCAATTCCTCTATCCGAGGCTGCCAAGGAGGCTCTAGAGATGGATCCGAAAATCCTCGATTTAGTCCTCGGGGGCGGCGATGATTATGAGTTGCTGTTTACCGCAGATGCATCCTTTGAAACGATGTCAAAATCTGTCGTTTCTGAGGTTGGCGTTGCGCTTACCAAAATCGGCACGATCACGAAAGGCACTGCGATTCGCTTATTTTATGAAAACGGCAGTGAACATAGGATCGATCAAACTGGATTTACCCACTTTTAATCAACGTCATTTAGAACTAGGGTGAGTTCTTAACTTAATTATATGCCAATTATTGGCGCTTAACTTTTAAGTTGTTGGTTTTGATCAATGCCTAAAATGCTAATTATTATTCTGGCGGTAGTCATATTGTTTGCCGGTGGCGGCGTCACCATTATGCAGCAAATGGAATTAGGCCCGTTTGAGCAAGAAGTTGAGCTAACACCGGAAGAAAAAGCCGTAGCTGCCAAAGAAGCAGCGCGAAAAAAATTACTGGAACCCCCGCGTTATTGACGCTGGATCCCATATTAATTCCCATATT
>Ga0066376_10003495_pt1 | contig 14011 bp, 11 predicted proteins | sample Knorr_S15_td_Bot_FD_77009 | JGI IMG/M metagenome (GOLD analysis project Ga0066376, IMG submission 77009) | Marine microbial communities from Southern Atlantic Ocean transect - Knorr_S15_td_Bottom_ad_5009_LV_A | ecosystem: Environmental > Aquatic > Marine > Oceanic | place: Southern Atlantic... | reverse complement strand
CGGGAACACATGGAGAGCCTGATCGAGTCGATGGATACCGGCATTACCACCGTGCAGGAATATGTCAATAATTCACACGCAGACACAGCCAGTTCAGAATTCGAGGCTTCAGCAATGGAAGAAACATCATGAATATCGAACGCATAATAGACCGCGGCTACTACTGGATCGATGAGAATGCGCGCAAGACCAGCCTGGCCTTGGCACGCAGGCTGTCGCGCCGACATTTCCTCTCACGGCTGGGCATGATCATCGCCGGTGCGGCGGCATTTCCCTTATTGCCCGTGGCGCGATCCTTCGCCCAGAGCTCGGTAGAGGAAGTGGGCGACCCCCAGAGCTGTGAATACTGGCGTTACTGCGCGATGAGCGGAACCCTGTGTTCCTGCTGCGGTGGTTCTTATTCTTCCTGTCCACCTGGCGCCGAGCCTTCACCAATTACCTGGGTGGGTACCTGCCGTAATCCCGTAGATAACCGTAACTACTTGATGTCTTATAACGATTGCTGCGGCAAGTCAGTGTGTTCCCGCTGTAGTTGCCACAATACCGAGGGCGACAAGCCGGTGTATTTTAATAGCAACAGCAGCACCGTGCTGTGGTGTTTCGGCACCGAGAACACCAGCTATCACTGCACCGTGTCCCTGGTACTGGGCACGACGGACGAATGAACTCGGGTGCGGCAGTGACCGCTGCCAACATATTATTCCCCCCGAAGTACCGACAGCTTAAACCATACCTGTTGGTACCGGTCTTGTTGCTATTTTTGATAGCCAGCAATCTTGCTTCAGCCGCCAGTCCACGTATCAACTACCTGCTTTACTGTAGCGGTTGCCATCGTCCCGGCGGCGAAGGCAAACCACCCCATGTACCCACCCTGCATCATGAGCTGGGTAGGATGTTATCGGTGCCGCAGATGCGAGCTTACCTGGTGCGCATACCGGGTGCGACCCAGGCCCCCATTAACGATACCGAACTGACTGGAGTAATAAACTGGGTGCTGGAAGAGTTTAATGCCGATACCTTGCCCGAGGGTTTCGAATATTTGAGCGTCGAAGAAGTCACTGCGGCGCGGAAGAAACTATTGGCAGATCCGCTCAAGTATCGAACGCGATACTGGAAGGCTTATCCGAACTAATCTCCGGAAACAGACTGGGTACTTAGTATCCTGTCCCTATTTCTTTGTCCTGCTGTTTCAATAATAATGGGAATGTTCAGCACGCACTTAATCCGTGGAAATGCCATGAATAGCTATTTTTTTACCCGAAGTCAGCGATTGCCACTTACAGCTATGTTTGCCCTATTGCTTATTGCAGCGCCTGCACAAGCGCAAACCCTAATGCTTCGCCAACCCGCCTTAAGCGAGTCTCACCTGGCTTTTGTTTATGGCGGCGATATATGGATCGCTGACACCAATGGCGAGAATCCTCGCAGGCTGACTTCTCACCCTGCGACAGAGTCCAATCCGAAATTTTCTCCCGACGGCGAGTGGCTGGCTTTTTCTGCCGCCTATGAGAACAACACCGATGTCTATGTGATCTCGGTTGATGGTGGCCAGGCCAGGCGTCTTACCTGGCATCCCCAGGCGGACACTGTGAATGGCTGGAGCAATGATGGCAGAAATATATTATTTGCCTCGGCGAGAGCAATTCGAAACGGACGCAGCAATCAGCTTTATCACGTCGCCCTGGAAGGCGGGTTTCCAGAAAAACTGATGGATGCGGTTGCAGTAGAGGGGGCATGGGCGCCGGATGGCAGACGCATTGCTTATCGGCCTCACTGGGCCGCCCATGCCGGCAGCAGCGGCTGGCGCCTGCACCGTGGCGGGGCAACGCCGCCGATCTGGATCATCGATACGCAGACCCAGGAAGTAGAAAAAATTCCCCATCCCCGTGCCAGCGAGACCAACCCGATGTGGCGATCTGACATGGTGTATTTTGTTTCTGATCGAGACAATAACGCCGCTAATCTATTTGCCTATGACACCGTCAATAAATCGATTACCCAACTCACCGAAGAAACACAATGGGACATCAGAGCAGCTGACATTCATAACGACAGAATAATTTACGAGGTAGGCGGTCGCCTGAAGACCTATAATCTGAGCAACAATCGGATCGCCAATCTGCAGATTTCGATCAATCCCGATTCGCCGCAAACGCTTCCCGGCTGGAAGGATGCTAGCTCCACCATCCAGAACATCGAGCTTTCCCCGACTGCCCAGAGAGCACTGATAACCGCCAGAGGAGACGTCTTCACCGTACCCATCGATGCGGGCTCGACTCGCAATCTCACTGCCAGCGGAGGGGTGCGGGAGAATGGTGCCATCTGGTCTCCCATGGGTGACAAGATTGCCTACATCAGCGACGCGGGGTCGGTGCACAGTATAGTGGTCGTGGACCAAACCGGGCGTGGTGAAAAAGAAGTGTACGGTTTGGGAGAAACGGACTACTACTCATTACTGGCCTGGGGAAAAGCCGGCGAGAGGTTGATCTATGAAGACAATCATCTGCACCTGTTTTCCCTGAATCTGGCAAGCGGTGAACACACGCTGATTCGCACAGATATACGTCGCAATCCTACCGCTGTCTCGATTAGTCCCGATGGCAAATGGCTCGCGTATACGCGAAGCCTGGCAAATCACTTTAGTACAATCATGCTCTATGAATTTGCCAGTGAAACTTCCTTTCAACTCACCGATGGTCTGAGCCTGACCGGGTCACCAACCTTCAGCAGAGACGGGCAATACCTCTATTTCACCGCCTCCACCAACGCCGGCCCACTGCAGGTTGGACTGGATATGTCTACCCAGGAAAGACCCTTGCGCAATGCAATCTATGCGGCGGTCCTGGCCAGCGATGGCAGGTCACCACTGTTGCCAAAATCGGGTGATGAATCGCCAGCCGACGAGAACCCTGACGCCGACGAAGAGGATAACGAGACTCCCGTCACCAGAGTCGACCTGGATACCATCGAGCGACGCCTGGTTGCACTGCCGATTCCTGAGCGATATTACACAGATCTCAGTGTCGCCGAAGATGGCTCGCTATATTTCATGGAACGACGACAACCCGGTGTCAGCAACGATCTACCAACCAGCGAACGGCGGGCAATCCACCTGCTGAATCGATTCGACTTCGAAGACAAGGAAGTCAGTCAGGTAAAAGATGAGATCGCCAATTACATCATGAGCGGGGATGGGAAAACACTGCTTCTTATGGGACCGGAGCAGTCGTTGCTGACGGCAGACATCGCCGACGAAATCAAACCCGAAGCGCTAAACACCAGTGACCTGAAGATGTTCATCGACCCACGGCAGGAATGGCGGCAGATATTCGATGAGACCTGGCGCATGGAGAAACAGTTTTTCTATGCCGAAAACATGCACGGCCTGGACTGGCAAACGATCCGCGGTCGTTATGAGGTATTGCTGCCCTACGTCAGCACCCGGGAAGATCTCAATCTGTTGTTGGTTGAAATGATTGCGGAGCTGCAGGTGGGCCACAACCGCATCGCCGGTGGTGATATCCACCGGGAAACTCCCGTCGCTATAGGTCTGTTGGGTGCGGATTTGTCAGTGCAGAACAATGCCTATCGTGTTGACAAGATCTACACCGGCGAGCAGTGGAATCCATTCCTGAAGGCGCCATTGGCAGCACCGGGCATCGGCATCGCCGTGGGCGACTATATCCTTGAAGTCAATGGCATAGGGCTGGATGCCGGCAGCAATATCTATGCCTTGCTGGCACAGACTGTCGGCAAGCAAGTTACGCTTCTGGTTAACGACAGGCCCGAGATCGATGGTGCTCACGAGATAGTCGTCGAGCCCGTGGCCAGCGAAAGGGCATTACGCCAATGGAGCTGGATCGAAGACAATCGTAAGTATGTGGAGGAGCAGACCGGTGGCAGAGTTGGCTATGTCTATCTCCCCGATACCGGCGCCAGTGGCTTTACCTTCTTCAATCGCATGTTTTTTTCCCAGATTGACAAGGAAGCGATGATAATCGATGAGCGCAGAAACGGTGGTGGCCAGGCCGCCAACTATATAACGGACGTCTTAGGCCGGGGCTATCTCGGTAGCTGGAAAGACCGGGATGGCTTGATTTTCGATACCCCGGGCGGTGCGCTCTACGGCCCCAAGGTCATGTTGGTTGACCAGGATGCCGGCTCCGGTGGCGACTTTTTGCCCTATGCATTCAAGCACCAGAATATTGGCACCCTGATCGGGAAGACGACCTGGGGTGGCTTGATCGGAATCTCGGCGAATCCGGCTCTGATCGACGGCGGTTCCCTGGTGGTCCCTTTCTTTCGCTTCTTCTCGACCACAGGCGAATGGCGCATCGAGAACGAAGGCGTTTCACCGGATATTGAGATTGACCTCGAACCCGATGCGGTAAATCGCGGCGTCGATACGCAGCTCGATGCCGGTATAGCGGAAGTCATGCGGCAACTGGAAGACTACCAGGCCATAAAGCAGATTGAGGCACCCCCCCTGCCCACCGTACTGGGTCAATGAGCCTGGTGGAAGCGCCGGGCAGCCTTTAAAATTGCAGTGTGCGGCAATATGCGAGGATTGACTCCAACTACCCCCAGGGTCTACAGTGAAGCCTAATAAAATCAAGGGTATCTGCACATTTTGACCGTTCGGGTCATGGAATATGCAAGATAGTGCTTGCTACGACGATACTGTCGTTGGGTGTCGTTAGAAACCAGCACAAATCGAGGACACACCGTGAATAAATTCAAGCTGATCAGAAAATTCATTCTCCCCACCCTGTTACCCATTCTACTGCTACCCGGCCTTGTTGGCGCCGTCGATCGAATTGGCGACTTCTCGCTGCTGGATCAGGACGGCAAATTCCACAACATGAGCTGGTATGACGACCATGCAGCCATTGCCCTGCTGGTGCATACCCTCGACAGCGAGGCCACAGCCGCAGCGCTGCCAGTGTTCGAGGCACTCAAGGAGAAATACGACGCCGAAGGCATCGAATTTATGATGATTAACCCGATGGGATACTTGAACCGCGACGAAGTACAGAAGCAGCTCGCTATGCACCATACTGAAATCCCGGTACTGATGGATGATGCCCAGGTCATCTCCCAAGCCCTGGGTATCGACAAAACCGGCGAAGTGTTCCTCTACGACCCCAAGTCATTCACCGTTAAATACCGGGGGCCGGTGGCCGATTCGGAGCTGGCCATGCAGGAGTTGCTGGCCGGAAAAGAAGTCGGTACGCCAGTCGTTGCCACCATGGGTTCTGCCGTGAGCTACCCGACATCCCATCCCCTCTCCTACCAGCAAGACATCGCGCCTATCATCGCGGAGAACTGCGCCAGTTGTCACCGAGAGGGGGGTATCGCCCCGTTCGCCATGGACAGCCATGCCATGATTCAGGGCTGGTCGCCAATGATCAGGGAAGTACTGATGACGAAACACATGCCACCGGGCCAAATCGATGGCCATGTTGGCGACTTTATTAACGATCGATTACTCAGCGAAGCCGAAGTGCAGAAAATCATTCAATGGGTTGAAGCCGGTGCAGTGAGCGATGGCGACACCGACCCGCTGGCCGCACTGAGCTGGCCGGAAAGTAAATGGGCATTCGGTGAGCCAGATGTCATTCTCGAGGTGCCGGAGCAGCATGTTCCGGCCACCGGTGTTCTGGATTATCGCTATATTAATGTGGCCATCGACCTCGATGGCCAGGATCGCTGGCTACGTGGCAGTCAGTATCTTCCTGGGGACCGGACGGTGTTGCACCACACCGTGAATAATCTGCGAGACCCGGGCCAAGTGGGACGACGAGGCGGCCCCAATCAAGCCAACATCACCGCGTATATACCCGGTGTCACACCAAAGATGGCGCCACCGAATACCGGTGGATTATTGAAGGATGGATCCGTGCTTCGATTGAACATGCACTACACCACCAATGGTAAGGAATCCATCGACCGGGGTGAAATCGGACTGTGGTTTTACCCGGAAGATGAGGTGCCGACCGAAAGAATGTCCGGTCGCTGTGCCTGTATTTTCACCGCCGACTGGACCAACATACCGCCTTATGATCCAAATTTCGTGCAGACGCAGACTATCACCATCGCTGAGGATGCCCATATTCACAGCATGCTGCCCCATATGCATTTCCGTGGTAAGAGCATGCGCTTCGTCGCCGAGTATCCGGATGGGACTTCCGAGGAATTGATTAACATCGCCAATTATAATTACAACTGGCAGTTGACCTACACCTATGAGGAGCCGAAGTTTGTGCCTGCTGGTACCAAGATCACTGCGATAGGCGCCTTCGACAATTCAGAGCAGAATCCGGCCAATCCCGACCCATCACGTTCCGTACCCTGGGGACAGCAGAGCTGGGACGAGATGTTTTTCGGTTCCGTGCGTTGGAAGAATGTGGATCAGAGCCGCAACTAGAATTTAGTAGGGACAGAGGGATATGTTTGTTCACTCCGTCCCTGGGGTGTCCCCACAAAATATCGAGTTAACTCAAAAAGATTGGAAAAAAGATCCAGTGTTTCTTGCTGGGCCTGGGTAAATGTGTGCGCAGATTGTCCGCTAATCTGAGACATGTAGTCCCCTTGCGCACGCCCATATATCCTTCCCTTTAGCCAGCGCTGCGGAACTCGCTTCGCTCAGACAGTCCTCGCTCAACCTGTCTAAAGGGAAGGATATAGACATGGCCTGATTGTGCGCAAGGGGACTACATGTCTCAGATTCGCTTGATTCAATGAAAGCTGGTAATCCATAGACTTTAATATAGTTTACGACCACATAGCTCAGATCTACACTGAACATAGACAATGGGACGAATATTATGAAAAGAACAATCCTGGTGACCGCGCTGGCTGCGGTGAGTATCGCCGTAATTGGTCTGGCGGGTGCGCAGCAGCGCCCGAGCATGACGCCCGAGCAATTGCAGCGGGTACAGATTAGGCCAGTCCCTGGCAAAGATGGTCTCTATGTAATCCCCGGCTTCGATGGCAATATGTCTGGTGGCAGTATCGCGGTGCTGGTCACCGGTGAGGGTGTCATTATTGTCGACAATAAGTTCTCCGATAGTTTTGCAGACATCGTGCGGCAGGTCGCGAGCGTGACTTCTGAACCGATTCGCTATGTATTGAATACCCACCATCATTTCGATCATGCCGGCAGTAATGCGGATTTTATCCCTACCGCCCAGGTTATCGGTCATGAGAATGCCCGTGCCAATATGCTCAAGAATAATGGGACCAGTGCCCCGCCGTCTGGGGCCCCACCGATGACCTTCTCGCAACGCACCAGTGTCTACCTAGGCGGCGCCGAGGTGCAGGCCCACCATTTCGGGCGCGGCCACACCGGTGGTGACGCGGTAATTTATTTTCCACAACAGCGCACGGTGCACACAGGCGATCTTTTCATCTGGGGTGATCGCATGGATGGATCTACGCTGGCGCCGTTTATCGACTATGACAATGGCGGTAGCGCAGCCGATTGGACTGCCACCCTGGATGGCGTGCTGACACTGGACTTCGACACCGTCATCCCCGGCCACGGACCCCTGCTGACGAAAAACGAGATCAGAGAATTCAAGGACAAATTTGACAGATTGGTCATGCGCATAACGCGTCTCATAGAGTCAGGTGTCACCCGTAATGACATCGCCGACAGACTCAACATCGAGGACCTGAACTGGCCGCTGGCGCCGGATCGTATCCAGGCAATCTTCGATGAACTTGCGGAGTAATCCAGCTGTGCTAAGCGATAACAAATATGGAGAATTTGAATGAACAGTTGGCAAATTGGCGAGGTGAAGATTAGCTGTATCGTAGAAACTATTTTACCTGTTGCCTACTACGAAAAGTATCCGTTCATGCGCGAGGCGACACCGCAGGCGCTGCAGGAAATTCCCTGGTTGTATCCCAATTTCGTCAGCCCGGAAGGCGTGCTTCAACTCTCCATACACGCACTGCTGGTGGAAGCGCCGGGTCTGCGCCTGTTGGTAGATACCTGCATCGGTAATGATAAGCCGCGCAAGATTACAGGCAACGAAAGTTTACACACCGAGTTCTTGCAATATTTGAAAGCGACAGGCTGTCCCCGCGAGACTATCGATATTGTGGTGTGCACCCATCTGCATGTCGATCACGTTGGCTGGAACACCATGAAGGACGGAGACCAATGGGTGCCAACATTTTCCAACGCACGTTATTTGATTGGTCGGCGCGAGTATGAATACTGGTCGGCGGATACCAGCGAGGATCAGGTGCCTGTAATGCAGGACTCGGTGACACCGATATTTGATTCTGGTTTGGCCGATCTGGTCGAATCCGAGCATATCGTTTCACCCCATATTCGATTGTTTCCAACTCCCGGCCACACCCCCGGGCACGTCAGCGTGATGATCGAGTCCGAAGGCGAGACGGCGATGATTACCGGCGATACCATGCACCACCCCTGCCAGATTGCCAGGCCAGATTGGAGCGTGACTTTCGATGAGGATCAGGCTGCTGCAGCCAGTTGTCGCAAGAGCCTTCTGGAGGACGTTGCGGATTCCTCGGTACTGGTAATTGGAACCCACTTCGCTTCTCCCACTGCAGGGAAAATTATCAGGGATGGCGATACTTACAAGTTTGTAAGTTAGTTCTAACTAGTCTCGCCTACACGCACGATCAATCCCCACCGGCTGTGCAGATGGAGACCTGACCCCAGGGATTCTGTATAGTGACTTCTGCCACTACCCTTGAGAACTGGATACGCCATGACCGACGCCGTCGATACAGCACAAGCAAGCGCAGCCCCACGCAAGGAATTGACCGTCAGGGTGGTGATACTCGGTCTCCTGCTCGCAGTCGTCATGGGCGCCGCCAATGTCTACGTGGGACTCAGAGCTGGAATGACGGTGTCGGCCTCTATCCCGGCTGCAGTTATGGCGATGTTGTTATTCAAAATGCTTTTCAAAGACTCTACTATATTGGAAGCGAACCAGGTGCAAACCTGTGCTTCCGCGGGGGAGTCCCTGGCCGCGGGCATCATCTTCACCATGCCGGCGATGATTCTAATCGGCTTCTGGGATTCCTTCGATTTCTGGTCGGTGACAATCATCGCCCTCACCGGTGGCCTGCTCGGCATCCTCTTCATGATTCCCATGCGCAAGGTGTTTATTCTGAATAATGATGAACTGGCCTATCCGGAAGGTGTCGCTTGTGCCGCCGTACTGAAAGCCGGAGAGGAACAGGGTAATACAGGCGGGGGTCGTAACCTGCTTTTGGGCGGCCTGCTGGGCGGTGCGGTTGCGATCTCGGCAAAGCTGTTTGGCGCAATTACCGGCACCCTGGAAGCTGCGGCGGCAGTCGGCTCACGAATTTTTTACTTCGGTGGCGATCTCTCACCGATGTTGATTGCCATCGGCTTTATCGTTCGACTCAATGTTGCCGTCCTGATTTTTATTGGTGGGGCGATTTCCTGGCTCATCGGTATTCCCCTGCTCGGTGGGGCCGAGCAGTTTCCCGTTGCCCTCGATGGTGCCTATGAATTGTGGAGTACAAAAATTCGCTATGTGGGCGTCGGCGCCATGGTGGTGGGTGGTTTTAGCTCGCTTTACTCTGTCAGGCTTGGGCTGGTCGCAGCAGTCAAGGAACTCGGCAAAAACCTGAGCGGCGGCAGATTACTGGAGCACGATACCGAAAGAGACATATCGACCACGGCTATTATCGGTCTGGGTGCTGCCTGCATCGTGGTACTGGCCTTCGTCAACTATCGATTCACCGGCGGGATTGGCATTACCCTGCTTTCTACGGCAGTCATGGTGGTCATGGGCTTCTTCTTCACCGCCGTGGCGAGCTACATCGTTGGACTGGTGGGTAATTCCAACAGTCCGGTATCAGGAATGACAATCACCGCCGTCCTGGTTGCAGGCGGACTATTGTGGTTGTTTAACTATTCCGGCATGGAAGCCATGGTGGCGACGCTCGGCATTGCCGCTATTGTCTGCTGCGTTGCTGCTACTGCAGGTGACGTCTGCAATGACCTGAAGACCGGCTCCCTGGTCGGTGCGGCGCCGTTCAGACAACAGATGATGCAAATAGCCGGCGTCTGTGTCGCTGCCTTTATCATGTCGCCGGTGTTAAATCTGCTGCATAACAATATTCCCGGTGGCATTGGTGGCCGCGAGTTGTCCGCTCCCCAGGCCAGTCTGTTTGCATCACTGGCACGTGGATTTTCCGGCGAGGGTACATTGCCCTGGGATCTTATCGGCGTGGGTGCCGTGGTGGGCCTGATAATCCTCGGCATCGACCGCTACTTACGCTTGCGGGAAAGCAATTTCCGGGCGCATTTAATGCCCATCGCAGTAGGCATGTATCTGCCATTCGGCCTGGCGACTCCGATCCTTATCGGCGGCCTGATAGCGCACTATTATTCCAAGGGCACACCCGCTGCCGAGCACGATCGTGTATTGCACCGGGGTGTACTGTTCTCCTCGGGTGTGATCGCGGGAGAGGCCCTGATGTCCGTCGGCCTCGCCTGTGCTACGGCACTGGGATTCCAGTCACTCGACCTGGGTTTGTCGCCGGGGTTGGTTACGGCGCTTTCATTCCTTGCCGCCGTAGCAGTGGTGCTCTGTTTTGTCAGGCTCACTCGCCCACAAAATATTTGAATACGTGAATGAGCAATAGCGCAGAGATATCCCGCTACTCTCCCGCCGAAGAAAGCCTTAACGTCACCTCTCACGCCATCGGTTTGGTGCTGAGCATAGGCGCTCTGGTGGCGCTGCTAAGGCACACCATCCCAATGGACGATGCCAGGCTTGCTATTAGCTTCTGCGTCTTCGGCTTAAGCCTAATATTTCTCTATGCTACTTCGACGGCGTATCACGGCAGCAAAAATCAAGCGCGGCGCGGCAGGCTTCGAATTCTCGATCATGTCAGTATCTATATTTTGATTGCAGGGACTTACACTCCGTTCACCTTGATTACCCTGCATGGCCCGACTGGCTGGATGATATTCGGCGCATCCTGGGGCATGGCCTTTACCGGGATTATTCTGAAGTTTTTCTTTACCGGGAAATACAGACTGTTATCGACACTAATGTATGTGTTCATGGGTTGGTTGATTGTTTTCGCCATCGGCCCCCTGATCGACAAACTCCCCCAGGCGGGATTGACCTGGTTAGTCGCCGGCGGTCTCGCCTATACCCTGGGCGCTGCGCTCTACAGCATCAAGAAGATTCGATTCAACCATGCGATCTTCCATGTATTCGTGCTGTTGGGTAGTAGCTGCCATTTTATGGCGGTGTATTTTTATATTGTTTGACTGCCTTAAGGCCGGAGTACTGATATCTGCTCGCTGTCAGTGCTTAAAAAAATCCCAAATCAGTTCACTGGCGGATATCTCCTGAGATTCCTCTCTGTCCCCGCTTGTTGACGTAACCCCAGGCCAGACGTGACCGCCGCCTTCCATTAAATACCATTCGGTTTCGGCCTCACAGTTTCTCCAGTAGTAGCGCACCACCTCACTATTTATACGTTGTGCAAGGGACTCCGTGTCGCACTCATTATGTACTGCCCATCTGCGCATGACTTCCATCATGGGCGGATCGAACCAGGGTTCGTCAAAACCTTCGATAGGTACGATGCGATCCGCATCTCCCTGAAACGAAAGCAGAGGACGTGGCCCGGCGCCACTGCACTCCTCGACGTTATAGTAGCGATAGGTTACTGGCGCGAATGACATAAATGGTGTGTGTAGCAGACAAGCGAGTGCGGAGACCATATCGCCGCCGGCCGACATGCCGGTGGCGAATAAGTCCTGAGTACAGTATTCATTTTTTACAGACTCGACCAGCTCTAGAATGAAATCTATATCATAGTCCCGCTCGCGCAAGTTTGCTTCCCAGGCGCCGTCCCAATAACTGGCCAGCCCATGATTTTGATCCGGATATTTTTTATTAGCATCCGGATATACCAGAATGATGCCTTCCCGATCCGCCAGCGGTGCGAATCCAGAGTATCTGAATTCCTTCTCTGCGGTACTACCGGCGCCATGAAAATCGAAAATCACATCGGCGCAAGAATCTTGCTCGAATCCCGCCGGCAACCTCAGCAAGTAATGGCGCTCAATTCCGATACCGGTTATCAAGCTGCATGATTCGTATGGGCGACCGGGTCTATCTACACTGGCGCGCCTGCCTTCTATTTCGGATGGTGATGGGGGCACCGGGGCTTGGGAATTGCTAGCAGTACAAGCAGTCAGAGCGAAACTGCACAGCAATAGAACAAGCAATTTATAGCGATTGTCTTCTCGTTTCAGGGGTTCGCTGAAATTCATGGCTCTGGCTTCGTGGTTTTTGATTGTCGAATCTTACAATAATCGCAGACTACACCCAATCATCAACTGCACAGGCTCTCCAGCCCGCCAAAATTTCTGCGGTGCTCAAGTCTGCATCGATACCGCGAAGACGGCTACCGTGTATTTGGTCATTTCATCGATTACCGTCGCCGTCTGCATTGCAATTGGCTATAGCCAGACCTACACTCGATGCATAATCTCCAGACAACAGCATAGGTTGAAACCCCATGAAAATGGTAAAGTTTATCGCCACAACATTTACGACCCTGAGTATCTCAGCCTGTGCCGTATCTGCAGCCACTCAGGCCCTGATGGATGAATACGAACGCACGATCCCCAGCTGTGCCAGCGACCAGGACTGCGGGCCCAAATGGGCCGCCGCACGCACATGGGTGGTGCAGAATTCGGATTTTTCGATTCGCAGCGAGGGTGACTCGCGCATCATGGCCACCAGCAATATCATCTCCCAAAGTGGCATGGGGGTTACGGCGTACAGAGTTGCAGCCGACGCCGGTGGCTACCAGATAACGGTGACTGTTGAATGCTTCTCCGCCTATGGTTGCCCCAATTTATGGCAGGCCATGGTGGAATTTAATCAGGCCGTCAACACCGCGCAGCGTTAGCTTAAACCGATAGCAACCGAAGGCACAGATATTTCCTTAATGCGGTGCCCCTATACCTCTCCAAATTGGAAAAGCAATCGCGTACTAACAATTACTGGCTGGTTTTCCCAAATAGCAATGAAACTGGCAAAATGAAGGATTTGGGCACCTGACAGAAAGGCGTAAGTAGCTTAGTTATGGAATTCAAAGGCCTGCAAATGAATAGATACGTAATTCTGGAATATTCCCCCAATTTGACATAATGTTTTACGTCAAATTGATACTTACTTAAATGTTATGTGTTTCATAGCGTCGGTTTCTGGCCAATAGCCGCCGTCAGAGAAGTGGAACTAGATAAAAAAAGAATCAGCTTGCATGCCTTAAAAAGCAAACCGGCCTCAGTATACGAATCTAACATGGGTCACGAAATTATGGGAATAGAACGATCTTGAATACAGACTTGCCCATTAAGGGAGGATGCGCTTGCAGGAACATACGCTATACCTGCACTCAACTACCATTCTTAATGTTTCAGTGTCATTGCCGCGATTGTCAGCGTGCTGTGGGCGGTCTTTTTGCTGCCAATGTTTGGTTTGCTACGAGTGAAATTTCGTTCGATACGGAACCGACTAGTTACATTGTTAAAAGCGATACAGGCAACACTGTGCACCATGAATTCTGTTCCGAATGCGGTTCACCTGTAGGGATGCGGATTGAAGAGAAACCAGGTGCGAGAGGTCTACGAGCATCTACACTTGACGACCCTACATGACTCGAGCCAGATGCCGACATTTTTGTAAAGAATGCTTACCCCTGGTAAGTGTTCGATTCAGCACGGCCAAAGTACTCAGACGCGCCACCAACAGAGTTAATCGAACAACTTAGATTGAGGGTACTTACATAACACCAAACGATTGGATGTTCGCTATTGGCTGCAAACTGTCTTCAACTAAGGATAATGTAGAGAGTGAGACTGTACGTCGTCAGCCCATTTGGGACCACTGACACTAAATCCTAAGAGACATTTTTCTGCATAGGGTTGCTCCAGTCTATCCTGCTAACCGCAGGTTTT
>Ga0066376_10003493_pt1 | contig 14016 bp, 14 predicted proteins | sample Knorr_S15_td_Bot_FD_77009 | JGI IMG/M metagenome (GOLD analysis project Ga0066376, IMG submission 77009) | Marine microbial communities from Southern Atlantic Ocean transect - Knorr_S15_td_Bottom_ad_5009_LV_A | ecosystem: Environmental > Aquatic > Marine > Oceanic | place: Southern Atlantic... | reverse complement strand
TGTTGAATCAGCCAATTTTGCGGAGACTACGGGCCGAGTGATCCGGGTACGGGCTGGAGAGGGTCAAATACGCCGGGCGGCGTTTGACCTATTCATGTCGCGCCGCAGAGTCCCGGCCATGGGAGCGCTGCGATGACGGATCGAGGAGCGCTTTCATCTGGCCGGGCGTCTCACGCTCCCGGTATGCTTACGCTCTTGATTGAGTCCGCCTGATTCTGGCCCTTTCCTGGTCGATCTACAGGCACACGAAATTGCTGAGGTACTGAAACAGGTGAGATCAGACGGGGTACGAGAGCGGCTTGAGGAGCGCGAACGATCCCTTTCGCCCTTCGCCGTCCGCTCGTCTGGCTCCGCGGGACGGGCGGTCCCTGAAGAAGAGAGCCCCATCCGAACGGCGTTCCAGCGCGACCGTGACCGGATCATTCACACGAACTCGTTCCGGCGAATGAAGCACAAGAGCCAGGTTTTTGTGGCGCCGATCGGCGATCACTATGTGACGCGGCTAACTCACACACTGGAAGTCGCTCAGATCGGGCGTACTATCGCTCGCGCCCTGAACCTGAACGAAGATCTGGTCGAAGCGATCGGCATGGGTCATGACCTCGGCCACACACCGTTCGGGCATCTTGGCGAGCGCGTCTTGAATGATCTGTTGCCCGGCGGATTCCACCACAGCCGCCACAGCGTTCGCATAGTTGAGGTTTTGGAAAAGGACGGTCGCGGTCTGAACCTCAGCAGCGAGGTCGTGGAGGGAATTCGGCGGCACTCCAAGTCACAGGGAACGTTCCTGGACCGGGACGCCGTTGAGGGCATGACGCTTGAGGCGCAGGTGATCCGGCTCTCGGACGCCATGGCCTACCTTGCGCACGACATAAACGACGCCATCCGCGCCGGCATCATCGACATAGACGATCTGCCGAGCGGCGCGATCACCCATCTGGGACGACGACACTCCGAGCGCGTGAATGCGCTCGTAACGGACGTGATCGAGGCCTCATGGTCGGCGACGGGCCAGGGTGCTGGCGACGAAGGCCCGGTGATAACTATGTCCGCCGAATTTGGAGAGGTCGTGACGGAAGTCCGCGACTGGATGTTCCGGAAGGTATATCTCCCAATCAGCGCCACGCGTCCGGGTAAAGCGGCGCTTGAGATCGTGGATCTTCTGTATCACCACTATCTGGAGCACCCCGAGGAGATTCCGGATGATTTCCCGCGGGCAGCGGACACCCCGGAACGGCTGGCGGCCGATATCGTTTGCGGCATGACTGATGGCTTCGCGCTCTCACTGGCGGAGAGGATCCGGCCGGGCGCGTTTGCCGGTGCGTTCGAGGGGCGGCTCTAAGAGCCAGCCGACCGGCCGGGAAAATCGACGCCTCATGGCTTCGAGCAAAATCGGGGCGACTCTCCCCGTAATCCCCAGCATCAATCCCCGCAATCCCCAGATCGGTCCTCATATATTCCGTTTGTTGAAATCTCCGCCCGCCCTTAGTGACATGCCCGAGTCACTTTGCCCAGCGGCTTCTTAAGCTATCGCGAGAACTATGACACTTATAGACGACGTCAAAGCCCGCTCCGATATCGTCCAGGTCATATCGCAGTACGCGGATCTGGACACTCGATCGCGCACGCCCAAAGCGCCTTGCCCGTTCCACGCCGAGCGAACGGCGTCGTTCGTCGTCTTCCCGGACACCGGAACATGGCGCTGTTTCGGCGCCTGCTCGACAGGCGGCGATGTCATCTCATTCGTCATGCGAAAAGAGAATTTGCAGTTCGGTGAGGCATTGAAAATGCTGGCCGAGCAGGCCGGAATTGAGTACAGGCAGAACGAAAAGCGGAACGACTCTGATCTGCTTTACAAGGCCAACGAGGTCGCCGCCGCGTACTTCAGCGCGTTGTTGACTTCGCCCGAAGGGGCCGATGCGAGGGCCTATCTCGAAGGCCGTGGATTCGATGCCGAAGCCGCAAAACGGCGCGGCTTTGGCTTCAGTCCGTCGGGCATAGAGACTCTCGCCGGACACCTCAAGACCCGGGGTATCGGCGCCGGAGTTGCCAAAGCGGCCGGGCTGGTTCGGCAGGGCCAGGATGGCGGCTGGAACGACATGTTCCGGGGCCGGCTGACGATCGAGATCAGGGATCGCCGGGGCAACATCGCCGGTTTTGGCGCACGGAGCATGGACGGATCTGAACCTAAATACCTGAACTCCCCGCGTAGCTCTATATTCGATAAATCCGGCCTTCTCTACGGCCTGAACTGGGCGGCGGACGGTATCAGTTCCTCTGGCACCGTCGTGGTGGTCGAGGGCTATATGGACGCCATCACTGCGCACGAGGCCGGGTTCGACAACACGGTTGCGTCAATGGGCACAGCGATCACGACGGACCAGGTGGGGCTGGTACGCGGACTGGCGAACGAGGTCATCCTGGCCCTGGACAGTGACGTCGCCGGGCAGACCGCTACCCGCAACAGCCTGGAAACCGTCTGGGGCGCACTCCAATCACAGCGTCGATCGGCAACGGGGAACGCGAGCGCGGCGGTATCTCTCGAGATACGAGTCGCCACGTTTGAATCAGGCAAGGATCCGGATGAAGTGATCCGGGGCGACAAGAGCGGGAGCGCCTGGAGAGAATCGCTTAAGCACGCCAGGCCACTTCTGGACTACCTCCTGGAAACCGCAGCCGGGACTTACGATCTGTCGACACCGGATGGAAAGGCCCGGGCCGCCGGAGAGTTGCGTCCGCTTATCAACATGGTCCCGAACCAGTACGAGCAAGAGGCGTACATGACCCGGCTTGCCGCATTGCTGGATGTCAGTCTTGAGCAACTCCGTGTCAGCGCCCCACGAACCTCGATCGGACGACGGGCCGCGGGGGCCTTGCTCCGGGAGCCGCCAGGATCACGCTCGTCAAGCGATGCCGTCGCGTCGGCATTGAATCCGGAAAGCGCCAATGCGCCGGAGGATTATCTCCTTGCGGTTGTGTTGCAAAATCCGGATATGCGTGAGTACGCAATGGGCGTCAGTGAAGAGCAATTCCGTGATCCGGTGAACCGGGTTGTCTTTACGATGCTTAAAAAATCAGCTACGCTGGAGGGTGCGGCACTTTTCGGGGAAGGGGATGTTGTGGAGAAGATTGAGCGTCTCCGTGACAAGATATTGCCGCCTACGGATCAAAAGGAAATGGTTGAAGCCATCTCCGATTGTGTTCAGAGGTTGCATCAGCGCCACATCCGCACCATAAAGGCGGAGGAAAACCGGTTATTGCCAAATGACGGCAAAGCCCTTCCCGACGACCCCCAACTAGCCGCAGATCTAGCTCAGCGTTTGGTTGATACCAACAAGCAGCTGCAGCATCTTTTCGCAAGGCGGTCCTGAACCATGCCAAGACGATCCGGTCGAGCTTCAGATACCAACTCCTACGACGAGGAGTTGGACAATCAGTCGTCGAATGCGGTTATTCAGGTCGCTCGGCCATCCGGCCGGGACGAATTTGACGCCGACGACGATGAGCCCAACGTAGTCCTCGCCCCTCAGGGCGCTGCGACAGCATCCGAACTCGACCGCTGGGAAGCGTCAAGATCCGCCCTCCAGGCCGCTAACGCCAGCGAGGCATGGGTCCAGCAAGCCGCCGAGACAGAGCTCACCGATGACCCTGTGCGCATGTACCTGCGTGAGATCGGTCGTGTGAACCTTCTCACGGCAGAAGACGAACGCGTCCTTGCCCGTGCCATGGAACTCGAAAAACGCCTGACCGCCATCGAGGGCGAGATCGCCGAAGAGACCGGACGGCAACCGTCCGCACGCATCACGGTGCTTGGCCTGCTCAAGCGCTTGTACACAGTACGGGACGCAGCTATCGCCGTAGCCCGCTTCCTGGGCCTCCCGGAAGAAGTTCGCCTCTCCACGGTCATGCACGACCCGGACATGCGAATTCTCGTGGACGGACCGATTAACGAGGCACTAGTCAACTATCTTTCCGACACCCTCCAGATCGAGCCCGAAGACGCACAGAAACTCGTCGTCGAGCTTTCGATCGTAACCCGGCTTCTTCCCCCAGAGGTGATCGACGTACTTGACGACGATCCGCCGGTGGACGAGATCGAGAACGAGATCACAAGCGAAGGGATGGAAGACAAGCTCGGGATGTACGAGCTCCTCTTCCATTCCCATCTATCACGGGTGCGTGAAGAAAGCACCAAGTCCCAGCGCCACCTGGCCGAGGCAAACCTGAGGCTGGTGGTCAGCGTCGCCAAGAAGTACATCGGACGAGGCATGAACCTTCTGGACCTTATCCAGGAAGGCAACATTGGCCTGATCCGCGCGGTCGAAAAGTTCGACTACCGGAAGGGCTACAAGTTCTCGACGTACGCCACCTGGTGGATCCGACAGGCAATCACCCGTGCCATTGCAGACCAGGCCCGCACGATCCGCATCCCGGTCCACATGGTCGAGACTATAAACAAGCTTCTCCGGGTCAGCCGCCGTCTTGTCCAGGAGTACGGGCGTGAGCCCTCCGCCGAGGAGATCGGTCGGCAGATGGAGATGACCTCCGACAAGGTTCGGGAAATTCTCAAAATCTCCCAGGAGCCTGTGTCTCTTGAAACGCCCATCGGCGAGGAAGCAGACAGCCATCTCGGGGACTTTATCGAGGACAAGAACGCGCCCGCCCCGGCAGAGGCCGCGACATACCACCTCCTGCGTGAACAGGTCGACGATGTTCTCGACACACTGAGCCTCCGGGAGCGCCGGGTTCTGCAGCTCAGGTTCGGTCTTGAAGACGGTAGAAGCCGGACGCTTGAAGAGGTCGGCCGGGAGTTCTCCGTGACACGTGAGCGCATCCGGCAGATCGAGGCCAAGGCGCTACGGAAGTTGCGGCACCCGACCCGGAGCAAGAAGCTCCGAGACTTCCTGGAATAATCAGGGAGCAAGCAACCTTGAAGTCCGCCGGGATTGGTCCCGGAAATGGCTTTGAACTTTGACGATCAATCAGCGGTCCGGTTTCGGGCCGCTGTTTTTGATTACGCCGCTTCTCGGCCCGCCAATCTCCCACGTTGCGGGCTTGTCGTTCAATTCCTCGCATGCATCTGTTATTAAGCGTTTGCTTCGTAAGTGTATACTTGTCAATATCGTTGAACTGGCTTACACGATTCGGGTTGTCCAGTCAGGGGACCCGAAGTATCGATGCGTGACGTGGTGTGATCCGCGTCCGTGGATGGTGAGACCGTGGCGCAGGTGTTACTGCTGACCGGCCCCGAAGTGATTGATGTCATAAGCGACATCGTCCTCATCGTGTTCCTCATTTTCGCCTTCTTCGCGCTGATCGTTTTCATGGTCATGGCCTTGCTCCTGTACCGGCGCGTCGCCGGGCTTGTAGAAGCTCTGACAAAGACCGCAGAGCGTGGCGACCGGTTACTTGAAGAGCTAGGCGAGATCACCGAAAAAGTAAAGGCCGGCGGCGCACTGCCCGGCATGGCGATCCGCGGTGTGTTCGGAACCTTGTCGGCCGTTCTTGGAGGGCTCATGAGGCGGCGCCGCCGAGGGAACAGAAATTCCGACTAGCCCGGGACCGACCTGGATAAAGACCACTATTCAATTGACCTGTGAACACAGCACCAGAAGAACCTCAGGGGGAGATCCACGACATGGGAAGTAATGACGGCGGCGGCTTCATCGTCGGCCTGATCGTGGGCGGCGCGGCAGGCTTCCTTGCCGGGATCTTGATGGCGCCACGCTCCGGTGAAGAGACCCGAGCGATTCTTGCGGAAAAGAGCAGCCAGTGGCGGGAGCGAGCCGGCGAGCTTGGCGCCGTAACGCGTGAGCGCTTTGGGCAGGCGGTGACAGAAGGCCAGGCGGCGGCCCGGCGAGCCAGGGGTCACGCCGGACCGGAGTTCGACGACGAGTTCGACATCGACTTTGACGACGACCCGTTGACGGAACCGGAAGACGATCGGGCGTAAACACCTCGTCTCGCAAAGCCGTGAGGGCTAGCCCCTGATCGGCGGTTCTTCCATACGCGGGTATGAGCCGAATACCTTGAACCAGGACGACATCTCGGTCAGCTTATCGATGGTCTCACGCCCCACCGGGTCCGCACGATGCAGTTCCATGTCCAGAAGGAAGGTGTAACGACCCAACCGCTCCCCCGTCGGTCGCGATTCAATCTTGACCATATTTATCGAGTTTTCTTTCAGTACCCCGAGCGCCCGGTACAGCAACCCGGGTTCGTCCTCCGAGAACTGGAACGCCACAGACGTCATGTCGTTGCCGGTCGGGGGTCTGTCGGTGTCATCAAGCACGACGAAGCGGGTGTAGTTATTGGGGTTGTCCTGGACTGCCTCCGCAAGAACTTCCGCCCCGTAGATCTCTGCGGCCCTGCGGGGCGCGATCGCGCCGGCTACGGTGTCCGACTCCTGCATATCGATCACCGCCTGGGCGTTGCTAAGTGATGCGACCGCCTGGACGTGACTTAGCGTAGTTTCCAGGTATTTCCGGCTCTGCCCGAGCGATTGTGGGTGTGAGAACACCATGGTCATATCGGCGATTTTTGTTCCAGCTTTCGCCATGAGGCAGTGCTCGATCGGGACAGCGAGTTCGCCAGCGATCATGATGCCGTCTGTGCGGACGAGGAAGTCCAGCACGTCCGTGATAGCGCCGTGGAGGCTGTTCTCTATTGGGACCACGCACTGGTCGATTTCGCGCTTCTCGACCGCTGCGATCACGGTCGGTATGGAAGGGTAAGAGACCATCTCCGCATCAGGGCTGTAGTTGTATGCCGCCTCTTCGCTGTAAGTGCCGGCGGGGCCCAGATAGCCGAGTTTCATGTGCCGTTTCCGCCTCTTTGGCTTTGCATTACTGACGCAGTACCCGTTTTGGCTTACGTTAGATTAGTTAATAACTTGAGATAACCCGGATTGCCATAGATGGGATCAGGCACTCCGGCGAGGGTTTTACGGCATCTCTGTGAGCGTCTCCCAGAGGGTTTGCGTGCCTTCCACCGGTGTTACCACTATCACCTCATCCTCGGCGCCAAGAACCGTTTCGGGGCGTGGCTCCTCGGTCTGTCCTGTGGGTCCGATAATCAGTATCACCGAGCTGCCGTACGGCAACACGATCTCCGACAGCATACGGTTGACCACCTCAGCGCCTGCCGGGATCTTGATCGCCACCATCTCCCGATGGCGGCCCGCCAGCGGCATGAGACGGACGACGGGGTGCGCCGGGACCGTCGATGCGAGTCTCGTCATGGCGAGGTCGGTCAGGCTCACGACATCGTCGACTCCGAGAGCCTCGAACAGTGTGGCATTCTCAGGATCGACAACCACGGCAACCGTGCTCGGGACGTTGAACACCTGTTTGGCAAGCTGACACGAAGCAAGATTGACGGCGTCGTCACCCGTAGCGGCGATAAAGAGCCCGGCGCGCGCCACCCCCGCTTCTCGCAGGTTGGTGACGTTTGTTCCGTCACCCAATCGAGCGATGCTTCCGAACGTAGAACGAAGCGATTCCACACGTGCCTCGTCCCGATCGAGCAGGAATACCTCCTGTCCCGTCGCCAGCTGGGACTTTGCCAGTCCCGTTCCTATACGTCCCGCGCCGATGATGACGATATACATGGTCTATCAGGGCATATCTGGCACGGTCTGAAGTATCACATCGGCGACGAGCGCCGTGGGCGAGGTGACGGTGATCCCGAGGCTTGTGTACAGCTCCCTGAGACCTTCATCCTTCACCCGGCATACGACCCTGCGCGTCCGGTAGACCGATTTGGCTTTCTGCGCGGCGAGACCGTTCAGCGCGTCGTTTCCAGACAGCGCGAGGAACACGTCAGCGTCCTCGATTCCCGCTTCCAGCATCGCCTCTGAGCCACTACCGTCTCCGATGACGAGAGTTATCAATCCGTCATCGATCAAAGACCGGGGAAGATTCATCACCTGCGTACGATTCGGTTCGATAACCGAGACATCGTGTCCATCGGTCGAGAGCGAGGATGCAACGCGTGCCCCGATCCGGCCGGAGCCCATAATCACGACCTTCATGGCGCGGCCTGGGAATCCACAAATGGGTATTTCGGTGCCCTACCGCCGGGTCTGTTACACACGTCGTTAATATCAGAGATATCAAACACCTGTGAGGATCCCGCTGGACTGCTGGCCCCCGATCGATCGTGATCCGGATCGATTCTGGCGTCCCCGACCGCGTGCCGGCGGCTCCCGCCACAACACGACCAGGCAGCGGGCGTGCTCTAGAACGTAAGGAACGTCCTCTCCAAGGGAGAACTTCCCGTAATCGCGCGGGCAGGAGGTCCCGATCACGACGGCATCCACGTCGCGTTCAGCCGCTTCCCGCACCACTGCTGGACCAAGTTCCCGGGCCTGGAGCAACTGCGCCTCGAAATCCCCACGCGGCAACTGAACAGAGGTTTCTGCGTTCGACAGGATCTGTTCGCCCCTCGCAGCTGCCGGACCGACCTCTGCGTCAACGGGCAAGGCGCGGTCTACGGTGATCACATACACCGCGTAGAGCGTGCCTTTGACCGGCCGGACCATATCGGCGCCCTGCGCAAGGACTCCCTGGTCTGTCTCTTCGCCGGTAAGTACCACAAGGACTTTGGGGTAGGCCATGTACTGGTCTGCTCCGCGTTTTAACTGGTTTCTCGGGGTGAAATAAAGGATCGGCCCGGATCACCCGATCAGATGGGGTTTCTGTAATTTCTCAGGTTGAAATTTTGTCTACAAGCTCGTCGCGCCCGGCTACCACGAGGATATCTCCGGGCAGAAGTCCGTCGTCCGGGTCCGGGGACAGGGTGATCTCGTCGCCGCGTTTTAATGCGAGAACCGAGACGCCGTACTTGTCACGCACGCCCGTGAATCCGGTCTCCCGCAGGGTCATGTTAGCGAACCTGTCCGGTACACGGATCCGGCTAATGCCATACGACTCGGTGAGTTCCATGTATTCCTGGGCATCAGGGTTGAAGAGATTGTGCGCCAGCCGGGCGCCCATCTCCGCCTCAGGGTGAACAACCTTATTGCATCCGATCCGCTCCAGCGTTGCTCCGTGGAGCTCGTCGTGGGCACGGGCGACTATGTACGGGAGGCCCATCGTCTTCAGAAGCACCGACACCATGATGTTGGCCTGGACATCCTGGCCAATGGCCACAACGGCGATGTCCATATTGTCCACGCCCAGTTCGGCGAGGACGGCTTCACTCGTAGCGTCTCCCGCCACGGGGTAGGTCACCTGCCCCATGAGGGGCTGAACGCGCGCCTCATCCTGGTCTATCGCCATTACATCATGGCCGAGCTGGTAAAGAGTGCGCGCTACACCGGATCCGAGACGGCCAAGGCCGACAACTGCGACCTGTTTTTTGGTTGTAGCGATGGGAACCCCCGATGGTAAATCTTCAATCCGGGCGTCGGTCTCTCTGGCGCCCAACGCCCGACGTTTTTATCCGGTTCCGGGTACCCGTAACCGTGTATACGTTTGGGTATAACCGGACCCGTTAAGGTGATGTTCGAGTAGCTAGCCTATTCTAATCCGTTCTGTCGCGTATCGATAACCCGCCGGCACTCCGCGTCCGGCCATAAGCAATGCGAGCGTAAGTGGACCAAATCGCCCGACAAACATCGCAGTTGCGACGACGATTTTCCCTCCGTCCCCAAGTAACGGGGTGATGCCGGTAGACACCCCTACGGTACCTATCGCGGAGAATATCTCGAATTGCAGTTCCGATAACGGTCTATCCTCCACCATCGTGAGGGCGATCAGGAACGCCATGACAGTGAGCGTAGCCAACGCCCCTATGATCAGGGCGCTGCGCGCGAGTTCTTGAGGTATATCCCTGTTGAACGCCGAGAGGTTTCGTCTCCCACGTACCGTCGCCACCGTTGCGATCACGATCAGGGCGAAGGTGTTCAATTTGATGCCGCCTGCCGTAGAAGCCGAAGCTCCGCCGATGAACATCAGGAGCTCGAAAACGACATTTGTGGTGTCTTCGTGCTTACCGAAATCATCGATCGAGAAGCCGGCGGTACGGGCGATAGTCGCGTTGAAGAACGAGTCCCCTAGCTGATTAGTGGCGCTGAGAGTGCCGATAGTTTCATCGTTGTTCCTCTCGAGCACGTAGATGAAGGATGTTCCCATCACCAGGAGTGCGATGCTGCCGGTGAGGACGATCTTGGTTTCGAGTGAAAATCGACGCAGGCTCCGAATCGTGATGATCTCAAAAATGGCCAGGTAACCGAGCGCGCCCAGGATGATGAGTCCGGCGACGATCCCGAGTACCCATTCATCAGAGCGAAACGCTTCCAGACTTGCGCCTGGAACATGCTCGGCTGGAAGAATTACCAGACCCGCATTGTTGAAGGCTGACACACCGAGGAAAGCGCTCTGCCACAGTGCGGTGCCGATCGAGATCCCGTCCCAGAGGCTACCGAATACATAAAACCGCAGGAACAGCAGGACCGAGCCGATCAACTGAATGGTGATCGACAGCACAACGATCCGCCTGATGAGGCTGGGAAGGCCGCCAAGTTGCCGCACTCCCAGCCCTTCCCTGATAGCGAGCTGGCTTTGCATGCCGATTCTCTGCCCGACGATGATGAGCAGGAAGGCAGCCGCGGTCATGAATCCCAGTCCACCAATAAACGCCAGGATCAACAGCACAACATGGCCGAACGTCGTCCAGTAATCCGCCGTGTCAACGACAACAAGTCCGGTCACAGTAATCGCGGACGTCGCCGAGAACATCGCCGTGAGAATAGGAGCGAACCCGTGTTCCTCACGGGCGATCGGCAACCAGAGCAGCATCGTCCCGATAAACGTGAGGACCAGGAATCCGTAAACGACAAGCATCGGCGATGCCGGCCCGCGAACCGGCACCGAACGTCGAGCTACGTTTATATGGACCGAACCGATTTCTGACTGACGGGGTCGTCGAACGACGACATCGCCGGGCCTCGGCTGCCACGGAGGTTGCATCTGGGAGAGTCTCTCGGGTGCCCCGGTTTCGAGTTGCTGAGCGACACGTATTTCGGGCGCCCGGAGCGTGTAAGGCGCACTACTCGGTTGTCCGTGATTCTACATTCGACGGATATTCCCCCAGAATAACTGTCACAACGCAGTTGAGCCACGAAACGCGCTTACTTCCAGCTTTGCGTGCCTGAGTCCGAACGTTCAGAATAGTCGGCTAGTCGGGACGGGCCGTACCTGTTGCACGGTGCACGTGCGTATTGTCTGGGCCGATCACCGACCGAACGTTCCGGAGGGTGAATTGCGGCCTTTCAGGTCTTTCATCAGGCTGGTTGCCAGTATTGGCGACGAGTTCTTCGCCCGCAACGGTCCATACATGGCCGCTGCGGTGTCCTTCTACGCCCTGTTCTCTATGTTCCCGTTAATGCTGCTGTTAACCGCCGTGGCGGGCTTCTTCCTTGAATCTGAGAGCTTCCGCGACCGACTGATTGAAGGCATACCGGAGGTCCTGCCGGTTGAAGGCGATCTCGTTGCTAACATCATCGCCAATGTCACGAACGGTGCCGCCGTTGGGAGTGTTCTCGCGGCCATCGGCCTGTTCTGGGCGTCTACGGCGGTGTTTGGCGCTATCCGAAAGTCCATCAACAATATCTGGGGCATCACGCGGACACGCGGGTTTCTCAGGGAGCGCCTGATGGACATAACGCTGATGCTCGGGGCGTCCGTGGCGCTGATGGTCTCGATATTTGCGACTACCTTTCTGAACTTCCTTAGTGAGTTCACGACGGTGTTGTTCCAGAACGACACCGTGAGCCACAACTTCTGGAGCAGAGTCGCGCTCGTGCTTCCCTGGGCCACCACCTTTGTTTCGTTCTTCTTGCTCTACCTGTGGCTGCCGAACACGCGTGTTCGGCTTCGGGACGTGTGGTTGCCGGTGCTGATCGCAGGAACGACCTTCGAGATCGGCAAGATCGTGTTCGTGGTATATCTAGGCAACTTCCGGAACTACGCGGACGTATATGGAGCCGTAAGCGCCGTCATAGCGCTAATGGCATGGGTCTATGTATCCACCATCATTCTTCTGGTGGGCGCGCTACTGACATCGCGCTACTCCGCCTATCTGAACCTCCGGGACCAGCGCAAGCAACTAAATGAACTCTCGAAGAGTCTCGAACGGATACGCTCCAACGGACCGGTGGTGGCCCCTGCGCTCGCCGATTAGGCAGTACTGGTCTGGGATACCGGTGCTGATCGCGGTCGCGCTGCTGACAATCGGTTGCGGCCTGGTCGCCACCGAGGAAGACGAGACGGCAACGCCGCTCCCGGTCGCAAACCCCACGCCCGGTAATTCCGGCACGCTTCCGGTACCGCCTTCCGCCATCTCACAGCTTCCAAGCCTCCGGGATCTGGTCGAGCAGGTTGGTCCGGCGGTGGTCGCGATAGACACCAGCACGATCGGGTTGGACTTTTTCCTCAGGCGCGTTGAGCAACGAGGTTCAGGGTCCGGCGTGATCATCCGATCAGACGGCTACATCATCACCAACGACCACGTGATCTCAGACGCTTCCACGCTAAGAGTGGCGCTTTCAGATGGCCGCGTGTTTGATGCGGTCACCGTGGGCAGATACCCCGAGGGCGACATAGCGGTTGTGAAGGAAGATAGAGGTGGACGAAGAACTGCCGACGCTAGATTTTGCAAACTCTGACGAAGTTCGGGTTGGTGACTGGGTGCTGGCCATCGGCAACGCCCTCGGCCTGGAGGGCGGACCAACGGTCACGGCCGGTATCGTGAGCGCTCGCGGCCGGACGCTTCAAACAGAGCTCGGAACGACACTTGCCGGCCTGATCCAGACCGACGCTGCCTTCAATGAAGGCAACAGTGGCGGACCTTTGATCAATCTCGAGGGCCGCGTCGTCGGTATAAATACAACGGTCCTCGCTTCAGCACAGGGCATCGGATTCGCCGTCAGTTCTAACTCCGCCCGGCGGTTCTCGAACGATCTCATCGAGTTCGGCGCCGTAAGGAGGCCGTTGATAGGGCTGGCCCTCGAGACGATTCGTGAGTCGATGGAACAGGCGCTTGGTTTGCCTGTATCCCGCGGGGTCCTCGTCCCGGGCGTTGGATCAGGCCCCGGAGAGAACGCCGGCATACAGGAACTGGACGTGATCATGGAGATCGAGGGCAAGCCGGTAGGCAGTAAACCGGAGTTCCTGGCTGATCTGTGGAACTATCGCCCGGGCGACGAGATAGTCGTTACCGTCTTACGCGAGGACAGGCAGGTCGAGATCACTGTATCGCTGGATGAACGGCCGTCCTGAGCTTGACCAGGGATTAGCCGAGCGGAGCGCGGGCCAGTTCCTCATAACGCGGACCGTCAACCATGAGACGACTTCGGTATAGAACCAGGGAATCCACCTGAATATCAGGGCGCGGTTCGGGCAGCATGACATGCGCAAACGCCTGCCCAATCTGGCCGGCGGCAAATGGCGGCACCTCACGCTGTAGTCGTCCAACAGTCAGGTGCGGGTTGTATCGGCGGTCTTCCCCGGCGATCCCTATTCTCTCCAGAGATCCTTCAAGCCGTGCCTGGAGCATTTTCAACCGATCAATCTCGCCCTTGATGCCCACCCACAGGACCTTTGGCTGCCTGAGGTCAGGAAACGCACCCGTATCATCTAGCCTTAGTGTGAACTTACCGGAACGTGATGCGGCCTCGGTCATGCATTCCGTTATCGCGTCGATTCGGTCCTGGGCCGTGTCCCCAAGGAACCGGAGCGTCAGATGCATCATCTCCGCACGAGACCAGCGGACGTTGGGCCGGAGGAATTCCGGGACCTTCCAGGCGGTGCCCGTCAGCACGGCTTTGGCTTCCGAAGAAAGATCCGCGGCGATAAACATACGCCACAGGTCGTCCCTTGATTCGGGTGCTGGGGATTCGGGTGCTGGGGATTCAGATACTGGCGCCGGGTTGAAACCGGTGCGCCCGTCGGGCCTGTTTACCGTTGGCGCGTGAAAATCCCGCCGACGTATCTCCTGGCCCGGCGCGTACGG
>Ga0066376_10003487_pt1 | contig 14035 bp, 7 predicted proteins | sample Knorr_S15_td_Bot_FD_77009 | JGI IMG/M metagenome (GOLD analysis project Ga0066376, IMG submission 77009) | Marine microbial communities from Southern Atlantic Ocean transect - Knorr_S15_td_Bottom_ad_5009_LV_A | ecosystem: Environmental > Aquatic > Marine > Oceanic | place: Southern Atlantic... | reverse complement strand
TCGATGATGCCCTTCTTGATGGTGCCGACCACAGCGCCGCCGGCGAGGATCGCTCCCGCCGCCTCGAACACCGTGGCAATGGCCAGCGCCCCGATCATGGTCAGCGCGCCCGAGCCGACCGCGGGGCCGACATTGTTGGCGCCGTCGTTGGCGCCGATATTCATCGCCATATACATGCCGATCACGCCGGCAATGACGATGATCAGAATCTGATCCGATCCCGACGCCTCCGTGCCGACATAGGCGGCGGCCCCCACCAGCATGGCAAGGCCGGCGGAGAGTCGCAGCCAGGCGCCCTTGTCACCCTGGCTCAAGCTGCGGAATATGGAGTCGGAGTGATGTGTGCTGGAGTCGGGATCAGTCACTAAAATCTTGCTCCGGATCTTTCCAGGGAACCATTTCAATGCGCCGCTCTTATAACAAGAGCGGCGCGTCCCCGAAACATCTAAGCTATATTGGCGCCATGAATAAGATGGGCTCCAAGATTGCCGCGCCGGCAGTTGCGAAAATTTCGGACAAGGCGGGCAAGGTCACGCCGATGATGGTGCAGTATCTCGCCATCAAGGCTGAGCATGCCGATTGCCTGCTGTTCTATCGCATGGGCGATTTTTACGAGCTGTTTTTCGACGACGCCGAGGTCGCCGCGCGGGCGCTCGACATCGCCCTGACCCATCGTGGCAAGCATGACGGTGCCGACATTCCCATGTGCGGGGTGCCGGTGCGGGCCAGCGACAACTATCTCCACAGATTAATCGCCAAAGGCTTCAAGGTGGCGATCTGCGAACAGACCGAAGATCCGGCCGAAGCCAGGAAGCGCGGTGCGAAATCTCTGGTCAATCGCGCCGCCGTTCGGATCGTCACCCCCGGTACGATTACCGAGGACAGCCTGCTCGATGCCCGCAGCCATAACTATCTGGCGGCCATCGGCCGGGCAGGAGGGGATATGGCGCTCGCCTGGCTCGATGTCTCGACCGGCGAGTTCGCCGTTCAGCCGGTCACCGCCCCCGGCCTTGCCGCCGATCTCGCGCGCCTGCAACCCGGCGAGCTGTTGCTGCCCGACGCCCTGTTGGAGCGCCCTGATCTGTTTGAGACCTTCGCGGAGTGGAAGGCGGCGATCACCCCCCTGCCGGGGCCGCGCTTCGACAGCAGCGGGGCCGAGCGCCGGCTCAAGAGTCTGTTTCGGGTGGCGACGCTCGATGCATACGGTGCTTTCGGCCGTGCTGAGCTGAGTGCTTGCGGCGCCCTGATCGATTACGTGGAGGCCACCCAGAAGGGACGCCTGCCGCATCTCGCGCCGCCGCGTGTCCATGAACAGGGCGCCATGATGGCGATCGACGCCGCCACCCGGCGCAATCTGGAGCTCCATGGCGCTCTCTCCGGCGGGCGCGAGGGAAGTCTGCTTGCCGTCATCGACTGTACGGTGACCGGCGCCGGCGCCCGGCTGCTGGCGGCGCGCCTGGCGGCGCCGCTTACCGATCCTGTCGAAATCGGCCGCCGTCTCGACGGCGTCGCCTATATGGTCGACGGCGAGCCGTTGCGCCGATCCCTGCGCGAGGCGCTGCGCACGTGCCCGGATATGGAGCGCGCCTGCTCGCGGCTCACCGTGGGGCGCGGCGGGCCGCGCGATCTCGGCGCGGTGCGCGACGCCCTGGCGCAGAGTTCGAAAATTCGCGGCCTTCTCTCGGGGCCCAGTCTGGCAGCCCTGCCCGAGGCCGTAGAAGGTCTCGATCAGGGGCTCGGCGATCATGCCCTGCTGATCGACCGGCTGGCCCGCGCCCTCAAGCCCAATGCGCCCTTGATGACCCGTGACGGCGGCTTCATCGCCCCCGGCTATGCGCCCGAACTGGACGAGCAGATCGCGCTCCGCGACGAGAGCCGCCGGCTGACCGCGGCGCTCCAGACGCGCTATCAGGAGGAGACCGGCGTTGCCTCGCTCAAGGTCACCCACAACAATGTCCTGGGCTTCTTCGTCGAGGTCACGCCGCTTCATGCGGACAAGCTCACAGAGCTTTTCATCCACCGCCAGACCATGGCCAACAAAGTGCGCTTCAGCACCGTGGAGCTCGGCGAGCTGGAGAGCAAAATTGCCCGCGCCGCCGACCGCGCCCTGGCCATCGAGCTTGCCCTGTTCGATGATCTGGTCGGCGAGCTGGTCGCCCGGATCGACGATATTTCCCGCGCCGCCCGCGCCCTGGCCGGGCTCGATCTGGTCACCGCCTTGGCAGAACTCGCGGCGAACCGGGGCTATCGCCGCCCCCTGGTCGACGACAGCCTGGCTTTCGACATCGTTGGCGGCCGCCATCCGGTGGTCGAGGCCCTGGCGCCGGCCGGCGAGGCCGGGCGTTTCATTCCCAATGACTGCGACCTGGGCGAAGATCAGCGCCTGTGGCTGGTGACCGGCCCCAATATGGCGGGCAAGAGCACCTATCTGCGGCAAAACGCCCTGATCGCCATCCTCGCCCAAATGGGCTCCTACGTGCCCGCCCAGTCGGCTCATCTCGGCGTCGTCGATCGTCTGTTCAGCCGGGTCGGCGCCGCCGATGATCTGGCGCGCGGGCGCTCGACCTTCATGGTGGAAATGGTCGAGACCGCGGCGATCCTCAATCAATCGGGACCGCGCGCCCTGGTCATCCTCGATGAGATCGGCCGCGGCACGGCGACCTATGACGGCCTGTCCATCGCCTGGGCGGCGGTCGAGCATCTGCATGGGGTGAATCGCTGCCGCGCTCTGTTCGCCACCCATTTCCACGAGCTGACGGCGCTGGCCGGCAAGCTTGAGGCGCTGTCCTGCCACACCATGCGGGTCAAGGAATGGCAGGACGACGTGGTGTTTCTCTACGAGGTCGGCCCGGGCGCCGCCGACCGCTCCTACGGCATCCATGTGGCGCGCCTCGCTGGATTGCCGGATGCTGTGGTGGCGCGTGCCGAGGTGGTGCTCGGCCTGCTCGAGCGCGACGAGCAATCGGGCAACCTGACACGTCTCGCCGACGATCTGCCGCTGTTCACGTCGGCGCCGGCGCGCCCCCTGCCCGAGGCCGGACCGTCGCCCATTGAGGCCGCCCTCGCCGAGGTCAATCCCGACGAGCTGACCCCCAAGACGGCCCTGGAGCTGATCTATCGTTTGAAGACATTAAGCGAAGAGGACGCCTGATGGCCAAGCGCCCGATCCTGGAGCGCGACGCTCTGGCCGCCGAGCTTGCCCGCATCGGCGAGGGGCCGGGTGATACGCGCGCCGCCCTGCTCGACCATCTCAAGCAGGAACTCGGCCGGGGCCGGGAAGAGGTCGAGCGCCGCTTCATGGCCGCCGCCAACGGCGCCCATGCCGCCGCCGACAATTGCGCCGTGATGGATGCGGTTATAGCGGCGCTGCATGATTATTGCGGCGTGAAGTCTATAACCATCGTCGCCGTCGGCGGCTATGGCCGGGGCGAACTGGCGCCCTTCTCCGACATCGATCTGCTGTTCCTGCTGGGCGGCAAGCCAACACCGCGCATCAAAAAGCATGTGGAGTTCATGCTCTATATGCTGTGGGACCTGGGCCTTAAACTGGGCCAGGCGACGCGCTCCATCGAGCAATGCCTGGCCGATGCGCGCAGCGATATGACCATCCGCACCGGCTTGCTGGAGGCCCGATGGGTGGCCGGGGACGGCGAGAAGTTCGAGACCCTGCGCCGCCGCTTCACCCAGGAACTGGTCATGGAGACGGGCGACGCCTTTGTTCGCGCCAAGCTCGACGAGCGCAATGTGCGTCATCGGAAGCTCGGCGATTCGCGCTATGTGCTGGAGCCCAATATCAAGGACGGCAAGGGCGGCCTGCGCGATCTGCACACGCTTTTCTGGATCGCCAAATATGTCTATCGCGTCAGCGAAATCGCCGATCTCGTGGGCCGCGACGTGCTGGCGCCCGAAGAGCTTCGCAAGTTCGTCAAGGCCAACAGCTTCCTGTGGACCCTGCGCTTTCATCTTCATTACATAGCGAACCGTCCCGAAGAGCGCCTGACCTTCGATGTCCAGCCCGAGATGGCGGCGCGCATGCGCTATAGCGAGCGGGCGGGGCTGAACGCGGTCGAGCGCTTCATGAAGCATTATTTCCTGGTCGCCAAGGACGTCGGCGATCTGACCCGTATCTTCTGCGCCGCCATCGAGGCCGAGCATCAGGCCAGTCCGTTGTTCAGCATTCCGCGTTGGGCGGCGCTCAGGCGCGAGGTCGATGGCTTCGCGGTCGAGCGCGGCCGCCTCATGGTGAGGGCGGACGACGCCTTTGCCGCCGACCCCATCGATATGCTTCGGATTTTCCAAGTCGCCGATACGCGCGGCCTCGACATTCACCCCAAGGCCCTGCGCCTGATCACCCAGAATCTGAAGCGCATCAACGGTCCCTTTCGCAAGACAGAAGAGGCCAACCGCCTGTTTATGGAGATTCTGACTTCGCGCCGCGACCCCGAGACCGCCCTCAAGCGCATGAACGAGGCCGGCGTTCTGGGCCGCTTCATCCCCGATTTCGGGCGCATCGTCGCCCAGGTTCAGCACGACATGTATCACGTCTATACGGTCGACGAGCACACCATCCGAGCGGTCGGTGTGCTGGCCGGCATCGAGCGCGGCGATTATGCCGAGACCCTGCCGCTGGCCACCGGGATCATCCATGAGGTTCTGTCTCGCCGGGTGTTGTATCTCGCGGTTTTTTTGCACGATGTGGCCAAGGGGCGCGACGGCGATCATTCGGAGCTCGGCGCCGTGGTCGCCGGCAAGCTCGGCCAGCGTCTCGGTTTTTCCGCCGAAGAAGTGGAGCAGGCCGCCTGGCTGGTGCGCCATCATCTGCTGTTCAGCTATACCGCCTTCCGCCGCGATCTGGACGATGTGAAGACGGTCGAGGATTTCGTCGCCGAGGTGCAATCTCAGGAGCGGTTGCGCCTGCTGCTTGTGTTGACCGCCGCCGACATCCGCGCGGTCGGTCCCAATGTGTGGACCGGCTGGAAGGGGGCGTTGCTGCGCCAGCTCTATAATCAGGCCGCCGAGGTGATGTCGTGTGCTCATGCGGCCGAGGGCAAGGCGATGCGCGTTGCCGACGCCAAAGATGCCCTCGCTGCCCGGCTCAAGGATTGGTCGCCCGCGGCGCGCGCCGATCACCTGGAGCGGCTCTATCCGCCCTATTGGTTGGGCTTCGATGGTGAGACCCATGCGCGCCATGCGGCGGCGCTGAAGGAATTAGACCAGGCCGGCGCTCCCCTGGTGTTGGATAGCCGCGTCAACCGCTTTCACGGAGTCACCGAGATTACCTTCGTCACCAGGGATCAGCCGGCCCTGTTCTCCAAGCTGGCCGGCGCCCTGGCCCTGTCCGGCGCGAGCATCGTCAATGCCAAGATCTTCACCACCGTCGACGGCACGGCGCTCGATGTCTTCTGGGTCCAGGACATCGGCGGCGGCCCTTTCGAGCGGCCTGACCGGCTCGCCCGGCTATCGGTGCTGGCTGCCCAGGTGGTCGATCAGGAACTTGATCCCGGTGAGGCTTTGGCGACGCGCCGCCGCACGGCGTCCCGGGCCTCGGCGGTGTTCACCTACGCGCCCCGGGTGCTCATCGACAACAATGTCAGCACGCGCCATACGGTGATCGAAGTCAACGGCCGCGACCGGCCGGGATTGCTGCATGACGTGACCAGAGCGCTCAGCGCTCTCGGCATCTCGATCGTCACCGCCCATGTCTCGACCTTTGGTGAGCGCGCGGTCGATGTGTTCTATGCCAAGGACGCCTTTGGTCTGAAGATCGAGCATGACGGCAAACTGGCGAAGATCCGCGCCTGCCTGCTCGAAGCCCTCGCCGATCCCAAAAAACGCCCCGGCAAGGCGGCGACGGCGGCGTGAGCGCCTTTTTTCCGCCACGAGTTTCGACTATGACCCTTCCATGACTTTGGCCCTCCCATGATCAGTTTGGCCCGCCCATGGCACTGATCCGCTCGGCCGCGACTGTCGGCGGCTACACCATGCTCAGCCGGGTGCTGGGGTTTCTGCGCGATATTTTGATCGCCGCGGCGCTCGGCGCCGGGCCGGTGGCCGATGCCTTCTTTGTGGCCTTTCGCATTCCCAACATGTTTCGTCGTCTGGTTGCCGAGGGTGCTTTTTCCGCCGCCTTCGTGCCGATGTTCTCGCGCCGCCTCGAGGCCGACGGCCAAGGGGCGGCGCAGAGCTTTGCCGAGGCGGCCCTGGCGGTGCTGCTGAGCGCATTGCTGGTTTTGACCCTGCTGGCCGAGATCAGTATGCCCTGGCTCATGCGCGTTTTCGCGCCCGGCTTTCTGGATGATCCTGAGAAGTTCGACCTGGCGGTGCTGTTCACCCGCATCACCTTTCCCTATCTCCTGTTCATGGCCCTGGTGGCGCTGTTCGGCGGGGTGCTGAATGCGCTTTACCGCTTTGCCGCCGCCGCCGCCGCACCCCTGCTGCTCAATCTGGTGCTGATCGCCGCCGTGCTCGGGTTTGCCGATGCCGGGCCGACGCCGGGTCACGCCCTGGCCTGGGGGGTGGCGCTGGCCGGGGCCGGGCAATTCGTCTGGATGGCCGCCGCCTGCCGCCGCGCCGGCATCGCCCTGCGCCTGCCCCGGCCGCGCCTGACAGCGGATGTGCGCAAGCTCCTGAAGTTGATGGTTCCGGCCGGGCTGACTGCCGGCGTCCATCAGATCAATCTTTTGATCGGCACCATCGTTGCGACCCTCGAAGGCGGCGCCGTGTCATATTTGTACTACGCTGACCGGGTCAGCCAGCTGCCCCTCGGCGTCGTCGGCGTGGCCGTCGGCACCGCCCTGTTGCCCATGCTGTCACGAGCCTTGCGAGCCGGTGACGAGGCCCAGGCCATGGACCATCAATGCCGCGCCATCGAGGTCGCCCTGCTGCTGACCCTGCCTGCCGCGGCGGCGTTGATTGTCTTACATGAGCCGATTGTCGCCGTGCTGTTTGAACGGGGCGCCTTCGGGGCCGAGGCGGTGGCAGCCACCGGGATCAGCCTTGCCGCCTTCGCTCTGGGCCTCCCGGCCTATGTGCTGGTCAAGGTGCTGGCCCCCGGTTTCTTCGCCCGCGAGGATATGGTCACTCCCTTGAAGGTCTCAATTGCTGCCGTGGCCACCAATTTAGTGCTTATCGCCGCCTTGTTTCCGACTATCGGTTTTGTCGGCATCGCCCTGGCGACGGCGGGATCGTCGGCGCTCCAGGCGGCGCTGCTCTGGTGGTGGCTGGCGCGACGCGATCTGCTGGTCATGGACGACAGGCTGCGGCGACGGCTGCCGCGCATGATACTCGCCAGCGCCGTCATGGCCGCTGCGTTGTGGCTGGCGGCGGGGGCGCTTGAAGCGCCTCTCGCCGGCGCCTTGCCATGGCGCATCGCCGCCCTGGCCGCCCTGGTGGCTGGCGGCATGGCGGTTTTCGCCCTCAGCGCCCTGGCCTTCGGCGCGGCGCGCTTCGGTGAACTCCGCCAAAAGCTGGGGCGTTGAAGTGACACGCGGCCGCCACCAGATACCCTTAAGCCCGGCCCTGGACGGCTTGGTCAGCTTGACCCTGCTGGACAGGCGGGCGATAACGGCGCCGCATTAACGGCGGCCCATCGATTACAGAGACGAGCAAAAACCATGAAGCGGATATTTTCGGGGATACAGCCAACCGGCAATCTCCATCTCGGCAATTATCTCGGCGCCATCCGCAACTGGGTCGGCTTGCAGGATGAGTTCGAATCGATCTATTGCATCGTCGATCTGCATGCGGTGACCCTGCCGCAGGATCCCGACGAACTGCGCCGCAACGTGCGTGAAGTCACCGCCGGGATCGTTGCCGCCGGGATCGACCCTGCGCGCTGTATTCTGTTTGCCCAGAGCGCGGTTGCCGCCCATAGCGAACTCGCCTGGCTGCTCGCTTGCCAGACCCCGCTCGGCTGGCTCAACCGCATGACCCAGTTCAAGGAGAAGGCCGGTAAGCACCGCGATAATGCCGGGCTCGGGCTGTACTCCTATCCGGTGCTCATGGCCGCCGATATTCTGGTCTACCGGGCCACCCATGTGCCCGTGGGCGAAGACCAGAAGCAGCATCTGGAATTGTGCCGCGACATCGCCGGGGCCTTCAACCGGCAGTTCGATGAGGAATTCTTCCCCCTGCCCGAGCCGCAGATTTTCGGCTCGGCGACGCGGGTGATGTCCTTGCGCGACGGCTCGAACAAGATGTCGAAATCTGATGTTTCCGAGTATTCGCGCATCAACATGACCGACGACGCCGACACCATCGCCCTCAAGCTGCGCAAGGCGCGCACCGACGCCGACCCTCTGCCCGGCGCGCCGGACGGTCTCGCCGAACGCCCCGAGGCGGCCAATCTGGTGGGTATCTATGCGGCCCTCGAAGGCAGCACTGTGGCGGCGGTCTGCGCCGAATATGAGGGCCGTATGTTCTCCGAATTCAAGCCGGCGCTCACCGAGCTTGCGGTCTCGACCCTGGCCCCCATCGCCGATGAAATGCGCCGCCTGATGGACGATCCCGGCCATATCGACGGCCTGCTTGCGGACGGCGCCGAACGGGCCGGCGCCATCGCCCGCGAGACCCTCGCCGACGTCCACAAGATCATGGGCCTGAGCCGGTGAACGGCGAGTACGACGAGTACTAAGAACAGGAAACTCTCTTACCACCATCCAGGCTGTGGCCGAAGCTGCTCGGCGATCGTGATCGCGATCTGGACCTGGCCTGGGGGCGTATGCTCGATAGCTTCCGCGCCTCGGCCGAGCTTGGTCCCGGGGTCGTCGCCAACGGGCCGCCGGATGCAGCCCTGCTTCCCAGCACCTGGCCGGCCCGGGATTCTATCTCTTAAGCGCCCGCACCCAGCTTCGTGAAATTTCAAATACCTCATTGAAATAGATCACTTATTTCCTGAACGGGCGAGTCTGGGCCAAGCCCATTGCTCAGGTTGCAGTTGCAGTTCATGGACCTGCGATGGCAGGATACCCATATTGGGTTGGCGCCGCGTAGATCCGCAAGGAGTGGAGGCTGAACAGAATGACCGAAGCCATTCAGCATATAGCCGGTCATGTTAACTATCTGGTTTGCGTCGACGGCAGCGCCCATTCCCGGGTTGCCGTGCGCTTCGCCTGTCTTCGCGCCAAGAACGCCGAAGGCAATGTCACCCTGCTGACGGCAATCGAGCCCGCCGAGTTTCAGCATTGGATGGCGGTCGAAGACGTGATGCTCGAAGAGCGCCGCGAGGATGCCGAACGCCTGTTGAACGATCTCGCCGCCGAGGTCAATGAATGGGCCGGGGTGATGCCTTCGCTGACCGTGCGCGACGGCCATATCGGCGAGGAAATTCTCGCCGCGGTGGCGGAAGACCCGACGATCAATTTCCTGGTGGTCGGCGCCGCCCCGCCGCCCCACAAGCACGGCAAATTGATTTCCTGGCTTGCCGGTCACACCGCCGAGTCGCTCAATATTCCGCTGGTCATCGTTCCAGGCAACCTGACCGACGAGCAACTCATCAATATCACGTGAGCCGGAAGCGTCTCATGAGTGCCTGATCACCATTGTTCGCCGGCGTCCCGGTCTTGGCCGCCTGGCTCCTGTTGTCGGCGACCGCCTTGGCCGACTTCAAGGACGGCGAGCGTGCTTTCGATGCCGGCGATTATGCGGCTGCCATCGTGGAGTGGCGCCCTCTGGCGGCGGATGGCGACGCCCGGGCGCAGACCAATCTCGGCCATCTTTATCGTCTCGGCCAGGGTGTCGAGCGCGATTATGGCGAGGCGCTGAAATGGTATCGTCTCGCCGCCGACCAGGGCAGCACCCGCGCCCAGGCCAATCACGGCAATATGTATATCGAAGGCCTTGGCGTCGAAGCCGACCCGATAGCCGGGGTTGCGCTGTTCCGCCAGGCCGCCGAGTCCGGCTTTTCCGTCGCCCAGCTTTACCTGGGTGATTTCTATCGGTTGGGGGAGGTTGTCGTGCTTGACCCCGAACAGGCCGCTTTATGGTATCGCCGTGCCGCCAAGCAGGGCCACCCCGAGGCGTCGCTCCGGTTGGGACGGTTATACCTTTCCGGGTCCGGCGTGGAAATCGACGAGGCCAAGGCTGCGCTCGCGCTGCGCGAAGCGGCGGCTTTTGGTCTGGCGGCCGCCCAATATGAGTTGGCCGAGCTGTATCGCCGGGGGCGCGGGGTCGAGGTCGACCTCAAGGAAGCCATGCGTTGGTATCATGCTGCCGCGGGGCAGGGCCATGTGAGTGCGGTCGAGCGATTGGCGGCGGGCGGGGGCAAGGCGGCAGACGACCCCCATCACCAGCTTCGGGTCTCCGCCGCGGTCGGCGATGCGGCGGCGCAAATGCGGCTCGCTACCCTGTTGCGCGAGGGCGACGAGATGCCAAGGGACCCTGCCGCCGCCCTCAAATGGTATCGTCGGGCGGCTGCCCAGGGCCATGCTCGCGCAAGCTACAATCTCGGCCTGATGTATCACGACGGCGACGGTGTCGAGACCGACGACATCATGGCGGCGGCCTGGTTCCGCCGCGCCGCGGGGCTGGGTGAGTCGGATGCGCAGTACACACTTGGGGTATTTCTGAGTAAAGGCATTGGTGGTGAGGCCGACCCGTCGGCGGCGCGTAATTGGTTTTCCCGCGCCGCGAACCAGGGTGATTCACGGGCGCAATATTCCCTCGGCCTGATGCATGAAAAAGGCGCCGGCGGCGCGGTCGACCGGGTGGCGGCCTTGAAGTGGTATAGCGCCGCGGCGGCGCAGGGAGACCTACGCGCCCACGAACGATTTGCCGCCCTGACAGTCGAGACTACAGTGACAGCCGCGCCGCCGGCCGACGTCGTTCCAATTGATGCGCAGACCGAAGAAGCGCTGGCGGCGTCCGCCGCCGCCGGCCTCGACGATCTCGATCGGGTTGACGAGGCGGCCGATACGCCGAGCGACGAACTGGCTACGGTCGAGCCGGAGCCGGAAATGGAATCAGTGCCGGTGAGCGAAGCGGAAGAAGTTGAAACGGTCGAGGAAGCGATGCCCGAGCCGGAAGATTCCGAGCCGGAAGACTCCGAAACCGTCGATTCCGCTCCAGCGGAGACCGAAACTGTCACTGTCGTCGTCACAACGGGAACCGGTGTTGCCAAGCGGGTGGAGAGTTTGAACCATAGTGAAGCCGTGGATTCCGAGGCGCCGGCCATCGAATTTAGTTTGTTCGGCGGGGATGATGAAATTGAAGCGGACGAGACGCCCGAGGAGCCTGAGGAGCCCGAGGAGAACATCGCCGTTGAGGAAGTCGAGGCGGTCTCCGATCCCGTTGTGGAAACGCCGTCCGAAGCAGCCGAACCCGAAGCCGTGGCGACCAGTTCAGCTTTCGCCTCGACTCGCCGTGAATCCGTGCAATCCGAAGCGCCGGTCATCAGCTCTAATTGGCTTATCGATGACGAGCAAACAGAAGGCGGCGAAACTCTGCCTGAGGAGAATGTCGCCGTCCAAGAGGTTGAGGAGACGAACTTTGAAAGCGCCATGACGCCGGAACCGGCAGCCGATGCCGGCGACGATGCGTTGGTTGAGGCCACGCCGGAAATGGCGCCCGAGACGCCGCAAGAAGACACCGCCCTGGTTAGAAGGGCGATCACCATCTACAGCGACGAAGCGGTCGAAAGCGAAGCGCCGGTCATCGATACGGGCTGGTTTAATACCACCAGCGAGCCTGAAGAACCGGTCGAGCAGGCCGCACCCCAGCCCGCCGCGGCCGACACGGCATTATTGGACGAATCGGATGATGAAGCCCTGGCGAAAACAGACAATGAGCAGGCCGTCCCGGTGTTGGAAGCTGAGATTACAGCCAAACCCTCGGACGATCCGGTGTTCGCTTATGCCGATGCGCCCGCATCGTTTTTGATCGGCAGCGAGGTCGATTCTCTGATTCCTGCGGTCAAATATGATCTGTTTGACCCTAAGATGGGAAGAATTCCGCCGAGTGACGGCGATTTAGTCATCACGCCGTAACGGCGCAACCCCTTATCATTAAAAGAAGTTAACCAGGGGGTCGCGGCGAGACGAGACTTTTACTGAATCTGGGTCTTGAAATTTACCTCTTATTCACCCATTCTTCTCTACGCAAATCAAAATCTGGTCTCCTGGGGAGCGCGCTTATTGCAGCGTCGTGGGAGGTTGGGGTGATTTGTCCGCACCGGGCGGGTGCGTACCTAGTAGAGTATTTGGGGCCTGCTTGGAGTGTGGCGGGAAGGTAAATGGCATGACGGAGTTCGACGCGGCGCTTGACGCCGCGTTGCCTGTATACAGCCACAGCCAATTCCAACAGGTTTGATTGAAAATCGTTTTGACCCTCTGACGCTTTGTGTTGGTGGGTGTTTATGAGGGATAAGGTGCAAGGAATGTTTGGCCGAGGGAGGACCATCGGAGACGAAACTGTCGGCGTATCAGGCCGATGGATTCCGCCGCGCCTGAGAGTTCCGGCGAGCCGGTGGGATCCGACCCGCCTGAAGCTGCCGCCGCGCCTGAAGGTCGTCATGTCGGGCCTCTGGATCATCGTTGCCTGGGCTGTGTCTTACCTGGCTTCGGCCCGCTTCGAATACAAATCTCTCACCCTGGTCGCCGCCAGCGTTGCAGCACTGTTTATGCTGGCAATCGGCGATCCGGTGAAGCCTGATCTCGGCGCTGACCCGATCACCGTCGCAGTCGCCATCGCGCCGACGGAATCTTCGGTGCCGCGCCCCGCCATAGCCGTCGCACCGCAACCGGTTATCGTCGTCGAGCCACAACCGGAAGTCATCGTCGAACCGCAACCTGAAGTCATCGTCGAACCGCAACCTGAAGTCATCGTCGAACCACAACCGGAAATCGTCGTCGAACCACAACCGGTTATCGTGGTCGAGCCGCAACCGGAAATCGTCGTAGTGACGAAACAGGAAATGCTCGCCGAGCTGCAACAGGAAAGGCCCGTACAGGAAAGGCCCGTACAGGAAAGGCCCGTACAGGAAAGGCCCGTACAGGAAAGGCCCGTACAGGAAAGGCCCGTATTTGCCGCGCTCGAATCGTTCCTCACGCTCGACTCCTTCATGGCTCCTGAATCCCTCACCGCGCTGATCATCGAAAAAAGCGCCCGGCTCAACGAAACGCAGCCTCAGTCGGTGGCGTCGCTGGTCGATCTCTACCAGGAGATTGAATACCGCCTCGACGACATACGGCTCGGCGAGATTGCGGTGCCGCGTCTCATGGTCGAGAAGATGCCGGACGATATCGTGCAGGTCGAATCACCGGCCGAGCGCAAACGGCTGTTCATCAAGCTCGCCCTGCCCTTAATCCTCTATGCGAATGAGCGCATCGCGGCCGACCGTGGGCGGCTGATCGCGCTCCGCGAGAAGATCGAACGGACCACGTCCGCCCCCAGCGAACAAGCATGGCTCACTGGCCTCGCCGGTCGGTATGGGCTCGAGACTCTTGATCTCGATGCTCTGCTACAGCGGGTCGATGTGATTCCGCCCTCCCTGGCGCTCGCCCAGGGGGCCGAGGAGTCTGGCTGGGGAACGTCGCGTTTCGTGCGCGAAGGCAACGCCATGTTCGGTCAGCGGACCTACGACAAAGGCGCGGGGTTGGTGCCGATCAACCGCGATTCCGACAAGAATCACGAGGTCAAGTCTTTCAACGGGCTGATGGAGTCGGTTGCCTCCTATATGACAAATCTGAATACCCACTACGCCTATAATGAGTTCCGCCGCATCCGCGCGGGCCAGCGCGCCTTGGGCGATGTCGATAGCTATCGTTTGGTCGGCGCTCTCCATCGCTATTCGGAACGCGGCGAGGCCTATATTGCGACCATCCGCTCGATCATCGACAAGAACGACCTGCGCTCTTATGACGGCGCGAGCTTCGGAAAACTCGCCGCTAACGATTCAAAAATCTAGCGATTTTTTATATGGGGCTGACATAGATAAGGAATTTTCCATATGAATGTCAGATGGTTAGCAAGAGACGCAAAAGCAGGCTTTCGGCAAGTATTCAGCAAGCTCTGATTCAGCACTTTGTCGCAGGCGCATCAG
>Ga0066376_10003486_pt1 | contig 14037 bp, 16 predicted proteins | sample Knorr_S15_td_Bot_FD_77009 | JGI IMG/M metagenome (GOLD analysis project Ga0066376, IMG submission 77009) | Marine microbial communities from Southern Atlantic Ocean transect - Knorr_S15_td_Bottom_ad_5009_LV_A | ecosystem: Environmental > Aquatic > Marine > Oceanic | place: Southern Atlantic... | reverse complement strand
TTTGTTGCAGTTAAGAGAAAACTGCAACCAGGGGATAAAATGGCAGGCCGTCATGGGAATAAAGGAGTAATTTCAAAAATTGTACCAGTAGAAGATATGCCTTATCTTGAAGATGGTACTCATGTTGATATACTATTAAATCCTTTAGGAGTTCCTTCAAGAATGAATGTTGGGCAAATTTTAGAAACCCATTTAGGTTGGGCATGTGTAAATTTGGGAAAAAAAATATGTAAATTGATAAATGAATACCAAAAACATAATCAAAAAAAAGAATTATCTGAGAAATTACAAATGTTATATGGAGAAGATTTATCTAAGAAATTATTAGATGATACTAACTCACGAGAATTAGATGATTTTAAATCAGAAATTTCAAATGGCATTTCTATTTCCACACCGGTTTTTGATGGAGCAAAAGAAAATGATATTGTTGATTTTTTAAATGAAGCAGATTTAGATAAGTCTGGCCAAGTAAAAATGATTGATGGAAGAACAGGAGAATATTTCGATAGAAAGATAACTGTTGGATATATCTATATCCTTAAATTGCATCATCTTGCTGATGAAAAATTGCATGCTAGATCAATAGGACCTTATAGTTTAGTTACACAACAACCTCTAGGTGGAAAAGCTCAGTTTGGAGGACAGAGATTTGGGGAAATGGAAGTATGGGCACTTCAAGCATATGGAGCTGCATATACATTGCAAGAAATGCTAACTGTTAAATCTGATGACGTTGCAGGTAGAACAAAAGTTTATGAGGCAATAGTACGAGGCGATACCGAATTTCAAGCAGGTATTCCAGAATCATTTAATGTCCTTGTTAAAGAACTTAAATCGCTTGCACTAGATGTACAATTAAAAACAACTATAGATGTTAAACAAAAATGAATGAAATAAAAAAATTTTTTATCCCTCAAAAAAGAACTTCTAGTGAAGTAGAGGATTTTAACAGCATAGGTATTTCATTAGCAAGTCCAGAAAAAATAAGATCTTGGTCATTTGGAGAAATAAAAAAACCAGAAACAATTAACTACAGGACTTTTAAACCAGAGAAAGACGGTTTGTTTTGCGCAAGGGTTTTCGGACCTACTAAGGATTATGAGTGTATTTGTGGCAAATATAAAGGGATGAAATATAAAGGTATCATTTGTGAAAAATGTGGAACAGAGATTACGTTATCTAGGGTTAGACGTGAAAGAATGGCACATATAGATTTAGCTTCACCTGTGGCACATATTTGGTTTTTTAAATCTTTACCAAGCAGAATTGGAGCACTTTTAGATATAACGCTTAAATCCTTAGAAAAAATTTTATATTTTGAGGAATATATAATAGTCGAACCTGGTTTAACCGATCTAAAAATAAAACAATTAATAACCGAGGAACAATATCAAGAATTAATAGAAAAACACGGTGCAGATAAATTTGAAGTAGGTATTGGCGCTGAGATTATAAAAAAATTACTAAAAAATTTAAAAATTGAAAAAGAAATTACAGAAGTTAAAAAAAATCTTGAAAATACCAAATCTGAAATAACAAAAGTTAAATTAATTAAACGTTTGCAATTATTAAATGTATTTAATAAATCAAAAGTAAAACCAGAATGGATGATTTTAGATGTTCTTCCAGTAATTCCTCCAGAATTAAGACCATTAGTTCCTTTGGATGGGGGAAGATTTGCTACTTCAGATTTAAATGATTTGTATAGAAGAGTTTTAAATAGAAATAATAGATTAAGAAGATTATTGGAACTCAACGCTCCTGATATCATAATTAAGAATGAAAAAAGAATGTTACAAGAGTCAGTAGATGCATTGTTTGATAATGGAAGAAGAGGAAGGGCAATTTTAGGCTCAAATAGAAGGCCTCTTAAATCATTTTCTGAAATGTTAAAAGGCAAACAAGGCAGATTTAGACAAAATTTACTTGGCAAAAGAGTAGATTATTCCGGTAGATCAGTAATTGTATCAGGACCACATTTATTATTACATCAGTGCGGTATTCCAAAAAAAATGGCAATAGAACTTTTTAAACCTTTTATATACGCTAAATTAGAACAATATGGCTTATCAAACACTATAAAATCAGCAAAAAGATTAGTTGAAAAAGAAAAACCAGAAGTATGGGATGTTTTAGAAGAAGTAATTAAAGAACATCCGGTTTTATTAAATAGAGCTCCAACATTGCATAGGCTTGGTATACAAGCTTTTGAACCTTTATTGATTGAAGGAAAGGCGATTCAATTGCATCCATTAGTTTGCACAGCTTTTAATGCTGATTTTGATGGTGATCAAATGGCGGTTCATATTCCTTTATCAATAGAAGCACAAATAGAATGTAGGGTTTTAATTATGTCTACAAACAATATACTCAGCCCTTCGAGCGGTAAACCAATTATTGTTCCATCACAGGATATGGTTTTAGGTTTGTATTATATGACATTAATGATAGATGCTGAGCCCGGAGAAGGAATGGCCTTTATTGATGTTGCTGAAATAGAACATGCACTATTAGAAAAAAAAATATCATTACATTCTAAAATTAAATGTAGATATGAACAGATGTGTGATGATAACAAAACTGAAAGACAAATTGTTGAAACAACTCCAGGTAGAATGTTAATTTCTGAAATTTTGCCTAGGCATCCAAAAATTAAATTTGATTTAATTAATAAAGTTTTATCAAAAAAAGAAGTTAGTAATGTTATGGATTCCATCTATAGACACGCTGGACAAACAGAGACTGTAAAATTTGCTGATAAAATAATGGTTATAGGCTTTGAAAATGCTTGTAGTGCAGGTATATCCTTTGGTAAAGATGATCTTATTATACCAAAAGAAAAACAAAAAATTGTTAGCACAGCGGAAAATGATATAAAAAAATATGAGCAACAATACATGGAAGGAATAATTACAAAAAAAGAAAAGTATAATAAAACAGTTGATACCTGGTCTCATTGTACAGACGCTGTTGCCAAAGCAATGACTCAAGAAATTGAAAAAACTAAAAATACTCGGGAAATAAATTCAGTATTTATGATGGCAGATTCTGGAGCAAGAGGATCTGCTGCACAATTAAAACAACTTGCTGGCATGAGGGGACTAATGGCAAAACCAACAGGTGAAATAATTGAAACCCCTATCACATCAAATTTTAAAGAAGGTTTAACAGTTTTAGAATATTTTAACTCAACGCATGGTGCAAGAAAAGGATTGGCTGACACAGCATTAAAGACTGCTAATTCAGGATATTTAACAAGAAGACTTGTTGATTCTTCTCAAGATGTTGTTGTCATCGAAGAAGATTGTAAAACTAAAGAAAGTATTGAAGTGTCAGCAGTAATTAGAAACGGCCACGTAGTTTCATCACTTGGTGAAAGAATTTTAGGAAGAATTGTTGCTGAAGATTTATTTAATCTTAAAAAAAAAACTAAAAGAAAGATTTTATCCGCATGTGACTTAGTAGATGAAGAGGCAGTTCAAGATATTTATGATGCTAATATTGAAAGCGTGAATATTAGATCACCATTCCTTTGCGAAACAGTAAATGGTGTTTGTCAAAAGTGTTATGGACGAGATTTAGCGAGAGGAACAATTGTTAATATGGGAGAGGCTGTTGGTATAATAGCAGCACAATCCATTGGCGAACCTGGAACACAACTAACGATGAGAACATTTCATATTGGTGGTGCAGTTTCACAAGCTGTAGTGCAATCAAATATTACTTCTAATTACAATGCAAAAATAAAAATTGTAAATAAAAAAACTGTTAAAAACAGTGAAGGACAATTAATAATTATGTCAAGAAATTGCAAAATCAGTTTCTTGGATATTAAAACCAATAAAGAAAAATACAATAATAATGTCCCATATGGAGCAAAATTATTTTTTGCAGACAATGCAAAAGTAAAAACTGGAGATTTAATTGCTTCTTGGGATCCATATACTATACCGATAATTTCAGAAATTGCTGGAATTGTTGATTATGAAGATATTGTGGATGGTTTTTCAGCAAGGGAATCTATAGACTCATCTACTGGTATTTCTCATAGATCTATTATTGATTGGAAATTAAATATTAAAAGCAAAGATTTAAAACCTCAGATTAAACTTGTTGACGGAAAAGGCAAAGTATTAAAATTAAGCAAGAGTACTGAGGCCAGACATCTTCTTCCAATAGATGCGGTGCTAAGCGTTCCAAAGGGAGATAAAATATCAGCTGGTGCCATTTTAGCTAGAATCCCAAGAGAATCTTCAAGATCAAAAGATATAACAGGTGGGTTACCGAGAGTTGCAGAATTATTTGAAGCAAGAAAACCAAAAGACTATGGATTATTATGTGCTATTAATGGTGTTGTTAAATGGGGTAAGGACTATAAAGCTAAAAGAGCAATAGTTATTGAACCAATTGATAAAAATGAAAAAGAAATAATATATTTTGTTCCTAAAGGAAGGCATATCAACGTTAATGAGGGTGACGTTATTAATAAAGGAGATTTGATTATTGATGGTCAGCCAACACCACACGATATATTAGAAGTGTTAGGAAAGCATGAATTTGCTAATTATATGATTAATGAAGTTCAAGAAGTTTATAGACTTCAAGGGGTACAATTAAATGACAAACATATAGAAGTAATATTAAGACAAATGTTAAAAAAGATCAGTATACTAGACCCAGGAGATTCAACATTTCTTCCAGGCGAAAGCGTATTTAAAGATGCATTTAAAGAAACAAATATAAAACTTAAAAAAAATAAAAAAAAACTTGCAGTAGGAAAGTTTTTGCTTCAAGGAATAACCAAAGCATCACTCCAAACAAGGTCTTTCATTTCTGCAGCCTCATTTCAAGAAACTACCCGTGTTTTAACAGAGTCAGCAGTTAATAGTAAAGTTGATAGGCTGCTTGGATTGAAAGAGAATGTAATTGTAGGAAGATTAATACCAGCTGGCACCGGTAGTAAGATTAGATATTATAAAAAACAAGCTTTAGCTAGAGATAAGGAAATTTTAGCATTAATAGAAAAGAATAAAACAAAGAAAATTTCAGCATTCAAAAAAAACTAGACTATAAAAAAAAATATATTTTTTCGTCCTTTTTTAGTTGATTACATAACTGAAATACCTATTATCTGCTTCACAAGCTTAATAATTTATTAATTTTTTGAATTAAAAATTTATGCCAACTATTAACCAATTGTTAAGAAAAGGTAGAAAAAAGACCTTTGTTAGGAATAAAGTTCCAGCTATGAGAAGTTGTCCTCAAAAAAGAGGTGTGTGCACAAGGGTATATACTACTACGCCAAAAAAACCAAACTCAGCATTAAGAAAAGTTGCTAGAGTTAAGCTAACTAATGGTTTTGAGGTAACAAGCTATATCCCAGGTGAAGGACATAACCTACAAGAACATTCAGTAGTTATGATTAGAGGAGGAAGAGTAAAAGATTTACCTGGTGTTAGATATCATATTTTGAGAGGTAATTTGGATACAGATAGTGTAAGAGATAGGAAACAACGCAGATCACATTATGGAACAAAGAAGCCAAAATAATTATTAGTTTATCATGAGTAGAAGAAAAAAAAACATCAAAAAAGAAATTCTCGAAGATCCTAAATATAAGAATATTATAGTTTCCAAGTTTATAAATATTTTAATGCTACATGGAAAAAAAACAATTGCCGAAAAAATTCTTTATTCAACACTAGAAAAAATTTCAACGCAAAAAAAACAAGTACCAATAAAAATCTTTCAGGATGTTTTAAACAATGTTAAACCCCAAGTGGAAGTTAAATCAAGAAGAATTGGCGGAGCAACATACCAGGTTCCAAATGAAGTTAAGGCTGATAGAGCACAGGCATTGGCTATTAGATGGTTAGTTGAAGCTGCTAGAAAAAGAAGTGGAAAAAGTATGCAAGATAAATTATATCAAGAATTTTTAGATGCTTTTGACAATAAAGGTGGCGCAGTAAAGAAAAGAGAAGATGTACATAAAATGGCAGAAGCAAATAAAGCATTTGCACATTATAGATGGTAATTAGAAATGGGAAGAAAAACAGAAATTAATAAATACAGAAATATTGGAATATGTGCCCACATTGATGCTGGTAAAACAACAACAACTGAAAGAATATTATATTACACAGGTAAATCATATAAAATAGGAGAAGTCCATGATGGAAATGCCACAATGGATTGGATGGAACAAGAACAAGAAAGAGGCATTACCATTACATCAGCAGCAACAACTTGTTATTGGAATGATCATAGAATTAATATCATAGATACACCTGGGCATGTTGATTTTACAATTGAAGTTGAAAGATCTTTAAAAGTTTTAGATGGGGCAGTTGCTGTTTTTGATGGAGTTGCAGGAGTAGAACCACAATCTGAAACTGTATGGAGGCAAGCTGATAGATATAAAGTTCCTAGACTTTGCTTTGTTAATAAAATGGATAGAACGGGAGTTGATTTTGATAATTGTGTTCAAATGATTAAAGATAGATTAAATGTACAACCAGCAATTATCCAGTTGCCTATTGGTTCTGAGGAAAATTTTAAAGGAGTTATCGATTTGGTAAAAAACAAAGCTATTATCTGGAAAGAAGAAAAGTTAGGAACTGAGTTTGACATTATAGATATACCACAGGAATATAAACAACAATCACAAAAAGCAAGAAATAAATTAATAGAGCTAGTTATTGAAGAAGATAATACAATTATGGAAAAATATTTAAATGGAGAAACGCCAACAGAAGAAGAAATAAAAAAATGTATTAGGAAAGGAACTGTATCATTTAATTTTGTCCCGGTTCTATGCGGAAGTGCTTTCAAAAATAAAGGTGTACAAACTTTACTTGATGCGGTTATTGATTATCTTCCTGCCCCTAATGAAGTTGCTGCAACAAAAGGAATTAATCCAAACACAGAAGAAGAAATATCAAGAAAAAGTTCAGATGATGAGCCTTTTGCAGCTATAGCATTTAAAATAGCCACTGATGAATTTGTTGGGACTTTAACATTTTGTAGAATTTATTCAGGACAACTTAATACAGGCGATAATGTTTTGTTATCCGTTAAAGGAAAGACTGAAAGAATTGGGAGAATGTTACTAATGCATAGTAATAATAGAGAGGATATTAAAGAGGCTTTTGCGGGGGATATTGTTGCTATTGCAGGACTAAAAAACGTTAGAACTGGTGATACATTATGTGATACAAACAATCCAATAATTTTAGAAAAAATGGATTTTCCAGATCCCGTTATTGAAGTTGCTGTTGAGCCAAAGACCAAAGCAGATCAAGATAAAATGGGAGAAGCCTTAGTAAAATTATCTGTAGAAGACCCTTCATTCAGAGTATCACAAGATGAAGAAAGTGGACAAACTATTATTAAAGGAATGGGAGAACTCCATTTAGATATTATTATAGATAGGATGAAAAGAGAATTTAAGGTCGAAGCAAATATAGGAGCTCCACAAGTTGCATACAGAGAAACAATAACTCAAACTGCAGAAGTAGATTATACACATAAAAAACAAACTGGAGGTGCCGGTCAATATGCTAGAGTTAAAATTCTTTTTGAAAATCAAGAACCAGGATCTGGGTTCATATTTGAAGACACAATTAAAGGTGGAGCCATTCCAAAAGAATATATCCCTGGAGTAGAAAAAGGTTTAAAAATGGCAAATGAAACAGGAATTTTAGCTTCTTATCCTGTAATTGATTACAAAGCTACACTTGTAGATGGAGATTTCCATGATGTAGATTCTAATGTTATGTGTTTTGAATTAGCTGCTAAAGCTGCTTTTCGTGAAGGAATGGTTAAAGCAGTCGCAGCATTATTAGAACCTATTATGGATGTCGAAGTTGTGACGCCAGAAGGATATATGGGGGATATTATAGGTGATTTAAATTCAAGAAGAGGAAACGTTGGAGCAATGGAACGAAGGGGCAATCTAAGAGTTTTTGGAGCAAAAGTTCCATTAGCTAATATGTTTGGTTATGTAAATAATTTAAGATCTATGAGTCAAGGAAGAGCACAGTTTACTATGCAATTCGATCATTATGCTAAAGTTCCACAAAATGTTGCTGAAAAAATAAAATCCGGCAAGATAAATGAAAAGGATAGTAAAAATGGATAAGCAAAATATACGAATTAGATTAAAAGCATATGATCATAGATTATTGGATCAATCTACAGTTGAGATTATAAATACAGCAAAAAACACAGGCGCAACAATATCTGGGCCAATCCCCTTACCAACAAAAAAAAAGAAGTATACTGTCTTAAGATCTCCGCACGTTGATAAGAAATCGAGGGAACAGTTTGAAACACGAACACATCATCGTTTAATAGAAATTATTGACCCAACGCCGCAAACAGTAGATGCCTTAATGAAATTAGATATTTCATCAGGTGTTCACCTTGAAATTAAAACATAATTTAAAAAAAAATGAGAACAGGTTTAATAGCAAAAAAATTAGGAATGACTAGAGTTTTTAGAGATGACGGCACTCATGTTCCCGTTACTTTATTAAGTATTGAAAAAAATTATGTTACTGGCATTAAAAATAACGATGTTAATAATTATCAACAATTGCAAGTAGCAGCAGAAAATATTAAAACAAAAAAACTTTCCAAACCTATAAAAATTTTTTTTTCAAAAATTAAAATAGAACCAAAAAAACATATATCAGAATTTAAAATTCATAAAGATAATGCCCATAACATAGGAGATGTTTTAGATGCTAGTTTTTTTAAAGTAGGTCAATATATTGATTTAATTGGCAGGTCTATCGGTAAGGGTTTTGCTGGCCCAATGAAAAGACATAATTTCAGTGGTCTCGGAGCTTCGCATGGAGTTTCTATTTCTCATAGAAGTCATGGTTCAACTGGACAATGTCAAGATCCAGGAAGAACTTTTAAGGGAAAAAAAATGGCTGGTCATATGGGCTTTAACAAAACAACTATCCATAATTTAGAAGTGGTAGAAATTAATAATGAAGAAGGGATAATATGTATTAAAGGATCAGTTCCTGGTTCAAAAGGAAGTTTTTTGATTATTAGGGATGCAATAAAACCCAAATCTTTAACAGTTAAGATAAATAAACTTATTAAAGAAGTTGAGGTTTCAAAAAAAGAAAAAAAAGCAAGTGATGAAAAAGAAGATAAAAAAGAAACAACTGATAATAAAAATGAAAATAAAGGAGAACAAAAATAATTTTTATGAAATATGATATTAACAATTTAGATTCAAAAAAAGTTGGCTCAATAACATTGAATAAAGATATTTTTGGTGTTCCAATAAGAAAAGATATTTTGAAGAATGTAGTTAATTGGCAATTTGCAAATAGAAGACAAGGTTCTAACAAAGTTAAAACACGCTCAGAAGTTTCAGGTACAACAGCTAAAGCATTTAAACAAAAAGGAACTGGGAGAGCTAGAAGAGGAAATCTTAAAACAAATATTTTAAGAGGAGGTGGCGTAACACACGGTCCTATTCTAAGAACACATAAAAAAAAATTGCCAAAAAAAGTTAGAAAACTTGGTTTAAAAATTGCACTATCATTGAAAGAAAAAGAAAAAAAAATTATTATTTTAGATAATTTAAACTTAAACAAAATTTCAACAAAGAATATATCTATTAAACTAAAAAAACTTGGTACCGAATCTGCTCTTTTAATAGATACAAAAAAAATTGATAAAAATTTTAAAAACTCCGCTTTGAATCTCCATAATATTAATTTAATTCTTACTGTAGGTCTTAATGTTTATGACATTTTAAAATTCAACAATTTAATTTTTACAAAAGCAGCTTTAAAAGAAATTGAAAAGCGATTATTATGATTTTTAAAAAAAAAGATGAAAAAAAAATAAAAATCAAATCATACGATTTGATTGTTAAACCGGTAATAACTGAAAAAGCAACCACATTATCTTCACATTCCCAGGTTGTATTATCAGTTCCATTAAATAGCAATAAAAGTCAAATAAAAAACGCTGTCGAATCTTTGTTTGGAGTAAATGTTAAAAAAGTTAATTTGATTACTTCAAAAGGAAAAATAAAGAAATTTAAAGGTAAAAAAGGTAAAAGAAATGATACAAAAAAAGCAATTATATCTCTAGATAAAGGGCAAAAGATTGATATAACTACTGGAATTTAAAAAAAAAGAAAATGAAAAATTATAAATCTTATACACCGACTAGAAGACATGCAGTCATTGCAGATAAATCTGATTTATGGAAAGGATCAGCTGAAAAGTTATTAACAAAAAAATATATTTCTAAAGGTGGTAGAAATAATCAAGGAAGAATTACCATAAGAAGTAGGGGAGGTGGACATAAGAAAAAATATAGATTAATTGATTTTAAAAGAAGTAAAAAAGATATAGAAGCCAAGGTCTTACGTATAGAATATGATCCAATTAGAACAGCGCGCATTGCTTTAATAGAATACAAAGATAAAACCAAATCATATATTATAGCTCCTCATAAATTAAAAGTAGGAAATGGTATAATCTCAGGTGAAAAAGTTAATGTTAGGACTGGAAACGCTATGCCGTTAAAAAATATTCCAGTAGGAACAATAGTCCATAATGTTGAAATGAAACCTGGAAAAGGTGCTCAAATAGCACGATCAGCAGGTACATTTGTAAATTTACTAGCAAAAGACTCGGGAAATGCAATAATCAAAACAAGTTCTGGTGAAACCAGATTAGTAAATGAAAACTGTTTAGCAACTATAGGATCTGTATCAAATCCAGATCAAAAAAATATTAAGTTAGGTAGTGCTGGTAGAAAAAGATGGCTGGGGATGAGGCCAAAAGTTAGAGGAGTAGCAATGAATCCCATTGACCATCCGCACGGCGGAGGAGAAGGAAAAACTTCAGGCGGTAGACATCCCTCAACGCCATGGGGAAAACCAACAAAAGGATATAAGACACGAAAAAATAAAAAAACTAATAAATTTATTATTAGATCAAGGGGAAGAAAATAAATATGACTAGATCTGTATGGAAAGGACCATTTTACGAAGAGTATCTTTTAAAAAAAGCAGAAGCAACAAGAAAATCTGGCAAAACAAATACTGTTATTAAAATATGGACAAGGAGATCAACTATTTTACCTGAATTTGTAGGTCTGACTTTTGGTGTCTATAATGGAAAAAAGTTTATACCAGTTTCTGTTAATGAAAGTATGGTAGGACATAAATTTGGTGAATTTTCACCTACACGAACTTTTAAATCTCATTCAGCTGCAAGTAAAAGAGAAGTCAAACCAACATTCGCACCGCAAAGTGGTGTAACTTCATCGCGAAGTCCATCAATCTCAGCAGCCAAAGAGACAAAACCTGCAGCTACCCCATCTAAAGAAGGGAAGAAGAAATAAAGAATGACCAATAATGAAATGAAAAATAAAAAAGATAGAACTGCTGAAAAAAAAATCGTTAACAAAACTATTAAGGAGGATAATCAAGCTAAAGTTTATCTAAAATCTATTCGTATCAGCCCTATAAAATTAAATCTTGTTGTGTCTCCTATTAGAGGAGCTAAAGTTGAAAAAGCAATAAATTATTTATCTTTCTCAAGTAAAAGAATAGCTATTCAGGTTAAAAAAGCTTTACAGTCGGCCATTGCTAATGCAGAAAATAATCACCAACTCGATGTTGATAAATTATATGTTTCCGAAGCTTCTGTTGGAAGAGGTACGGTGATGAAAAGATTTAGACCAAGAGCACGCGGAAGAGCTGCAAGAATAATTAAACCATTTAGTAATTTGACAATTAAATTGAAAGAAAGAAAAAAAGATTTAGAAATAAATAAAAATAAAAAAAATAAAGTACAAACAAATTTTAAAGAAAAAGAATTAGAAAAAGGGAAAGTAAAAAATGGGACAAAAGGTTAATCCTGTAGGCTTAAGATTAGGAATCAATAAAACATGGGACTCGAGATGGTTTGCAGAGGATAAGTATAGTGAGTATTTAGAAAATGATTTAAATATAAGAAAATATATATTAGAAAAATTAAGACTAGCTGGCATCTCTAAAGTTCTTATAGAACGATCGTCTAAAAAATCTTTAATTTCAATTTATACAGCTAGACCGGGGGTAGTTATAGGTAAAAAAGGCGCTGATATTGAAAAGTTAAAAAAAGAATTATCAAAAATGGCAAGTAATGAAATTCAAGTAAATATAATTGAAACAAAAAAACCAGAGTTAGATGCAGTAATAGTTGCGCAAAACATTGCTATACAACTTGAAAAAAGAATAGCAGCTAAAAGAGTTATGAACAGAGCACTCTTATCAGCTCTTAAATTAGGAGCTAAAGGGATACGAATTAATGTCGGAGGAAGAATAGGCGGTGCTGAAATTGCAAGAGTAGAATGGTTTAAAGAAGGACGTGTCCCTCTTCATACACTACGTGCAATTATAGATTATGGAACTGCCACAGCCAAAACTACATATGGAACTTGTGGTGTGAAGGTATGGATATATAAAGGAGAAATGCTAAATTATGAAAATGATAAAAAAGATGATACAAAAGATAGAAAAAATCTTATGAGGTAAAAAATGTTACAACCAAAAAAGCCCAAATTTAGAAAACAGCACAAAGGAAGAATTCACGGAAAATCTTATTCAGGATCAAAATTAAACTTCGGCTCTTTCGGTTTGAAAGCAATTCAACCAGGAAGAATTACTGCAAGGGAAATAGAAGCTGCTAGACAAGCTATAACAAGAGAAATGAAAAGAGAAGGAAAGGTATGGATAAGAATTTTTCCAGATGTTCCAGTTACCAAAAAACCAGCTGAGGTTAGAATGGGTAAAGGAAAAGGATCTGTAGAATTTTGGGTATCTAGAATCAAGCCAGGAAGAATTCTATTTGAGGTGGATGGCATTAACGAAGGTATAGCAAAACTAGCATTATCATTAGGAGCAGCTAAATTATCAATTAAAGCATCATTTGTTAAAAGATTAGGAGTTTAAATGAAATATATAGAAATTAATAAAAAAACAAAAGATGAGTTGATTGATTTATTAAAAGATTTAAAAAAAGAAACTTACAATCTAAGGTTCCAAAAAAAGAATGGTCAATTAGAAAAAACAGGAAGAATTAGACAAGTAACAAAAGATATAGCTAGAATTAAAACAAAAATGAGACAAATTGAGGTAAAAAAATAATGAAAAAAAAAATTTTTCAAGGTATAGTTGTTAAAAATTTAAATGATAAAACCATTACAGTAAATGTTGAGAGAAAATTTATGGATAAGAAATATAAAAAATATGTTAAAAAACATAAAAAATATTTAGTTCACGATGAGAAAAATAAATGTGAGTATGGAGATGTTGTAAAAATTATAGAATGCAGACCTAGATCAAAAACAAAAAAATTTGAAATATATGATGAAAAAAATGTGAAAGATACAAAATGATTATTCCGGAAACAAATTTAATAGTTGCTGACAATTCTGGTGCTAGACTAGTTCAATGTATCAAAGTTCTTGGTGGATCCAAAAAGAAAAGCGCAACAATAGGTGATTTAATAGTTGTTTCAGTAAAAGAAGCTATTCCAAAAGGAAAAGTAAAAAAAGGGGAAATTTTTAAAGCTGTTGTTGTGAGAACTTCGAAAGGAATTTTTAGGTTTGATGGTTCTAAAATAAAATTTGATAAAAATGCAGCCGTACTACTTACCAAAGAAGGTGAACCTGTAGGAACAAGAATATTTGGACCAGTAACACGTGAGTTAAGAGCAAGAAAATTTACAAAAATCATTTCACTTGCACCGGAGGTTTTATAAAAAAATGAAATTTAAAACAAAATTAAAAAAAGGTGATAACATTATAGTTCTATTAGGTAAAGATAAAGGAAAAACAGGGACGATTTTATCAATTTTAACTTCAAATAATAAAGCTGTAGTTAAAGGTATTAACATCTCCAAGAAACACCAAAAACCATCAAAACAAAGCGGAGGTGGAATAATTGAAAAAGAACTTCCTATACATTTATCTAATTTATCTATGATAAGCAAAAAAGATAAC